>Ga0193724_1000252_pt1 | contig 13101 bp, 10 predicted proteins | sample H2a1metaG_FD_146005 | JGI IMG/M metagenome (GOLD analysis project Ga0193724, IMG submission 146005) | Soil microbial communities from a riparian zone of the East river system, Colorado, United States - H2a1 | ecosystem: Environmental > Terrestrial > Soil > Riparian zone | place: USA: East River... | reverse complement strand
CGTGGGTGTCCCGACCTATCCGGGGTTGCGGGTGGCGCTGCCGAACCGGCGCGAGATCGCCCGCAGGATCGAGGCGGCATCGCCGGACGCCATTCACATCGCGACCGAGGGGCCGATCGGATGGGCGGCGCGCGCCTATTGCCGCCGCCGGAAATTGGCTTTCACGACGTCCTATACGACACGGTTTCCGGAATACATCGCGGTGCGCTCGATCATTCCGGCCGGCGTGAGCTACGCCGTGCTGCGACACTTTCATGCGGCAGCCGCCATGACGATGATCGCCACCGCATCGCTGAGGCAGGAACTCGGCGCCAGAGGTTTCAGAAAGCTCGGCACCTGGACCCGCGGCGTCGACACCGACCTCTTTACGCCTGACGATCCGGCCGAGCTTGATTTGCCGAGACCGATTTTCATGACCGTCGGCCGTGTCGCGGTCGAAAAAAACCTGGAGGCGTTTCTGACGTTGGACCTGCCCGGATCCAAGGTTGTGATCGGAGGCGGGCCGCAGCGGGCGGTGCTGCAACGCCAGTACCCGAAAGTCAGATTTTTGGGCGAGAAGACGGGTAAGGATCTGACCTCGCATCTGGCGGCGGCGGACGTCTTTGTTTTCCCGAGCCTCACCGATACGTTCGGCGTGGTTCAGCTCGAGGCGCTGGCGTGCGGCACGCCGGTCGCCGCATTCCCGGTGACGGGCCCGCTGGACGTGATTGCGGATCACCCGGTTGGAGCTTTGGATACCGACCTGCGAAGCGCGTGCATCCGCGCGCTCGGCATCTCCCGTGAATTGTGCCGGAGTTTTGCGCTGGAGCGTTCCTGGGAAAACAGCGCAAGGCAGTTCATCGGCAATCTCAGCGCGTTGCAGCCGAGCCGTTCGCTGCGACCCGCCCGCCGCGTAGCGGCGAGCGGCGCTGTGCGCGGCTAGAGCATGATCCGGAAAAGTGGGTACCGGTTTTCCGAAAAGATCATGCTCAAACAAAAAGATAGCGCGGTATGACGATTCGAAGAAAAGTCATCCCGCTCTAGCGCATGATCCCGAAAGATCATGCGCCAACAAAACGATCAAACACCAGAACAGTGAGCGAAAGTCATCATGGCAGAAATCATCAAACTTGACGGTACACAGCAGCTGGACTTCGACCGCGAGATGGTCGAGCAAGCCTACGACCGCTGGGCCCCCGTCTATGACCTCGTGTTCGGTGGTGTGTTCAGCAAGGGCCGCAAGGCCGCTATTGCCGCCACCAACAAGATCGGCGGCCGCGTGCTTGAGGTCGGCGTCGGGACCGGGATCTCGTTGCCGCAATATGCGCCGCACCTTCGCATCTTCGGCACCGATATTTCGGAGGCGATGCTGCAAAAGGCCAAGAGGCGTGTTGCCGAGCTTCGGTTGAAGAATGTCGAGAACCTCGCGGTGATGGACGCCGAGAAACTCGAATTCCCCGACAATTCGTTCGACGTCGTGATGGCGCAGTATGTCGTCACCGCGGTGCCGAATCCGGAAACCGCGCTCGACGAGTTTGCCCGGGTGCTGCGGCCGGGCGGTGAACTGATCATCCTGACCCGGGTCAGCGCCGATGCCGGCGTGCGTCGTTTCATCGAGCAGCGGCTGCAGCCGGTGGTGCGTCCGCTCGGCTTTCGGACCGCTGAATTCGCCTGGTCGCGTTATGCGAAGTGGTTGGCAGGCTCGCGCGGAATGGAGCTGGTCGAGCGCCGCCTGGTGCCGCCCCTCGGCCACTTCTCGCTGATCCGTTTCCGCAAAACCGAGGTCGCAGCGGCCGCCTAGCTCGCGCGAGCAGGTGTTCGCTGAACGCGTCGGTGTGAAACGTCATATGTCATTATGATATCGTCACACAGCGGACATCGAATCGCAGTAACCAAGATCGCGGCATACCTTTTGAGGGAGAAAAAATGATTAAGAACTTTCGCGAACAGTTGCGAACGCAGCGGTGGGACGATCATCGCTACTATCATCACAGCCGCATCAACCAGAGCCTGCACTTTGTCAGTGCGGCGAGCTTTCTGATCGCTTATGCGCTGCTGTTCGTTAATCCGGTTGCTGCCGCCCTGGTCGGGTGGCTGGTCTCGATGACGACCCGGCAGGCGGGTCACTTCTTCTTCGAGCCCAAGGGCTACGATCATGTCAACCACGCGACGCACGACCACAAAGAGGAAATCAAGGTCGGCTATAATCTGAACCGAAAGATCGTTTTGATGACGATCTGGGCGCTTTCGCCGCTGGTGCTGTTCCTCGATCCGACCCTGTTCGGGGCGTTTACGCCGTGGACCTCGCCGGCTGATTTCATGCGCCAGGTCGCCAAGGTCTGGCTGGCGATCGGGATCGGCGGCCTGCTGTTCCGGACCGTGCACCTGTTCTTCATCCGCGATGTCGAGACCGGCCTGGTGTGGATGACCAAGATCCTGACCGACCCGTTCAGCGACCTCAAATTGTACTACAAGGCCCCGCTGTACTTGATGAAGGGCGAGTTGATCGATCCCGGCCTCGAGAAGCACATCAAGCACGCCTGACTGTTTGACACGAATGCAGCCAGACGGACGGGCGCATGTAACGGCGCATATAACAAAATTCGTCATGCCCGGGCTAAAGCGCGAAGACGCGCTTCGCGCTTTAGCCCGGCCGTGACAAAGAGGATGGATGCCACGCTAGCGGGAAAATACCCGCCTGATGATCTCTTTCAGGACTTGCCGGCGGATGTTCTTGTTGGTGAGCGAGGCATCGCGCCACCACCAGCCGTCCTGCTTCATTTTCTCGGCCGCGGCGACAAAGCGTTGCGCCACCTCGGCAAAATCCGCGTCGGTGTAGTTCAGGCTGAAGATCAGGCGACCGGTCCCGACCCAGCTCAGGGCGAGCTGCTCTGCACGCAAATAATACTGAAACATCCAATTGTAGCGCGACGGCTCGGTGTAATGGACCATCCAGATCGACGAAAGGTTGCCGACCCGTACCGGCAGATCGTGCTCGGCCAGCATTTGGTTCAACCGCCGCGCCCGCTCGTCCCAGATGGCATCGAGCCCGCTGTAGATCGAACGAAACGCCGGGTCGCCAAGCCGGGTCAGGAATTCATCCATCGCCGTCATGACATAGGGGTGCGAATTGAAGGTGCCGCGCGCGAAGCAGACATCGACGGGATGATCTTCACGAAAACGACGCATCAGGTCCTTGCGCCCGCAGACCACGCCTACCGGGAGTCCGCCCGCGAGGCTCTTGCCATAGGTCACCATGTCGGCGCGCACGCCGAAATATTCCTGAGCGCCGCCGGCGGCGAGCCTGAAGCCGACGAAGACCTCGTCAAAGATCAGGACGATGTTGCGCTCGGTGCAGACCTGCCGCAGCGCCTGGAGCCAGGCGCTGTAGGCCGCGCGATCGAAATGCGCGCTGCGCGAACTGTCGACCAGTGCCGAATCGGCCGGCGCGTTGGCGTTGGGATGAAGCGCCTGCAGCGGATTGACCAGGACGCAGGCGATATCGCGCCGCGTTTTCAGGACCCGGAGCGTCCGCTCCGACATGTCGGCCAGGGTATAGGTTTCGTGCGGCGAAATCGGGTTGCCCACGCCGGGCTGCACATCGCCCCACCAGCCATGATAGGCCCCGGCAAAACGCACCAGATGCGAGCGGCGGGTGTGATAGCGGGCGAGCCTCACCGCCTGCATCACCGCTTCGGTGCCGGACATGTGGAACGAGACCTCGTCGAGCCCCGAAATCCTGCACAGCCGCGTGACATTGTCGGCAACGACCGGATGGTACGGCCCGAGCACCGGGCCGAGCGCATGGGCGCGCGCTTCGGCCTTGGCAATGCATTCCTTGTAGAAGTCGTTGCCGAAAATATTGACGCCATACGAGCCGGTCAGATCGTGGAAGATATTGCCGTCGAGATCCGTGACCGTGACCCCCGCCGACGACTGCACGAACGCGCCGGTGCCCAGATGTTCCCGGACCAGCCGGCTGTACTGAAACGGCACCCGGTAGGCTTCGGTGAACTGCAGGTCGGAGATTTTATCCGAAGCTTGCAACGTCATTTCCCGGCTGCGGGCGAACCGCTCCCGGTAGAGCTGGGCGAGCCGGAAGAAGCCGTCCTGACGCTGGGTGGCTACCTCAGCCGGCGCGCCGTCGGAACGGAAAAAATCGTTGATGTCGAATTCATAGAACGGGATCAGGCGCGCCACCCGGCGCGACATCTTGGAATGCCCGGTCAGCGAGCCGTGCTTGGCCCGCGACAGCGCCAGCCGCGCTCGCAGCTTGGGGTATGCGGCCGCGGTGGCCATGACCGCGGCGCCGGCGAAAGAGAGAATCGGGAGAGACGAATCCATGTCGCTAAGCGCTACTCAGTCCAGCTGACAGATTCATGACAATTCGCGGCCTGATCTCAACTCTGTCGCAACAGGAAGATCTGAACTTCCTGCTGACCAATCGGATTCCACGCGCGGCGCTGACGCGGTTCGTGGGCTGGTTCAGCAAGATCGAACACCCCCTGATCCGCGACCTCTCGATCGCCTGCTGGCGGCTGTTCTCCGATCTAGATCTTTCCGAAGCGCGCAAGACAAGCTTCACGAGCCTGCACGATTGCTTTACGCGCGAACTGCGTCCGGGCCTGCGTCCGCCCGACCCTGACCCGTCGGTCGTGGTCAGCCCTAGCGACGCCATCATTGGCGCGTTCGGCGCGATCGCCGACACCGAACTGTTTCAGATCAAGGGCGCGCCTTACTCGCTGCTTGACCTGCTCGGCGATCCCGCGCTGGTGGCCGCGCACCGAAATGGACGGTTCATCACGCTGCGGCTGACCTCGAGCATGTACCACCGGTTTCATGCGCCGCACGATTGCCGGATCGAGCAGGTCACGTTCATCAGCGGCGACACCTGGAACGTCAATCCGATCGCGTTGAAACGAATTGAAAAACTGTTTTGCAAGAACGAGCGCGCCGTCATTCGTACCCGGCTGCAAGGCGGCGAGCCCTTAACCCTGGTGCCGGTCGCGGCTATCCTGGTTGCGAGCATCCGGCTGCATTTTCTCGATATCGTGCTCAATGCCGCAAGCCGCGGGCCAACCGTCTTTCCCTGCGATATCGGCGTCCGCAAGGGCGATGAACTCGGGTGGTTCGAGCACGGATCGACGATCATCGTGCTGGCGCCGGATCATTTCGAGTTTTGCGACAACGTCGTGGAATCCGCGCGGATTCTGGCCGGTCAGCCCTTGATGCGAAAGCCGGCTGCGGCTGATTGAGCCACCCCGGGCAAGCGCATCTTCGCAGTCGCTATATGCGCCGCCTTCGCGAGGCGATGAAACTAACTTCCGTGTCAGAAACTGTCGCATTTGTCAGTTGAAATCATTGGATCATTTGAGGTCTGGTGGTCGTCTTCTTTCGGCGACGCTATCCGTCGCCAGGATTCAACCACGGAGGAATTGGGATGAACAAGAAGCTTCTTACTTGCCTCGTCGCGGGGTCGCTTGCTCTTGCCTCACCGGTGCTTGCTCGCGGTGGTCACGGTGGCGGCATGGGAGGTGGCATGCATGGCGGGATGGGAGGAGGGATGCGTTCCGGCGGCATGCACATCGGCGGCATGGGCGGAGGCATGCATGTCGGCGGGATGCGCGCAGCGCATTTCAGCGGCAGCGGTTTCGCGGGTTCGCATTTTGCGCATGCCGGATTCTCGCACCGGTTCCATGGCCACCGCTTCCATCACCGCTTCCATCGCTTTGCTTTCGTTGGCGCGCCCTTCGCCTACGCCGCCTACGACAGCTGCTGGCGCAGAGTCTGGACGCCCTATGGACTGCAATTGGTCGACGTCTGCAGCAACTACGGCTACTAGCGATCTGGTGAGTTGCCGGAGCGGCGCCTGATGCGTTGGCGTTGTGACGGGTCCCATCGCGTCGGCGCAGTTCGCGAGCAAGGATCCAGACACCGTGATGGTCGTCACTGGAGCATCGTTCCGGCGAGGGTGGACGCCGGTTCGGCCATTGACGGCCATCACACTCGCGGTGCGAGCCGCCTCACGCAAGCTTCAGATTACACGAGTTGATTTCTGATATATATTCCTGCGTGGCGGCTTTCCGATTTTGCCAAACTGATTTCGGTTTTTGGCCAGCCGTTCGGAGACGGAAGACCATGACGGGAGGTCACCGCCGTATTTTGGTCGTCGAGGACGACCCGGAAACCGCCGGCCAGATCGTGGATTCGCTCACCACCAGCGGTTACCAGGTGGATTTGGCCGCCAGCGGCAACGAGGCGCTGAGCCGCGGCGTCGCCAGCGACTATGCCGTGATCACGATTGACCGCATGCTTCCCGACATCGATGGCATCGCGGTCATGCGTCAATTGCGCGACGACGGCATCACCGCACCCGTCCTGATCATCAGTGCGCTCGGAGAAGTCGACGATCGGGTGCGTGGCTTGCGCGCCGGGGGCGATGACTATCTGGTCAAGCCGTTTTCTTTCGTCGAATTGCTGGCGCGCGTCGAGGCGCTTGGCCGGCGTAGCGACACCATTGTCAAGGAGACCATCTTGCGGGTCGGCGATCTCGCGATCGATCTGGTGTCGAGGACCGCCAGCCGGCGCGGCAAGCCTATTTTTCTTTTTCCCCGGGAATTCCAGCTGCTGGAGTATCTGGTTCGCAACGAAAGCCGGGTGGTATCCCGGGCCATGTTGCTGCAGCACGTCTGGGATCTTCATTTCGATCCTTCAACCAATATCATCGACGTCTATGTCGGGCGCGTGCGTCGCAAGGTCGACGGCCAGCAAGCCTATCCGCTGATCCACACGGTTCGGGGTATCGGGTACTGCCTCCGTGCTCCTGGCTAAGACCCTAACGTCATCGACGTTCAAGCTGGCGCTGATCGCGATCGGGACCTTCGGCGTGATCGTGTCGGTCATTTTCAGCTACGTCTACCTGTCGACCTCCTCCTATGTGCGCAGCCGATCGGATCGCGCCATCATGACCGAGTATTCGAGCCTGCAAGACGCGTACGCGCGATCTGGGCGCGACGGGCTGATCGCCTTGATTCAACGACGCATCGCCGACAAGGGTCTTGCAGACAACGTGTATGTCCTCGCCGATCCTTCAGCGGCCGTTCTGGCCGGCAACCTCAGGGGTTGGCCATCGACGGTCACGGCAGCCCGGGGATGGACAGAGTTTCGCGCCGGCGAGCCGTTACCCGGCGCGACCAACCGACCGCTGCTGCGCGCCATGCTCGAAACATTTCCGGGCGGCGATCGTCTGCTGGTGGGGAGGGATATCAGCGAGCTCGACAGCTTTACCGATCAGATCAAGACAGCCGTGATCTCGGGCGTCGCATTGATTTTCGTGCTGGCGGGGGTCGCGAGCATCCTGGTGACGCGCCGCACCGTGGGGCGGATCGAATCGATCAACGCGGCCAGCCGGGCCATCATGCTCAGCGGTCTCGACAAGCGCATCCCGCTGCGCGGCAGCCATGACGAATGGGATCGCGTGGCGGAGAACCTCAACCTGATGCTGGACCGCATCGAAACCTTGATGGGGGAGGTCAAGCAGGTGAGCGACAATGTTGCGCACGACCTGCGCACGCCGCTGACGCGAATGCGCGGACGGCTGGAGAAGGCCTATCACGGTCGGCGCATGGCTGAGGATGATCAATCGTTGATCGGCGACACCATCGCCGACCTCGACGCCGTGTTGCGGATCTTCTCGTCGATTACGCGGATCGCGCAGATTGAGACCCAGGCACGAAAGGGCGCGTTCCGCACCGTGAATCTGGTCGAAATCGCCAGTGAGGTGGTCGAGTTGTACGATGCCGCCGCCGAACAGGACGGCACGCGTCTCACCGTTGTCGGCGACGCTGAGGTGCTGGTGACCGGCGATCGCGATCTGATCTTCGATGCCATCGCCAATCTCGTCGACAATGCGATCAAGCATGGCCGCCCTGGAGGGCAAGTCGTCGTTGCCAACGAAAACATCGATGGTGGGCCGGTGATCTCGATCGCCGATGACGGTCCCGGAATTCCCGCCGGCGAATACGAGCATGTTTTCAAGCGCTTTTACCGGCTCGAACACAGTCGCTACACGCCGGGAAACGGTCTCGGGCTCAGCCTGGTCGCTGCCGTCGCCCGTCTTCATGGCGCGCGGATCGAAATGCTCGATAACGCGCCCGGTCTCAAGTTCAAACTCTGGTTTTCAGCGCCAGCCGGTTAGAGCGTTTTCAAGCGAAAGCCTGCCTAGCGCATACGGAGATCCAACGGCCTCATGGTTCGAGACGCGCGGCGTTGCCGCGCTCCTCACCATGAGGGTTTGGGGCCTCATCCTGTCCTCATCCTGAGGAGCGCGCTTTTGCGCGCGTCTCGAAGGATGGCCACGCATAGAAATACCTAATGCCTTTCCTTCCGCGGTTTTCCCTTTGGCGCTGGCAAGGCCGGCCGCCGCTGTTGGAACTGGGGCCGGTTTTGCAATCCCGGCCGCTGCAAGCCGGGCGCAGCAGGCTGCCGCTGAAGATTTGGCGGCTGCTGAACGCCCGGCGCGTTCTGCGATCCCGGTTGTGCTTGCCCGCCGGGTTGTTGCGGTTGGCCCGCTCGCGGTGGCAGCCCGGGTTGGGTCGGCGAACCCGGCCGCTGCTGCTGCCCCTGCCTGTTCGGAAGGTTCGGTGATGGCTGCCCCGGCCGGTTTGGCGATCCCGGCTGCTGCGAGCCTGGCCGTTGCGGCAAACCGTTCTGCCGCTGCGGGCCGGGCTGACGCGGCTGGTTGGCGCGGTTCGGATTGTTCTGCGCGGGATTGGCGCGCCGCAAGGCGCGTTGCTGGGTCACGACCTGCCGCCCCAAATTCTGTGTGGAATGGACCTGGCGCACAAAACCCTGGTCGCGCAGCGCCTGTTGCGGCGAAATCGTCAGCGGCACCGCGGCGAAGCGCGCGCCGGCCCCGGGGCGTATCGTGAAACCGCTGGCGCCTTGGGTGAGAAAACCGAGCCGCACCCCGGCGCGGTCATTGACCTCGATCCGCCCGACCTTGCCGTCCGCATCGGGATAAAGCTTGATCGCGACGTTGTTCCGGCTGGTGGCCGACGCGCCTTCCGGCACCTCGATCAGACCGGAGGTGCCGCGAATGCCCATCGTCGCGGTCGGTGTCGAGATTTTCATGTCGCCGGTCTTGGCGACGGCGGCGGCCACGAACGCCACCGTGCCCTTGGCGACATCGAACAGCGCGGCGTTTTGCTTGCCGCCATCCTCATAGACAAAACTGTCGACCGTGATCCGTGCATTGGCGGTGAGATTGAAGGTGGTGGCGTCGTTGAAGGTGACGCCCAGCGTGGAGTTCGCCGACGTCTGCAGCACGTCGTTCTGAAAAATATCGTCCTTGAGCTTGAGCGCAATTGAATCCTTTTTGCGGATGACGGTCGCGATGCCGGTCAGGGTGGCGACGTTGCCGATCGGTTCATCGCTCGGGGCTTGCGCATCGGTGGCCGGATCGGCCGCAGGCGCCGCAGGTGTTTGGGGCGCGGGGGCTGACTGCGCCTGTGAAAGTCTTGTCGCAGCGGAGGTCGCTCGCAAGGTGCCCGGCGCATCTTCGGCTTCGATGGGAGACGGCATCGCGAAAACATTCGCGGTGCCAGCCAGCATGAAGCCGGCCAAAAGCCAGACCGCGAATGAAAACCGATGCCGCGTCACGAGGGAGTCCTGAGCAGGGAGGGAATTGGGCGATGGCAGATATGCGATTGGGGGCCCGGCCAGCTGAATGCTGCATGAATGTGAACGCCATCGTCGGCATGGCCGAAGCCGCTAGCCCTGACCCATGAAAAACGCCCGGCGGCTGGATTGGTCCAACCGCCGGGCGCTTCAGATCAGGTTGTGGCGCGAAAGTCTAGAACACGCCGAGCACGATGGCGCCGACAAAGGCGATTGCGAGATACGCGGCAACCACGCTCAGTCTGCTGACTAAAGGACCCATGAAGGTCACGGGAAATCTCCCTGGTTCAGGTCGCTGCCCGCTTTAACGCGGAAAGTAGCAAAGCGTTCCGGGCGGAAAAAGTCAGCCCTGCTGCTTCATCCCTGACGGTTCAGCCATTGGAACCGCCGCCCAAATGGTTAAAGACTCGTGAAAACAACGCGTTGATGAGTCCTTAAATAAATTGGTCGAACCTGCGCGGATGACGCGCGGAGTTCATTTGTGCCTCGTCGGCTCCTTTGTCCTTGTCTCGCTAGCGGGTTGCGGCCGCGGATTTTTTCAATCCGCGGAGCGTGAACCGTGGCGGGCCGAGGCCGAAATCGCATGCCTGAAGTCCGGCGCGGTCAAAGAAAACGCCGAGTTGGTCCGGATCAGCCCGATTTCAGGGCCCGGGGTTTGCGGCGCGGAGTATCCGCTCAAGGTCGCAGCGCTCGGCGAAAGCAGCGCCAGCGTTGGCTTTGCCGACGACCCGCGGCCGCCCGGAAGTGTTGGCAATCAGCCGCGCTGGCCGGTTTCGCGGCCGCCGGCTCCGGCGCAGGCGCCGTATTATCCGGATCCCCAGTCGCGGCAGCCCGGCTACGGCGCTTCATCCAATGCTCCGATTTCCAGTGCTCCGATTTCCAATGCCCCTATTTCCAATGCCCCTATTTCATTGGCCGCACCGGGTGTCAGCCGGGAGGAAGACGACATCGATCTGCCGCCCGAGAGCGCGCCCGGGTCGAGGGAGCCAGCCGCGCAGGGGGCGTATCGCGCGCCGTATCCGGGCCCGCAGAGCTATCCGCCGCGCGACCGCTATCCGGCGCCCACTTCGGCGCGGCCCAACGTTGCTCCCGGTTTGCCGCGGCTCGGGCCTGCGCAGGGTAATTCGGTCGCCGCATTCGGGCCGGTTGCCGTCAAGCCCGCGGCGACGCTGGCCTGTCCGATCGTCTCGGCGCTCGATCGCTGGCTCGCCGGCTCCGTGCAGCCGGCAGCCCAGCGCTGGTTCGGTGCCCGCGTGGTCGAGATCAAGCAGATCTCCGCCTATTCCTGTCGCGGCATGAACGGCAATTCGCGCGCGCATATTTCCGAGCACGCCTTCGGCAATGCGCTGGATATCGCGGGCTTCACGCTCGCCGACGGACGGCACATTTCGGTGAAGGATGGCTGGAAGGGCATGTCGGAAGAGCAGGGCTTTCTGCGCGACGTGCAGGCCGCCGCCTGCCAGCAGTTCAGCACCGTGCTCGCGCCGGGCTCCAATGTCTATCACTACGATCACATCCACGTCGATCTGATGCGCCGCGCCAGCCAGCGCGTGATCTGCGAGCCGGCCGCGCTCTCGGGCGAGCAGGTCGCGGCGCGGGCAGGCCAGCGCACCCCCTATGCATCGCGCGCGCCGTTCGTGACGGGATCGTTCGGCGGCAGCAAGGCCGCGCCGTCTCGGCACGCGTTCAGCGGCAAGGTCAACGAGGAAGACGAATTCGAAGACGATTAGGGCATGATCCGGAAAAGTGGGAACCGGTTTTCCGAAAAGATCATGCTCAAACAAAAGGATGAGATCATGATCCGATTCAATCTAATCGGATCATGATCGAATGCGTTGGTCCCTCACGAGTACTGCTGAGCCGTCGTCATGTCTTCCCGTTCGCCAGCATCCTGGCGCGGATCTCTGATTTCAACACCTTGCCGACTTTGGAGCGCGGAAGGTCATCCCAGACTTCAATCTGCTTGGGCGTTTTGACGCTGCCGACCCGCTGCTTCACGAAGGCCGATACCGCGACGACATCGACGGTGCGTCCTGCTCTCGGCTGCACCACAGCGACAACGCGTTCGCCCCACTTGTCGTCTGGCAAACCGATGACGGCACAATCCTGAATGGTTTCGTGGGCCTGCAGGGCATTCTCAACTTCGACGGAATAGACGTTGAAGCCGCCAGTAATGATCATGTCTTTTGCACGATCGACGATGTAAAGGAAATTGTCCGCGTCCAGGTATCCGATATCACCGGTATGATGCCAGCCGTGCACGGAGGCCTCCGCCGTTGCTTCGCCGTTCTTGTAGTACCCGTCCATCACCAGCGATCCACGAACGACGATTTCGCCGCGTTCTCCGGCCGGCATCAGATTGCCGTCGCCATCCATGATGCCGACCCGAACCAGCGGCCCGACGCGGCCCGCCGACGACAGACGTCCGGTCGCGATCGAACCGTCGGGATTGTAATGGTCCTCAGGCGGCAGCATCGAGATCATCATCGGTGCTTCGGTCTGCCCAAAGAGTTGTGCCATCGGGCCGATCTTTTCCAGCGCCTCGGTCAGGCGCGCCACCGAAATCGGGGCCGCGCCGTACCAGAAGCATTGCAGCGAGCTGAGATCAGCGCTTTCGAGCTTCGGATGATCCAGCAGCATGTAGATGACGGTTGGCGGAAGGAATGTGTGCGTGACCCGGTAGCGTGGGATCAGATCGAGGAATTCGCCGGTGTCTGGATGATGCATGATCACCACCCTGCCTCCGAGCGTCATGACGGGAAAACACAGCACGCCGGCAGCGTGCGTCAGTGGCGCGAGCGCGAGATAGGTCGGGCGCCCCCTGAATGGATAGCCCATCAGGGTCAACGCAGTCATGGTTTCGATGTTGCGTCCCGAGAGCATCACGCCTTTGGGCTTGCCGGTGGTTCCGCCGGTGCCGGGTATGAGCGCAAGATCATCAACGGGATCGCGCTGAAAGGGCTGGCCGTCGACATCGGCAAGCCAACGCTCGAACGACGGCGCGAAAGACATATCGGTGTCGAGACATACGAGCTTGCGCAGCTTCGGCAGGTCAGGCCTTAATTTGTCGACCATCGGCGCGAAGCCGCTGTGAAACAGCAACAGGCTGCAATCGAACGCATCGAGGATGAACTGGTTTTCTGCCGCCTCGTTGCGTGGATTGATCGGACACCAGACGGCTCCGGCGCGCGAAATGCCGAATACGCAGGCAAAGGCGATCGGATCGTTGCCGGACAGGATCGCGACTTTCTCCCCGGGGGTAACGCCGGAATCGGCTAATCCGCGTGCGATCCGATAGCTAAGGCGCTGCACGTCATCATAGCTCAGGTCCTTTCCGTCCATGGTCAGGCATGGAGCATCAGAACCAAGCGACGCGCCCTTATCCAGATAGTCGACAAGCCGCATGGACTTCCTCCCGGAGAGAAGGCGGATAGCGCGGTGGTA
>Ga0193724_1000250_pt1 | contig 13203 bp, 14 predicted proteins | sample H2a1metaG_FD_146005 | JGI IMG/M metagenome (GOLD analysis project Ga0193724, IMG submission 146005) | Soil microbial communities from a riparian zone of the East river system, Colorado, United States - H2a1 | ecosystem: Environmental > Terrestrial > Soil > Riparian zone | place: USA: East River... | reverse complement strand
CGCGGGTCCGGCGCCGAGGATCTGCTGCAATGGAGCGACGCGCAGTGGGAACAGCAGCGGACGGCGCGGTCGAAGAGCTAGCGAATCAGCGGCGCGTGGCGCATGCGTTCGAGTTCCAAATGTCGCGGTGGCGAGGTTCGTAACCGCCTTTCCAAAAGGATATTTCCCGGCTATCCCCATCGGCCACGTGGCAAGAGGGTGTCGGGCCATCTTCCAGTCACAATGATGATGGAGCCAGACTTAATCATGTCCGTGCGGCGAATGCTGACAGCTCTGGCGGCAAGTGTGCTGGTGTGCGGGGCCGCGATCCCCGCACAGGCGCAAGGTGTTCCATCGAAAAGCGCAGCCAAGCCTGCGGCAGCCAAGCCGGAAGCCAAACCTGCTGTTGCCAAGCCGGAAGCCAAGCCCGCCGCTGCCGTTGCAGGCAATGCCGAGCCGACGCTGATCGGACAGTTCGGCACCTGGGGGGCCTATACCGCGATGCCGAACGGCAAAAAAGTGTGCTTCGCGCTCGCCAAACCCTCGTCGTCGAAAACCAATCCGCCGAATCGCCCGCGCGACCCGGCCTATGCGTTCGTGTCCACCCGCCCGGCCGAGAAGGTCGTCAACGAAGTTTCCGTCATGATCGGCTATGCACTAAAGCCGGGCTCGGAATCGACGCTGGAGGTCGGCGGTGCTGCTTACTCGATGTACACCCGGGGCGACGGCGTCTGGATCAAGAACGCCGCCGAGGAAGAGCGGATGGTGGAAGCCATGCGCAAGGCCGCCGACGCGACGGTCAAGGGCGTTTCCGCCAAGGGTACCGAGACCACGGACACCTTCTCGCTGAAGGGGCTTTCCCAGGCGCTCGACAAATTAGCGCAGGATTGCAAGCGTTAACGGGCTTTCCACGTTAAAACGGCGTTGTTTGAGGGCGGCAGAAAGCCTATCTGATGGCGATCTCTCCTCTTGGCGAGGCGGCGCCATTGCGCCGTCTCGAACCATGAGGTCCATTCCTCATCCCGCGTGACGCGGCGAAGGCGCCGCTGCTTAAGGATGAGGACGAATCACCTCTAAACCGTGACGCAATGAACCCCGTTTCAGCCGAGACCAATTCCACGTCGGACACAATGAACGCGCATGTGGCCGCGGGCGCAAACGCGCCCCTGGAAAAGATCGCGCTCGAAACCTACGTGCCGCCGGCAAAGCCCTCGCTGGTCGGATTGTCACGTGCCGAGATCGCCGAACAGCTCGGCGCCATCGGTGTCGCGCCGGCGCAGCGCAAGATGCGCGTGCAGCAATTGTGGCACTGGATTTATGTGCGCGGCGCCAAGAGTTTCGAGGAGATGACCAGCATTTCCAAGGAAATGCGGGCGCAGCTCGATTCCCATCTGACCGTCGCACGCCCGGAAGTGGTCGCCGAGCAGGTTTCCAACGACGGCACCCGCAAGTGGCTGCTGCGGTTGCCGAGCGGCGACAGCATTGAGAAGGCGCATGAAGTCGAGTGCGTTTATATTCCGGAAACCGACCGCGGCACGCTGTGCGTTTCCTCGCAGGTCGGCTGCACGTTGAATTGCTCGTTCTGCCATACCGGCACGCAGCGGCTGGTGCGTAACCTGACCGCGGGTGAAATCGTCGGCCAGATCATGGTGGCACGCGATCGCCTCAATGACTGGGCCGACCGCGTCACCCCGACCGGCAGCCGTCTCGTCACCAATGTAGTGATGATGGGCATGGGCGAACCCTTGTATAATTTCGAGGCGGTGCGCGATGCGCTGCTGATCGTCGCCGACAATGAAGGCATCGGTATTTCCCGTCGCCGCATCACGCTGTCGACGTCGGGCGTGGTGCCGAACATCATCCGGACCGGCGATGAAATCGGGGTCATGCTGGCGATCTCGCTGCACGCGGTGCGCGATGAATTGCGCAACGAATTGGTGCCGCTGAACCGGAAATATCCTATTGCCGAATTGCTGCAGGCCTGCCGCGATTATCCCGGCTCGTCCAACGCGCGGCGCATCACCTTTGAATATGTGATGCTGAAAGGCGTCAACGATTCGCTGGATGATGCCAAGCTGCTGGTGAAAATGCTGAAGGGCATTCCGGCCAAGATCAATCTCATTCCGTTCAATCCGTGGCCCGGCACGCGCTACGAGTGCTCGGACTGGGACCAGATCGAGAAGTTTTCCGAATATATCTTCAATGCCGGCTACTCCTCACCGGTGCGCACGCCGCGCGGCCGCGATATCCTCGCCGCCTGTGGCCAGCTTAAATCCGAGACCGAGAAATTGTCGGTGCGCGAGCGGCAGGCGCTGCGCGCCATGGCGATGACGGATTGATATGCGCCGTTCGTATCACTGACGGTCCTCATGGTGAGGAGGCGCTCTTGCGCCGTCTCGAACCATGAGAATGCCGCCATCCTTCGAGACGCGGCCAATCGGCCGCTCCTCAGGATGAGGAAGTTGAGTGTCTGCTACGCCCAGGGAATGGATCTGCACTTTATGGCATTGATCGGCCGGCTGTTCGTGATTCTGTTCGGGTTTCTCGCCGCGTGTCTGGTGGCGGGGATGATCGTGGTCGGCGCGGTGCTGTTTCCGGAATTCAGCGACCTTGGCCCGATCGATCAGAGCGCGGCGAACATCGTGCTCGGGTTTGGTTTCATCTTTATCAGCGGCTTCGCGCTGCTGCCGGCGATGATCGTGGTCGCGATCACCGAAGCCTTTTATGTCAGGGGGGTGCTGACCTATGCGGTCGGCGGCGGCCTGGTCGGTCTGGCATGCTATCTCGGCCTGATTCCGTTCGATCCTGCGACACTTTCCTTCGATGGCATTGTCCGGCGTCATCTCGAAATCATGACCGGCGCCGGGATCGTCGCGGGTCTGGTCTACTGGATGATCGCGGGCCGCAATGCCGGCGCATGGCGCGAACCGCCGCGCCCGCTGCCGCCTTTGCCGCCTTTGCCGTCACATTCACCGCCGCCGTCGTAAAGAAGCACAGCGACGCCTTTTCATACCGAACCTCGTCGGCTAAACCCCGCGCCATGAACCGGACCGGACTTCTCATTGTGCTTGGGCTCGCGCTTGTCGTCGGATTGCTGTTCGGGCTTTATCCCGAACTCGATCTCAAACTCGCCGCGCTGTTCTACGACGCGGCAACCAGATCTTTTCCGCTGAAGCTCAATGCGATGGCTGCGTTGGCGCGCGACGGCGCGATGTGGATCGCGTGGGGCCTCGCGCTGCCGGCGATTGCCGCACTGGCGGTGAAGCTGGTGCGGCCGGATCGGCCGCTCTTGATATCAGGCCGCGCGATCATCTTCCTGCTGGTTACGCTCACTCTTGCCGCGGGCATTCTCACCAATCTCACCTTCAAGAGCTATTGGGGCCGGCCGCGCCCGGTGGTCGTGACGCAGTTCAACGGCGATCTGCCGTTCGTGCCGTGGTGGGACCCGCGCGGCGGCTGCGGCCGCAACTGTTCGTTCTTCTCCGGCGAGGGCGCCACCGCATTCTGGTCCTATGCGCCCGCGGCGCTGACGCCGCCGGCATGGCGGCCGCTGGCTTATGTCGCGGCCACCCTGTTTGGCGTCACGACCAGCGTGCTGCGGATGGCGTTTGGCGGGCATTTCTTTACCGACGTCGCAGCAGCGGCGCTGGTGACATTCCTGGTGATCTGGCTGGCGCACGGCTACATTTACCGCTGGCCTCGGACCCGGCTGTCTGACGAGAGCATCGACGCCGCGCTGACGCGGCTTGGCTGGCCGGGGTACCGCCTCTTTCAGAAATGGCGCGGCCGCGATGTGGGACCCGCTCCGTCGGTGTGAACGCTTGCGCAAGAGACCTTTCTGCCTGTAATCAATCTGCGCGTATCCGGCAAATTCGGTATTCAATTCAACGGGATTTTCATGAGCAAGGACGTCAAGAAGGTAGTGCTCGCCTATTCGGGCGGCCTCGACACCTCGATCATCCTGAAGTGGCTGCAGACCACCTACGGCTGCGAGGTCGTAACCTTCACCGCCGATCTCGGCCAGGGCGAGGAGCTTGAGCCGGCGCGCCAGAAAGCGCTTCTGCTCGGCATCAAGCCGGAGAATATCTTCATCGAGGATGTCCGCGAGGAATTCGTCCGCGATTACGTGTTTCCGATGTTCCGCGCCAACGCGGTGTATGAGGGGCAGTATCTGCTCGGCACGTCGATCGCGCGTCCGCTGATTGCGAAGAAGCAGATCGAGCTCGCCGAGAAGCTCGGTGCCGACGCAGTGTCCCATGGCGCGACCGGCAAGGGCAACGACCAGGTTCGCTACGAGCTTGCCTATTATGCGCTGAAGCCCGACATCACCATCATCGCGCCGTGGCGCGAATGGGACCTGCGTTCGCGCGAACAACTGATCGCATTTGCCGAAGCGCATCAGATTCCGATCGCCAAGGACAAGCGCGGCGAGGCGCCGTTCTCGGTCGACGCCAATCTCTTGCACGCCTCGAGCGAAGGCAAGGTACTCGAGGATCCCGCCCTGGAAGTGCCCGACTATGTCTATTCGCGCACCATCGATCCGGAAAAGGCGCCGGATAAGGCGACCATTATCACTGTCGATTTCGAAAAGGGCGATGCGACCGCGATCGACGGCAAGAAATTGTCGCCCGCGACGCTGCTGGCGAAGCTTAACGAACTCGGCCACGCCAACGGCATCGGGCGCCTCGATCTCGTCGAAAATCGTTTCGTCGGCATGAAGTCGCGGGGCATGTACGAAACGCCGGGCGGCACCATTCTGCTGGCAGCCCATCGCGGCATCGAATCGATCACGCTCGATCGAGGCGCGGCGCATCTCAAGGACGAGCTGATGCCGAAATATGCCGAGCTCGTCTACAACGGCTTCTGGTTCGCGCCTGAGCGCGAGATGCTGCAGGCGGCGATTGATCACAGCCAGGCCTATGTCACCGGGCGCGTGCGCCTCAAACTCTACAAGGGCAACGTCATCGTGATCGGACGCGAGAGCAAGTATTCGCTGTACGATCAGGATCTCGTCACCTTCGAGGAAGGTGCGGTCGCCTACGATCATCGTGACGCCGCGGGCTTCATCAAGCTCAACGCCTTGCGGCTGCGCACGCTGGGCCAGCGCAAGAAGAAACTGGGGCTGTAGCGATACGCCGCAACGTGGTTTCTCTTTGCGTCGTGCCGGCGTTTGCCGGGACGACTCGTGGAGCTGTCTCCATTCCAACAAAATGGCCGGGATGTCTCCCGGCCATTTTATTTAGAGCATGATCCGGAAAAGTGGGTACCGGTTTTCCGAAAAGATCATGCTCCAAAGATAGAGCGGGATGACGATTCGAAGAAAAGTCATCCCGCTCTAGCAGATGCTTCGCCTCATCTCGGCGGCGCGGTGCCCGGCGGCGGGGGCGGCAGCGATGCCGTTCCGCCGTTCAGAAGTGGCGTGATGTTGCGGACCGTGACCCGGCGATTGATACGGCTTGGTCCGTCGGTCTGTTCTTTCAGATACTGCTCGCCGTAACCTTGCGAGGTCAGGTTTTCCGCCGGCACCTGGAATTGCTGGGTCAGCAATTGGGCCGCTGATTCGGCGCGGCGATCCGACAGCGACAGATTGTCGACGTCCGATCCCACCGCGTCGGTATGACCTTCGATCAGGAATACCGCGCGCGGATTGGCGGCAATCGCGCGATTGAGGCCGTCCGCAATGCCCTGCAGCTTCGCCGCCTGATCGGGTGGAATTTCCCACGATCCGGTTTCGAAGGTGATGCTGTCGATGTCGATGCTCGGCATGCGCTGGCGCACCGCGCCGCTGTAACGGATTTCGTCGAGCGAATAACGCCGTTCGATCCGCTCCACCGGCGGCGCCATCATGGTGTCGTAGAGCAACTCCGGCGGCGCGCCCTCGGCCTCGACGATATAGCGATCGTACGGAATCCGGAGCACCGGCGGCGGCAGATCGACGTAGAAGCCGCCGACCCCGCGCGGGCCGCGATAGCTGTTGTCGATAATGATGATCTCGCGGCCCCGCTCATCCCTGCGAATTCGGCGCAGCAACTGACCGTCGCGATCGTTCTCGGTAATGATTTGCGTGCCATCGGGACGGACCACGATGGTGCGCGTGTCGTTGCCGACCTGCTGGGTCCTGATGTCGCGCGCGCCATAGCGGAATCGATCCACCTCGTTGTGACGGATGAACGCCTGGCCGCCCGGATCGCGGATGATGATCCGGCCCGGCTCGGTAATGACCGTGCGGCCACCTTCCTGGGTTTCCCGTCGCGCGCCCTTGAACTCATCCATGCGGCGCGGCCCCGGTGCCGCAGCGCCCGGCGCAATCGGTGCCAACGCTTGAGCCGGCGGAGGTGCTGCCGGAATCGGCGCGCTGACCGTAGGCGGCGGACGACGCACTTGCGGAGCGGCTCCTGGCGGCAGCGCGGTCTGGCCTCCGGCGCCCGGTGCGGGAGCTGCACTCGGCGCTCCCGGAGCCGTGCTCGGCGCACCCGGAGGAGCAGCGCTCGGCGTTCCCGGAGCCGCACTCGGCGCTCCCGGAGCGGCACTTGGCGCTCCCGGAGCTGCGTTCGGAGTCGCAGTGCCCGGGGGCGGTCCGCCACGCGGCGCGGGTGGCGCACCCGTCCCGGGGCTCGCGGGTGGTGGCGCAGTTTGAGTCTGAGGAGCGGCGGCGGGCGGTGCGCCCGGTGAAGGCAATGGCTTTGCGCCCGCGGGTGGTGGCGGAGGCGGCGGAGTTTGAGTCGGCGGAGCCGCCGCGGGTGGCGGGCTCGATGCCGGAGGCGATGATGGCCTTACAGCGCCGGGCGGCGGCGGCACCGGAGTCGGCGCGCTCTTTTGCTGAGGCTGGATCGCAGGCGCGGCGCTTGGCGGAGTCGGAGGCTTCGGCGGCGCGGGCGGCGGCGGTGCTGCCGGCGGCGTGGGATGCGGCGGCGCTGCGGCGGGTGGCGGCGCATGCGGAGGTGGCGCCGCAGGCGGCGGCGGAGGTGCCGCGGCGGGAGGAGGCGGCGCGGGACGTGGCGGAGGCGCCGCGGCAGGAGGCGGAGGTGCGGGTCGGGGCGGCGGTGCCGCGGCCGGAGGCGGCGGCGCAGGCCGGGGTGGCGGAGGTGGCGCGGCCGCCGGCGGCGCGGGACGCGGCGGCGGTGCTGCGGCTGGCGGCGCGGGGCGCGCGGGCGCTCCCTTCGGCGGCGGTGCTTCCTTTTCCTTGCCGGCTTCGGGTGCGGCTTGCGCCACAACCAGCGGCGCGGTTTGCGCGTGCGATGAAGAGGCTGCGAATTGCATCGCCGTAAGCGCAGTCGTGGCAAGCAACACGAGACGAAGATTTGTCATGATGGTCCCCGGAAAATTTCTGGCAACAACGCAGTCCTTGTGAGAAAAACGCAGTCGGTCCTGGCGATCAACAAACAAGCGTTAGGCCGGAATGTGGCGCCTTAGAAGGCGGATCTTGTTTTTATTTATGAACAAGTAAGGGTTCTACTGCCCCTGTTCATTGCGCATTCAGGCGATCATTTCAAATCGAAGTTTTACATTGTTCCCTGCGGCATCTCGGGTGCGCCCGGATTGAGATCGGGTCCCGAACCCGGCAAATCGGCGATGCCGGTATCGGTGGCAGGAGAGGGCCCGCGCGGTCCATCCGGTCCGCGCACCGGCAGTTCATCCGGCGTGTTCCCCGGCAACTCTTCCGGCCGCGGCGGTTCGCCTGGATCGTGCATCGGCGGCGGCACCTCGGGCCGTGGGCTTCCCGGCGGGCTCTCCTGCGGCGGCTCTGACGGTTGCCCCGGCTTGATCGGCGGATCCTCTTGCGGTTCGATCGGCACTACAATGCGATCTTGCGGCTCTCGCCGAGATCGGGGCGCGTGCCGGTCACGGCCGCCGCCATCTTCACATAGCTGATGGAGGAGCCCGGCGAATCCCAGAATTCGGCGTTATCGCCTGTGGTGTTGGCGTTCGCCATCGCTTGTCTCCATGGTGCTGGAGCAATAACGGCGCCGATACGACGATGTTCCCGCGTCAGGGATGGTGGAACCGGTTACTCGGGCGCGTGGCATACGGCTTCGATGTTATGGCCGTCGGGATCGAGCACGAAGGCGCCGTAATAATTCGGGTGATAATGGGCGCGGATGCCGGGCGCCCCGTTATCGCGTCCACCCGCCGCCATCGCCGCCTGGTAGAAAGCAACGACGGTAGCTCGGTCCTTCGCAACGATGGCGACATGCAAGGGCTTGTTCAACCCGCCTTCGCCGCCGATCCAGAAATCCGGCTTGCCATTGGCGCCAAAACCGGCCGCGGGATCATGTCCGGTCTGTTCCTGCGTCACTTCCATGACGAGGCTGTAGCCAAGCGGCGCCAGCGCCTTTGTATAGAAGGCCTTCGCGCGCTCATAATTGGAAACCGGAAAACCGATGTGGTCGATCATCAAAATCTCCTGCGGTTTGAGGACTGGTTCAGCCGCGCACCAATAGCGTGTTGCTGCGGGTCTTGCCTGTCTCGGCGTAGCCGCGCGCGAGCATGCCGGCAATGCAGTCGTCGAGCCATTCGTTCCGCGACAGATGTTCGATCACCACCGCGCGCGGCCACAGCGCTTGCGGCGCTTGCTTGAAGAACCCGGTCAGAACCCGGTCCTCATAGCCCTCGACGTCGATCTTCAGCGTATCGACCCGGCCCACGCCGGCATCGTCGAGAATACGCTGCAGCCGCAACGAGGGCACCCTGATGGCATTGCCCGCGGGTTCGCCGCTGACAATGTGGCTGGCGCCGAGATTGTCGCCGTCGGTCTCGATCATCAATTCGCCGTCGGAAGGGCCGGCGGCGGCGGCCACCAGCGACACCTGCGTGAAGCCGGACGCGGCACGGTTGAACGCAAGCCGCGCATGGGTGATGGGATGCGGCTCGATCGCGATCACTTTTCCGCTTGCGCCGACGTGACGCGCCAGCACCATGGTGTAGGTTCCGACATCGGCGCCGACGTCGACGAACACGCCGCCGGCGGGTGTGTGTGCGCGCAAAAAATCCAGCTCTTCGCGATTGTAGTCGGGATTGAACAGGGCGCCGCGCTCGGTGGCGCTGGCCTGATGGTAGAAGCGAAACGCCGCGCCTTGATACTGGACATCGACCGGGCCGGCGCGCAGCAGATTGACCAGCCGCGACAGCATCGGGCGGAACGCACCACGTTTCAGCCGTGAGCCTTGCGCGAGCGAGATAATGGCAGCTTGCGCTGATGTCGGCGCGAACGCGCCGAAAGGCGGTGGCGTCGGATCATTGGCCGCGGCGAGGCCAGGTGGCAGTGTCGATCTTGTCAAAAAAAATCCTCGCGAAGAGCTTGCGGACGCGGCGGCATGCATAGCCGGTTTTGCGTGCTGTTCCAACGACGCTCAGGTCCTGGCCTGCTTTTCTTATCCCTCCCCCTTGCACCGAGGGAGATCTTTCACGCCGCCGTCGTCGGCGCCGCCTTGCGATGGCGCAGGAAGCGGCCGAGCAGCCGGCGCTTGCCTTTGCGCGGGATGAGATCGATGTCGCTGACGAGTTTGGCGCCGCCCTTGCGCCGCTCCAGCACGATCTTGCGGCTGTGAAAGGCCTCGAGTTCGTCCGGGCTAGGCAGGAAGCACAAGGAATCCAGCGCGCGGAAAATGCACCACCACCTCGCCGGCGCGTGGGTCACGTCTGCGGATGGCGATATGCTGCGACGAGAGCGCGACGATTTCGCCGCTCACTTTGATCTTGCCGTAGTCGTCGGGCATCACCTCGACCCGGTCACCGGGCTTGCGGCCATTGGGATCGTTGGGATCGGACAATTCTGCGGTCTGTGGCGTGGCGCTTGCCGCGATGTCGAGCGCGGCGGAGGTCGATAGTTCGGTGCTGCGGCCGTGGCCGACGCCGCGCATTCGCGTTTCCCATGCCCGCGTGTTGCCGAACTCCGCGAGCATCTCGTCGGTATTGGGAAGATGCGCCCGCACGTACCATACGTTCATGTAGGCGTTGACGTCGCAAAGACTGGGCTTGTCGCCGCTCATCCACGCCCGGCCGTCGCCGAGCTGGGTCTCGACCCATTGCAGATGCGCGCGAAACTGATCGCGCATCTGCGGGATGGCCGCCGTCATTGCCGCGACATCGAACCTGGCGCCGCGCAGCTTTTCACGGTCGGCGATAAAATCCTGCGGGACTTTGTCCGCCAGCGAGCCGAACACGAGATTCACGGTGTTCTGAAAGAACGACCGATCGGTCCACATCGCCGCGCCCCAGGCGATGCCTTCATATCCGCCGGGGAACAGGGTCGGCTCCGGGAACCGGCGTTCCAATTCGCGGATGATGCACTGGGTGTCGCAATAGATGTCGGCACCGATCTGCATCACCGGCGTGCGCCGATAGCCTCCGGTCAGCGGCATCAAGTCAGGACGCGGCATGATTCGCGAGATCAGGACGGACGTCCATGCGATGTTCTTCAGGCCGAAGACGACACGTACTTTTTCCGAGAACGGCGACTTTTCGAAATGATGCAGGATGATGCGGTGCGCGGTCGTCATGCGATCTCTTCGGGGCTCAAGAAGTAGCCCGGATGGAGCGAAGCGAAATCCGGGTCTAAACGAAAATGCTTCTTCGGCGCGCCGCGACTCCCCGTCAGATCTGCCGCTCGACCATCTTCAGCTTGAGCTCGGCGATGGCCTCGGAAGGATTGAGACCCTTCGGGCACGCCTTGGCGCAGTTCATGATGGTATGGCAGCGGTAGAGCCGGAACGGATCTTCAAGATTATCGAGCCGCTCGCCGGTGGCTTCGTCGCGCGAATCCTTGACCCAGCGCGTCGCCTGCAGCAGCGCGGCGGGCCCCAGGAAGCGCTCGCTGTTCCACCAATAGCTCGGGCATGAGGTCGAGCAGCAGGCGCACAGAATGCATTCGTAGAGGCCGTCGAGCTTTTCGCGGTCCTCATGGCTCTGCCGCCACTCCTTCTGCGGTGTCGGCGTCGAGGTCTTCAGCCACGGCTCGATCGAGGCATACTGCGCGTAGAAATTGGTGAGGTCGGGCACCAGGTCCTTGACGACAGGCTGATGCGGCAGCGGATTGACCTTGACCGCGCCGTCCTTCACGTCGTGCATCGATTTGGTGCAGGCCAGCGTATTCTGGCCGTCGATGTTCATGGCGCAGGAGCCGCAGACGCCCTCGCGGCAGGAGCGGCGGAACGTCAGCGTCGGGTCGATGTTGTTCTTGATCCAGATCAGGCCATCCAGAACCATCGGGCCGCAATCATGGATGTCGATGAAATAGGTATCGGTAGAGGGATTTTTGCCATCGTCGGGGTTCCAGCGATAGATCTTGAATTCGCGGGTCTCGGTCGCGCCCGCCGGCTTCGGCCAGGTCTTGCCGCCGGTGATCCTTGAATTTTTTGGCAGTGCGAATTCAACCATGCTGTCAAGCCTTCGCTGTCGTCATCAATACACCCGCGCCTTTGGTGGGATGTACTGCACGTCGTTGGTCATGGTGTAGTCGTGCACCGGCCGGTAATCGATGGTGGTCTTGCCGCCATCGTCGATCCACGCCAGCGTGTGCTTCATCCAGTTCTTGTCGTCGCGGTCGGGAAAATCCTCGCGTGCGTGGGCGCCGCGGCTCTCGGTGCGGTTCGCCGCCGAGTCCATCGTCACCACCGCCTGCACGATCAGATTGTCGAACTCCAGCGTCTCCACCAGATCGGAATTCCAGGTCAGCGAGCGGTCGGTCACGGCGATGTCGACGATCCCGCCATGCACCTTGTGAATCAGGTTCTGCCCTTCGTGCAGAACCTCGCCGGTGCGGAACACCGCGCAATTGTTCTGCATCACATTCTGCATGCTGTCGCGCAGCTTCGCCGTCGGCGTACCGCCGGAGGCATAGCGATAATGGTCGAGCCGCCCGAGCGCCTTGTCGGCCGACCCTACAGGGAGTTCCGGCTGCTTGCCGTTCGTCGTCAGCTTCTCCGCGCAGCGCAAAGCCGCGGCGCGGCCGAACACCACGAGATCGATCAGCGAATTGGAGCCGAGACGGTTGGCGCCATGCACCGAGACGCAGGCGGCTTCGCCGAGCGCCATCAGGCCGGGCACGATGGCATTGTCGTCGCCATTCTTCTTGGTCAGCACTTCGCCGTGATAATTGGTGGGAATGCCGCCCATGTTGTAGTGCACCGTCGGCGCGATCGGGATCGGTTCGCGCGTGACGTCGACATTGGCGAAAATCCGTACCGATTCCGAAATGCCCGGCAGCCTTTCGTGCAGCACCTTGGGATCGAGATGGTCGAGGTGCAGGAAGATATGATCCTTCTTCTTGCCGACGCCGCGGCCTTCGCGAATTTCGATGGTCATCGCCCGCGAAACCACGTCGCGCGACGCCAGATCCTTGGCCGAGGGCGCATAGCGCTCCATGAAGCGTTCGCCTTCGGAGTTGACGAGATAGCCGCCCTCGCCGCGCGCGCCTTCGGTGACGAGGCAGCCGGCGCCATAGATGCCGGTGGGGTGGAACTGGATGAACTCCATGTCCTGCAGCGGCAGGCCGGCACGCAGCGCCATCGCGCTGCCGTCGCCGGTGCAGGTGTGCGCCGAGGTGCAGGTCGCATAGGCGCGGCCATAGCCGCCGGTGGCGAGAATGGTGGTTTGCGCGCGGAAACGATGCAGCGTGCCGTCGTCGAGTTTCAGCGCGATCACGCCGCGGCAGACGCCCTGGTCGTCCATGATCAGGTCGATGGCGAAGAATTCGATGTAGAATTCCGCGGCGTGACGCAGCGCCTGGCCGTACATGGTGTGCAGCATGGCATGGCCGGTACGGTCGGCGGCGGCGCAGGTGCGCTGCGCCTGGCCCTTGCCGTAGTCCAGCGTCATGCCGCCGAACGGCCGCTGATAGATCTTGCCGTCCTCGGTACGCGAAAACGGTACGCCCCAATGTTCGAGTTCGTAGACGGCATCGGGCGCGTTACGCACCATATATTCGATGGCGTCCTGATCGCCGAGCCAGTCCGACCCCTTGACGGTGTCGTACATGTGCCAGCGCCAGTTGTCCTCATGCATGTTGCCGAGCGCCGCCGAGATGCCGCCCTGTGCGGCGACCGTGTGCGAGCGCGTCGGAAATACCTTGGTGATGCAGGCGGTGCGCAGTCCGGCTTCGCTGCAGCCGACCACCGCGCGCAAACCGGCGCCGCCGGCGCCGACCACGACGACGTCGTAGGTGTGGTCTTCAATCGGATAGGCGTGACCGTTGGTGGCGGGACCACCATTGCCGTTTGTGGCCTT
>Ga0193724_1000249_pt1 | contig 13263 bp, 7 predicted proteins | sample H2a1metaG_FD_146005 | JGI IMG/M metagenome (GOLD analysis project Ga0193724, IMG submission 146005) | Soil microbial communities from a riparian zone of the East river system, Colorado, United States - H2a1 | ecosystem: Environmental > Terrestrial > Soil > Riparian zone | place: USA: East River... | reverse complement strand
CTTTATTAGGATCTATTGTTTCAGGATTAATAGGTAGAAAAATAGGTGTTACTGGAGCAAATTTAATTACATGCACTTGTCTTATATTATCTTCTATTTTAATGACAATTTCTTTTTATGAAGTAGGTATTTGCAGTTCTCCTGTATCTATTAATTTAGGTAGTTGGGTAGATTCTGAATTTATGTCAATTTCTTGGGAATTTTATATTGATCAATTAACAGTGTCTTTAGGTTTAGCAGTATTATATTGTTCTACTTTAATTCATATATATAGTGTTTCCTATATGTCTGAAGATCCACATCCTCAAAGATTTATGTCATACTTATCATTATTTACTTTTTTCATGTTATTTTTAGTTTCTGCTGGAAATTATTTAACTTTGTTTGTAGGTTGGGAAGGTATTGGAATAGTTTCATATTTATTAATTAATTACTATTTTACTAGAATTCAAGCAAATAAATCAGCTATGTTAGCTTTAATTATGAATAGATTTGGTGATTTTGGTTTAAGTATAGCTTTTTTTGCTATATTTGCATTATTTGGATCTTTAAACTATGCTACTATATTTTCACTAGCTCCTTATATGAATGGTACAGCTATAACTATTATTAGTTTATTGATTTTTATAGGTGCAATGGCTAAAAGTGCTCAATTAGGTTTACATAGTTGGTTACCTGGAAGTATGGAAGCTCCTACACCTGTATCAGCTTTACTTCATGCAGCTACTCTGGTAACAGCTGGAATTTATTTACTATTAAGATCTTCTCCAATTCTAGAATTTAGTCCTACGGCATTATTAGTTATTACCTTGATAGGAGCTACTACAGCTTTTGTAGGAGCTACTTCAGGATTAGTGCAAAATGATCTAAAACGGATTATTGCATTTTCAACTATTAGTCAATTAGGTTATATGGTAATGGCTATAGGTTTATCACAACATAATGTAGCATTAATGCATACAGTAAATCATGCTTATTTTAAAGCATTACTTTTTTTAGGTGCTGGTGCAGTAATACATTCTTTTACTGATGAACAAGATATAAGAAAAATGGGTGGTTTAATTAAATTTTTACCATTTACTTATTCAGTTATGTTAGTTGGTACTCTTAGTTTACTTGCTACACCTTTTATGTCAGGATTTTATAGTAAAGATTTAATTTTAGAATTAGCTTATGGACAATATAGTTTTAGTGGAATGTATGCTTTCATGCTAGGTTCTATTACTGCTGGTATAACAGCTTTTTATAGTTTTAGATTAATTAGTTTAGTTTTCTTAACAACAGCCAATGGTCCTAAACAATCTTATTTAAATTCTCATGAATCTAATTTAATAGTTATAATTCCATTGTTTATATTATCATTATTTAGTATATTTTTTGGTTTTGTATTTTCAGAATTATTTGTAGGAGTAGGTTCTGATTTCTTTGGTAATTCATTATTTATTCATCCTAATAATATATCAATAATTGAAGCAGAATTTAGTTTACCTTTAATAATTAAATTATTACCTGCTATATTATCATTATTAGGTGCCACATTAGCTATTTTATTATATCATAAAAATCCAGAATTTATTTTAAATTTAACTGAAAATTCATTAGGAAGAAAAATATATAATTTTTTAAATGGTAAATATTACTTTGATGTAATTTATAACCACTATATTATTTCTAGAGGATTACAACTTGGTTATAAAATTTCTAAAGAAATAGATAGAGGAGTAATTGAATTATTAGGACCTCACGGATTATCTAATGCATTAACTAATACAGGTATTAATATTGCTAAATTAGATACTGGTATAATTACAACTTATTCACTTTATATTACTTTAGGATTATTATCTTTATTATTTTTAGTTTTTGCTCCTATATTAATAGATACTTCAATGTTTAGTGAAATTAGACTAATAATTATATATGTAGCTGCTTTAGTTCTAGTATTATCTCCTTCAAAATAATAATATAAACAATTTACTAAAATATATAAAAACATAATAAATTTTAATATTTTTATAATAATTATTAATTATTAATACTTTATATATTAATAAATTAAAAATAATTAAATTATATTTATTAAAATTGATTAATTTATTATAATTAAGTGACAGCATTATCAATTGTTAAATTTAAAAAAAAAATTATACAATATATAATTTAACTTTATAGCAAAACCTCTATAATATTTAAATTATAGATTTCTCAAATTGTTGGCTACGCATCCGCTCAAATAAGATAAAATATAATTATATTAATTAGTTTCTAAAATATTTAAATATTAGAACTAATAATAAATCCCCATTAAATACAGTAATCAAGTTATAAAGGTTAAAAATATTAATTATTCAATTAGAATATAATAATTAATATAACATATCCGATATACCACCTTTATATTATTATTTAATTATTATTATTTAATAATATTAATTTAAAATTATATATTTTTTAAATAATTATAAAGTAAAGTATTTTTTTTCGGAATTTTCTTAAAAATTTTATTAACAATGATCACATTACTTTTGCTTATACCAGTGTTAGGTTCAATAATTTTACTACCTATGTCAGACAATACAATTAAAAGTCAATTAAAAATGAAACAAATAGCACTTACAACTTCTTTAATTAATTTATTTATATCTTTATTTATATGGTATCAATTTGATTCAAATACTACTCAGTTTCAATTTGTTTCTGAATTTAATCAATTAAATTATTGTCATTTAAATTTTGGAATAGATGGTATATCAATTTATTTTGTTTTATTAACAACTTTTGTTACACCAATTGCTTTACTATCTAATTATACAAATATAAATAAAAATATTAAATTATTTTTAATATCATTTTTATTATTAGAAACTTTACAAATTTGTGCTTTTGTTTCTTTAGATTTATTGCTTTTCTATGTTTTTTTCGAAAGTATTTTACCAATAATATTTATTATTATTGTTATTTTTGGACATGGAACAGATAGATTTAGATCTGCTTTATTATTATTTTTATATACTTTAGCAGGTAGTCTACCTATGCTTCTTAGTATTTTAATTATATTTAGTTATGTAGGTTCTACTGATTTTCAATTAATATCTTTATATGATATAAGCTTAGATAGTCAAAAAATATTATGGTTGTCACTCTCCTTCAGCAAGAGAGATATGACCAGCAGAATTATTCATAAAAATAAAAATACTTTAAATCTCTTAGAAAGATTTTCAAAATCAAATAAATATTATTTACCTGAAAATAAAAAATGTAAGGATTTAGTAATACATGGTAAAATTTTAAGATCTACTATAAATTATCCGCGTTATACATCAATAGTTAGACATATGGTTAATATACCATTTCATTTAGATTCTATTATAGTAGGTATTCTATTATCAGATGGACATTTATTTATAAATAAATCAGGTAATACTTTATTAACTTTAAAACAAAAAATTAAAAATTTTGAATTCTTATGAAGTGTTTTTAACATATTTTCTCATTATTGTCAAGGATACCCAATATTAGATACAACACGAATTAATGGTAAAATGTTTGTTGGTATAAAATTTACTACAAGAGTTTATCCTTGTTTAACTGAATGGTATAATGCCTTTTATGTTAAAAAAACTAAAATAGTACCTTTGGATTTATATAATATGTTAACTTATGAATCTTTAGCTTATTGAATAATGGGGGATGGTACTAAAAGTGGTAAAGGTATAACACTTCAAACACAATCTTTTACTATTAAAGAAGTAGTTTATATTGTTAGTGTATTAATACATAAATTTAATTTAGAATGTAGTATACATATGCAAAGAAATCAACCTACTATTTATATTAAATCTAGATCTATTAAAAAAATTAAACCTAAATTATTACCTTATGTATTTCCTTCTATGAAATATAAATTTCAATAAAATTATAAAAAATGTTTATTTTTATATATTAATTTTATTATTGAGCAACAGCAATATTTTATTTTTTTTTTTTATCTTTATAATGAAAATTAAAGTATATTTTTTTTAATAATTTCTGAAGTGGCAAACTCGAGGGAAATCTAATAATTAGAATAAAAAAATAATTATTAGACTATCGTCGAACTAAGTCAATGACTGGGAAACTGTCATTGTAAAAGCGTAGAGGCCAGACGCCACATGATCTTCTAAGTGTAATAAAATAAAATCATTATTGCATATGAGGTTACAAGGAATGGTCCAGTTCACCGGTGACGGATTTTAGATTAATGATCTAAATAAAGTATAAAGTTAAATTAAATATTTTATATTGAGAAGATAGGCTAGCTGAACCTGAAAAGGTTAAAGGCTTAACCCTGAGGATTTTTTATAGCTTTTGCTGTTAAAACACCACTTTATCCTTTTATAATTTGGTTACCTAAAGCTCATGCTGATTCTCCTTTAGCAGGTTCAATTATATTAGCAGCTACTATACTTAAATTAGCTACTTATGGATATCTTAGAGTATTAATTAATTTTTTACCTGATGCTACTAATTATTTTAATCCTTTAGTACAAACAATTGCAGTTATTGCTATAATTTATGCTAGTTTTTCAACTATTATTCAACAAGACACTAAAAGATTAATTGCTTATAGTAGTATAGCACATATGGGTGTTGTAGTACTTGGATTATTTTCTAATACTATTCAAGGAATTGAAGGTGGAATTTTATTAGCTTTAGCTCATGGTTTTGTATCTCCAGCTTTATTTATTTGTGTAGGTGGTATTATTTATGATAGAACTGGTAAAAGAGTTATTAATTATATTAGAGGATTAGCTACTTATATGCCTGTATTTACTATTTTATTTTTTGTTTTCACTTTATGTAATACTGGAATACCTTTAAGTCTTAATTTTTTAGGAGAACAATTATCTTTAATTGGAATATGGCAACAAAATCCTATTATAGCTTCTTTAGGTGCTACTGGTATTGTTTTATCAGCTTGTTATTCTATATTTTTATATAATAGATTATCTTATGGAAATCTTTCTCCAGCTTTACCTCCTATTAAAGATATAAATAGAAGAGAATATTATCTTTTAATTAGTTTACTTATTCCTACTATAGTATTTGGTATTTTACCTAATGTTTTATTAAATTCTCTTCATACTTCAATATCAGCTCTACTTTATGTTTATTAATTGAGCAGCAGCAATTTAATTATTTATTAATAAATGATAACATTTAAATGTTTATAATTAATAGTTTATAATATTATAATTTAATTAATTAACCCCTATCATTATCATATCAATATTATTTAATATTGTTAATTTTATAAAACATTTATTAAAATAATATTATTTGTATTATTCAATACAAATATATTATTTCATAATATATTTTGAAAGCAATTTATATTTAACAAATAGTATTAAAATTATATTATTTAATTATGTTTAATATAATAAACTAAAAGAAGAAATAATATATAAAAAATAAAAAATTAGTTTTTATTTTTAACTTAATTGTTAAGAAAATTGATTTATTAATTTGTATATTTAATAATAAAAAATATAAAGATTAATTGTAATATATTCAATTATTTTTTTTAATTTAACTTTTTATTATATGAGTGGATGCGTAGCATGCGTAGCAAGCAATTATAATTATTTATTAATACTTAGTTAAATATATTTTTTATATGATTTAATAACTTAAAAAAAAAATAGTCAGTGATTGTTATATAATATAATGTCTCAAATTTTTATTTTATCACCTTTAAATCAATTTGAAGTAGTTAGTTTAATTGGATTGAACGCTCCTATATTAGGTCATTTAAATATTACTATTACAAATTTAGTTTTATATTCATGTTTAATTTTATTAGTTGTAGTAGCTTTACATTTTTATGGAAATAATGATTATAAATTAATTCCTTCAAAATGGTCTATTGTTTTTGAGAGTTCATTTGCAAGTTTAAGTTCAATGGTTAGAGAACAAATAGGTTTATCTAGTGAAATATATTTTCCATTTATTTATTCATTATTTTTCTTTGTTTTAATAGGTAATTTAATCTCTAATGTTCCTTATTCTTTTGCTGTTACTGCTAGTGGTGTAGTTTGTTTAGGTTTAAGTTTTACTATTTTTATAGGTGTAACTCTATTAGCTTTATCAATACATGGAATTAAATTTTTTTCTTTCTTTATTCCTTCTGGTACTCCTTTAGCTTTAGTTCCTTTATTAGTTTTAATTGAATTAGTTAGCTATATAGCCAGAGCTGGAAGTTTAGGAATAAGACTATTTGCTAATATTGTAGCTGGTCATACTTTACTTAAAATATTATCAACATTCTTATACAAATTATTCTCTGGTAGCTTAATTGTAGCTGTATTAACTTTAATTCCTTTTGCTATTTTTATAGGTCTGATAGGTTTAGAAGTAGCAGTTTCATTAATTCAAGCATTTGTGCTTACTTTATTAGTTTGCTCTTATCTTAAAGATGCTATCCAATTACATTAATTATAATTTTAATTATATAATATATAAAAAAAAAATTAATTAATTAACCCCTATCTCAGTAAATAATTATATTATTTATAATTAAAATAAAAAAAAGGGGGAATCTGATAACGGTAATCAGTTGTATTTGCATTACAAATATGATAGTTCGAATCTATCTTTCTCCATTTCCATTAATAAAAATATTAAATTTTTATGCATGCATGCTTCGGAACACAAACATAAACTGCTCAAATATTAAATTTAAGATAAATAAAGAGTATTAATATTAAAAAAAAAAATTATTGAATAGAATATCATGAAAATATAAATAATAAACATAAAAAAATAAAAATATGCATGCTATGCAATGTAATTAATAAAAAAAAATAATTAAGAGCCTCGGTTGCTTAGTGGTTAAAGCGCTATACTGAAGATATAGATATGGGAGTTCAATTCTCTCCCGAGGCAAAAAAAAAAATAATTAATTGAGCGGAAGCAAAAATGTATTAAAAATATATAGTACTAAAAAAGCTTATAATTTTTTAAGTTTATTTCATCAATATATCCTTTTTAAGTGTTACACTCAATTTTATTTCTTAAAATTATATAATTATCACTATTTTCTGGATTTTATTTTTTTTTAGATAAATAGCTTATAATTAAATATTTTTATATTTTAAATATATTGTTTACATTTATAATTGCTGCTGCTCATTTTTATTAATGTTAAATTAATTTAATAATAGCCGGAATAGTTTTAATTGGTAAAACGAATTCCTTGTAAGATTTAAATATTGGTTCAAATCCATTTTTCGGCAAAAAATAATAATAATTAAATTACTTAAAACCAAATTTAATTAATTTTATACTATATAAAAACTAATTAAATTTAAAGCTTATAAAAGTAGTATGAAATTTAAATTTTTTATATGTAATAATAAAATAATTTAATTTGTTTGTCTTCTATTATTATTGAGTGGTAGAAAATATTTATCTTATATTTTTTTATTAAATTAATTAATGTAAATAATATTTATTAATTAAAATAGGAGATTAAAAAATTTTTTTTTATAATTAAAAATGCATACATCTATGAAGCTTCACAATGCTACACAAAGTCAAGTTGCTCAAATTTATAATGAGTTGTAGTTTAATTTGGAAAAACACCATTTTTTGGTAATGGCTTTAATATCAGTTCGAATCTGGTCAACTCAGTTAATTAATATTTATATATTTTGAGCGACAGCAATTATTATACAATATATAATCTGTACAATAATATAATATAATATAATATAATATAATATTTATGTGCTTGGATGCATACATCTCAGCACAATGTAAATTGACACTCAATATAAATTAATTATTAAATAAAAAATATTAAAATTAAGTAAGGGGAAACAGAACTCGAGTGGTTTGAGTGTCCCCCTTTTAAGGGGAAAGTCCTGGTTCGAGTCCAGGTGTTTTCAGTATTTATTCTGAGCAGTGGCAATTATTAAAATAATTTATAACATTTTATAAAATTTAATAATTTTATGTGGCATGGATTTTAACATAGCGAAAGGATATAAATAATTAACATAATAATAATAATAATAATAACCATTATTAATGTAAGCTTTATAATAATCAGTAGCTCTTACAATAATTACTTTATTATATCAAAAATAAATTAAAAAAAAAATTAAATTAAAAAATAAATCTTTATATTCATTAAGTAATTAAACATTAATTAAAAAAATTAAATTAAAAAAATAAAATCTTTATTTTTTAATGATCTAATAGGTTATTATTACTTAAAGTATAAATACAAAATCTACCTTTACTATCATATTCTCTACTAATTAACTTTATATCTTCTTTCATTAGTTTATTAAAAAAATAATTTACAAAAAGATCTATAATCTACTAAATCTAATATTTTCAAAAGTATGTTTTTCATTTTTATTTTTTAATTTAATTTTTTTAATTAATGTTTATATATCATTAAATTGAATAAAGTTAATGACCGAATTATATTATGAGTGGCAGAAAAGTAATTATTTATAAAAATCACTTTTATATTTAAAAGAGGTTTAAAATAAATAAAATTACTTAATATAAAAATATAATTAGGGCAGGTGATCCGATTGGTAATGGTGATTCTCTGTAAAAGAATTGGTTTATGACCGTAAAAGGTTCGATTCCTTTACTGCTCATAAAATTATAAGTAAAATTTTAAATTTATTTATCGCTCTCTATTAATAAATAGTGAGCGGCAGCATTTTAATTAATTCAGATAATTTAAATTGCTGTCGCTCATATAAGTTTTTATTTAAATTTTTATATATACTTTATCTTATAAATCAACGGAAGCGAATCATTTATTTAAAGAGGGGATAAAAAAATATTTTAATATATAATATTTGCTGTCGCTCAAATAACTTTTCTTTATTTTAAGACTTTAGCATAATGGTTAATGCAGTTCGCTCATAATGGATATTATAAGGGTTCAACTCCCTTAGGTCTTATATCTAAAAACATTATTTTAAATAAAATTTTTATACATGAAAGCCGATTAAATTTATAATTATTAAAAAATTGAATATAATATGAGCGGCAGCAAATTTAATTCTTTATTAATAAAAATAAATATTTTTAAATTTTTTAGTATGAACTATTTGTAGTTTATTTATATTATATAATAATTGAATTGCAAAAGAGACATACTTTATATTATAATAATACAAACTGCAATATATTATTATTATAAGCGACAGCAATTTAATAAATTACTCTAATATGTACAGAACAGGGTACTTGGTCGAGTCTGGTTTATGGCGCTCGTCTTGAAAACGAGTACTTCAAAAAAGTCGTGAGTTCAAATCTCACAGTGCCCGTTTAGATTGTAGTTATTTTAGGTTAAAATAAACATATTAATTAATCAAGTATAAAATTTCATTAATATAAGTTTGGTTTTAAATTTAATAATAAAATAATAAAATAATAAAATAAAATATAATAAGGATATAATCAAATATTATATTTGCTACAGTAAAAAAAAATAATAACTTAATAAATAATCTTAATATATGATCATTTTTAAATAATAATACATTAAAGATATTGATTAATACCTTAAAAATTAGATATTAATTTGAAGGGGGAAGGTCTCATTGTGTTGCGAAACATGCATAAATTTAATAAATAATTAATACATGTTTTTTTTTATATTATAATAAATGCAAGCATTTTATATTTAATATTGAAATTTTTATAGTATATTTAATTATTTAAAAGTATGGAATTAAGTTATTATAATTATATTATAATGTTTTTATTAATATCTTAGAAAATTAAAAAAAAAGTAAAATTTTTTTTTAATGGTAGATGACAAACTGGTTCGTCGCTCCCTTTGGGTGGGAGACATATAGCATGTTCGAGTCGTGCCTACCATAAACTTATTAATTAAAATATGAGCGGATGCGTAGCATGCGTAGCAAGCAATTTCTATTTTTTCTTTTTTTTTTTAATTAATAAATATGTAAGTAATAGGTCTTATGGCTGAGTGGTTTAAGCGAGGTACTGTTAATACTTTCTACAGGGGTTCGAATCCTCTTAAGACCTTAAATTTAATTAATTTTTTTTTACTTCTTATTTATTATATTTAATTTATTTTAGAATATTTTATAATCTCTAAATTTAATAAATAAAATAATATAAATTATTATATAATAAGGTTTATATTTGTGATAGAACTGATATTATGTTGTATAAAACTATTAAAAATACAAGTAAAAGTATTTATTTATATTAAAATTAATAATATTACTGGTTTTTATATCATAATTATTTATAATTTATTTAATTTAAAACTAAGGTTAAATATTTTTTATATTATAAAAATACTATATTGCTGCTGCTCATAAGTCAAACAAATAACAATAAATAATAATAGCGAACATGTTGAAATTTTGGTAAACAATCTCCTCTTAAGCAGGAGTGGAAGTGATTCCTTAAGAGTTCGAGTCTCTTTGTTCGTAATCATGTTTCAAAGATAGTGTCTAATTATTAAATTTTTACTTTAAAATTAATGAATCAGTATAAAATTAAATTTAACATATTCTTATATATTAATATTGTTAATTTCATAGTATTAAATTTTATTATAATTTATTATTACTTAAATTTAGTTAAATTAAAAAAAAAAGATAATTACTATTAACTAATTTCATAAATTTAGAGTAAGTTAATAATATTATATGAAGCAAATTAAATAAACTACTGAAATATTAAATTATGAATCATATAATAATTATATTAAATGAGCGGCAGCAATTATATAATATATAAATAAAAATTGCTGTCGCTCAAAAGATATAAATAAATATATAAAATAAGCGAGATAGTGTAAAGGTTTAGCACAACAGTCTCATGATCTGTTAGATTAGGTTCAATTCCTGATTTCGCCAATTAAATAATATTGCTGCTGCTAAAAAAACTTATTCAAGCTTAATATCATTTATTTAAATGGAAATTATAATTTTAAACAGGTTACCAGTTTTAAGTTAATAAAATTGTGGTCCTTTAGTATATCGGTTTGTACAGCTTCCCTTCAAGAAGCTAGGATCAGTTCAATTCTGATAAGGATCGATTAAAATATTTGAGTGGCTTGTGTTGAATTGTGTTGTCTTGCATGCATATTTAATAGAAAGTTATTATTTAATATGAGCGGATGCGTAGCATGCGTAGCATGCGTAGCATGCGTAGCATGCGTAGCATGCGTAGCATGCGTAGCAAGCAATTTAAAGAAATAAAAACATATTTATGCTTTTGAATTAAAAAAAAATTTTTAAGTGGATCTACAATTTTATATACTTAATAAATAGCATCATTTATAAAATGGTCATTAATTTTAACATAGTATATTATTGATCAACAATAATTGCTTGCTACGCATGCTACGCATGCTACGCATGCTACGCATGCTACGCATGCTACGCATGCTACGCATGCTACGCATGCTACGCATCCGCTCAAAGGAATAGTGTTCATTGGTAAGATAAGACAATTGCTAATTGTTCGGGTTAACCCCTTAGGTGTTCGAATCGCCTCTATTCCGTTTATAAATAAATAAATTTAATAAATAAATAATAATATAAATATATTAATTATTAAATAAGTTTATTTGAGCGACAGCAAATTAATTAAATTTATTAGGTTTTTATTTGTAGATAAACTTATAATTAAATATTATTTAAAATAATAAATAAATATTTATTATATAAATTAGCTGACAAATGTTTTAATTAAATACCGTAAGTGAATTGGATCAATTCTACTAATGCTAAAGAGATTGGAACATTATATTTAATTTTTGCGGTATTTGCAGGAATGATTGGAACTGCTTTTTCTGTCTTAATTAGATTAGAACTTGCTGCTCCTGGTGTTCAATTTTTACAAGGAGATCATCAACTTTTTAATGTTATTATCTCTGCTCACGCATTTATCATGATATTTTTTATGGTCAATATTTTTTGCTGTATAATATTATTATATAAATTTAAAATAAAATTTAGTAAATCATTAACTAATTATATTAATCCTAATTTAAAATTTAAACCTAATTATAAAAAACAAAATAATATCAGTAATATAAAATATTTTAATAATGTTCGTTTATTTTCAACTACTTCAGAAAATAAAAATAATAAAGAATATATTGCAATTAATATAGAAAATCCTTTTGATAATAGAAAACATATAGCTGAATTAGCAAAAAATAAAAAAGGAATTTATATTTTTGAAATATTAGATAAAAACTTATATTACATAGGTAGTAGTATAAATTTATATAGTCGTATTTGTTCTTATTTTTTCACATCTATATTAGCTAAAGCTGATAGACGAGTAATAAGATATTTTAGAAAATATGGATTTAAAAATGTTAATTTAATCTTATATATTATGAAGGATTCTTCAACTATAAGAGAACTATTGAATTTAGAAGAATATTATATAAAAAAATATTCTAAAAATAATTTATTAAATATAGAAATGGTACCTAGATCAGGCTATCATTTACCAATGTCAGAAGAAGCACGAAATAAATTACGTAAATTAAGAGGTCAACCTTTTTATTTATATGATAATTTAACCAAATCTTTAATATTTATATTTGATAGTAAGCAATATGCTTATAATAATATTAATTTAGATCATCGTACTTTAGAGGATTGTTTGTATTTTGGTAAATTATATTTAAATAGATTTTTATTTACTTTAGAACCTTTATTAGAATTTAATTTTGAATCTTTAATAAATTTAGATGAATTAAAAATTTTAATTAAAGAACAGAGATATAATTTTAAAATTAATCAACCTGCTAGTAAAATTATTTATGTTGAAAATAAATATAATTCTTTATTAAATAAACAATTTAATAGTATATCTGAATTTGCTAGAAGTGTTAAAGGAGATAGAGGAACTATACGAAATTTTATTAATGGGGAAAAAATAGGTTTATATAGAGGACAATGAAAAATTACATTAATAAGAAATACTAATTTTAATAATTAAATTTTATAATTTATATTATAAAATAGGCATGGCCGAATATTAAGGTGACTTAATATTATTATCTTGCTGTTTGCTGGAACATCCTTAGAGTTTCAAAAACTAGCTCTACTTCGTCATAAAAAAAAAAAATAATGTACCTCGTAGAAAAATAGCAGTGACATTTTTGAAAATTGGATAATCAGCAGGAAACCAAATTATTTATAAATAAGATATAAATAAGAGTAGGATCCTCAGAGACTATAC
>Ga0193724_1000248_pt1 | contig 13272 bp, 12 predicted proteins | sample H2a1metaG_FD_146005 | JGI IMG/M metagenome (GOLD analysis project Ga0193724, IMG submission 146005) | Soil microbial communities from a riparian zone of the East river system, Colorado, United States - H2a1 | ecosystem: Environmental > Terrestrial > Soil > Riparian zone | place: USA: East River... | reverse complement strand
ACCCGCCATCAGCTGTCACGGCCCATCCCCGGCACGCTTCAGGATATGCTGCCAGCCAGAATTATCAGGTCGGAGGAATACAATCCCCAATGCACCCTCAATCGCCCTCGTGGTCGACAGGAGCCTTGACCATCGTAGGCCAACCCAACAGCCCATACAATCGATCCTCCTATTCCGCATCCCCTCAACTGTCTTCGATGCACAACACCATTCATGGACAGCCAGCAACTCAATTTCTGCCACAATCGAGCATGAACTCGATTCAGACGCCTTCCCTGCCGAAAGGGCTCAGGGAGGATTCAGATCCAGTGCCACCCTATCCCGGCGAACAGGTCCCTGCCTTGGCCAAGCAGCCCAAAACCCGGTTTGCTTCGGGCGGTACTATAACCACGGATGGTAAGATTCCCGGGTGTTTTGTTGGCACTTACTGATAATTCCACAGGAGCCGCCCTGTATCGTTTCATCCTCGACAACCTAAACGCCCCGACTTTCCGCCTGCACTGTTATGGCAGCCATACAGTTACCGACATTGTGACGTCTGGCAAGGAAGTCAAGACACGAGAGCGAACCATAGTAGACTTTGACTTCGTCATCGACTTGTCCCTTTCGATGCAACGAGGCCCGGGGGAACTCTATGTCTTGGATGATGATACCTTGGCGTATCGCGGGACGATGAATAAGAGCCGTGGCCGACCGGATATGCCACGCACCGTCTATGACTGGGCAAGAAGCTATGGAGAGTCTCCGAAAACGGGGAAAGAGTTTCGGTTCAGAAAGGTCTCCCATGATTCCTCTGGTATCCCCTCCGAGTTTGATAGGTTTATTTTTCCACTGTAGGTCGTGACTGGGCTGGACAGAGCAAAGACTATTGATGGTCCGTCATTCCGCTTCCTAGCCAGCTCAACGTCCTCGTGAAATATTAATACCTCCTGCCCGTCTAACAGCCGTAGACCAAATCATCAATTCCACTGGTCACTCGACCTACCGAAACGTTTACTTCTCAGTAACCAAAGGCGCCATCCAAATCCGTGTCGACTCGCCTCTCATGACAATGCTCAAGAATGAGTGTGTCACCTGCCTCCTCTGGCTAATTCTGGTCTGGCCTATCATTTGGCTCATCCGTCGATATGGTGAACAAGGGGGAAAGTGGGACGTATGTCGTGCGTCGTACGTCTGCAATCGTGATCCCCGGGACCGTCCTGGTACAGGTGATGGCGTACCACTAGGTGATGGCGATTGGGTGAAGATATGGGAGCGAACACTGAGATTGGCTGTTGGTAATCGCATCCAGAGCACGTCACCAATTTACAGGCCGACTGCGAATGATTCTGGAGTTATTCTTTTTGACTGATAACTGCAAACTGGACTTATCTTCACCACTACCACTCTTTACTATCCCCACACTCTTTGGCTTTTCAGATATCCTTGTCAGAGATTGAATGTAACTGTCTTGCTGAGGTAGATGAGATGATTTGCACTGAGTCAGGGGAATTGTCACATGCAGGTTGGGGGGCTGGCTGGCTAAGGGCAGCATCTCTCTCTTTGGTGGATTGGGACCTGGAATGAATCCTCCAGGTTCAACAATGTTTGTTTTGTACTGCTGTTGGGAGCTAAGTTGAGTATGGCCCAAATGTAGATCCAGCAATCTGAAGCCTTTTTCTCAAATATTTGCACACCATCAATTAAGAAGAGGAGGGCAGTGTCATGGTCACCAATGCAACCTTCACAGAAAGTGTCAAGGTATTCAGAACTAGATAGAAAATCTTCATAGATATCAAGTTGTCATGCAGTTGGGTCTAGATTGGTTAAAATTTGGTGTGTGTGAGTCTCAGTCTCTTGATATTGCATAGCTTAATAGGTATCAATCATTTCTGTTCACCTCATCAGAGGACCTGATTATATCACAACCAGCTAATTATGCCAGTCTATCCTGAAGCTGCAATGTTATGAGCAGCAGTGGATCCCAGCCAGCCAGGTTCACCACCGCTTTCTTTCCTTGAGCAATTTAGCAGAATCCCATGCCCTCATCCACCCAGCACTGTAACCTCAACAACTGTCAAGAATCTCACTATTGATGAAATTGCTGGCTCAGGTCTGATGCTCTTGTTTGTGAAGCAGTTAGATTTGTCTTCACTTCAGCTTTCTGGCAACAACAATTGCCAACTTGACTGGGCATCATCAGTCTTATCAAAGCATGGGCCAGTAGGCACTTTATCAATATGGGATCTGGATGAGATTTGGCACCTGGTACCACACAAAATTGCTTCCAAATCATAAACATTATCCTACATTGAAGCAGCATTTCTGAGACAAGCTCTCGGCGCAGTGGTTTGCTTGTTCAATATTGCACACAACATGCCTCCAGAAGAATACCCCAGTGCATGTTGCCTTTTGGACCATTCTGCAATTGGTTCCTCAGGCTGCGCTGTCTTGTGTAAGATGGGTTTTATGTTGAAATGGTACACCTGATTGCCCAATGGTCCACCTGCTCACACTTTCAAATTTTCTTTCTCTCCATCACTTTCCTTGACATCCATCACTCATTTACTCCTATTTACTCTGCTCCTGTACCACAAGCTACATAATCCAGAGTACAGCACATCTTACACCTCAGCATTACTCACATTGAGCACCGCTGAGGTGAGCTGATTTCCTACTTCTCTTTTACTACATATCATTTACCTTTGATACTAGCTTTGTGTCTACAGCTGTTTATCTATTGAGTATCAAAATCCCACCATTCAACCATAACTGAATGTTATGTAGTACCATGCACAATTGCAAAAGTATTCCTGTTGGTGAGACATTGAAGTGAGAAAGAAAGTTGACAATAGTTGATAATAGCCACAATGAAAGTACTTTGAAAATGGAAACTTAGAGCAAGCAGAAGTCCATTAGCAGTTCTGATTATTTATAGATGGATATAAAAAGATTTATATTATGTAAAAATATCTTAATATACAGATATTAGAGTTATGATTAGAGGTAGTGCAGTGTTGCTTAGAATAATAGAGTATTTGTGAGGATTGTCACTTAACATTACTGCCTCAGAGGAGGCCTTTATATACTGCAAGATATGTCTACTAGAATGTCTGAGTACTGTATGGAATATACTACATTTGTCCATCTTTCCTTCAGGCTGATTAAGGTACTTCAGGATTACATAAGACTTGATCTGGGGAATGCTCAGCCACATTATCCCAATCACAGACTTTTCACTAAAGCTGACCTCCTATTAGCATTATATATGCTGTCAAGTTGACACCTTCCTTCAAGACTACAATTGTGGTGCTCTGTTATGGATGACCCCTGTCGAACGACATATATAGGTGGCACCAGTGATACTCAGTGGCCTGAGTATTGCGACCCTTTTGCAAAGGCGTCTGGATTACTAGTGCTGCGCAGTCCTTAACATGCTCACTATTCATCAACAGTTTTCAGCATGTCTCACTTAGTGTTGCCACAGCTGAAGCTGATGTTTTCCAAAAAGTTGCCTTTTTAGGCTGAGTAAATTAGCTAAAATCATGAGAATATTTGACAAGGTAAGTAAAGCCAAGAGGTTACTTAAGGGTGCTAAGAGTTTAAAGTTAATTCCTCAGAGTTATTCAGGATTAGCTGTTGAACTGTAGCCAGCTAGACTCAAACTCAACAGCTAATCCTGAATAACTCTGAAGAATTAACTTTAAACTCTTAGCACCCCTCAGCTTTTGTTTTCACCTACCTTGTCAAATATTCTCATGATTTTATCTAATTTACTCAGCCTAAAAAGGCAATTCTTTGAAAAACATTGACTTTAGCTGTGGCAACACTAGACTCTCACTCTGAACACAATCACCCAACAGTTCTTGAGTCAACTGCTGCTGAAATCAACCATGCTTTGGTGGAGTCCTTGTCTGGCCCATTGGATGAGTACAACCAGGAGACAGTATAGCTGTGGTCAACAAGCCAGAGGACATGCTTTTGAATGTCCTTTGGGTTTGGGTACAGCTGATCAGACACTCAAAAAAAAAGAAAAAGTTCTGGCCATTGCTTTCCGAATAGGCCATAAAGTATGATGTCTACACAAAATTATTGCAAGGTGCAAGGTTTGACTTTTTTTCATTAATGAAACCCTAACTAATATTCATAATTAGCCCTCCAACAATGTTGCTTCCATCTGTTCTCACCTCATGTCAGGAATGCTCTGTGGTCAGCCTGGTTAACAAACTGTATGTATTTTTCTTTATGCCATTGTGTTCTGATGATGCTATTATGTCTACAGTACCAAGGGTTTTCACTGTATGGTGGTTGGTCTGGAATGAACTCAATCCTGTTTCATTCCCACTTCCAGATTACCTCCACCACTTCCCAACTCTTCAAATACTACTACGAGGAGACAATTATGACCTCACTAGTGTTGCCACAGCTTGGCTAGCCAAGCCACGGCTACAGTAGCTGGTGGCTAATTTCTGTAGCTGTAGCCATAGCTGAGCTGAGCCAAGCTGATGGTATTTTGTCATCTCCGAGTCATAGCCAAGCTGTAGCTGCAGCTTGGCTACCAGCTTCAAGCCAGCTTATAGCTGTAGCTGTGGCAACACTAGACCTCACTGATATTTTGGTTGAAAATGGTCAAGAAACTGCTGCTGGTCTCACTGTATCAGAAGCTTGGTGTTTGGTCTCACAAATGGAGAGAGCTGATGCTGGTCCTGTGAGCTGCAAGGCATGAAATGTTGGCAGTTAGAAATTCTCTATGTCATCTGGAGCCAGAGCAGGTTATAGGGGCAGGAGTTTTGAACTCTTGACTTGGTGGGGAGCTCAATCACTTTCTCATGCATCAGGAAAACCTGGTTTGGCTTATTGTGACTTATTGTGACTTAACATGACTTCGCTGACTTAAACAAACTTAGACAAAGTTAAATTTTAGCAATGATAAAAATAAGACAAACTAAGACAATTAAGACAGATTAAGACAGCTAAGACAACTAAGACAACTAAGATCCTTGAGCATGCAAGTGAGAGCAGGAAGGAGAGGGAGAGCAGGAGGGAGAGGAAGCCTAAGAGTATGACAGTAAGCTGAGTTGGAGGAGGCAAAAAAAAATCAGCTAAGTCCACACTTCACCTTTGTTTGGCCCATGTTCACTTTTGCCTCTGCACCACCAACATGCAACATCATGGTGCCACCTTCCATGCACATTGCCTGTACTGGGTAAGTATTTGTTTATTCACTGTACACATGAAGGATTGGCTGAGTGCATTTCCAATGAGGACAGAGAGCGCCAGATTGCATCTGCTGTCACTTTCCACAGCAAAGAAATTGTGAGTATTCCCTTTTGCACTCAACCAATACCAGCTAATCCCCCCCCTCTCAAGTACTTTGGAAACCAAGCTAAACACCAACTTGTCAAAAATGTGCACAATACCATCATTAGGGCTGTTCTGGCCTGACTTGACCTGAAAGCCATGGCTTTTGTAGTCTATATCTAGTCGTCTACATCAGTGTCTACATCCATGGGATCCTCGTCCTCCTCCTCAATCAGCAGCTCATCCCATCTCATTTCTGACTCATCTACACCCTCACCCTCACCCACATGCTCCCCATCCAGTTGAGATTCCAACAATGATGATGGTGATGCTTCTCAAAATAGTAAATCATGTTGAATAGCACACTTGAGACACTGCAATGCCTCAACTATATCACCCTTAAGGCAGCTGCAGCTTTTGCTGATTGTAATTCCACCTTGTGAGAAGGTCCACTCACTGGAAATGGAAGTCGTCATAATAGATAGGTAATCCTGGGCTAAGGAAGCCCATACTGGATAGCAGTGGGAATTGAACTACAACATTGCATCAGCATGTTTTTGAGCCACATGTCCAACACTTACACCCCACCAAGCAATCTTAGTCCAACCCTGTGGTACATGTTCCACAATGTCAAGGTAACAGCGGAAGTCCCTTCACCGTGGCCAAGCCAGATCATCCTGCACAGCAGGGCCTGCATTGGTGGTGATATTATCTTCATTGTTGCTGAGCTCCTGAAGGAGAATGCTTAGTTTAGACTTGAGAGGCTTCGTTGGCTGTTTTGAACTTATCTCTCCTCGCATTGCTAACCAGCACTCTTTGAACTGAGAAATATATGTCAGCAGCAAAAGTGTGTGCCAATCATTATTGACATACCACTTCCTCCATGCACTTCTCGACATCAGTGTGCAGTTTAGTAGACCATTGCTTCTTGAAGTACCCCATCTTCTCCTCTGGGTCGAGGACTGGCAACTGTTAGCAAGGTTTGATACAAGTAAACTAAGTCACTTACCCATTGCCATGACATACACTGGACAATCTGTTGTTTTCTCATAGTAGTTGTCAATCTTCTCACATGCCACATGCAATGATGGGGCAAATGGGGCATATTTTGGACGGTCAGCACAAGATGACCACACCTTGTGGAGCACTTCTAGTGCAGGGATAGCAAGATGGAAGGGTCAAAACCATATCAGACAAAAATGCCTGCTGGACATTATCAGCATGCTACAATAGAGTCAGGTAATGTAATTGATGATGACAATTCTTGTGGCTCTTTCTCCTGGTGTGGCTCTTTCCTCTGGCACTCATATTGAAATGTTCTACAGCCTTGCATTGGAATGATAGCTGTGCTTGCTTGCTGTTGTCGGTATCATATAGCTTTGAGGTTGGATTGACATGGCAAGATGGTCTCAGTGTGTCCACATCAGAATCACTGGTATTTGTTAGCATGCAGTGATAATAGACATCATATGAACTCACATGATATGTGATAGTTCCATGCTAAGGTGTTGGAGTTTTATCTCAACAAGGTCAAGTGGCAAATCTGGAGACCAGTCAATATTTTTGAGGTACACACAAACAGGGCCCATTTCACTCTTTCCCTGCTGAATGTGGTGTAGATGGCCATCCAAATCATGACAGTCTTTGCCAAACAATGCATTGAAATGTCTATTGAAGGTGTGGTAGGCAGACTCGCTGTCAGGAAGGTGCTAGACTGTCCACAGGCAGGGCCGTGACCCTTTGGCCCTAGGGTCGACCCTGGCCTGGCCCTCCAATTGAGGGCCAAGGGCTAAGTCAGTAAACAGCTGGCCCTAAGGGTCGGCCCAGGGCTGGCCCTGGCCTGGCCCTCTTAGATGTCAGAGGTACATGTATGTCATTTAGCTTACTCTAACCATGCATGCTTTAGCATTTCCAAAGATACCAGGCTTGAAAAATTAGTTCCCATAGTTGGAGATCCTTTTAGCCTTGAGATCCATCACAGGTTCATAACTTCATGGTATAAAAGGCTACCAAAATGGCTCATGATTATCTAGCTATACCTACACCTTGAACCTATATTGCTGAGCACATATGCTATGACCCTCAATAATGCCAATGAAGGAATTCAAAAGCTACATGCTGCATACACAGATAAAAGGCTTGATGTGGAAGGAGAGATAATGAAGAAATATGTTGGAGATTTTGACTTTAATGATGACTATGTGGATTAGAACACTGTTATGTAGATTATAATACTGTGAATGAAGAGCATGTATGAACAAATTTTTGAGATAGAGGGCCAGGGCCGACCAGGGCCAGCCCTGACCCAGCCTGGCCCTGACCTGGCCCTTATGACTCAGGGCTGGGGCCAGCTGAGGTTGGCCTGGCCCTTAAGGGCCAGGGTCAGGGCCAGCAAAATTAGGTGAGGGCTGGCCTGGACTGACCTGTGGACAGTCTAGCAGCCCATCATTGCCACCCTTGGGGTCCTCACCATCACTGTCAGGCTTCTCATCACTGTCCTCAAGCTCAAAGTCTGAAGAGTCTTCAATGGTAATCAGAATGTTGCTTGTGTTGACTTTGTGATGTCTTGCCTGCACAGCAGCTGCATCAAGAATTTTCACCCATTGGTGGTCCTTGAGTTTAGTGACCACTTTCACCAGAGCTGACATTTTCTTGATTAAGACATCATTGCCATCCCACCTTTCAATCTGATCACCCCAATTTGTCTTCAAGAAGTAACCAGATGGTGATACAACCTTACTCCCTCTGGCCTCAGAAAGCAATATCCACAATATTTCTGACCTTTTAATATTTCTCTGACTTCTTTGACATCTCATCACAACTTCTCCAACCTAGATCTCACTCTTGTGCCTAATTGTGGAGCTCTCCAGCAACATCACATTTTATATTTCCATTTGTTCTAGTGGCAGATTCCATTTCATGTTGTTCCTCAACTATTTTTCCACTCTAAACTTTTCATGAATATCCTCATTCCTCCCCTCCTCCTATCTTCCCCTTGAAACTTTTCAATTCATTCTCTTTTCTTTGATTTCTTTGTATTCTCTCCACTCTCTCTTCTACTTTGTATGATTCCTTTATACCTCTCAATTTATCGTTGCACCCCAAATTCTTGTATGTAAATCTCATATAATACAATAATTTGTATTCACTCTCTTGATCACACCACATCTCAAAGACTCTTAGAGTCTCATTAACATACCTGCAACCTGGCAAACTTCTGACCTTTTGTACCTGCATGCTCCAATCTTTATAGAACTTCTTGTTGCTGTGTATCTCCTATATCTCAGACCACTCCTCACTATTTCTCTCTCATCTCACACATCTTTGAAGCTTGATAGAGAACTCCTAGACAATCTCCTTTGCATATTCTCTGGTTAGACCCCTCCCAGGGGTATTAATGGTCCATGGGGAATCTTCTTTGTCTCATCACTCCAGGACATGATCCCACATTTGAGCTGTACAATTCTCAGCTAGTAAACATTAATGGCTACACTCACAGCTTGCAGTGAGAGCACAAGTGCTCCATGAGGGTTTTCCTTCAAGCAGAGCCTAGGCAAGATACCAGAAATCATGTGGTGTGAGTGACAGGGACAGTGGAAACCATTTCCAACAGGAATATTCCCTGGAAAAATAAAGGTCAGTGCAAGGCAAGAAGCTAGAACAATCCATTAATGTTGTGGGGCAACAAGGCGATTTTGGCAATGTATCAGCCTCATCAGGTTCTGCTTTAAATATAATGTTGGTACTGGAAGATAGTTACTTGACTCACCAGAAAGCTGGAGAACATTCACATTCACTAGCCAATAGCATGTAGTGAAAGATAGCCAATAAAAGTTACTGATTCCTAAACCAATAAATATCACTCTGCTATCAGTTTCTCTGATTAAGGACTGACTTACACAATCTAATCTGTACTTGATCCAAGATGACCAAGATGACTGAGATTGCTGGAGGCTATCAAGGACTGTTTGGGATTACTTCCCTATTAAGACTTCTCCCTTCATTCATGACTACACTGCCTTACTAAGCAGTTTGGACATCTCAGATAAGTAGTTTAAGGCACTGCCCTTCAAAGTAACAGTTGGCCTGCTGAAGCAAGCACCTAAATACTTAGGAGCCATCATACAGAAAACTCCATGTTGGCATATATATGTTGCAGCAATTAAGGATGCAATTGATCAGGAATGCCAGATGCACAATGCTTAGCCACCTGATGGCAGTAATGGTTTGACATTACTCTAGATTAGACCGACAAATATACAACCACTCACTTACTTTCTTGTGCATAATATATTATTATTGTATATCCATCTTCACAACTATTCTGGCATATCTTCATATGGTGATTTCTTGTCACATCCATGCTCAATCTGATGCATATCCAGAGCATCCAAACACTCAGATCCTACTTTCTGCATCTGATTTCCTTTCCTTTCCTTAGGATCATTGTTCCACTTTCATTTCCCTTCTTCTTTGATGCTTCTTCTGTTTTCTTATGCTTGGATTATAAATAGACTGTCTATTCCCCTTCACTTGTCATTCCCCTTACTACACTTTATGCTAGATACACCAGATCCTCTTATAGAACAAGGAGCTTCAAGTAGTATATAAGCTGTAGGTACTTGACATATATTCCTCAGTCTAATAATCAATCTGAACTTGCATTCAGACTTTCCTCCTTTCTCACTTGCCCTCTCTTAGTCTTTGCACTCAGTTTCCAACTTTTCCTTCTCCTTCTTAAATCTGACACTATTCAAAATCCTTCTGATCTTTGGATTGTCTTACTAACACTCAGATTCAACCCCCCTCTGTAGAAGTCACCTGTCATGCTGTGACATGCTCACATCACACCACACTCTTTATTTTCATTACTAAGCATACAACAACGAACAATTACCAAAACATTGGAGCACTCTTTCCTTTTTCATCAGCGACAATCCTTTTTCCACCCTTCACAATGTCACCAACGACTCATACCAACGACTCAGTTGTGTCATATATCAACAAAACCTCTGAATCGCTTATCAGAACAATACCTGTCTTCATCTTCCTATTCATCATGTTACTTGCTATTCCCACCATCATCTACAGCTGTAGAGGAGGATGCAATGACGAAGAAGACAATGATGAAACTTCTGTAGAGTTCGCTACACAAGACAATGATAACGATAACGAAGATCCAACCAAGTCACATGCAGTCATGTCAACAAATCACCCTATCGACCAATCATAAAGCACCTCAAAACTCACCATCAAAAGTCATAGGTCGAGTTCTTATCCAACCAATAGCCATACTCCCTCATGACATGAGTCAGACACAGCCACAGATAAGGAAAAGACATATAAGAAGGATGTTATGTACATACACTCCCCAGTTTTGCACTAGTCTTTCTAATAGCACTACTCTACGTGTATATGTCATATCCTGAAATCGTTGGAACACCTCCCCTTCCAGAAAAGTTTCTCTTCATCACTGATATACGAGAACCACGTCTCTGCATCACTAGCGCTCTGACATCACCTGATCCATCGGATCATCTGGTTTACACTCCAGACTTCTTATCTGTGTGCATAGTTCTAACATTTCTATTAATTATTCTTGTTTCTCACTCAGACCTAGAATGATATGATTGCATCTGTATTCAAGAAAATCCATGTATTACTAGATATCCTCATTCATCCTAGATATTCCTAGCCCTAGACTGGCATTAATTAGAATAACACTATTATAAATATGTTACAGTACCATTAATTACCATTAATTAATCTACAGTTTTAAGTTCTTGTCAAGCATTATTGTTTAGAAAGATCATGTATTATCAGTCTTAGCAAAGATTGTGTAGGTTTGATCTTTGCAGTAATCTTCCTGTTTATCTTAAGTTTTTACTATATTTTCTTGTTGATGGTGATTTCACCTATTTATCTGCATTTCAACACTTTGTATTATCTGAAAACATTCATAATCTGGTATTTTAGCTATCTTTCTAGACTTTATACCTTTATATCTCCCTTTTTTATCATAAATGCTAGGTTTTCCTAGGTCTAAATTGGTTGTGTTTATGAAAACACTCCTATAAATACTATAATCAACCCACCCTAGCCATCTAGGATGTAATGAAACTAAGGATGCTGGTCTATTATGTAAATTACACTCCCTGCATGGTGTTGGGTAAAATGAATGCACATAATGCCCAGAATTCACATCTGGCACATCAGCCAACCCAGCTGCTGCAAATCTAAGTATACCTGGCTCCTAAGGAAAAAGGTTCAAACAGGGTTGATAACAGAGTAATGGTTACATACTTTTACCCTTGCTCTGCTGCACCTCCTCATCTGCTGTAAGACTAAGATGCTTGGTACCAGTTAAGGGCTGAAATGTATGAACTTGGAGCACAACGCAGTTAATTGTGACCATTTGGAATTTTCCACTAAATTGAACATGGTCCATATCCTGTATGGACCAAATCGTTCGGAATAGGATGCGTTGCATTGCCTCGTGCAGATGTAACTCCTGGGGTATTGGTTTGACAAAGGAATATTCAGGACGAACTTGCGAGGCTAGTTGCATAAGCATTGGTGCCTATGCTCAACAAGAGGCTTCCATAGCGCATTTAGAGCTGAATTCGTTACTTTGTGGTCCTCCATATAACCACGTTCGGCTTTAGCCTCTCCAGCGTTGTCCTCACCTTCCTCTACATCCTCAGCCGGGCGAATGCGCAACAGGAACATGACGATCACCCAAAACACTGATTCCGCGTCGTGGCAAGGCTGATGGAAGAAGAGCTTCTCGAGACTGTTATCTGTTGACATTATTATCTGCAACATGTCTTCATCATCCAATAGTTGGCCACTGTGACGTTGACCGTTAGCGTCTTCATATCTCCGGAGTTCATCGTGTTTATGGGCTGATTCGTATGCTGCCTTGATGTCACCCTCCAATGCTGGCATAGGAGGAGGAGTATGAGAGGATGTAACTCTACCCAAGGCCACTGATCGCGCAATAAAGGCTGGCGTGCCCTACGATTGACAAAGGTATCGGAACTCTGTTTGACTTGCGAAGGGTTAAGATAGTGTACCGTGCGGTTCTTCAGTTCCCTGGACACACGCTTTATTTCATCAGATTTCTCATCTTCCGAAGTCTCGGCTCCCAGGGCGCTGCTAGAACTCGCCAGACCAGCAGGTTGCTGCGGTCTGCAAACAAACGCATTATCGAAATCACACAGTAGTGCATGTGATGCCGCACCAACTTTGCTAGGGTCGAATGATCAAAAAAAAGTAAATTGAACAAAGAATATGCCTACTCAGGGTCTAGGATCTCGTCGATGAACTTAGGTCGCTCCCCATCCTCAAGGTTCATAGTTGCTGTAGTCGGCAAGAGAATATTGTTCATGCTGATGTCCCTGTGGAGAATACCCTTCTCTTGGAAAATCCAACAGTGCGCTGAAAAAAGGTCAGACAGATCCCTTAGGTCCAGAAGGAAAGATCCGCACCTTCCAGTGCATCGTACATAACCTTGAGAAATTCAAACAGACTAGGACAATCGTAGAGCGGTATTCCTATGGTTTCCATCACGATCCGCCTTTTCTGCCTTCGCGATGCCATGTTAGCGGTAAAAACACCGTCGACCTCACCGTGACATTGGACATAGACGCATCCCGGCGCAGGTTTGCCGCTGCTTTGGAGAATGTCAAAAATCCCAGCTTCATCAAAACGTCTACCTCTGGCATGGTACTGATCTTTGATAATCCTTCGACCGTCAGCGGCAGAGTCAGCTGAGATGGCGACCCAGCTTTGTCTGGTCCATGGAGAACCGACAAACAATACCGTACAGCTCGGGTAAGTCTTGCCTTGGAAGTTGACAGTCCACCTGGGAGGACCGGTTATGTCAGAGGATTCATCAAGTGTGATGCTTGGGTCTACTTTGATGTGGTCTCGTGGGGGATTGTACAGTGAGAAGACGTAGGCAGCTAATGGGTCGCTCTCTGCCCACGT
>Ga0193724_1000247_pt1 | contig 13289 bp, 10 predicted proteins | sample H2a1metaG_FD_146005 | JGI IMG/M metagenome (GOLD analysis project Ga0193724, IMG submission 146005) | Soil microbial communities from a riparian zone of the East river system, Colorado, United States - H2a1 | ecosystem: Environmental > Terrestrial > Soil > Riparian zone | place: USA: East River... | reverse complement strand
TCGGGCTCGCCGCGGTGACGCGTTCGCCGCTCCGCATCAACCGCGCCGGCGTTGAGCATCTGCGCTCGATCCTGATGGGTTTTGAGCGGCTTGGGATGGTCTGTGAGGTCGACGGAGAAGACCTTGTGGTGCCGTCTGGTCAGACCCTGAAGATCCAGGACGATTTCGGCGGTCACGTGCCGAAGCTCGAGGATCAGCCATGGCCGGCCTTCCCTGCCGACCTGATGTCGATCGCCATCGTGACGGCGACCCAGTGCGATGGCGTGATCCTGATGTTCGAGAAGATGTTCGAGTCGCGGATGTTCTTCGTCGACAAGCTGATCTCGATGGGCGCCCGCATCGTGCTGTGCGATCCGCACCGGGCGATCGTGGCCGGGCCGAGCCGCCTCAAGGGCGCGCCGATGACATCCCCCGACATCCGCGCCGGCATGGCCATGCTGCTGGCCGCGGTCTGCGCCAAGGGCGTCAGCACCATCGACAACGCCGACCAGATCGAACGCGGCTATGAGCGCATCGATGAGCGGCTCAACGCGCTGGGCGCGCGGATCACCCGCGTGCCGGAGCGGACGCCCGACGCCGGGTAGAAGAAATGGGCTGGTACCGTGCCGACCACCATTCTTATCGGTGGAGATGATAGTCTGACGCCATGACATCCCTTGAAAAAATCGAGCGAGGAACGGTCACCGCGCCTCATGTGGCGGCAGCGCCAGGCAGTCGGCTCGCGCGCGAGCTGACCGAGACGCTCAAGCTGGCGGTCCCCATCGCGCTGACGCAACTCGGGCAGATCGCAATGATGACCACCGATCTTGCCTTGATCGGACGTCTCGGGGATGAGGCCGTTGCCGCAGCGGCGCTGGCGCATACGGTCGCCTTCATCAGCTTCGCGTTCGGAATGGGGCTGGTGTCAGCCGTGGCGCCACTGGCCGCGCAAGCGTTCGGCGCCCGCAACCCGCACCAGGTGCGGCGCGCGCTTCGCGTCGGCCTTTGGGCGGCGCTGCTGATTTCCCTGCCGATGTTGGCGTTTCGATTGTGCGGCGAGCAAATCCTGTTGATGTTGGGCCAGGCTCCCGCGACCGCCCACCTCGCGCAACGATATCTGCTGGGCCTGGCGTGGGGCATTACGCCGGCGCTGTGGTTTCTCGCGATCCGCGGCTTCATGGGCGCGGTCAACCGGCCAGAGCCGGGACTGTGGATCACGCTTGTCGCGATCCCGGCCAATGCCGTGCTGGTCTATCTCTTGATCCATGGCGAGTTGGGACTGCCGCGGCTGGAGCTGTTCGGCGCCGGCCTCGCCACCACGATCATCAATTTCGGGATGTTTCTGGCGAGCCTCTGGTTTGCCTATCGCCGCCCGCCATTCAGGAAATATCAGGTGCTGGGCCGGATCTGGCGCGTCGACTGGATGCTGATGCGGCAACTGATCGTCATCGGCGCTCCGATCTCGATCTCGTTCCTGCTGGAGTACGGCCTGTTCGCCGCCGCGGCGCTGCTGATGGGCCTGATCAGCACCACTGCGCTGGCCGCACATCAGATCGCTTTGCAGGTTACGGCCATCCTGTTCATGGTGCCGCTCGGCATCGGGATCGCGGCGACCGTGCGGGTCGGGCACGCCGTCGGCCGCAACGATGCGCCCGCGGTCAAGCGCGCGGGCTTCGTTGCGGTGCTGCTCGGAATTGCCCTCGTATCCATCCTGACCCTCGCGGTGATCCTCACCCGGTTTGCGATCGTGCGATTTTTCTTCGGCGAGGCCGTCGAGAGCGCGGGCGCCGTCATCAAACTCACCGCCACGCTGCTGATGGTCGGCGCGACCTTCTTTGTCGCCGACGGCATCCAGACGGTCGCGGCCGGGGCGCTGCGTGGCATGAACGACACGCGGATGCCGCTGCTGTTCGCCGCGATCAGTTACTGGCTGATCGGATTTACTTCCGCCTACGGGCTCGCGTTCTGGACGGATCTCGGCGCGGTCGGGGTCTGGATCGGGCTGTCCTGCGGCACCGCCGTTTATGCCGTTCTTCTGATCTTGCGTTTCCAGCGGCTTGCCGATCATCTGGGGACCGCACGGATCGTTGGTGCGAATTGATCCGCAACCGAGAGGGGTTGGTGATGAAAGTTAGCGAGGTCGATCCTGACGTCAACACCGGCGTGTTGCTGGCCGGCGCGCAATTTGTCGATGCCTACAGCATCGCGATCGACAATGGCGCGCTCGATGCCCGGCAGGCGGCTGAACAGATGATGGGACGCTCGCCGCGCTGGGTCGAAGCGCTGCTGAAATTGCGCAACCTTCTGGTAACGCCCTTTGGGCTGAAAACATCCGCGCCGAGCGAGGCCCCCGACGTTATCGGGTTATTTCCGGTTCTCAGCCAAACGCCCGACCGCCTGATCGCGGGTTTCAACGACAGCCATTTGGATTTTCGCGTCGTGGTGGACGTGGTGAGGTCGGGCAGCAGCCAGAGCGTCACGGCGACCACCTTGGTGCTGACGCACAATTGGCTCGGCCGGGCCTATCTCGCGATCATCCTGCCGTTTCACCGGCTGATCGTCCCCAGCATGCTGCGGCAAGTAGCGGCCTGAGGGCGCGCCGACCCCTCGTAGACATCGATCCCGGCGCATGCTTTGTTCCGGCCGGACAATGCCGGCCGAGGCACTCATGACTTTATCCGTCGATCTGTTCTTTTCCTTCCGCAGCCCCTACAGCTATCTCGCGTTGCCCAAAACACTCAAGCTGGTGGCCGACCACGACGCGACGGTGAACCTTCGCCCGGTCTACCCGCTGGCGGTGCGCGTGCCCGGGTTTTTCAAACGCACCAATCCGCAGTTTCTGCGTTATGTCGGGCTCGACTCTCGCCGCGTCGCCGAGCACGCGAACATTCCCTTCCGCTTTCCCCGCCCCGACCCCATCGTGCAGGACCTGACGACGCTCGATGTCGCGGAGCACCAGCCCTACATCCACCGGCTGACGCGTCTCGGCGCCGCCGCGCAGGTTGAGGCGCGCGCGCTGGCCTTTGTCGATGCGATCAGCCGGGTGCTGTGGGACGGCACTGTCAGTGGCTGGAACGAAGGCGATCATCTCGCCAGCGCCGCCGATGCAGCCGGCTTCGATTTGGCCGCGATGGATGCGGCGATATCGGCCGATCCCGATCGTTATGACCGGGTAATCGCCGACAACGAAAAAGACCACGCGGCCTCCGGCCACTGGGGCGTGCCGACTTTTGTGTTCGAGAACGAGCCGTTCTTCGGCCAGGACCGCATCGACCTGCTGATCTGGCGGATGGAAAGCAAGGGGCTGACCCGCCGCAGATGATGTCGACGGCGGACCTGGACTAGAGCGGGATGACTTTTCTTCGAATCGTCATCCCGCTCTATCTTTTTGTTTGAGCATGATCTTTTCGGAAAACCGGTACCCACTTTTCCGGATCATGCTCTGATCCTCTTCGCGGGTTGTCGCCACCGATGGCGTTTCAGACCACTCGGCGACGCAGCGCTCCAGGTCTTTCAGATTTTGCCGCATTTGCTCCAGCGAAAATCCCAGTGCGAAAAACCGCTCGGCGACGTCGCCGGGCAGGCCGCGCGTCAGGCCTTCGCTGCGCAAGCTTGCGATTTCCGCGGCATAGCCCTGCAGCGCCTCATGGATCGGCCAGATCGCGGGAGCGCCGACACCGCTTCGCAATGCCGCGGCCGTGGAACGCAGATAGCTGGCGATCGCATCGCCGACCTTGGCCAAGGGTGCTGCGAGCCGGGCCTGCAGTTCGCTCGGCAACGGCACCACGCTCGCCCGCCCGATCATCACGACGTCGTGGCGTAGCCGCAAAATGGTCCGCAGCAGCGGACCGGTGTCAGGCCCTGAAGACAGATGCGCCGCGCGCTCGCGCTCGGCTTCCGCGCCGGTCGCATTCAGGCCGATCAGCGCTACGCCGATGCCGTCCTGAATCTGATGCAAGGCGTCGTTGTCGCGCCCGCGCGTCAGCCCCGCCAGCAATTCGGAGAGCGCCGCCGCAATCAATTCAAGCGACCGTGCAGCGCTGACGCGAATCTGATTGTGCGCCCGCGACGGCAGCACGAAGAAAGACACCAATAGCCCGGTGACCGCGCCAACCGTGACCTCGAGAACGCGATCGACCGCGGAATCGAGCGGATTGACGTGGCTCATGGACGGGACCAGCAGCACGATCACCGCGGTAACCGTGGCGGCGTTCAGGCTGGGATTGATGGCTGCGATGAACGCCAGTGGCGCCACCGCCAGCACCAGCAATGCCAGCAATCCGGCCTCCCCCGAATGCGGAATCAGCACCGCGACGGCGCCGCCATACATCGCGCCACCCACTGTTCCGAACATGTAATCGCGGGTCGCCTTCAGCGATCGGCCGACGCTCATCTGGGTTACAATAAGCGCCGTCAGCACGGCCCATAGCGGGAGCATCAGGTTGAAGGCGGTCGCGATCGCCAGCGCCGCAAAGGCCGCCACGGTGACCCTGATCGCCAGGCCCAGTTGCGCCTTCCGGGACCGCATCGGAGCTGACAGGCGTTTCAGGAAAGCGATCATGCGCCCCGTTCCGGAATGCTACACATGAAGCCATTTTACAACGACATTGGGCATGGCTGCTGCCCGCCGCCCGCGGACGGCTTGAAACCCGGAATCAGCCCGCCTACCCTGTGCGATAACAGCGAGGAAACACGATGGCAGAAGAAACCGCAACGCTTGCCGCCTATGTCGCCAATCTGAAATTCGAGGACATTCCCGAAGAAGTTCTGGCGCGCGCCAAGGTGCTGACGCTGGATTTTCTCGGCAGCGCCATCCGGGCGCGGCGCGACGCGGAATCCACCCCTGCCCTGCTCAAAATGCTCGAAGCGCTCGCGCTGGACGGCAAGGGCCAGTCCACCGTGTTCGGCGATGCCAAGACCTGGACACCGGCGGTGGCGGCATTGCTCAATGGCGCGCTCGGCCATTCACTCGATTTCGACGATACCCACGCGGATTCCTCGTTGCATCCGAGCGCGCCGGTGGTGCCGGCCGCGTTCGCGGTCGGCGAACTGGTCGGGGCTTCGGGCCGCGACGTGCTGACCGCGATCGTGGCGGGCTATGAGGTCTGCTGCCGGCTCGGCAACGCGCTCGATCCCACCTCGCATTATGCGCGCGGCTTTCATCCCACCGCCACGGCGGGAACCTATGGCGCGGCGGCAGCCGCGGCAAAGCTGTTCGGGCTGTCGAAAGATCAGATCATCGCGGCATTCGGCGTGTCCGGCAGCCAGGCCGCGGGATCGCTGCAGTTCCTGGTCAACGGCGCCTGGAACAAGCGCTACCAGGTCGGCGCCGCCGCGATGAACGGCGTGATCGCGGCCACCCTGGCGCACAACGATTTCGTCGGCGCCACCGAATCGATCGAGGGCAAGCACGGCCTGCTGGTCGGCTACAGCGACAACGCCCATCCCGACAAGGCGATCGCCGGACTCGGCGATATCTACGAGACCATGAAGATCGGCGTGAAACCCTATCCCAGCTGCCGCTACACCCACGCCGCGCTCGATGCGCTGATCGCGATGCGCCGGGAGCACAATCTGACGCCGGACCCGATCAAGCGCGTCGAGATCGGCCTGCACCGCAACGGCATCACGCTCACCGGCGATGCCGCCACCAAGCGGCATCCGACCTCTATCGTCGGCGGACAATTCTCGATGTTCTTCACCGGTGCTGTGGCGCTCGATCAGGGCCGCTTCGGCTGGGACGATTACGAAAGGCTGGGCGACGCCAAGGTTGACGCGCTGGCGGACAAATTCGACGTGGTGCAGGACGACCGCCTTGAAATCGGCTGCAGCCATCCGTTCGGCGCGCGCGTCAGCATTACCACGGACGACGCCGTGCATGAACGGCTCTACGCCGATCCCTCCGGCGAACCGGGATCGTTTCCGGACGCGCAGGCGATGGCGCAGAAATTCCTGACCCTCGCCCGCCCGGTGCTGAACGACCGCGCCGACCAGCTCGCCGACGCGATCCTCTCTTTGGAAAGATTCGATCGCGTCGAGCAAGCCACGCAGTTGGGACGGCAGTAGAGCGCGACCTGCGTCAGTTGTCCGCCAACTTTGCTTTTTCGCTAGACCCTTTTCCGTTTCGATAGAACCGAAACGGGGCTCTAGATTCCTGATTTGACGCGTTTTCTTGACGCGAACCGGTTTCCACTTCGCTTGAAAACGCTCTAGTTGCCGCGACCACGTCGCTGACGAGCCGGAACACGCCATCGGCCTCCGGCGGCCAGTTCGGCGATCGGCCCAGCCGCACGATGACCAGCCGTTCGGATGGAATGACGATCACATATTGCCCGATCGTTCCCTTGGCGAAGAAGGCATCGCGCGGCCAGCCGTGCTCGATCCGGTAGCTGGCGCCAAAGCTGTCGCCCTGATTGGTCCAGAAGCCGGCGCCATATCCTACCCACGCATTCGGCGTCGGCGAGGCCGAATATTTCACCCATCCCTCCGGCAGGATTCGCTTTCCGCCGACGACGCCGTCATTGAGATAGAGCATGCCGAAACGCGCCCAATCGCGCGCCGTCGCCAGCATCTGGGTCGATCCTTCGGGGTTGCCCGCGGCGTCGAACTCGATGGTCACGTTGCGCATGCCGAGTGGACCAAACAATTCCTGCCGCGCGAACCGCAGCACATCAGATGCGCGACCGCCTGTCGCGTTGCGGACCAGATGCGACAGAATGATGGTATTGCCATCATTGTAATTCCACGCCCTGCCGGGCGGCGTCTTCAGTTCGATGCTTTCGGCATAGGCGGCCATATCCGGTTCGATGTATTTCACCCGATTGACCGGCTCGAGCGCCGCGCCGAGCGAAGCCGACAGCGAGCTGCCGAGCGCCAGGCCCGCGGTATGGCGCAGGAGATGATCAACTGATATCGCGTGCCGGGGATCACCAGCGCCCTGCCACGCCGCGATCGGCGCAGGCTGATCGAGCGTGAGCGCGCCCTTGCGCACAAGGATTCCCGTCAGCGCGGAGATCACCGATTTGGTCGCGGAGAAACCGAGAATCGGGGTGTCGATGCCGTAGCCCTCGGCATAGCGTTCCGCGACGATCTGGGAGTTTTTCAGAACCACCACCGCCTTGGTGCGGCGGAACGGCGGATGATCGGGCTCGGTAAAGGCACGGTCGAGCGCGGCGGCAAGCTGAGGATTGGCGGGCGCGACCAACGAAGGCCCGGCGATCTCGGCCAACAATGCCTGCGCCGGTTTGCCGTCGGCGGACGGCACCGACGTATCGGCGACCGCGCCACCATGATCGAGATAGCAGCCCAGACCGTCGCGGTAGACGGCGTGGCTGCGGCTGAGGCCCAGCAGCGTCACGGTGACGTCTTTGCGTGTTCGATCGACCTTGTAGCCGAGCGCCCAGGCGATCAAGCCGACGCCCGGCATCGCGCCCGTCGTGTCCGAGAAAATCCTGTCGGGATCCTGTCCGGAAACAAAGGTTTCCGAGCAGAGAACGTTAGCGACGAAGCCGGTCGCGACTTTCGGCACGTCGTGCGCGCGAACCGCCGTCAGCGCCAGAGCGCCGCATAGTGTGGCTGTCACAATGAGGATGATTCGATTTCTGGGGGTCACGGTTTTCTCCGGCAATTTCCGCCTTCATTGGCGTGCCGGACATGACCCCACAGGCGGCGCTGCGGCTCGCCGGATTCGAAAATCGCGCTGATGGAAAACTGAACTCGCTGGCCGATTCCAGAATGTGCCAGCCGCCCCAGCGGGTTAAAGGCTAGGCGCGAGCCTCGTTGAGGCGGCGGTATTCGGTCGGCGTGACGCCGGTGGTCGCCTTGAAGGCGCGATTGAACGGGCCGAGCGACTGAAATCCCGCATCCATCGCGATGGTAATCACGGGCACCTCGGCCTGCGAGGGATCGGCTAAAGCGGCCTTGGCTTCCTCGATTCGATGATTGTTGAGGAAGACGTTGAAATTCCGGTAACCCAGCCGCTGGTTGATCAACCGCCGCAATTTATATTCGGGCACCGCGAGTTTGGTAGCCAGGGTTCCGATGGTGATGTTGTCGTGACGGTAGATTCGTTCGTCGGCCATCAATCGCATGAGTGCATCGACCAACCTTTGATCCGCGGCACCTGTCTCCTGCGCCACAATCGATTGGCCAGGCGCGTTCGTAACGGCGGGAACGGCGGACGCGATCGGAAACAGGTCCGGCGCGGCGACGCGCAGCATCGAATAGCAAATCGCGGCAACGATGCCCGCCAATACAGCCGCATTCGCCGTGTTGGCGACGTCAGCCGCGTCGCGACCCGATATCAGTATCTGCAGGATCGCATTGGTGCCGCCGTAAAGCGCTGCGGCGCTGACGATGAAAACCCGCAACCGACGCCGCCCCTCGACTAGATCAGCAGGCCAGGAGGCCATGGTCTGGCCGACCGACAATGCGATAAAGCCGAGAACGAGCAGGTTGATCGCGATGATTGAAAGCCGCGCGTTCCCCGCAGACGCCGGTGCAATCCAGGCACAATTGATGAAACTAAAGCCGGCAACCGCAGCCCAGACCAGCACATGCCACCAGCGCATTTTGAATGCGTCGTCAAACAGCGCGCGTGTGAACAGCCAGAACACCACGATGTTGCCGGTAGATATCGCGATCAACGGAGCATGCCAGATTGAAACAAGCGATCTGGAGCCGATGGCGTAGGTTACGGCGTGAGCGGCGGACCCCAACGCGAAGGCGACAGCCAATCGCCCGGCAAGCGCGCCTCTGAAGTCGCGAAACAGCGATGCGGCAAGTACCAGCAGCAGGGCCGTGGTACCGGCCCGCAACGCGAGATCCAGAGTGGAAAGCAACATCGGATCGGCTCAATCACAGGGCTTGCAGGTACGGAAAGCGATTCTAGCGAAGAACGCCTGAAGGTTCAATTTCAGGAAGCCATCCATGAGCTGCGCATGGTCACCCACACATCCGCGACATGGCCGAACAAGTCGGTCTCGCCTTGTTTTTCGGCCCCGAGGCGCCGGGCTACGGCTTGAGACGCCGTGTTTTCCTGGTCGATGCAGTGGACGATGTGATCGAGCTCGAAGGTCGCGAAGGCCCAATCGATCGCCGCACGCGCCGCTTCGACGGCATAGCCCTTGCCGCGGAAATCGCTGGCAATGCCCCAGCCGACTTCAAAGCCCGGCCAGCCCGGCGGAAACCACGGGCCCACCCGCCCAACGAATCTTCCGCTTGCCTTTTCCTCGACCACGAACATGCCCGCGCCATGCAGCGCCCAGTGCCCGGCGATGACGGCCGCGTTCCGCCAGCCGACCAACTCGTTGGTCACGGGCTTGCCATCGACGGTGATGAATCGCGCGGTGCCGGGATCGGACAGCATCGCCGTGTTTGGCGCGATGTCGGCGCTGCACCATTGCCGCAGCTTCAGACGCTCGGTGTCGACGACGGGGCCGTTGGGCCGAGCAAGCGTGACGCCTTGCTTGAGGGGAGCAATCATCGCTACTTCCATTCTCTAGGGATGAATACCTGCCGCCTTATATCAGGCAGCAAGGGCGGCGCGTATCATCCGCGCAAGATCCGACTTGCGATAGGGCTTGGCAAGCAGCAACACGCCGGCATCGAGATGGCCGTGATGGATAATGGCTTCGTTCGAATAGCCGGAGGTGAACAATATCTTCAATGAAGACCTTCGCTGCAACGCCTTGTCGGCGAGTTGGCGGCCATTCATCGAGCCCGGCATGATCATATCGGTAAACAGCAGATCGATTTCCGTGGGACTATCGATAACGACCAAAGCTTCTGCCGCATTGACCGCTGCCAGCGTGGCGTAGCCCAGGCTTTGAATTTGACCGACGACGAATGTTCGCACCAGATGATCGTCCTCAACGACCAATATGGTCTCACGGCCGCCTTCTACGCTTGAAGGGCGCGCGAACTCGGCGGGCTCGGCGGCGCCGACCGCCTGGGGCAGATACATCCTGACCGTCGTGCCACGGCCTTCCTCGCTGTCGATCTTGATGTGCCCATTGGACTGCTTGACGAATCCATAGACCATGCTGAGGCCAAGGCCGGAGCCCTTGCCGACTTCCTTTGTGGTGAAGAAGGGTTCGAAAACATGATCCAGAATGCCGGCCGGAATGCCGTGACCGGAATCGGTCACCGCAACCATCACGTAGTTTCCGGCAGTGACATCGCCGTTCATGCTGGCAAAGTTGTCGTCGAGGACGGCGTTGCCGGTCTCGATGGTGAGTTTGCCGCCGTCCACCATCGCGTCGCGGGCGTTGAGCGCAAGATTGCGGATGGTGTTCTTGAGCTGGCATGGGTCGATCAGCGCGCGCGACGTATCTGCCGCGAGCATCAGGCGGACCTCGACGTTCTCGCCCAGCGTCGAGGGCAGCAGGTTGGTGGCTTCGCTCACCAGCGCATTGAGGTCGACTTCACGCGGTCGAAGCGGCTGCTTGCGGGCGAATGCGAGCAAGCGCTGGGTCAGATCGGCGCCGCGCACCCCGGCTTCGTCGATCATCTTGGTGATCACCACCAGTTCCGGCCGGTCGGCGACGCCTTCGGCGAGAATTTCAATCGTTCCGGTAATGACCGTCAAAATGTTATTCAGATCGTGAACGATACCACCGGTCAATTGACCGACCGCTTCCATTTTCTGGGTCTGGCGAAGCCGCAGGTCCGCGACGTTCTTCTCGTGCAGCAGACGGTCCTTTTCCCCGACCAGGGCCTTCATTTGATCGACGGTGACCTGCAGCGCGGCGCCCCGGGCGGCGGTCGAGACGGCCTCCGCCAGGACGGATGCGAAACCGTTGAGAAAATGAATATCGTACTGGTCGTAATCGCGCGGCTGATCGGCGCCGATTTCAAGTATTCCGTAAGGCTGGCCGTCGTTGGCCTTGATGACGACGTCGACGATCGAGACGATGCCCTGCGCGGCATAGGACGGGGGCAGTTCGTAACATGCACCCTTTTGCAAATCGTCGCAGATCGCGGGTTCACCGGTGGTGAAGGCGCGCCCCTGCGGAGAACTCATATCGGCGCGCGACACCACATGACCGATCACCTGATCCCGCCAGCCATAGCCTGCGGCGACGACAAGATCCTTGCTCTCGGCGCGGTATCGGCACACCTGGCTGAAGGGGACGCCGAGGCCCTCGGCACAGACCCGAACCGCTTCGGTCAGGATATTCGTCAAATCCAATTCACGGAGCGCGAAGCTGCCAAACCGGGCGATGGCCGTCTGCTGGCGCAACAACTCCTGCATTTTTGCGGCGTCAGTCACAGGCGGATAGCCCATGGCGCCGCAGTGAGGCCGGCGATCTCCTCACACACTGGATTTCCTCCGAACCGTCCATCACGTGGTCGGCAACCGAAGCCATCAGCACGCGAACTTCCTCCGGCGCGGAGATCCAACACTGCTACCCGGCCAAATCATCGAATCCAAGCACGGCAGAACGCACCTCGGGGCGATGACGGCGAGGCAGCTGACCTTCGAATCGCTTCCTGTGCTTGCACCTTAACTCAACCACTTTGCCAAGCCAATTTGCGCCAAATCGACGCAGCGTCCGAAAGAATACTTATAAAGTTGCGTTGCAACAAGAATGCTCGAATTAGGTGGGCTGGACGGTGCGATGCGACCGCCATAGCTTCAAAAAATACCGCTAGAGCGGGATGACTTTTCTTCGAATCGTCATTCCGCTCTATCTTTTTGTTTGAGCCTGATCTTTTCGGAAAACCGGTACCCACCCATCGGGTCGTGGCCCGAGGGCATGCTTTTCCTGATCATGCTCTAGACCCCTGCCCCATGATGCGCACGCCCTTTATCGAAACCCTGATACATTGATGGGTGCCGGCCGATCGCAATGAGCCGGAGCAAAAATCAAGGGAGCAACGATCATGCAACGTCGGGATATCCTGAAAACAATGGCTATTGCAGGTTTGGCGGCAGGCGCGGGCGGAACTGCAGCAAAGGCGCAGACCGCGGCGCAGACGTTCGTGCTGGTTCATGGCGCCTGGCATGGCGGCTGGTGCTGGAGCAGGGTTGCGGACAGGTTGCGTGCCGCCGGACGCCAGGTGTTCACGCCAACGCAAACCGGACTCGGCGAGCGCAAGCATTTGCTGTCGAAAGACATCACGCTGGATACTTTCACCAAGGACATCTTCAGCGTCATCGAGGCCGAAGAATTGTCCAACGTCATCCTCGTCGGGCACTCGTTCGGCGGCCTTTCGATCAGCGGCGTCGCCGACGCGATGCCCGACAAGATTCGCCATCTGGTTTATCTGGATTCACTGATGGTGGAGGGAGGCAAGAGCCCGTTCGACAATCTGCCGCCGGATATCGTCGCCGCGCGCCGCAAGGCCGCGGAGGAAACCAGCGGCGGTCTCAGCCTACCCGCACCGCCGCCATCGGTATTCGGAATTTCCGATGCAAATGATACCGACTGGGTCAAACGCCGGCTCACGCCGCATCCGCTTAACACCTACACCGGCCCGCTCAACATCAAGGGACCGGTCGGCAACAACCTGCCGCGCAGCTACATCGCCTGTACAAATCCGACTTATGCGGCGCTTGAAGGCTCGCGCAGGTGGGTCAAGGCGCAGCAGGGATGGCGCTGGGCCGAAATCGCCACCGGCCACGACGCCATGGTGATGGCGCCCGAAGAACTTGCCCGCATGCTGATCGGCGTTACAAGCTGACCGTAACGCGATAACATGGCCGCACTCACGAAGTTATCCCGGGGTGCGCGCTTGCGCACCTCCAGCAATAACGGCGAAACCGTTACGCAGGGATAACGGCTTGGCGCAAAGATTTCATGGAGACATCATGAGCTGGCTTCCCGACAACGATCCCGTACTGGGCGACATCAAATCCTGCGACGCGCTCGAACTGGTCATTGTGCCGCGGACCCGCGACCTTGGCGATGGGTTCGAGGTGCGGCGCGCGCTGCCGCATGGCAAGCGTCAGATGGTCGGACCCTTCATCTTTTTCGATCATTTCGGGCCGGTGCAGTTCATGTCCGGCAAGGGCATGGACGTGCGCCCGCATCCGCATATCGGGCTTGCCACCGTCACCTACCTGTTCGACGGCAGCATCATGCACCGCGACAGCGAGGGCAATATCCAGGAAATCCAGCCCGGCGCGATGAACCTGATGACGGCCGGACGCGGCATCGCCCATTCCGAGCGCACGCCCGATGTGCAGCGCCGCGACGGCCAGAAGATGCTGGGCTTGCAGAGCTGGATCGCCCTGCCGGCCGGCTCCGAGGAAATCGCGCCGTCGTTCCAGCACTACGCGGCCGCCGAGCTGCCCACGGTAACGG
>Ga0193724_1000246_pt1 | contig 13303 bp, 15 predicted proteins | sample H2a1metaG_FD_146005 | JGI IMG/M metagenome (GOLD analysis project Ga0193724, IMG submission 146005) | Soil microbial communities from a riparian zone of the East river system, Colorado, United States - H2a1 | ecosystem: Environmental > Terrestrial > Soil > Riparian zone | place: USA: East River... | reverse complement strand
CCCGCAACACGCCATCATCCACATCTCCACCACCCTCGACATGGGCCTCCGCCCCTCCGCCGTCATGACCGCCGTCCAGGACATCACCACAGTCGCGCTGCGCTTTCCGCCCCGCCGTCGACAGGCGCTCTGCGGAGAAGGTGCTGCACGCGGCTGCGGGGGCGCTCGGGGAGACGTGTCGGAGGCTGGATGTGGATGTTGACGGGGGGTGGCTCGTGTCGGACGAGGCAAGGGTCCGCTTGTTCTTTCCCCCTGTTTCATGTGTACCCGTTCTTGTATTTTCAACGCAGCTCTTGCATATGGACATGTACTGACATTTCACTTCCTTTCCTGTACTTACAAATACTGTTAACGCTGCCAACGTGATCAAGGTCACACCACCGAAGGTAGCATTTCCTCTAGTTTATTAGTTATCCCCTTATTATATCTCAATCTGGACCGGGGAAGACCCAAGATTCCACAGCCGCTCGAGCATTGACGTCAGCCCTTTTCCATGCCTTTTCCAATCTTGCAACTGGTCTGGAGCACAGCGCCGCCTGGATGGTCATCACCAGCAAGACGGCACAGCTCGCCAATTTTGACCCGGACATAGATATGTTCGGATCGGGAATGTGCGCGTAAGGTCTGTATATTCCGTTCATGACGAGTTGACATTCTCCTCCGTATTTTCCTGCGCCCCGCCAACAAGATAGGAGCAGCATCGAGTGAACTCGTTCTCGAACTGTTCTTGGCCGACGAGCAATGTAGTAGTTTCCTGCATCGTCGTCTGAGGGCGCCGCTGGGTTCGAGAAGGTCGTTGCAAAAACTATTTCATGGACCGGCGCTTCAAGAGTTCCGCTCTGGATTCTCCCTTCGCTTTGGATTAATTCAGGGTGCATTCTCCTTCCCCAAGAAGCGCGCTTCTTTCTCCTGGTAGTGGTGTCCTTGGTTTTATGGTCCTTCACACCACTGTCCTCTCCAGTTGCCTCACCTGCAGTCCGTCAGCCCAAATTGAAAAGATCAGCGTCCACAGCGCCCCTTCCAACTCCCTCGCGAACGCTTCACAAGCACGCACGCTCAAGAAGTTCTGCATAGGAGTCTGACAGCGACTCTCGCAGTCAAGATGACTCTTTGTTAGACTCTGACGACCTCTGCTGCTTGGTAATAAGAAACGTCGCATATCCTCTAGGCTCCTGTTTCCCCTCCGCCCTCACGACGCCAGACGATAGCGCAGGTCGCTCGTCCAGAAACGCCGAAACAGAGTACCAGTACCACGCAGTAGATGACTCGTCTGGCCCAGTTCGCGACTCGCCAAATAAATCCCTTCCTCGCACATCCGCCCTTTGACGGAGCCAGCATACCTGGACCTCGCACGCCGAGTCCCCCCGCTGAATTTGTCGAAAAGCCTGCTATTACTTAGTCTTGTATGTTGTCACCTACACTTTTCCTGTAAATCCTCCTGACTCTCTTATACCACAAAGCCGTGGCATGAAAGCCAAATTCAAGAACCCGCTTTTCCCAAGAAGCGAAAACACTCCCTGAACGAGACCGATCTAGACTATCCCCCGGTACACCAGGAGCGTAAAGAAGTCAACGTGCAGTCATTTCTTCAGCGGGTGTGTATCCCATGATTATTCTCTTGCACCAATTTTGGCAAAGATACTGGGATTCAGTCTTGGGCTCAGGCTGTGCGAAACCGCTCCACCATACTCGTTCTTCATTCCGGGAACCATGAAACCATCGGCGTTCGACATCGCAGCACTCAAACCCTTTATGTCTCTGACGTGATCGAACCTCATTCCTGCACGCCTGCTTACGGTAAAATTCAAGTCGGGATCTACATTGCGGCCATTCTAGATGCTTTGGATAGAGCTAAACAAGACAAGGATGCGGAGGAAACACAACATACCCGGGTTGCTCCTGTGGCTGGTTAGGCAGAGGAAGGGGCGGCAAAACGGCTTCGCGGGCAAGACCCGGCAGCAAGCAAGGCACTCGTCCTGAAGATTAATTTTCTGGCAACCAGGTCGGTTGAATTCATTTGTTTTCTTGCCCCGGTTGTGTTTTTCTCGCAATCAAATTTACAGTCGGTTCTTGACGAAGCCTCCAGCCGGAACCTGCTCTACCTTCACCTCTTTTACGACATTTATGCCTCTCCTTACCCCTCTGCCTTCCATCGCAAGATCCCTGAGGCGGCACGCCCGGAGCAGGCCCCCACTCCTCCGCCCTCTCGCGGGAACGAGGAGGCACGCCACTCATTCCACATCCTTTTAACTTGCGAATTGAACCAGGGTTCGACGGGTATCGTACATACAGGGACCATGGAAGTCGAGCCATCCGAGCTGACTCTGCAAGTGGCTGTGAAACTGGGGTTTTCCAAATCAGAAAAAGTGACATTGGAAAAGGAGTATGAGCTGTACTCTCATCTGCGCACCAAGGATGTCCAGGGAATCCCACAGGCCATTGGTTTATTTGTGGAAGACGAATATGTGGATGGTGAGGAGGGACCATATGCGTTGGTCATGGCATTCGCTGGTGTTTCACTCTCGGAGTGACCTCTAAGTTTCCTTAGCAGCATTTAATGATATTACATATATATTGCGTTAGGTTTTACATGAACTACAGCTTGAAAAAAAAGCTCCCCTTGGGGCACATAATACTTAGCGCGTCGTTGATTGATTTGGTTGCATTTGCCTTGTCACGTGTATGTGGAGTGAGGACACCCTTGCACACGTAGAGCAGATACATTTGAGTATGAAGAACAATTTTACCAGCAGTACACATGAAATTCCCGCAAGACCCGAGTACTGAGTCTCCAGATTGAAGCTAGGTGTTGTTCGTACGTCAGTGACCATGCAGCTTTAACAATTACACACACCCCGGATTTAACACCCTCGGTCCCGCCCCACTCTACTAATCTCGCTCCCTTTCCGCTTGAATCCCTGGCAAGAGACCAGAGAGTCGGTCCGGTTCGTCTGGGCCACAACAACATTGTTTTGGCCGTTGATTCGCTCCAAATCCAGCCGCGCAATATCCTCCATGATCATGTTGCCGTACATGCTCTCAGGGACAACGCTAGCAGATATGAGTGCATAGCGAAACTCATCATCTGTGATTACAAGCACAAGGTAGTGCCGAGGAAAATTTGACAGCCGGATGGACACTGTCCCACGAGCCGGCGGCCCCAACTGCGCCAACTCTGTCGAGAAACGTCACCAGGAGCAAAGTTTGAGAGCAACAAGTTCAGAATGTCACATACGATCCTTGGAGAAATTCCTATATCAGAACCGTCGTAAGCTAAGGTATTGCGCCTTCTGCTGTGCGAGATCGGTGATGGTCTGTAAGGAAATGACATGGTTGAGCAAGTGTAGAAGAGGCGGAGATGGACTTCATATTGAGCTGCAGCCCTACAAGCGTATCCAACAATAATGCAGGATTCTCGACGAGTCTCTCGGATAGAGCTGCAAACCATGGCCCCCGTCCCGTAGCTGTGAGATCACCTGTGTCTTTAAGATTGAGACGGCCTGTCCTTGGATCGAGGGTGACCATGACAATCTTGTACAGGAAATGAATTTCAATTCTATGACCTTTTGAATGGGAATACTCACCCAAACTTGGCATGAACGCCACTTTACGTTTCTTGTGCCCATGAACCAGAACATCATTATTTTCCTCCTCCGCTTCTTCATCGTCCCCCAAGTGGTTTGATAAGCCTGAGCACAAAGCGCCGTCGTACGCATCACAGCAGGCTCTCCGCACTGCTCGTAGTCCTTGTGGTTGTTGCTGCTACTGATTCTGATCATGGTGATGGATATGTATGCTGGCCTGATTCTGACCTCTGCAATTGCCGTTGAGCCCACTCATGCTACTGCGCTGATCGTGATGCTGGTATTGATTGCTGCCTTGCGAACTTGAAGAAGAAAGATGCGATTCGCCGTGGCCTGCACATGGGGTGCATGTATCTGGTTAAGAGTCTGGCTTGTCTATGTCAGTGTTTGCGAATCATAGGAAGACGAGGGAATCTGTTGTTGTTGCTGTTGCTGTAAAAGTGAAGACTGTTCCACCTTCACTCGTCTGATATCCTGCCGATACCGAGCGGAATTTGTTTTCGCCTACTGAGGGTATCAGATCACTGAAATCGGCATGTTCGGCGTCCACACCTGTCCAATCCCCCGTCGCGTTGACGCCGAGTTATATGAGATATATGTCGATTGTGCCGATGTTGCGGTTGTGAAACGTTGAAGGACCACATGAAACTGTGACATGACCAGATCATCGAGCACATTCTACAGATCGAAAAATACCTGTTACCTGTTATCCAATGAGAAGGTGAGGACAACAGCGCGCTCCGCTCAGTGATACCCGAATTTGTACTGTCCCTGAGTGTGTCTGGATGGACAGCAAACGCCGGTCTCTCACGTCCAACCTGGACATAATCGAACCACTAACTTGACCTGAGAGGTCTGTGTCATTGGAGATGTGCTGACAAGCGAATATAAAGAAGAAAAAACGCACCAGCGGCAGAGGTTTAATTGAGGACGGGCAGCGACTCGGAGAACCCAGATACTGTCTTCTGCCAAACGTGGTGACGACAAAATTGATAGAAGGCACACCGTGGGTTCGTGCTAAACGGTACTAAAAGTGTCCCCTGAAGTATTGAATTGTGCGGTACAACCGATCAACTGCAGCCAAAGGTAAATATCGATACCCTTTGTCCCTTAAAAACAATATGATTTGATGCATGCAAGGTCCCCGCACCAAAACGCTGTCGAACTCTTCAAGTTCGCGGCTGTTCGCCCTAATCATGTGGCGGCATTGTGGCTACACTCGTATGCCTCAAATTTGCCACTTCATGTGTTCAACCTTGCCAGCAGAAGGTGAACAGACAGACGCACGGACGGATATACGGAATTTAATATAGTATCATGCAGCCCTGAAGAACGGACGGATATAAGAAACCGGACGGATATATGGGCAAGCGGACATACGGTACCCTGAGAATCGATCAACGTAAAGGAATACGTAGCCTGGGTGTTTCGTGCTAGGCCTGGATTGGAGGTTATGTATAAATATAATGCTTGAGCTCGAGGCTAATCACTTACAGAAAAATGCCCAACTTGACGTGTCACTTTTGTGGTGATATCTACACCGACCGTGCAATGCTTATCAATCATGTACTCACCATGCACTCCGACGACAACCCAGTCAAAGTGAGGCTGGACGACTGTAAGTAAACCTAGTAAATCTATTCGTCTATTCTTCTCATGTCTAACTTAACTGGCTGTTAGATACGTCTCTTGTTATTCATGCTGCAGACCATGGCTTTTTTATATGCCCGAGAACAGGCTGTGACTTTTTTGGTTCGCAGGTGATGTTGCATGACCATATTGCTGGTTATAACGACTTTGTAAGTAGCACACTTTGCTTCTTTGCCAGTACCTGATCAGCTTTGATTATAGCTTATTTCTGCCTCTCTCCCGGGTCCCCCTACAGTTTTCGGAACTCCCACAGGTCCAATAGTTCCCCCTGTGGCTTTTGGAACCCCCACAGGTCCAGTCACCTCGCTAACCCCAGTTCCCCCTGCGGCTTTCGGAACCCCCACAGGTCCAGTCACCTCGCTAACCCCAGTTTCTCCCTTCTCGACCCATGTCACTCCAACTCTGGTCCCCCTGGCTGTTTCTCCTACCCAAGTCCAGCCAGTCTTGCCTCTCCTTGCCAATCGCCTATCAATTGCAGCGACATTCATTCAACATTTTGCTGGCGTTTGCGTATTCCACTTCCTCACCAGTGTGCCCATTCTCACACATCACCAGTCATTTAACGACTGCGATTATAACTTCGGCGCTCACTCACACTATCAGGTTTGGCGGAAAAAAATAACTTTTCGTGCAACTGCATGTTATCTTTGTGGATGCCCACACCGATGCCCTGAGTTTCAGCACGATCAACAAACTGGCAGAAATTGCCCTCACCACGACTGGCAGGAGTTTGTCCGGCCATTAGCTTACACTGTGTTTCACGCGCCTCTCATCAGAGCTGCTGTGTTCGGCTACCTCGGAATTGAAGATGATGCATTCCTCTCCGCTGAAGATTACGCAAAGTGGTTAGGACGCCAATCCGGACTTTCTGTTCATATGTCGAACCTGATGGAGATCGTATTTGCTGTTGCAACATTGAAGGATAACGGCACATTCCCTGAGACAGCTCAGTTTCAGGTAAGTTTTGTTATTATTTTGCAGATATTTCACTTCGTATTAAAATTATTTTTGCAGTTTATTTCGAATGAAGGTTGAATGTATATCACATTGAAGATCTTAGTAGAATGGTGAGGTGTTGGGGCAATATATGAACTACGTTTATAGTATTGAGAATTGCAATTTGGTTCCGATCACTGTACTGGCACTATTGATATCATTCAACATGGTTTATTGTTCGACATTCGGATAACTTCCGAAACAAGAAGAGGGACTAACTAAGAAAAAAGAATCCGACACCTATCGTGACGAATAAAGTTGAAAAAATGGGTCTCATAATACACAGAACAAAGTTCAGAATGACATTCACGACTGCTGTATCGCATAATTTGGCAACCCTCTCTGCCCACCCTGTCCAGAAAAACATTGGTGAAATGTTCGTTTCTGCACATTTTTTTAACACCGGGCACGTACCACATTCATCCATGCCTGCATTGCGGCGTGGTGCGCGTTTGTATCCTTCTCCTCCAGCATAAACGAATCTTGGCTTGGCTGGCATCCGTACGTCCCATCCGATGGCGCAGCCGTGGCCAACAAATGCGTAAAGTCTGTACTACTCGGTTGCCCATTTCCGCCATTGCCAGTACTTTCTGGAAGAGGAGGCGCGCCATTCAACCTCTCGATCCCAAACTGGCTCTCCGGGTAGAACGGGTAGAAAAGTCCAGTCGGTACATCGATCAGATGTTTGTCGTGTGGCGTGCTGACGTCGGTCCCGATGGTCGTCGCGACGCTAGCTGAGAGAGCCTGCGGACCATACCCGACCGTTTCACTGTTGTTCGTGTATGTGTGTGGGAGCGTCGGCGTTGTTTGTTGCGATTTGGCCTGCACAGAAGGCGGGGGGATGTCGGAATTCCAGTCCGGCTCCGACATGAGCGTCGGATGCACCGTCGGTCCGATCTGGTGCAAATTGATATCCATGACGCGCTCAGCGAGCTTCTCGATGAGAGGATGGCCTCCGTTGAGGTCCTTGCGCTCCCAACGCCAGCGGAAGCGAGGAAGCATGTCAAGCGCCATCCACAGGTCCTCGAGTGCAACTTGCTTCGGAAGGTGGTCGCAACGGGACATGTGGCCGTACAAGATAACCATCGCCGCGATGTGGAGAGGAACCGGGGAGGTGAAGAATGCAATGTCAGGGAACCGGATAAGCTGGTTGTGCACGATGATAATATTGTGAGATGTGATAATGGCTGGGTAAAAATAACATGAGATCACGACGCAAGCAAACGACTACAAGTGATACACACCGTCAACAAGAGCCTTGTGCCTCTGCCCATATGTCAGTTCCTTTGAACAACGCACGTAGTAACAAAATTCTAGAGATTCCAATGATGAGCAACGTCAAACCTTGATCTTCCGTTATATCTTGAACAAGCTTCGTCTTCCTTTCCAAAGTCCAATCATATGTTCCGTTAAAGTAATGTGCGTAGCTGTCAGGCAGGTGTTTCCTGAATTCCACCATGTTCTTGATGAGACGTGTAGCCTGCTTCATCAAAGCATCACCGGTTTGCTTTGTAGGAGTGTAAAGGGAGTTGATGATGTCGGCTTGAATTTCGGCAATCGGGTGCGAGAGCAGGAAGTGTTCAGAAAAGTTGAGACCATTCTTAGATCGCGTATTGCCTGTGGAATGTAATCAATCATTCTAGTGCGCTAACTGGCGATTTTGGTCTAACAGCCTACTCAAAGAGACGCGTAGGATGAGGAGTATTAGAGTCAAAGGGTGCGATGGCCAATGGACGTCCCAACAGGATGGAGGTACCCCGATCGTGGACCATGACAATTCCCCAAAGAAGAAGACGGAGCTGTGATTCTTCCTCGGTGAAGGTGCACTTTTGCACGGTTGGATCGTGGTGCAACCCAAGCGCTATAATGTACAACCTTGACGCTGAAATACGCATTAACGACGTGGCTGTGGGATCAACAAGTGTAAAGTTACGTACCTCGGTGTACAAATACCAATGCAGTAAGATCAGCGCTTGCAGACTTGAGATAGTAACATGCAGATCGGGTTTCACGGTGAGTGCCCTCTCGAATAATTCGTCATGCTCTGGCCAGTCGGAAGGCATGAGTTGCTTTATCATGGCCGAGTTGATATGAGTTCGCTCTGTGCTCTGGGTGGCACGCTGATTGAGCTCGCTAAGGGTCCCCAGAGCCAGAATAAGGTACAGGCTGCACACATATCCAGGATCGTGCTGAACGGCGTTGCCTTCATACATGTTTTGGTGAAAACCTTTTGCGCAAAGATAGGACGATGATAGTTGAGTCGTGTAAAGTAAATCCCAACAATACGCTGAACCATTGCACGATCCTTTGGAAGCCAGACTTCGACCGAGTTTGTTGTGAGTACTCGGCCAGTATAGAGGCCAGCAGTACTGTTCCTGCGCATGGTGACAGAGATCCAATGGGCGGAGTCCCTGGGGATAGAAGTTTCGGCCACATCACGATCGCGGCCAGAGGTCAGACCACCTGAACCTACGGCGAGATCTTCCGTCTCGACGGTAGCGGGAGCAAGTTTGAGATCGTTGATAATCGCAGCATGGACACCAAAGTTCTTAGCAAGGGCCTGCATGACAAAAGGTAAGTTGGTGCTACAATGAACAGAAAAGTGAAAAACGAACCTGTGTGTTGGACATGTCGTTGGACTTGGGGTCTTGACCTTTGATGTTATGGCTAACAGAAGAGGGACGAGGTGGCACGGGGGGTGGCATCGGAGGTGAAATTGGTGTGTAGATGCCTGTATTGGAATGCGAGTGCAATGGCTCCATTCTGAGACGCGAATTCAGTGTTTCCGAAAATGGGTTGAATGCTGGGTACGCCAGCATTCAACCCATTTTTGGAAAGACACAGCATTCAACCCATTTTCGTAAACTAGGGCCGTCGCAAGCGCCGGCAGTGCACTTGTGCTATTTAAAATATTCTATTGACACCTTGAAACATAAACTACTAATACTACAGTGTCTTCGTGGAGCTGAGATAAGTATTGGGGTGTATGGGGTGTGGGAATTCCAGGTTAGGTCGCTAGGCAGGAGACAAGGAGGTTATCAACGGAGATTCCCCCAATTTCACCCAAATAACGTGCAGTTCGCATCCGCACATGGGTGTCGGATGTGTGACAAAAGAGCGGCAAGGTGTGCGCAAGGACCTGTAGATGAGGGCGATCCGTCCAAATGGCACCCGCAAACCCAATATGAGCACCTGATCACATGGCTTTCTAGACCTGTAATGGGAAAAAAGGTCATATGCAGGGAGGCAACAATGCCATACGCAGGGAATTAGATTTCCCTGCGTATGACGTTTTTTCCTGTAATTGGGAGTAAAAAACACCTATATAATCAAACGTGACAAAAAATATCGGACATTTCCAACAGTGCATCATAATTCAAGTCCCTCGCGGCGACATAGAACCGGCCCCATATTTTAGAAGCCTCGATGTCCTTCCAAACTTGCAGCATCTTCAATGTCTCCGGTGTCTGGTCAGCACTCGATCTAATTTCACCCGCATTAAAGTCATCAAATCGGCGTGGAAATAACATGTGAAGGACGACCAAGATAGATGCGTAAAGGTCGTCCGCAGCTTCAGGTGTGTACAATTCGGTCCCCGTTTCAAGGAGTCGCCTCGGCCAGCAGAGATAACCTCCCGAATACTCGACTGCGTCGAATTCAAGATCATAGGCTGTTTCGTAATCGATGATGACTACATTAATATCGTTCCCGCTACGCTGCAGAATCAAATTCGATAGTCGAATGTCGCGATGGATGATATGTTGGCCATGCAAGTATCTCAAGCCCTCTATCATGCCCTGGATAATTTTTCGTGAGATGATCGGGGACTCTGGAGGCCGAATGGGTACTCCGAGGGGCATGATTCCCAGTTCTTTATTTCCTTTGGGAGCCCAAACTAATTCTGGTAGGTGGAGACATTGAGCATTTCGGATTTTCTCCAGGATTCTAATCTCGTTTTCGAGGGAACAGCTATCGTGCGCGATCTTCATCACGAATTGGCCCTTTGGATCGCAATGTCGACTAGGGGATTTCCACGCGGTGGTAGCTTTATTCCGAGCTGACGTACGGGCGGGTAGCGGCGCTGGCGGATTTATCACAGAAAGTAGGAAATAGTGCTTTCCTACCGCGAGGACATTGTAATTGGATTGGAATCGACCATCAAGGCGGGGAATACTCGTTTTGAATTGTGAGTTAGATGTAACCTCTGCATAGACAACAGCATCAGCAAGGGTCCGGCAAGGGTATTCGTAGATTTTGGGACCATCCTTGCTAAATGAAGCGACGTAGACCCAGGCCAAGGAAAAGTTTGACAGTATCGCGACAAAGAGCGACCTATGCGGTTGCTTCTCGCGCACCGCGTGGAAATAGTCCAGAATCTGACCGCAATACTCCGCCGTCCTCGGTCCAACTGTAGGATGCTTCAATTCGAGGAAGTATCGAAGGGAGTAAATGAGACGCGAGTCTTCATATTCAGCAACGGCGATGTCGGCGTGGAAGTCGCTGTTCTGATGAGTGTCGACGACGAGAATATTTTCTTTGTCTTCGTATAAACCTTCCTTCATCGCCTTGACTACATCCGGATACATATCGCGCTCTGCCCCCCAGGTTCCTGGTTTCAACTCTGAGAACTTTGATGCGAGGATACCTTTCCGTGGGTGTTTTTGTTCAGGCGGGGACCCTCGAGTGTCGACCCGTCCATCTTCGTATAACATTTTCCATGCTTTTGCACAAGTAACGGAGCCTTGAAACGCGTCTGAGTATAGGGAAAACTAACGAAAAGCATGCTTACCCCATTTCCGATCTTGATAAGTTTCCTTTATTCTAACTAGGGCCGTGGCTCGATCGGAGGATTCCTGCGCGGCAGCGACTGCTACATCCTGTACCGCGATCGTTTTATCCTTCTCCTCAATCCTCTTATCCTTCTCCTTGATCGTTTTATCCTTCTCCTCAATCCTCTTATCCTTCTCCTTGATCATTCTATCCTTCTCCTTGATCGTGTTATAAAGCGAATACACGGACGATAAATACCAATCGACGACCTGATAGAAATAACGAGATTAACAGGTTCACCACTGGCAGATCTCTCGAAATTTCGTACCGTCTTTACGACAAGGTTGATAGCCCTCGCATGTTGCGGGCTGAGATCTGGTGACAGAAAATGAATCAATCAAGCACGAAGACTGAATGATAAACCTCACCAGATGGATAAACTGCTTCAAGGATATCGACTGAGATTCCCGAAGTAGGTACCAAGCGAGCGATATCGGAAAGATGGTTTCGGACACCGAGGTCCATGACGCCAGTTGGATTCCCTGGTTGTAGCTATTAACGATTCAGATGTACAGCCTGACCGGCCTGACGTTGAATCTCCGTAGAGCAACTCCGGGTAATGACCAATTTTCCCTGACACCTGCCCAATGGCAACGAAGGCACCGCCCCAGAAGTCGTTCTGGCTTTTCTGGCTGGTGGTGGTGCTGGAAAGACGACTTCAAGATTGTACTACGGCCAACTTCGTTGCTGGTGCGCCGTCACTCACAGCTACATATATACAGGTCCTTAAATCTAAAACTTACTCTCTGTTGCAATCCGCCGACTGGAAGGGCGGTTTAGCAAACTATCGCATCACTACCACGGCGGCCGGCGACATTGTAGTACTCCGGGTGTCGATGATGGGCTGTCCTCCTGCCAGTGAACTTTTACTTCGAGCTAACTCATATTTGTCAAGTGGAAGGTGCCCTCTCCTTGTCTCGGGACTGTGCCGGCAGGGGTGATAGCAAACCGCTATTGAGGTACAAGTAAGCATACCCTTTACATTTTATATCATTGCATTGCACTGATCAAAACCTTTTAGGCCAGTCTATCTTGTTCGGTCGTTGACATTGCGAACACTGTTCGATGATCCAGCGCACCCGATCACCGTGGAGAGTTGCCCTGGACGTAACCATCACCCCCCTGCGACGGTCATTTCTGTTGTAATCTGCTCGACGCCACTCGACTTGCGAGGTTCGGTCTCCAAACGCTTTATGAATCGTTGTTCTTTTGCTGCCATGTACGACGACGATCTCCTCCTTCTCCACTACGCTGCTGATAACCCTTCTCTGCGTAGACGGTTTCTTAACTAGCTCCTCGGCCAGGTCCACCCCCGGAATCTTCATCTACCCCAGCCCAATTCGATCTCTCTCGCAGATGACCAGCTCCCAGTGCAGTGCACTCTCGTCTACTTCTTCCCAGGGCAAAACCTCGAGGATGATTATCAAGGTTCTGGATACACTCTCAGGCCCTACGAACTCCTAGAAATAAATTGTGCCGGCGTCGTTCTCTGTCACCCTTATGTCCCCTCTGCACACTAGGCTGACCACTCGTTGCCAGTCAATTCAAATGTATCTTGATTCTCAAAGAAATCAGAACTCTCCCGGAAGCGACTGACGAGTCAGTTGACAAGTTCACCTGGACCATCTATCTCAAAGGCCTCCGCGCGAAGTGTGGTGGGAGGAACGATTCGATTCTCTGGTGGCAGCCGTCCACAAAACCTAGTCTGGACATGAGATAGGGATGTATCCTACGCCATGTGACTTGTTGAGTGGCATTAGCAAGAGATTGCAATGATTGAAGGTCACAACCCGTCGACACCCCCACGAAGATTCGAGCTCGTGAAGAAGAGTACCCAAAGTACCGACTTCTTATTTTCGGTCTGTCTTGGGGAAGGACCCTGACAGATAGCGAGACCACTGTCATTACAGCTGATTTAGAATTCATGCGGAATCGCAACTGTCAAAATTTTGACGTTGGCCGTGTTTGGTCGTGCTTTTGTCAGGACCCCAGCAACATAACTGCGTTGCAACATGCCTCCGCACTCAGTCTCTCGCGAGATAAAGGCTCGCATACCGGTCTTACACCAAGTACACGGGTACAAAGTCAAGGAAATATGCGAGCTCCTTGGTATCCGTAAGTCTTTGGTCTATAAAACGATGTATTACTACCATCAGCATGGCGTCACATTCAATCCCGACACTCGTTGTGCTGGCCGCCAACGCACCCTCTCGTCTACCGATCTCGCTTTCATCCAAGCGCTT
>Ga0193724_1000245_pt1 | contig 13306 bp, 9 predicted proteins | sample H2a1metaG_FD_146005 | JGI IMG/M metagenome (GOLD analysis project Ga0193724, IMG submission 146005) | Soil microbial communities from a riparian zone of the East river system, Colorado, United States - H2a1 | ecosystem: Environmental > Terrestrial > Soil > Riparian zone | place: USA: East River... | reverse complement strand
GCCCGCATCGATTTCCGCGGTGGTGATCACATCCGTGTTTGATTTGGCCTTCGCACCCGAAGATCCAACGGTTCCGCCAGTGGAGGCACATGCGACTACAGCCGCGATCATCAGGCAGGACGACAACATTGCAGGCAAACGGCGCATGGCTTCTCTCCTAAAAAAGTGGGCGGAAACGAGACCAGAACTAATAAATGCAAAGGCCGCCGGCAATCAACCTCGCCGACGGCCTTCGGGACTTGGTCGCCGGCGACCGGCGAAAAGACCTTACGAGGCTGGCGGGTTCTTGTCGATGGTCAGGCCAACTCCGGGAGCGGCAAAGACTGCTGCCTTACTGCCGGCAACCGACGGCGGAAAGATGTACCCGGTGAAGACAGACCCAGAAATGCGCGACCCTGCAACCGGATCGAGCTGGCCGGATACGCCAGGAACTGCCGGCACGAGCGCGGCTCCCACCGGCATCAGCACTCTGGCCACGAGAGTGAGAGCACCGGCGTCGGTAACAAATACCGTATACCCATCGGTAGCGGCTGCGACGGCCTGCGTGACGTACGAGCTCGTCCCCAGCGATGCGAGATTCGTGATGACCGGAGTCCCGCTCGGCGCGGCGGCCAGTGTCGCCCCCGGCACCAGGTAAACATCGACCGGGCCCGCAGTCAGGTTCGTCGTACGAAAGCCGAGGTTTCCGGACGCGAGTGTGAGATTGGGACGCGCGTCGGTTGTGATCAGGAACTTCTGAGCCCCTGCTCTCGCCGATCCGTAAAATACGAACGTCTGAGCCACGTCCTGTTGAAACGAAAATGTCGTATCTGCCATAACGGTAGACACTATTGATGGAACATTCGTGATGTCGATGGAATCCGCAAGATTGGTATTTGCCGGATTCTTAACGCGCATGGTGTTCGAGCTGCCCATGAATACCCGGATATGGTGCGTGCCCACAACCGCGCGCTGGAAGGCGACGTTCGTCCCGCCCCGGAACGGCATATTAACGAACTCGACGTTCGGAACACCATCCACGACGTCGGTAAACCGGAAGTCCTGGAATCCGGTATCCGGAACCGCATTGATAAAACGGACGAGACCAGAAGCGGCCGGCGTAATAAACTTCGGCGACGTGCTGTCGCTGCCACACGCGGCCAATGCTCCGATCGTTGCGCCAAGCAGAAAGTAACGGTGAAGAATCATTACTGACTCCGACTCAAAAGTTGTTGTGATGTTCGAAGGTTTCACTGGTGGCCCCTGGACGATGTGCCCGTACCCGGGTCCGGTTTCGTATCGCCACCGCCATTTCCTCCCGTAATGAGAGTGTGCGCAGCGATGGCGCCTCCAATGACGCCAGCACTCGCGACAACCGCAGCCGCGGTCTTTCCCGGAGAGATTTTTTTCTCCAGTACACTCCCCACGTAGTCGTTGCGGATCGTCACGGGCTCGCCGCTCCACATCGCGGTCTTTCCGTTGAGATATGTCAGCTCGCTCACCTTGATCGTGTAATCGGTCCCGGTTTGCTGCTGCAGAATTCCCGCGACCCTGGCGACCTCCGCCCCTATCTGTGCATTCAGGTTGACCCGACCCAGATCATTGATGTCTAGCGCCACCTCTCGGCCCGGCTGCAGATACGACGCCTGCGACGGGACGTACGTGTAACACCCGAGAGTGCTGCCGCTGCCCAGGACGGCGGCTAGCGCGACCGTCCTGAGCGAACGTGAAACCGGGCCTACCTGGAAAAGGCTCATTTGTCGATCAATATCCGTAAGTGCCCACGGGGGCTTTCGTATTCGAGTTGTAAAGTGTCTCGCTCCGCGTGTCCATTTCCTGATAAGGAACCGGCCACTCGAGCGGCGTTCCCACCGCTAGATCCCCCCAGCCGCGGCTGTCGAAATACCAAGCGCCGTACTGCATGAACGCCAGTTCCATTCTCTTCTCCCACTTCAGAGCTTCGAACAGAGTGCCGCACGTGGCAGATGTAAAGCTCGTTGCTGGATCGGGCACGCGCGGCACGCATGCTCCGCCACCAGGAACCTGGTCAGTCGCGACCATGGTAAGCGGGAGCGCCGGGAGATTTCCCTTCGCCTGTCGCGAAATGTTGATTTTCGCAGCGGCACTGGCCAGATCACCCAGCCGATAGTAGGCCTCCGCAGCCAGAAGATCGATCTCCGTCTTCTGCAGCATCGGGAAATTTCCGATGCGGTTGGCCTGATACAGCTGCTGGAACCTGAACCAGTCGTACTGCGAGACCGTGTACGGCAGTCCCGGCGGATCAGGGGACGTACGGTTTCTGAAATACAGGTTCGCCCGCGAAGGTGTCTGCAATGTGCCTATCGTAGATGCGGCCTGTTGCGCAGCGCGCGTGTCGCCGGGCGGGAAGCGCTGGTCAGCCGATTTGATCAAGAACGCAAACCTGTTGTTGAGGCCCGCCGCCAGCCACGCGTCGTACCCCGGGCCAGCCGGATCACCTGCGGGACGAACACTGTCAGCCATTCCGGCAACCATGGGGCTCTGCTGCGTCCACGCGTCAAAGAGGAAATGCTGGACGTACCAGACGTAATCCCAGCTCTTTGAAGGATCGAGAGTGATCACGAGATCGGCCGTGATTCCAGCGAGCGCATCGTCACGGACTTGCGTCCAATTGACCGCGGCGCGTTCCGTCGGCGTCCGTGCTACAGCGGCGCGGAAGCGGGCCTTGTAGGAACGAATCACCTGAACGAACTGCGGCCCGGTCAGCGCATTACCTGGAATCCAGGTCGCGATGAGAGAAGTTGTCATCTTCGACGCATTCGCCTGAGCTGAATCGAGCTGGATCAGCGCCAGCTTAATCAGCGAATCATGGGCGAGCAGGGGCGGATACGGATTAATGTCGTTTCCGTTGAACTCGTTCACGACCGCGCCGGAATCGTAGACGAGCGCCATGTTGGCGTTTCCCATTCCCATTACGAAGAACGCGAACGCCCTGCCGCGAATGTCCTGCGCCGGGGTTCCAAGGGAGAAGCCTGTTTTGTTCATCGCCGCGAGGCCGAGCGCGGCTGAACGAGCACCCTTCGCGTCCTGCGCGTAGTCCCAGAAATTTCCGACCAGGACCGGGTTCCCTTTCGAGTTATCGATCGGGTTGCGCGGTACGCCGATCCGCGTTCCGAAACCAAAATTCGCCAGCGAGGAGCTGTTCTCGAATGAGAACACTCTCATCTGGTTGTCCACGTTATCGTTCTGGCCGTTCATCGCCCGCCAAGCGGTGTTGAGCGAGCTGCCGATCAGAGCTTCGACATCCGACGGCCGCGCCAACGCGCGCGCGGCGTCAGGATTGTTCCCGTTCGTAACGGCAAGGGTGTCTTGGCAACCGATCGCGGCCACTAAGCCGGCACAGCCGGCAATGACATACAATCTACGCATTTAATCGCCTCGGTTAAAATGGGTTCTCGAAGCGGGAAGACGATTTCTCATCTTCCCGCGCCGAGGTCCCGATTAGAAACTGGTTTGTAGCGAGAACGTGAAGGAGCGAAGATTCGGGAACGTAAAGGCGTCAATCGCATTGATAGCGGCTGACCCGGATCCGTTCGCCGTACTCCCTGCCCCGCTCACGGCACCAAAGCCCACTTCAGGATCGAAGCCGTGGTATTTGGTCCAGGTGTGCAGGTTGCGGCCAATGAGGTTCACATTCCAATCGCCGCCCATTGATCCAAGGCGACCGACACGGAATCCAATGCTCATCTCGCGCAGCTTTGCGTAACTCGCATCTTCGGTCATTGCGTTGTTCGGTCCGAGGATGTCGTACATACCCCCGACGCCGGCCCCGTTATCCGGGGTTCCAGCCCGATAGTAGTAGCCGAGCGGCTTGGCCTGATCGACCGACTTGCCAAGCTGAGACTCGCCACCCTCGAGGAAATCGAGGAACGACCATCCGCGACCTTGATTGTAGACGTGCTGCCCGATTGCAGCATCGATGAGCGCGTAGACGGTGAACCGCTTGTACCCAAGATTCTGCGAGAATCCCCAGCGGTAGTTCGGCAAAGGATTGCCAAGCGGCTTCTTGAGCGCTGTGCCCGTGGAATCCCGAAGAATCATCGGCATTCCCCAGCTAACAAGCACGCTCGGGTTGATCAATCCGTTCACGCCATTGGCTGTCGGCGCATAGAATGGCGAATTCGCCGGCAATCTCGATTGCCAGAGATTCCTGGTGATTCCATCGCCGAGCGTGTTGCCGGCGCCAACCCACACGATCCACCCGTCAGAATTTCTCTGGAAGGGATCGCCCGCGTGTCCGCACGCGGCGGCTGCCTGCGACGGCAGCTGACTGCAGCTGGTCATGAACACTCGGCCATAGAACGTTCCGTAACGCTCCCCTTCCTTGGCAAGGAAGATCTGATCCGTTGCCTGGGCCGTCGCGCCGAACGTGAAGCTCGGCACGTACAGGTGAGTGATTACAGCGCGATTTCGGTCGTAAATGAAGCGAGTCGAGTACGTGAGATCACGGCCGTTGATGATCGGCACGTTGAGCGAAGCCTCGAGCGTCTTGTTCTGCAGCACTCCGGCGTTCTTCCACTGGAACCCGAAGCCCGTAACAGCTGGCGACGGGACGCGAAGGATCTGATCGCGCGCATTCGATATGGAATAGTTCAGGGTGCCGGCGAACCTGTGGAACGCCTCGAACTCCATGCCGTATTCGTTCTCACGAATCGACTCGGGCTTGAGGAATCTGTTGCCAAGGATTTGAGGCGAGATGACGCCGTTGGTAACGCTGAATGATTCGTACTGCCAATCAAACCCAGGACGTCCGCCGGCGGTGCCCACGGACGCACGTAGCTTGAATTCGTTGAGCGCGGGTACGAACCACCACGGCTCCTGCGATAGACGCCACGCGAGCGAGCCGCGTCCGAACGTCTTCCAGCGGTTGGCGCGACCGAACAGCGAGCTGCCGTCGCGTCGAACAAGAAAGCTCGCAATGTAGCGATCCTTCCAATCGAGATCCTCAGCCATGAAGAATCCAATGCTGCGGATCGACTGCGTCGTTGAAGTAACCGACTTGGAGATCGTGCCGTTGTCGAGCGTCGGCACGCCGACCACGCTTAGACCACCAGCCTGGCCGCGCCGAAAATCGTAGTCCTGCCGCTCGAACAGATATCGGAAGCTGGTACGACTGGTCATGTCCGCCCGCACGTCATGAAGAAGATTCATGTTCAGGCTGGAGTTGTACGACTGCAGCTGCTCGGACGATTTTCTGAGGAACGAGGCATCACCGGCAGAAGAGGCGGTGGTGCGGTATCCCTTGTCATCGAAGTTGTCGAGGTTGTTCTGCGACCCGTCGTAGCTCAGGTTGCCCTCGAAGTTCATCCAGGTGGTCGGCACAAAGCGAAGCGTGCCGCCACCGATGAAGTGATTCGTCTTGGTGAACTGGTTGTCGTTCTGAAGCGGGTAGAGCGGATTGTTATTTTGCGATCCGGCTCCCTGAAGGTTCGGGCGGATATAGAGCCTGCCCAGCGAGTCGACCGCGTCCAGATTTACGATCGGTGGCGTACGAGTCAGACGGAAGAATGCATTGCCTCCGTCCTCCGCATAGAAGCCATCCTTCCTGCCCTGGGCGTAGTAGCTCGTCAATGAAGCCGACCAGCGGGATCCGATCTGCTGGTCGAGATTGATGCGGCCGCTCTTGCGCTGGAATCCGTTCAGGAACTTGATCGCTCCGCCCTGATCGAGATTCGATGCGCTCGCGAAGAATGCCGTGTTGCCATAATGCCCGCGCATATCGAGAACGCTGTTGATCAGCGGCTGTGGTCTAACGAACTGCGACACCGCGTCGTAGTTATTGCCGGGCCACTGGTGCGAGAGGAACGCTGAAGTCAGCGCTGCATTGGGCTTGGAGAGCGACGATCCCGGATCGATGGGGAACGTGCCAATCGGGTTGAGCGCGTAGTCGGTTCCCTGACCGTTGATGCGACGCGCCTCTGCGGCATAATCGATGGTCCTGGCGCATTGGAACGTGCCCTGACCGGCGACATTGATGCAGAAGCGAGTGCCTGTCTCGTCCAGCTCGAGCGCGTGCGCCTGATTGATGTCAATATGGTGTTCGACATCGCTCGTTCCGTACTCGGTGCGGGCGTTGAATTTCACGCCTTCACCAGAGTTGACACCGGACTTCGTCCGGATGTTGATGACACCGTTGCCGGCGCGCGCTCCGTAAAGCGACGATGCCGCGGCGCCCTCGACGACTTCGATGCTCTCGATGTCCTGGGGATTGATGTCGGGAAGTCCGCCGCCGCCAGTGAGGCTGCCCTGGTCGGTCAGGATCACTCCGTCAACTATATAGAGGGGTGACTGTCCGCGACCCGAGCCGGTGATCGCGGTGGGACCGCGAAGCAGAACGGCCGGAGAGGCACCGGGACGTCCGGATACCGACACGATCGATGCCCCCGGAACTTTGCCGGCGAGCTGAGAAAGTGGATCGGCGCCCGGAACCTTCATGTCAGCGGCATCAATTCTCTGTACCGAGAACGGCAGCTTCGTGGCGACCGTCGCTCCCGTCACGCCAGTAGTTACAACCGCCTCGAGGCGATTGATGTCCTGGGCGAGCGAGAAATTGGTTGTCTGAGCGCCTGCCGTCAGAGTGACCGTGGAGGCTTTGGGAACGTATCCGATCGCGCGGACCCGCAGGACCGCGGAGGCCCCGTTAAGTCGAGCTGTCGGGATGATGATCGTGTAATTGCCGGCGGGATTCGTGACCACCGAGATGTTCAACTCGGGGATGATGACGTTGGCGCCTTGAATCTCACGGCCTTGATCCGTCGTCACCTTGCCGGTAATGACGGCGCCCTGCGCAATTGCGGTGTTGGCAACGGCTACAAAGCCGAGTGCAAACGCCGCGGCTACGCCGTAGCGGAAGAACTTACGAATTTCCATTTTGCTTTCCTCACTTCGAATGGAGTCTCGCGCAGATGAGCCCGGATCTTGGATCTGGTCGTTCCCGGATCTACTGCGAGGGGGGTGGGCCTTCAGAGCTGTTCCATCGGTGTGGAGCGCGTCGCTGACTCAAGCATGCGAATGCGAGTGGGCGCCGCTGGCGTCTGACTAGGTCTTATCCATGGGCCTCCGGGGAGGATGGCGGCAAAATTCGGTGGGACGGGTTTCCGCCGAACGACCAGAAGGTAGGTTCGTCCGTTTTTTCTGTCAACCTGTTTTTGCAAACCTTTTTGGGAAACCCCGTGTCTAAGCGGCCAAACCGCATCCGGGTCGGGCCCGTTCACGCAAGGCGGCTCGGTCGCCCAACTTAGCCTTCTACCGCTACTTCACCGCGGTGAATTCGAAGGGTTGGTGCACGAGTTGGCGCACGGGCTTCCCCGCCCTGAGCGCCGGAGTGAATACGGCGACTGCCACTGCCCGACGGACTGCATCGGCAAACAATGGATGGGTGGACGAAATGATTCCCAGCGTGCCAGGCTCCACGCGTCCCTCGGCATTTACTACGAATTCGGCGACGACGTTGCCGCGAGTATGCGCCGCGAATAATGACGGCGGGTAAGGAATGTCGAGCGGTCTGGCGGAGTCGAGCGTGACCTTGCGGTCCACCTGATCGGCGGTGAAAACCGAGAGTGATGCAACCATCGCTTCAATCTCGGTAGCGGAGTTAATGGTCTGGTGCGGCACATCCGTGTCAGAGCCGCGGGTCCAGAGCAGAATCGTCCCGCAATTGGAGAGGTCCCGCGACCAGCTGTACCTTGGTGGCGCCCCGGTCGAGCCCAGGTAAAGCTCGATTCCTTCCAGGGTGCTTGGCTCGAACGTATCGATATCGACCGAGCCGGTGGGTAGGGCGCTTCCGTCCAGCCAGACAAGTGGGGAACACGTCCGGTCCCGCATGCGAATCCCGACGGATCCATCGCGCTGCCGCAGCGTCGTAATTCCAGGCGTTCGTTGCAGCAGCTGATTCAGAGTTCTCGGGCGCTCTCGCTCGATCTGCTCGCGGGTGATGAAGACGCCGGACATCCGGCGTTCCAGTCTCTCATAGTAGCCCGCCAGCCGGCCGGTGTATTTCATCGATTGGCCACGAACAAGGACTGGCTGCAAATCCTGCGCGGCAACAGCGAGCATGATGCTCACTGTTTCGGTACCCGATGCCGGAACGCTTATCCGCAGCGCGTCGGGGCGGAAGCCGAGCCGACGCGCGCGTAATTCCACAATTCCGGCGGGGACGCCCGGCAGGCGAAATTCTCCGTGATCATCTGTGATCGCGCGGAGCTGCGTGCCGTCGATCGCGACGTCCGCACCCATCAGTGCCATTCCTGTCTCGGCCGTAACTTTGCCGACGACCACGGCGGGCGACTGTGCGATAACAGCACCCGGAGTGATAGCGACGACTGGCAGGAGCGCAGTCGCAAGCAGCCCTATCAGACCGCCGCTGCCGCTAACACCGTTTGACATTGAGGCCTCCCAAGCGAGACCGGCGGCCTGACGCACTATCCCTCGTCAGGTGCCACCTTCACTACGATCAGCGCGACCAACATACCAGCCGTATTCAAAACGTACAACAATCGAAAAAGCAAAGCGGGGTGGCCCGCTTGCGCGTGCCACCCCGACTCTGGAACAAGAGCGCAGAAAGCTATCTGCAGCCATCCACCTTGTGCGTATCCAGGTGCAGAACGCAGGCGTAGTCGCCGAGTGAAATCGGGACTTCCGCGGTTCCATTGAAGGTTACGACCACACGCCTGTGAACTGTGGTGGTTTCGACCTGCTTGCCGGTCGAGACCGCCGTGTAATCGACGACCCTGACTGCAACGCCCGCCAGCGGATACGGATGCGTCGCTCTCTCGTCGACGAACGTCACAGCCTTGAGCGTGTCCGCCGAGAGACCCGTGTACTTCCGGGTCGAGAGCTCGTCCTTGTACGAATTCGTGTCGGCACTGCTTCCGAACCCGTTCCAAATGCGATTGGGTCCGAGGAACCCGCTCACCGTGACGTCGCGCAACGAGTGACTCGCGGTCGTATAGTTGTCCCGCGCTTCGCTGCCGTCCGTCTTCACGAGATAATGAATCGACTCGGTCGTGCCACGGATGAATTTCTCCATCGCTTTGCTGGACGCGTTGAGGAACTGATATGACTTCACGACTGTCTTTCCTTCTGACACTTTGGTGCAGGTATATAGAAGCGCATCGGCGTTGAAGCTGCACAACTCCGCACTGGTCGCCGGCGCCGGTGCTGGCTGCGGCTCACCCGACGGAGGAGTCGAGACGGGCGGCTTCGGCGAATCGGTTGGCGCTTGCGTTTCCTGCTTCACGCAGACGTAGAGCTTTTTCTCATCCGAGTACGTGCATTGCAGATGGTCGCCTTCGCCAGGCAGCTTGACGCAAAGAAAAACTCCCGGTTGGTCGCCCGCCGTACAATTGGGCTGAGTTGTCGGAGGGGTCGAGGGCGGCGCCGAGCTAGGCGTGTCACCCTCGAATGAGGGGGACGACGGGGCGAAAGCGGCAAAGGATCCGACGGCTGCCGCCTCATTTGCGATCAGACTCTCGAGATCACTCGCGATTGCATTTCCGGCCGCGCCGGCTACGTCCGACTTGATCGCCGAACTGAGGGGAGCGCCCGCGGTATTGATTTGCGAAGGCGCGCCGGGACCGGCGAGGTTGTCTCCGCTGCAGCCCATTGCCAGGATCAGCACGCCTGCGAAGGTGATAAAGCTGAATGAACGACTCTCCATATGGACTCCACTGCTTCGGATTGACGGTTGAATGACGTGGCGTGAAGACCACGCCTGTCAGTACGTCCAAGGCAGGTGAGAGGCCAAAGCTCAGCAGTATCTATAACTAGTTGGGCAGTAATGGTTTAGCGTGGGCCGCCCGAGGCACCCCACACACTATTCCGGGTGGATTCTGCCAAGCTTCTGGCAGAACGCCACGAGAAAGACGTCTAGCGAAGGCCGGTTTTCGCCGGCGGAGGGGAGATCGGTGACCCTGGCGCCTTTGCTTGCGGAGCCGATTCCTTCCCGTTTTCCCGCGCGGAATCCTTGTCTCGACCGCTGTCCGGCGGCTGCAACATCCCGCTTCCCGACACCAGCTGCGCGGCCAACACTGTCTGAATGACGCTTGTGATGTTGCTGGTCGCCGATTGCGCTGCGCCACCTTCGGCCGAGTCGCCCGAGATTGTGACCAGTCGCGCCTTCGACAACGCCTCGGCGATCATGGGCGCGATCATCGGGATCATCTCGATTTGCCGATAGCGGAAATAGCTCTCGCCTCCCGACTTGATTGCCTCGTTCACCTTCTGAATGCTCTCGGCGTTGGCCTGAGCAACTGTGGTGATGCGAATCGCTTCGGCCCGGGCTTGAGCTTCTGCACCGATGCGAACTTTCTCCGCGTCGGCCCGCGCCTGCGCAATCTGTGTCGCCTCGAGCTCGGCGACGCGCTGAATGCCGAGGGCTGTCTGCTTCTTGGCTTCCGCTTCGGCAATGAGCGCGGCGTTGGATGCTTTCGTCTGCTCCAGCTCGCGTTGTTTGTCCGAGATGACGCGCTCGGCCTCGAGCTGCGCGTCCTTGGCGCGACGTGCCTGCTGCGCGGTCACGATGTCCGCGTTTGCCTGGGCCTCAGCGGCCGATTGTCTGCGGCGCGATTCGGCCACTTCCGATTGCACCACCTTGATGTTCAGCGAGTTGAACGTGAGGCCGAGGTCGGTGAGCTCTCTCGAGCACGCCTTGCGGATGATCACGGCGAGCGGATCGTCGTCGTCCTCCATTCCTTCAAGCGCCACTCCGCCCACGTGCGTCATCGCCGTCGGCTGTGTCGATGTGAGCGCGACCGCAGAGCTCTCTCGCGATCCAGCGGCGAGCGCGGGTGCCTGGCCGCCTGGATAGAGTGGAGCGGTCTTGGCCGAGAATAGCTGATCGTGCGTCAGCAGGTTGATCGCGCGACGAGCGGAGCTCGACAGCAGATCGATGAGGATGTTCTCCTGATCCGCCGCATCCTTGGAGAAGAAACGGTTCGCCGCCGTCTTGATCAGGGTATCAGTGTCGCCAACCGAGACGATCGCGCTTGCCAAAATCCGCACCTTGATCGGCTGCGGAGTGCCATTGCGATCGAGATCCGCGGTCTGGTCGGTGATGTCGAGGTCGACGTTTATCGCTTTGCTGGAAAGCGTTGTACCAGTAGTGAGGAGGGGAACTTCCTTCGATTTCCCCGGCCCGCGGTAGATGATGGTGCTCCCCTGCAGCCAGCTCACCATTCTGATCGTTCCCGCGTCGACGTTGCGAAGGAAGGAAGAAACAATGAGCGGAATCACGCCGAGTACGCCGACGAGAATGGCGGCAACAATGATCAGCATCTGTGTCATGAGAGTTTGTCCCTTTTAGTTACGGTCGGCGTCGTGCGACTCAGCCTCTCCGAGGCCGATGCGCGATACCGTGCAGCGATTGCGTGTGTCATCTACTCCTTCTATACGGACGATATCCCCCGCCCGGATTCGAACCCCCGAGTTGCGCTCGTCCTTCAGCTGCGTACCGAGCACCTGGACTACTTCGCCACCCAGCTCCAGCGCAATCAATCCATTGCCATTGGCATCGAATCCTGTCACGGCACGCCCTTCCGACATTAGCGCCGAGCCGAGGGTCTGAGCTGGCTGGGACTCGAATCGAAAGAGTGAGTTGAAGAGGGGCCGAACCACGAATGCCTCGAAGCTTATTCCGCCGAGGACCGCAACGGGCAGGGCGAGCACGGGGCCGATGAGGCGCTCGAGGATCAGGCCCGTGGCGCCGAATCCCACGAGAAAATTGAACAGGACGCGCGGAGAGAGCCACGACCAGAGGTTGGATTTCCACGCGTGAACGCCATGCAGCTCGGCAAAGGTGCGTTCACCCTGCGCAGCCGCGTGTCCATGGGCGGCCGCGTGTCCGTGTGCGACCGCGTGGCCCTGTGCGACCGTGTGTCCGTGCGCCGGCGTTATCGAATGACCGTGCGGCGCACCGATTCCGTGCATCTCGTGCCCGCCGGTATCGTGGCCGTGGTGAGCGCCGCCATGATGCGCGCCACCGTGACTGCTGGCGAAACCGAGGAACGCCATGGCCGCCATGCCCGCGGCTCCGAGAACAACGCTGAAAATGTAGAGGTCCATCTTACATTGGATGTTGCGAGACTTGCATCTCCTGCGCAATCTAGGGGTGAATTGAGCCCGCAGATTGGCGTTCAACGAGGCGCAATAACGCGGACCGCGTCCGTGCCGCCTACCTATTCCAGGTGCCAGCTTGCAATCACATCGTTATTTCCGCCCCGCTTCCACCGCTCTCCAGCTTTTTCTGTTGCTAGCGACCGGCCTGTCTTGTGGCAGTAGCACGAGCGGGCCAAGCACCACAATGGTAGCGGCGGTGACTGTCAGCGCGCCGCTGAAGAGCATCGACGTCGGCAATACCGCACAGCTGTCCGCAACCGCGTTCGACCAGACCGGTGCCCAGCTGATCGGCGTAACATTTCAATGGTCTTCTTCAGACAAGACGATCGCAACCGTGAGCAGCTCGGGGGTGGTGACGGGCGTTGCTGTCGGGTCCGCGAAAATTTCGGCTATGGCCGGCGGGGCCTCTGGTTTTGCTGACGTCACCGTCGGTCCAATGATGACCACCCAGCTCACCGAAAAGCATATCGCACGCGGATGAAGCCGTGAGCGCCGAACTCTCGCGGAGAAAGACAATCGTCTTTTCCGTGATCGCGGTTCTGTCGCCGCTCATGTTGCTGGTAATGCTCGAGGTCGGTCTCCGCGCGGCGCACTACGGTGGGGAGACACCTCTCTTCGAATCACCGGAAAAGTTGCACGGTCTCTATTTAGTGCCGGGGAGACGCGTCGGCGCGCGATATTTTCCTCGAGCAAAATCACCGCCCTCTCCGCCGTTCGATGCCTTTCTCGTGCGCAAGCCAGTGCACGGAATCCGCATCTTCGTCATGGGCGAGTCGGCTGCGGCAGGTTTTCCGTATCCGGCGAACGGCGCCTTCTCGAACGTCCTGGCCGACGCGCTTCAGGATGTTCTGCCGAGTGACACGGTGGAGGTGGTCAACCTCGGCATCACTGCGACGAACAGTTACACCATCGCCGATCTCGCGCCCGATGTGATTGCGCAGCGACCCGACGCGATTCTCATCTACGCCGGGCATAACGAGTACTACGGCGCGCTCGGAGCGGGATCCACGGAGACACTCGGCGCGGTGCCCGCCTTCGTTCGCTTGTACCTGCGGCTGCAGCGATTCAAGACATTCCTTCTGCTGCGAAATATTGTCGGAATGGCGTTCGCTGCCACGCACGGGGAATCGCCTTTCGCGACGCCTGATCCACATCCGAGCAGGATGGAAACCGT
>Ga0193724_1000244_pt1 | contig 13315 bp, 11 predicted proteins | sample H2a1metaG_FD_146005 | JGI IMG/M metagenome (GOLD analysis project Ga0193724, IMG submission 146005) | Soil microbial communities from a riparian zone of the East river system, Colorado, United States - H2a1 | ecosystem: Environmental > Terrestrial > Soil > Riparian zone | place: USA: East River... | reverse complement strand
TGCCTCGCGCAAACTGCGTGTGAGTTTCAAAACATCCTCAGGACCACGCTCGGCCGCTCTGACCAATGCGCTGCCGACCACCACTCCGTCCGCCAACTCTCCGACACTGCGCGCCTGTTCCGGGGTGGAAATGCCAAATCCAACGCAAATCGGCAGCTCGGTCGCGGATCGAAGACGTTTGATGGTATCGGGCAACGAGGTCGCGGTTGTTTCCTGGACACCGGTCACACCGAGCCGGCTGATAAGATAAACGAATCCGCTGCCGTGCCGGGCTATCTCGGCCATTCTGTCGCGCGGGGTAGTCGGCGCGACGAGCCGGATGAAGTCGAGTGGGCTAGTGCCAAGCCATTCTTCGCGCGCTGGATCGGCTCCGACGGGGATGTCGGTAACCAGAATCCCACTTGCGCCGGCGTCTGCCGCTCTCGTGAGAGCGTCCGGCCCTGCGGCAAGAATCGGATTGAGGTAGCTGAACAAAACAAATGGCACTCGAGGCTTTGCGCGCTCGATCAGGGCGAGGGCGCCATCGTAGTTCATCCCCTTCTCCAGCGCCTGCTGTGAGCTCGCCTGGATCACAGGCCCATCCGCGATCGGATCCGAGAACGGAACGCCGAGCTCGATAATGTCGGCGCCGCCTTCCTCCAGCGCGCGCAAGGTTTCGAGAGAACGCCCGACGTCGGGATGCCCCGCTGTCACGTAACAGACAAGGGCGCGACGGGATTCTTTTTTTAGCGCGTTAAAGCGACGCGTGATGGAGCTAGATGAGGTAGTCGCCAGGAGTGATGCCATACCGATCAGGGTCCGCCGTCTTGATTATGGTGCGGGCATATTGCCCTCCGGTCTCCGGAACGGCTAGGTCTATCTGGAGCGGCGGACTGATTGTGTTTCCCTGCGCGTCGCTGATGATCTTTATGATAGGTCTCGAGAGGGCATCCGGATTCGGATTGGCCGCCGAGACCACCGCGAGCTCGAAGGTGTCGAGTACGACAAGCGTTCCGACCGGATAGATCCCCAACAAGTTAATGAAAGCCTTCACGAGCACCTGGTCCAGCCCTCGACGCGGATTGTCACGCATCTCCTCGAGCACGGCCGATGGCGTTATCACCTCGGTCCTGTATACGCGTCTCGATGTTGCGGCGTCGTACCCGTCTGCTATCGACACGATCTTGCTGAGAAGACTCACCTGGCGCGGTCGAATCGCTTTCGGGTAACCGGTGAGATCGATCTTCATGTGGTGCTCCTGACAGACCGTCATGGCGCGATATGAGAGCTCTTCCTGCTGCCGGCGGAACTGAAAGAGAACCAGCACGCCGAGCCATGGGTGAGCGGCCATCCACTTCCACTCTTCGTCGGTGAGCTCGCCTGTTTTCTGAAGGAGGTCGATCGGAACCCGCGATTTCCCTATGTCGTGCATGAGTGCCGCCAGTCCCAGCTCGTACAGCTGGATCTTCGTCATTCCGAGGCGGCGTCCCAGTGCTATCGAGAAAATGCAGACGTTGACCGAGTGCGTGAACGTGTATTCGTCGTAATCGCGGATGGTCGTGAGACCGATGAGTGATGTCTCTTCATTCAGAACCTGATCGACGATTCCCTGCACCACCCGCTTGATCTTTCGAATGTTCGGCGTTTTCCCGATGCGCACCGAGTTGATGACGTCCTTGGTGACGGCGACGGATTGCGAGTAGGTGCGATTCGCCGCGGCTTTCGTCTCTTCATTCAGCTCACGGTCGCTCGCGGTCTCCGTTGGCGCATCGAGCTGAAACGTCTCGATCTTGGCCTCCTTCAGTCTGGACAGAATCTCCTTGTAGCGTTCCGCCGGGGCGGCCTTGCTTTCACCTCCCAACAGGGAGAGCAGGAGTGTCCATTCGCGCGCCGTTCCGTTGGTGCCCACGTGAATCGCGCCGATGCCCGCGAGCTTGCAGAGCGTCAGGATGTGGCCGAACGTCGCATAGTTGCTGAGGTCGAGGCGCAGCCGGGTGGCGTTGAGAAAGATGAATTCCCCCGAAACCCGGAACTCGAGCTCGCCTTCTTCCGCGCGAAGCTCTTCGGCGACCTGCGACAGCTCGGCAAGGGTCTTCTGAACAGCGGTGTGCTCGAGTGGATAGAGCTTGATCGCACGCAGCGCGGCGTAGAACGCGATCATGAAATTCCTTCCACCGCGGCGCATCTTGGCGCCCGACTGCCTGTCCTCGCTGGCGACCGTCCTTCCGGCTGGCGCGGTCACGCGGTCCCTCCACGAATCGCGCGGCTGACGGCGTTCCGCACGATCACATCCTTCTCACCGGCCGCGCGGTTGAGAGCATCGATGGCTTTGGGAGAATTGATCTTTCCCAGCGCCATCGCGGCGCACGCGCGGATCTCCGAATCGTCCTTCTTGCCCATGAAGCCCTTGGCGTTGAGCAACCCGTCGAGCAGAGTGATGCCTGCGTCTCTAGACAGCAGGCCATACGCCTCGAAAAAGGCCATCTTCTCGGTGAGGTTGCTCTCGCGAATCTCCTTGCCCTTGATCGCGGCCTCGATCCGTGGTAGCGCGGCCTTGGCGTTGCGCGCACCGAGCGCACGAACGGCGACGATGCGCACCTCCCGTTCTTCGTCGGCCAACGCCCGTTCCAGCATTTGCATCGCACCAGCGGATCCGATCTCCGTTAGGGCGGTCACGGCGGCCAGACGCATGTCGGCCTCTCCGACCGTGAGCATCTTGCCCAGCGCAGGGACTGCGGCCGGGGACTTGAGCGCAGCCGCTCGCCGGATCGCCTCGGCGACCACAGCTTCGTCATCGGAGCCAATGAGACGAATGAGCTCCGCACTGTTGGCGCTCGCGAGTCGGCCTGCGGCAACCTCGAGCAGCATTTTGAGTGACGGATTCGTGCTACGTCCGATCCAGCTCAGGATCGTCTCCAGCGCGCGCGCCTGAAGAATTCCGAATAGCTCGTCGAGCTCGTGTTGAGGGGCGCGAAGCGGCGAATCTTCGAGGGCCTGGAGAAGCTGTCCGAGTGGCTTGGGATCACTCATCAACTCGCCGAGCTGCATGAGACGCTGCTTTTGCGTGTCCAGAATATCGGGCGCGCGGTTGGCCGTCACGCCCGCTTCGCGCAGCAGATAGGCCGCGTTCCTGTATTGGGCAGTAGAGAGGAGAATCAGGAGGAAATAGTCGAGGAGTCCGCAGATCTCCTCGCGCGTTGTCGCGTCCTTCTGGTTTTCAAACGTGTCCAGCAGGGACGCAATAACGGCGGGCCGCAGGTCCGTGGAGAATTCCCGCTTTATCTCCCCCTGCAGATATTCGACTTCGCGGTCATCGAGGAAGTAGAGCGTCGCATCGAAGTCGTCCATCTTGGCGATCGAGGACTTTGTCGACTCGAGCCCCGCTTCGGCCTGCGCCGGCGAGAGAATCTTTTCCTTTTGCTCGGCGCGCTCCATGGACTCGACGCCAGGGCCGCTTTCCTGGGTGAGATCTACGTAACGGTACTGGAGGGTGACGAACTCGCGCTCCCACATCAGCGTCAGCAGATCGTCGTCGTCGTCCGTCGCCTTTCTCACGCGCTGCAAAAGGTTGAAGAAGATGCCTAGCTCTTCCTGCTCGAACCCTTTCAGCATCTTCAGCTCGCGGATGCCATCCTTGTAGAGGAGCCACGCGATGTTGTCGCTGGTGCGCTCGTGCTCGTCGAGAACCACCCGGCCTTCCCACTCCAGCCGCGTCTCGACCACGTGCAGGTCGATCTCATCGGTCTTCCCCCAGAGAGCCGCGAACGACTCCCGTACTGCCTCGAGCGAACGAGCGTGCATCGGGTTGTTGGGCAGGTAGAGCTGATGCGCGCGGACCGCCTTGACGAAGGCCTTTAGCAAGTCGACGACGTAGACAACGGGAAACGATGGCTCATCGAGCTCATGTTCCTCGGACTTCGGTGGAACCGACGTTGTCATGCGGGAAGAAGCCCCATTTCAGTTATCTGCGCGAGATCCTTGTCGCCTCGACCGCTGATGCAGATAAGCACCGCGTCGCTCCTGGTCCACCGTTCTCTCTCTCTGACGACCCAGGCGACCGCGTGTGACGTTTCCAGAGCGGGAATGATCCCCTCGAGCCGGCTCAGGATTCCGAGCCCCTCGACGGCCTCATCGTCGGTGACCGAGACGTATAGGGCGCGGCCAGTCTCCTTGAGGTAGGAGTGCTCGGGGCCAACTCCGGGGTAATCGAGTCCGGCCGAGATTGAGTGGGCGGGATGAACCTGGCCGTTCTCGTCCTGGAGCAGATAGCTGAGGGACCCGTGAAGGACCCCCGGGACTCCCTTCTGGAGCGAGGCGGAGTGCTCACCCGTATCGAGCCCTCGTCCCGCGGCCTCGACGCCGACCAGTTCTACCGCGCGATCGGGGACAAAGGCGTGAAATATTCCCATGGCGTTGGAGCCGCCGCCGACGCACGCGACGACGCTCGAAGGGGCGCGTCCGGCGATTTCGAGCATCTGAGCCTTCGCCTCGCGCCCAATGACCGACTGGAAATCGCGAACCATTCGGGGATACGGCGCCGGACCAACGACCGAGCCGATGATGTAATAGCTGTCCTCGACATTGGTGACCCAGTCGCGAATGGCTTCGCTGGTGGCGTCCTTTAGGGTGCGCGTTCCCGAAAGGACGGGGACGACCTTCGCTCCCATCAATCGCATGCGATAGACGTTGAGCTGCTGACGCCGCATGTCCTCTTCGCCCATGTAGACGGTGCAATCGAGTCCGAAGCGCGCGCAGACCGTCGCCGTCGCCACACCGTGCTGTCCGGCGCCCGTTTCGGCGATGATGCGGCGCTTGCCCATCCGTCGCGCGAGGAGAGCCTGACCCAACGCGCTGTTGATCTTGTGAGCGCCTGTGTGATTCAGATCTTCGCGCTTGAGATACACGTCGCATCCGACCTTTTCCGATAACCGTGGCGCCGTACTGAGCGGTGATGGCCGTCCGACGTACTCCTTGAGCAGTCGGTCCAGCTCACGTTGGAATTCGGGATCCCGGATCGCCTGGCCGAAGGCGGCATCGAGCTCGTCGAGAGCAGGAATGAGCGTCTCGGGCACGTACCGGCCCCCGAACACGCCGAACCGATGAGCGGCGTCTGTCGTCGCCATGCTAGCGGGGGTGGATTCCAGTGGCCGCGGCATAGAACTCCCGCATCAGCCACGGATCCTTGATGCCGGGCGCGGACTCGACACCCGACGAAACGTCCACGACGTCTGGAGGAAGAGTGCTGATTGCGCTCACGACGTTGTATGGGCTCAAGCCGCCCGCGAGTACGACCGCGCAGCCTCCCCTGTCCCGAGCCAGATCAACCGCCAGCTCGCTCCAGGGGAGGGCGTGTCCGGTTCCCCCGAGCCGGGTACCAATCCTCGCATCCAGAAGAATCGCGTCCGCCTTGTCGAAGAGCAGCTCGGCGTCGGCCGGGATGTGGGTTCCCGCGATTCTGATCGCCGCCCAAACCTCGCCCCGAAATCTGGTCTTCACCGCGGCCACATCCGCGACCGTTGGATCCGCATGGAGTTGTACGATATCCAGGTTAGCCTCCTCGTTCGCTCGCTCGATTTCAGCCGGATCATTCGTGCCGAACACGCCAACCCGTTTGACGCCTTTGCCGGCCGCGTCGAGAATCCGGCGACCCTGCTGCGGCGACACGCGGCGAGGACCGTCCGCGAAGATTACTCCGACATATCGGGCACCAATCTCCGCGGCGAGTGCTGCGTCTTCGGGGCGAGTCATGCCGCAAAACTTAACTTTTGCGAGCACCACCAGTCCGCGCAACGCCGGTGAGTGAACGGAGCACAGATTCAGGATCGCTGGCGCCGGATAGCTCTGAACCGACCAGCACCGCGTCGGCGCCCGCGTCAGCGACGCGCTTCACATCGGCCACACGCTTCATCCCACTTTCGGCGATGGCGACCACGCTTCGCGGAATCAAGGGAAGAATTCTCAGCGAGGTCTCGGGATCGATCTCGAGCGTCTCGAGGTTCCTGTTGTTGACTCCGATGATTGTGGCGTTGAGCGACAAGGCGAGAGCGAGCTCCCGCTCGTCCCGCACCTCGACCAGAATTTCGAGCCCGACGTCGGCGCCCGCGGCCATCAAGTCCTTGAGCAGTGAAGGAGGGACGGCGCGCGCTATCACAAGTGCGGCAGATGCGCCGAGAGCGCGTGCCTCGAAAATCTGCGCGACGTCCACGTGAAAATCCTTTTTGAGCAACGGAAGCGGCACTGACTGTCGGGCGAGGATGAGATCGTCGGCGGACCCGCCAAATCGCGTCGGCTCGGTAAGCACCGAGATCGCGACGGCACCACCAGACTGGTAAGCCTGGACCTGGGAGCCGAGATCGAGGCCTGGATTGATCGCGCCCTTTGAAGGCGACGAGCGCTTCACCTCGGCGATTACTCCGACTTCGAAGCATTGAAGCGCGCCCCGGAAAGACGGGACCGCCGGCTCTGCCAGCGCCAATCGCCTGAGCTCATCAGTGCGTCCGGCGAGCGTTGCCGCTCGGGCGCGTGCTTCGTCCGTCAATTCACCGAGGGTACCCGCCGGTGGAATCCATACAGAGAAAGCTTGCGCTTCGGTCGATCTTCGGCTAACGTAGAATTTCGGCAAATGTTCGGTGGGATCGGCGGACCGGTCCTTTCTTCAAAACCAGCCGCGGAAAGGGATTTATGTCGCTCACAAAGCGCCAACGGGAGATTCTGACTTACCTCGCCACCTACTCTGACGAGCACGGGTATGCGCCGAGCTTCGAAGAGATCGCAACGCAGTTTAACTATAACTCCCTCGCCACGGTGCACGAACATCTCACGAATCTCGAGCGCAAAGGCTACATCAAGCGCGCTTACAACGAGAGTCGAGGAATCGAGCTGGTTCCCTCCGAGGTGTTTCCACGAACTGCCACGCTCCAACTTCTCGGGACCGTCGCGGCGGGTATGCCGATCGAAGCAGTACAAATGCCGGAGACGATCGGGGTACCCGAGGATCTCGTCAGGCGGAGCGGGAATCACTACGTGCTCAGGGTCCGCGGCAACTCGATGATCGACGAGCAGATCCGGGACGGCGACTTCGTGATCGTCAACGAGAAGCATTCGGCTGACAACGGAGAGATGGTAATCGCGCTGATCGACGGCACCTCGGCAACGGTGAAGAAATTCTATCGCGAGCGGGATGGACGGATCAGGCTGCAGCCAGCCAACGAAACGATGAACCCGATCTACGTTCACGAGAACGATATTTCGATCCAGGGGATCGTCGTGGGCGTGCTGAGAAGGTTCTAGAGCCGATGTCTCTAACGCACTGTCCCTTCGGGCGTTGTGTAGGCGCGTCTCAAGCGATTTAGAACGCTCTTTGCTTCGCCGGAGTCGATCGATTTCGTTGCCGCGCTGACGCCTTCTCCATAAGACTTCACCCGCCCGCTCACGTAGATTGCCGCCGCCGCGTTGAGCACGATCGCGGCCCGCGCACCTTTGGGTCCACCGCCCTCCAGCACCTTCTCGATAGTGCGGGCATTCTCCTGAGGCTCGCTTCCCGCGAGGTCTTCTCGAGCGATTTTCTTGAAGCCGTGGTCCTCCGGCTTTATGGTCCAGCTTTTCGTCGAGCCGTTCCGAACCTCGATGACGTGCGTGGGTCCGAGCGGCGATACCTCGTCCAGGCCGGGCTCACCATGCACGACGAGCGCGTGGATCGTGCCGAGAGCGGACAGCGCGCCCGCCAGAATGGGCGCCCGCTCGAGGTCAGCGACCCCTACCACCTGCCGCCCCGCCCGGGCTGGATTCGCCAGCGGGCCGACGATGTTCATCACGGTGGGAATTGCGAGCTCTCGTCTTATCGGGCCCACGTGGCGCATCGCCGGGTGCATTTGAGGCGCGTACATGAACACGATCCCGGCGTCCTCGAGCGCCCGCTTCATGATCGGAAGCGTCGCCTCGATGGGAACCCCCAGCGCTTCGAGCACATCCGCGCTGCCACTCCGGGAGGTGAACGATCGATTTCCATGCTTGGCGATACGGACTCCGGCGCCGGCCGCCACGATCGCAGCTGCTGTCGAGATATTGAACGTCGAAACGGCGCCTCCACCGGTGCCGCAGGTGTCGACGAGTGAGCCGGGATCGTCGACATCGAGCGCGATCATGACTGACTTGAGCGCTCTCACCACTCCGGCAACAACCTCCGGACTCTCCCCGGTTACCCGGAGAGCCGACAGCAACGCCGCGACCTGCACTCCCGTCGCCTCACCTCGCATAATGATGCCGAAAGCCGCTTCAGCGTCCGCGCCCGAGAGTGGCTCGTGGTGGGCGAGCTTCTGGATAGCGCCCTGTAGAGCGTTCGGTGGAGGGGCGCTCATTTCTCCAACCTACAGCGACGAGGCTTGCTCTCTCGATGCCACGATCTGCAGCACTTCCTCGATCACCTTTTTCGAGTCCTGACCCGCCATCGCTTCCTTGAGCGTTTGCTCAACGCGGTAGATAATGTTGCTCTGTGTCTGCAGCGCCTCACCCTGGGCGTGGAGCTGCACGTGAGCTTTCTCGAGCTTGGTCACCGCGACCCTGACCTGCTCCTCGACCGCGGACAGCCTCTGTGCCGTGGCCCTCGCCTCCACCGACGCGACCTCGATCGCCCTTTTCAGCTGGGTAACGCGAATTGTATCGCCCGATCCCTTTCCGTTGAGGGCGGCCTGCGCCTCGGAGAGTTTGTGCTGTAGCTCCCCCACCGCCCGCTCGTGCTCGGCGTTGAGTGAGCGGGTAAGCTCTTCCAGCATGCGAACGGCTTCCTCGCGCGCGCGCCGTTCCGCCAAGCGCGCGAATGCGAGGGCGAATAGATCCACTGCCGGCGCGACTTTCTCGGAAAGTCTGTGGCCGAAGCGCGTCTTGGGCTCCGAGAGCGCAAGCACTCCCGTCAGCTCTCCGTCCACGAGGAGGCCGCGGAGAAGCAGCACGCCCGCCTCCGGGTTCGCTCCCACGCCGAGGAGCTTCTGATAGTCGCCCGACTCGGTGCCGAGATCGGCGAATTGGCGCCCCGCGGTCAGCAAGCGTCGGATGGCCGTCGGGAGGTGATCGAGTGCTATCTCAATCTGCGCCGTCCGCATCCCCTCGTGCGCCGGTACCAATCGCTCCGACAAGAGCTCGCGTTTGGCATCGTAGACGAATAGCGCGACATGCCCGTTGCGATCGTGCTCGGAGATGTCCTGAGCGAGCGCATTCAATGCCTCCGCCACATTTCCGACGGAAGAAAGGACAGTTGACAGAGCGGCGAGAGTTCTAGGTGCCATCGTGCGGAATCAATAGTATAGCGGGGGCGTGCGAATGGTCGTTCCACATTGACGAGCGAACCGGCGAAAGTCAATCATCTTCAATGGGTTACGTTCCTTGACAGTGACTCGCCGGGGGCTAATTTCACGCGATGCTGTCGCGTTCCGTGCAACTCGTGTTGCACTACGATGGCGCGGGCTTTTCCGGCTGGCAGCGGCAGCCTGATGAGCGGACGGTTCAGGGTGAACTCGAGACGGCGGTGTCGCGGCTCTGCGGAACACCCATCGCCATCGTGGGCGCCGGGCGGACAGATACGGGAGTACACGCGCGCGGTCAGGCAGCGGGATTGCGCGTGCCTGAGAAGTGGAGCGCGCTCGCCCTCAGACGATCGATGAACGCCATTCTTCCGGACGATATATGGATTGCGGCAGCCTTCGAAATGCGTGATGAGTTCCATCCACGTTACAGCGCGATATCGCGCAGCTATAGCTACTACGTAGGCACAGACGATCTCGCATCGTCGCCGTTTCGCCGGAAGCGCGAGCTCGTTTGGAAAAAACCGCTCGATTTTGGCCGGCTCGCGCAATCCGCGAAGGCAGTCGAGGGCGATCATTGCTTTCGCGCATTCGCCGTGAAGGGCACGGCGCCGGAAAATGATGATCACAGATGCGCGGTCTCACGCGCCGAGTGGCGGGAGCGAGAAGGCGGAGTGGTGTTCGAGATCCAGGCCAATCGCTTCCTGCACCACATGGTGCGCTTTCTCGTCGGCACGATGCTCGAGATCGCGGAAGGCCGGCGCGACGCGGCCGTGATCGGGGAGCTGCTCGCAGAAAACGATAACAGCAACGTGTCCCAACCCGCCCCGCCACACGCGCTCTTCCTCGAGCGTGTGGACTATCCGAGCGAACTCTATATGAAAAGCGAATGAACATCTATCTCGAGAGCGTGAACCTCGATGAGATCAGGAGCGCCGCCGCTGCGGGCCTCGCCGACGGCGTCGCCTTCTCACACACCCTTGGCGGCGCAGACGCGGTAGATGCCAACACCGCGGAGCGTCTCGAGGAGATCGCGCGGGAATTCGCTTTCCCAATCTGCGTTCCGGTCGGTGCGATTACGTCGAGCGACATCTACGCCGAGGCGCGCGAGCTGGCGAAGGTTTCGGATCACGTCGTGGTGCAGATCCCGCTCGTCGAAGACTCGCTCGTTCCGATAGCGCGATTGACGGCGGAAGGCGTGATTGTGTGCGCCACCTTCGTCTTCAGCGCCGCTCAGGCGATCATTGCCGCGAAAGCTGGGGCTGCCGCGGTGCGGGTAACGCTCGACGAGCTGGAGGATTATGGCCAGACAGGCACAACCGTGCTGGCCGAGATCAAGAATGTGCTGGATGCCGGCGAGGAGGAATGCGATGTGATGGCGGCTTCTCCCCGTACCGCCGTTGAGTTTGCGGAATGCACCATGGCCGGCGCCGACATCGTTTGCATCACGCCGGATTCGCTGCGAAAGCTGATCGTGCATCCGTTGAGCGACCGGGGAATCGACAAGTTTCTGAGTCAGCTCGCAAAGCGTCCAAAAGCCCGCGGGGGGACATGAAGCTGGGACTCGCGCGCCTTCTCAGCGCGATCGTGGTCGTTGGTTGCCAGGGTGCATCATCTACCCCCTCTTCGGCGCAGTCATCGCGGATCGAGACTACTAATACCGCGGTCAGCGCATCGCGACGGACCGCAATTACCGAAGCGGTGGCGCGCGTAGCGCCGTCGGTCGTTACGGTGCAGACAGAAGTGGTCGAGCGAGTTCCAGCGGACGTATTCGAGCAGTTCTTCGGTGGCCGGTCCGGCCAGCGCGCGGCAGCCGGACTCGGCTCAGGATTCATCGTCCGCTCCGATGGAGCAGTTGTAACGAACGCGCACGTTGTCGCGGGAGCGACGCGCATCTCGGTCGCGATGAAAGACGGAACGAACTACCCCGCCCGTCTCATCGGAATCGACGAGACGAACGATCTCGCCGTTCTCAAAATCGATGCCCGCAATCTTCCTGTCGCGCCACTCGGATCGTCGAGCAATCTCCTGATCGGCGAGTGGGCGATCGCGATCGGGAACCCTTACGGGTTCATTCTCGCCAATTCGGAGCCGAGTGTCACCGTCGGCGTCGTGAGCGGGACGGGTCGGAATCTGGCGGCGCAGAGCGAGGGCGCTGGCGTGTACGTGGACATGATCCAGACGGACGCGTCGATCAATCCCGGGAACTCCGGCGGCCCGTTGGTCAACGCGGCCGGCGAGGTGATCGGGGTCAACAGCTCGATATTTTCGCCGAGCGGTGGATCGGTGGGAATCGGATTCGCAATTCCGATCAATCGCGCGCGTCGCGTTACAGACGATCTTCTGGCTCACGGCGTCGTGCGGCACCCATGGATCGGACTTCAGCCACAGCTTTCCCGGACCCCGGCGACAGGCGGCTCGAGCGCCGGAGTCGTTGTCGCCTCAATTGTGCCGGGATCGCCGGCCGACCGCGCAGGAATCCGTCCCGGTGACGTGATCCTGCGATCGCAAAACCGAACACTCCACAATCCTTACGACTGGTACGCCGAACTCCTGGAGCTGCGCGTCGGGGAGAGTGACTCGATCGTGGTCAAGCGTGGAGCGCGCGAGATTCCCATCAGTGTCGCGGTCGTCGATCTGCCCGACGTCAGCGCCCCGCGAGTAACTGTACTGCGGGAGATCGAGCTGATCACGCTGACGCCCGCCATTCGTGCTCAATACCAGCTCCAAAGTCGTCAGGGCGCCGTCGTAACGAAGGCCAGCGACCGGGTGCAGCAGCAAATCGGGCTGCAAGCGGGTGACGTGATTGTCCAGATCAACCGAACACCGATCGCAAACGCGCAGGACGTGAATCGCATTCTCACAACCTTCGGACGAGGCGGCATCAGGATGTACTTCGAGCGTGGCGGTCAGATCTACGCCACCGAATTCAGCCTGCAATAGTGGACGCCAACCGGTATAGCTCGCCGCTCGCGGAACGCTACGCATCGCAGGCGATGCTCGAGCTCTGGTCGCCGGCTACGCGTCATGGGCTTTGGCGCCGTCTCTGGCTAGCCCTGGCCGAGGGAGAACGCGAGCTGGGCATCGCGATTCCCGATGAGGCCATCCGGCAGATGCGTGCGAATCTCGACAAAATCGATTTCGACGCGGTCGCCGCTTATGAGAAGCGCTTCCGTCACGACGTCATGGCCCACGTTCACGCATTCGGTGATGTAGCGCCTGCCGCGAAACCCTTCATTCATCTCGGGGCGACGAGCGCTTACGTCACCGATAATGCGGATCTGATCCTGATGCGGCGCGGGCTCGACCTGCTCCGCGGTCGCGTACTGGACGTCCTCCGGTCGCTTACGGAATTCGCCGAGAAGTGGCGCGACCAACCGACGCTCGGCTACACGCATCTCCAGCCCGCGCAGCTTACGACCGTCGGCAAACGCGCGACGCTCTGGATGCAGGACCTGGTACTCGACGTCGAGGACATAGACTATCGGCGGCGAACACTTCCCTTTCGCGGCGTCAAAGGCACGACGGGAACGCAGGCCAGCTTCCTCGATCTGTTTGAAGGAGATCACGCGAAGGTCCGCAGACTAGATCAGCTCGTGACGGAGAAGATGTCGTTCCCTGCTCCGCTCCCGGTGACCGGACAGACTTACACTCGGAAACTCGACGCCTTCGTTTTGTCCGTCGTTGCTGGCATCGCCGCAAGCGCCGCCAAGTTCAGCGGCGACATTCGCATGCTGCAGTCTTTCGGTGAGATAGAAGAGCCTTTCGAGTCGGAGCAGGTCGGCTCGTCGGCGATGGCGTACAAACGCAACCCGATGCGAGCCGAACGGATCGCGTCGCTCGCGCGCTTCGTCAATTCGCTGGAAGGAAACGCGAACCAGACCCACGCGGTGCAGTACTTCGAGCGGACTCTGGACGACAGCGCTAATCGTCGGCTCGTGATTCCCGAGATGTTTCTCACGACGGACGCGATTCTTCTGTTGATGGCGAACATCTCGGGCGGCCTTGAAGTCCACCCTTCGGTAATTAGGCGGAGGGTT
>Ga0193724_1000243_pt1 | contig 13320 bp, 21 predicted proteins | sample H2a1metaG_FD_146005 | JGI IMG/M metagenome (GOLD analysis project Ga0193724, IMG submission 146005) | Soil microbial communities from a riparian zone of the East river system, Colorado, United States - H2a1 | ecosystem: Environmental > Terrestrial > Soil > Riparian zone | place: USA: East River... | reverse complement strand
TATCATAAAGGTCTACATACACCGATGCTATGAACAAGGCGATATGTCAACAAAACAATCCACATGAGCCAAACTTTAAATTAGAATCTCGATACCCGCCTAGAATTTGAAACATAGGCTCCAACGCTGGCTATGCGCTTGCAGTTGAAAACAGGGTTGTTCTTCTTCCTTTTGCTTCTGTGGTCCTCGTCCTCGTCTTCCTCGTCCTCATCCCCTTCCACGCTCTCGCCCCACTCCGCGTCGCCCTCATCCTCACTATCCCCCGCATTTTCACCGTCGTATATTTCGTCGCCATTTGTATCAAGATCATGTGTAGGGCTGATGATGGGAGTGAAGGGGTCGATAAGACTCTGGGTAACGCAGTCCCGATCGAAGAGCTCTGTCTTATCATGTATCTCCTTGATAGGCAGGCGATCAAGTGCACGTTGGAGAATGGAAAGCATTTCCTGATGCTTGACATCTGGTCCAGGGCCCTGAGCGGGGTAAAAGATGCCCCGGAGATCCAAGCAACACTGTTTAAGGTTTCCAAAGTAGTCGCTGAAGAGGGGTAGAATTTGACTTTCAAATTGGTTGGCATAAGTGAACTGGCCCAGTTTCGTGTCGGCAACCTCTAGAAAATCTTTCCACGGATTTAACCACCGCCCAAGAGGTGCAGCATCTCGCATGACGTCCCAGTCCTTCCGCATCGCACCGCGGGGACCCGTGTAATTGACGCATATCCAAATGAGAACGTAAAACAGTGATTCAAGATCATGGGACGCCCGATGTGCTATCTGGGAGCCCTTCTGGAGGATTTCATAGGCCATGAATGGCACTGTACCCTGCATCAGTGTCAGTGTCAGTGAGATGTCTACTGGGGAATGACTCAAGAACTCACAGTTCTATGGCCAGGGGTTACCTGACCAGCCACCCCGTTGAACATTACCGGAAGCCCTTCGGTGTCTAATGTATAAAGGGGAACAATCTCTCCACCTATTTCCTGATTTTCGTCCAGGGCGTAATCCATGTCAATGATCATCCCTCTGCGAATACCCTCCTCTTTTGCGGCGGGGAGAGTGGTAGTTTCGGATGGTTCTGGAGTGTATATCATGACATTATTGAGGCTTATGTCCCGATGGAGGATCTGCTTGTCATTAATCAGGCGTTCGTGGACTGAAATAGGTAAGGTCACATTGGAAGTTAATACAAAAGAAGTGAACGTACTTCTGACAATATCAATAAAAACAGATATTAGTTCCCTTTTCGTTGCGAAGTCCCATATAGGAATCGCAAAGGGTTCCAGTACCAGTCTAACGTGAACTCGGTTTTCCAAACACCTGAACCTTTTTTGCGCAGGGCCAGAAGGGCGCCGCCCCGACAAAGTTCTTCGGCAATCCGTCGAGTCTAACTTGCCGTCTAAGTTGATAATCTTTTCTTCTTTAGCTCTTGGAACACCCTCTACGTCCCGTAATTTATCTAGGATGCGTTTCTCGGATTGTGGCCGGGCTGTGTCGGCCCAGGTATCTTTGATAACATAATCTTTCCCATCCTTTTTAGCATGCCAGCAAATTGTCGCCCGACCTCGGAGAGAATTGCTCCGGAACAACGTCTTCTGAATTGTGTATGTTTCAATGACCGTCACCTGTCGGGCGCCATTCGACGTCGTGATTGTAGGATCGAAGCCGAAGGCAGATTGGCTTGCAAAAAGTAAGCCAACTACCGTCCGCAGTAGAACTTGCGGGCAAGAATGAATGTCGTATCCTTCGGAAAAGCATACACCGGCGCGATCAAATAAGCCAATGTGGAGACTTTGGCCGCAGAGGGCGATATTCACGACGAAGCGACGATCTTCTTGTTCTCGAAACATGAGATACGCTTTGCTGATTAGGGTTTGCCGCAATGAAGCGTTGAATTTTTTTGAGGTGATTTCTCCAACTGATAGGACGGAACCCCAGCTTCGGGGCTCCAACGTGCTAATAGCATCCACAAGGATGACGTCCGGTTTTCGTTTCGGACCCGGTCCTCTGATGGGGCGGGTGCAATGGTTCGCACTCCAGAGCCTTCGACACATCGATGGCGATTGGGGGACCACGCCTTCACCAGCTTTGGCCTTGCACAAGGAGGTGCAGATCTGGTTCAAAAAAGTGGCAAAGCATTTCTCGGAGTCTATTCGTTTCCGCTTGCAATTGCTAGAGAAATAATCCCACTGCTGAGATTGTTCGTTGTATAATGAAAGACTGTGAAGAAGGTCTTTATCAATTGGGAAAGGCAGGACATCATCAGGAAAAAGTATTTCAGCCAATTTTGGCACATTTAGGAATATACTGTCTTTGAGTTCTCGTTTAGTCAGAGCCTTCATAACGGGGAGTGTGAGGGCATTGTCGGAACGAGGGGCAGAACTGATTTTGTTGAAATGAGGGGTTGACAGGCATCGTAAGTGGTCGTGAGAAGGGGCGGCTCGTCTATGAGGAGGGGGAGTGGTAGGTGCAGAGGCCTGGTTTAGAAGAGCTTCTGAAGGGGCTAATTCTTGCATACGATGTTCACAGCAAAGTGGCACAGTTGAACGTTGAACAGTTGAACGTTGACTGATAGTGCACGTGTTAAACTCATTTCAACAAAGGGGAAATGCTATCTATTGTTTAAATGTATGAAGAAACGTGGGTGGCACTAATGGATTTTGCCACACGAGACTCGGCTGAGAGATGGGATGTGGAAGTTGATATATCGGTGGTTGTGCCGAAAGGTGCTGCGGAAACTGATAAAGTGGTCGAATAGCAGGGCCAGGTTGTGGGTTGTGCGGAAGTGTGTTCGGTGGAACTGCATACGGATGATAACGAACAACGTGTGGCACATGGGAAATGGCCGCCAGGCCTGAAGATGTTGATGGCTGGCCGTGTGCAGGTGTTGATTGCAAGGGAGCTGGGGCACCATGCACAACAATAGATGCCGGAATGCAGGGTTTGTCTTGCGTCTATGATGAGATCAACATAGGAAAGTAATGGTCAAAATAGTTTTCCACCTTTCTCGTCTTTTTTGCCGTGCTCTTGGAATTAGTTTTCCGTTTTCCTTTGCCGCTGGGAGCCTTTCGCTCAAATGCTGGAATTGCAATTGCTGGTCCTTGGCCGTGCATTGAGTTTCGAGTGTGTGCTGAAGTCTCGATGGATGGAGGTCCTGGATCATTTGGAGCCGGTGCTGGATTGAAAGAGCTCGGTGCCGACGTGTTCCCAGCAACCGCCTTTGCCTTTTCACGGATATGGTTCGACGCTTGACGTCGAACCTCATCTGGATTAGATACCATGGAATCTGGCCGGCAAAGTTCATGCGGTACTAAAGGTAAAACATGTCGATAATTATGAATGGAGTTGGTGTTCAGAATATAACGGCTGGCAGGAGAATGAGTGACAACCATTTGTTTTCTTGTCGTAGTTGTTCTCTCTTGCTGAATGCGAGATTCTGATGATACAGTGCATAGCGACGTGGCACAGTCATGCTGAACATTGACACTGCACACGATGTCCTTCAAATTGGGGAAGCATGACAATCTCACAGGTCAATCAACCATGTTGACTTACTTGAGGTTTTAGAACATATCTGTCGACCGTCGGCTGGAGAACAGGCAGGCGATATTTGGGATGCAATGAAGGTAAGAACTCGAAAGGTTGAACGGCAATGTTGGTGGCGATGCGAGTGCCTCCATCTGGTACCAGAACCTCTTCGACGCGGCCAACTGTAGGCTAATTGTATCATTAGATGGAAAGATGCAGCGTATAATGGATGAGTAGAACTAACCTTCAAATCTGAAGGCCGGTGAAACACCACAAATGTACAAGCGGGGATTCTTTCACCATCGGAAGTGTACAGCACAGCGGCTTTACGGAAGAGGGAATTTGAATGATTCCCTGATGCTGTTCCCAGAATCGCGGCACATTGTGTCTGTGCCCATGTAGAAGGAGAAGTAGAACTGTCGTCGTCGTCGTCCTGGGTAAGAGTAAACCTCGTGTGACCTGAAATGATAAGATATAGATATTTTGGGGGGCAAAGAATGCTCGACTAACCGGTACCCCTAGTCTGGTGTGTAGTAAGGCCAAGATACCTAGAGACCTCGGCATGGTTCTTCACATAATTAAGGATGGCATTCCCCGCGCGGACCCATTTTTTCGATGCAGAATCGTGCCAAAAACCACCGGTAGCTATGTGCTTGATGATGTCTTGAGTGGCAAAAGTTTCACACGTATCACGACTGGGAGACTGTCGGTTGCTATAGATGCAGGACAAGCGAAAGATGTGGTTGAACGACTCGTATCTCTCCGTCGAAAATATAATCGCAGGTCCAAAACGTCGTATGTACGCGGGAAGATGAACCAGAAAGTGAAATTTCGGCTTGCTTATTAGGATACTCGGGGCACATTGGGCGGTGATGTTGAGAAAATCTTCAATGACGCGTGACAAGTCCGCCTAGATATGGATATATCAGCCATCAGATTACCCGAGATGAGATGAGAGCATCCTAGATATTCCTCGGTATTTGTGATCTCAGTATGCCAAAGCAGGACAGTCAGTTTTCCAATAGCGATCCATCCATGCAGGACTGTCTGTGGGACAAGGTCGAAAATAAGAAATGGCATGATCTGTGCCAAACTTTTCATGTGCTTTCCAATCAGACTTCCTTTGTACCTGCAGATATAGTCGGCGTTTAAGTTGGGTGCGTTGAGCCCATTAGGCTCAATGGAAGTCAACCGCGCCTGAAAAGTTGACATCAAATGTGACTTATCAAGTAGCCAAACAGTCTGGCCCCAGAAATATTTGACGATGCCCAAGAGTATTGTATGGAGGATCTCAGTTGGCGTGTCCATGTGTATGTTGACGCCTGGATGAAAGGATCAGATGTCGCGATAAGAGATCGATCTGAACGCACCCGGCATCCCTATCAAGGGATTGATATCGCTCTTGATAAGTAGTTCTTCCAATTCCTTTTCCAGCTTGGCTCGAATTTGATCCTCAGACATGTTTTGCTTCCCGGTCTCCCGTTTCCTGAGGCTCTTGCCCATCTCGAGCAGGCAGTCGACAATGGCCGCTGTAGCTGTATCCCGGATGCCAGTTGTAGCTGTGGCATCTTTAACTTTCTGGGAGCCACCTGGAAGAGTAGCAAGACGGAGATGCTCGTAGATTTGGTCCTTCGTCTTTTCCGGTGTACGAAGCTCTGCAGGCTTGAAGGACATTACGACATAGATGAATCGAAACAACGTCCGCTGACCTTGAAGATACTCTGGAAGCCTTCGTCCGACTCTTTGAACACCTTGTTACCCCCAACATTACACGTCCGACAGAAATAATTACATTTGAGGCCGCCGTGGCTGCATTCCTCAGCTTGCATGGGATTGTCACCCGCCCAGAAGAGCCCATAAGGACAAAGGAGCACATCTTCCCTATGTTTGCAATCATATGCATCAACTCCGGAGTCTGCTGCTTTGCTGAACATAATAATAAGTAGTCGCCATTTGAAACACTACGCCTCCCATACCCAATTGAGTCTTTCATTGCCTTCATCAGTTCCATCGGGGATGCATGCGGAGAAGACGTCACGAATCGTACACAGAATTCTTTCTCCAACATTTCCCGAGGCATGCTACCATTTGACATGTATATTACGTGGTGCTTGTTCCATTGTTTGGAGATATTGCCTGATACATCATCCATGAAGATGATCAGTGGCACTGCGTACACCATACGACCCCGAGCCTTCTCGCGGAGTGGGTGGGGCATTTTGGCACTATATGATGCTGAGCAAGCTATGTTTCATTAGTGTTAGACTGTCACGCGCATAGGTTGACGGTGACCTACCGGAAAACCCACAGAATTCGCCGTCATTTGAGACTATTTCCTCGTAAGTGCGATCAAAAGTTGAGATCGGTGTCACAGTCTTCTCTCCATCGACAATAAAGCCAGACTTGTCGCCCCACAAGTGAGCCTGCGTGATACATCATGAGAAAAACCTTACATCAGAATCAAAAACGTCGACACCCAGGGCATATAGTTCTCTGGAGTCAGGGGTATTGGCCGTGCTATCTGGCTGCGGGATAGACTTTCGATAGAAAAAGCGTTCTGGAATAAAATATGCTCCCGAGGATCGCTGCAATAGTTCGTTGACAAAGAAAATCCGCCCATTCACACGGACCGTAGGGGACGCCATTTCGGGAGGTAAATCTATCAGCATTTTCTCGCCGTTGAACACCTGAGTCATGCCATCGCCGCCATCTTCAGGATAGTCATTCATGCAGAAACGTGTTATCGGATTGGAGAAGTCCTGAGAATATTGGTCAATGATGGCGGCCCTGCTGACGAGCAACGAAAAAACACACATTGGCTATGGCCCGTGCAACATCATTGATGTAGAAGATATTGCCAGATGCCGATACTACTTTCTCTGTTGGTTTTCCGACAAGTCCTTGGATGTGTTGCCGACACGATTTAATACTACTGAGCGTTGGTACATCGCAAGCATGCAGTTCCTTTGCCCAATTAAGGACTGCTTGCTTTTGAGCTTCTGAAAAGGGTAGGCGAGGTGAGCTAAATAATAAATCCGTCTTGAACATCTATTGAAATTTCGCTATCAGCGAACAGGACAAGGGAGTTTTCAACATACCGCTGCAGAAGGCCAAGGATACGACGGAGAGTCGATCGGAACAAACATCGTCTGCCTGCTACGGGAGCTTCTTGACGGAAGAGTATCTAAAGCGCTACAATCAGTCAAGTTGTAGAGAATAGAAGTAATATACATACGAGGCACTTCAATTCCAAAGTTTTCATCGTATTCCTCAATTACCGGCTCCTCGCTCATAGGAGGAGCGAGCGAGAACAATTTCTCTCCGCTTTCGAGACTCCTCAGCGCTTCTGCGTAATAGTCAACACGTTCCCCTCCAACCTCGAATGTGCGCTCCGCCGAAATTGGGTTCCATAGGTCGCCAATTGATAAAGGGTGATCAACAGGGCAGGCGTCCGGCGTTTTAAGAGGTAGTCCTCCTGGCTCATCAATGTGTATATCGACATCATCATCAACAACATCGCCGAAATCGAACAATCCATCGGGCTGCTCATCGATCTCGATGGATGTATCATCAAATCCCGGTAGCGGAAGGGATTGATGTTGGGCTTGCCGTGCGTATGAGAGATGGCGTTGGTGGATTTGACCTTGAGAGTGTTTGGAGACGTGCTTCTTGTGCATAGAGAGCAAGCTGTCGTTTTTTTTGGGACATACTAGGCATGCAACCCACTGAAACTCTGGTAACTGTCGATATTCTGTGGATTTCGAAGACCTCAGTCCCACCCACGCTCAAGGAATATGATCAAAGACTATACCTTGGGGGTCATAACTTGAGCGATCGCGATTAGATGTGCTGACTTTGGGCATGACGGTTGTCCGTAAGACTCAGCACGTGAATCTGCTCCACCTTGGATGAATACAACCACAACATCCATCGTCTATCCCAGCAGAAACGCTACGCTGCAGCCTTTATCTATCTCTGTTTCATTTCTTGGCACACTACCCCCTCATTTACGGGTCGGAGAGATAGTAAGTCTTTGCATCCTTCTTCTCTCTGAATACTTGTAAAGCACCGTGTCAAGCCCTTAGAAATCTCAGTCTCACTTCCCCAAGAATATGCTGGTTTCACTTCGCCTGTTCTGAAAGCCACACCGAGTACCAGTATAGGCCTGTGGAGCATGCCGGGAGAAGCGATGGGGTCCAAAATTGTAAGTCTGATGTGCAAGAGCATTTATTCCTTGATGTCATATTGCAGTGCTAGAACAAGGATCTGTTTCTACCACTTCCGTCAACATTCAATTGCATCCGTCACGAGTGCTGGGCGGCGCTCGTTCTACGGATACAAGACTGGCTTATAAACGTCGTCGCCGATCGTCGTTCACAAGAATGGGTTTGGGGCCGCGATCTTTTTTGGATCGCCTTCATGGCCGCTTATCCTCTCTTTCCGCGCGGATCCTGGCCATTGTGGAACCCCAAAATCTCGTTGGATGGTTCTTTCATGCAGTGCTGGATGGATAGAGAGCACGCTATGGAGAGCATGAGTCCCTTGGCGTCAGAGGAGGTGTTGAGTAATTTATGGGAAGAATTTACCCATGTTGCGTCCCTTTTCTTCCCTTATGAACTTATCCAGAAGGACACTTGATATTCCCGTGCAGTGCATGTGTACTACCGTCTTGTAGGCCATTCGTTCTGTGTTTTTATTGGTATGGCGTTGTATTTTTACCGGTATGACGCTAACATAAACCGTCAACGATCGCTGTTTATTAGATCTTGTCGCAATCGTACCTTCGTGCTAGGCCAAGTTTTATGTTAGCTGCCATATTGCCGTGCCAGGGTTGTTCGGCCACTGCGGTACCGGCATAGCAAATTTGTAGATTGGAAGCACTTCCGATGGGTCTTCCCCAATGTTGGGGCTCCAACATTGGGTCAAGGATACTTTGAGGGATTTTCAATGCTGTCACAGTGTGCATTTCAAGTGAAGAGAGGTCATGGCTTCGTTTAGCATGTATGAGCAGGGGGCACGACAACTGTATTGGGACTATTATACAGATGCTAAGGGCAACAAATATGAATACGAAGGCAAAACACCGAGAGCAGTGAAGGCGGCAAAGCGAAACGGCGAAGAAACGAACAAGAAAGAATGGATGGGAGGATTCCAGGCGGGTTCGGGTGTTTCCGTGACTAGTTGAGCGAAGGATGACGCCGACAGCAGCTGGTAACATTGCCAGCAAGGATGCAGCAATGTTAGACACAGCCGGAGCAAAGGACCTTGGTCACCACATGAGTTGCTTGTGAAGGGTAGCTTGCCAGGCCTCGGTGAACTCTGATGCGCTTTTCTCATGAGTACCTGGATACTTCACCACATCGGCCTGGAAGCATTGCGTGAAGAACCTGTGAGTTTGTCAGATTGGTGTTTCTGCAGAAATGGGTTGGTTCATACTCTGTGATGCCCTCGTCTTGCTCCTCCTTTGACTTGTAGACCTTACGAACCAACTTGCGCAGATTAACGAGCTCATCGTCGATGTAGTTCCAGAATTTACCCGGCTTATACTTCCATGGTGCAGCAGGAGGTCCTCCGGCATCATCGCTAGCGCCATCATCACCCGAAGGCGCACCTTCTACTGCAGCTACCTGCTCGTCGTCGTCCTTGTCACCATTCTCCATCAGAACGGGATCGAGGGATGGCGAGACATCCTGGTTAGCCTGTTCTTCAGCCGGAGCCTCACTGTTCGATGTTTCTTCCTCCTTGAACTTATCCAGGAAATATACTAAAGATTGTCGCTGATGAGAAGGAATCAATATCTAACACCGTGTAGTTATAAAATACGAACCAGAAATGCAACACGGCACCAGTGGAGCGAGGTGATCTCGATGCCAGTCGGTGCCAGAGACCTGGTCAGCTCACTGATATTCAGCTCCTTCCTATTCTCTCCGAGAGAACCGGCAATCTAATAACATCATCCATTATAGCCCAGTTACACAACAGCAATTACGCACCTTCTGTTTGATGGAGCTGCGGCCTAACGTCAAAAGATCTTTGACCAAAGTTGAGAGCTTTGCCTGCAACTCGTGGTCCTCAAATATTTCAGGAGGAATCTTGAATACAGCAGGCTCTGCTTTGATTGCATCCTAAAGGAGACGTGTCGGTATTGGAAACCTCAAAAGAAAACGCTTACCATAACATGCTCAGCCAAATCGGTGACATACGCTGTCAAATTTGGGGACAGTAAACACGCAATGAGGCGGTCCTGTAAAATGGCCTGCGAGAATTTATTAGTGGCTAGAATAGTGCAAAGTATCTTCTTACTCTGAATTCTGACGATGCCAAGTATTCAGCATGGACATCCCTTTTTGAGCGCCGCTGACTGCTGAGGAGATGAGCTTTGAGGTCTATCAGCATGACAGCTGTGCTACCCAGCTAAGCGCATGATCAGCAAGGCGAATATATAGGATAATCGACGGCTTACGTCGACGAAGTCGTCCAGAGAATCCTCTGGAAGATCGTGAAGCCGGCAAATGTCGTTAGCCAATGTTTTGAGTCGTTTTACGTTCCTAACTGCAAAGACCTCGCTACTGCCATCCCCATTTGAATCCCCTTCCGATTCACGTTCTCGAGGGCGGCGAATGCCAATGACCTGAAGGGCATCTACAGAGCTCTCTCTCGACCTAACTGAAAGCGACGAACTGGGTGTCGAGCTCCTGGATCGTGGCCGATTCAAGCTTGTTTTGAATTTTGCAAGCGCACTCATTGGGTTATTAAGAGAGACAAGAGTTCAACATGACAGTCACGTGAAAGAAGCATAATGTTATACAGGTTACAGGTCAATATAAACGGTACTGGTATCATAAAGGTCTACATACACCGATGCTATGAACAAGGCGATATGTCAACAAAACAATCCACATGAGCCAAACTTTAAATTAGAATCTCGATACCCGCCTAGAATTTGAAACATAGGCTCCAACGTATGGAAAGCGAGAGTGATCAGGTACAAACAAAGATCGGAAGGATGCTTACACATTGCGGCATGTATCAATGACCCCACGAACTGCTCAGTTAAAGATGTATATTTATTAACATTAAAACTCAGTTCTTTGCTACACACTACGTATGCCTGTGGACATCGCAGATTTCACCACAGATGGTGACAATCAGGCTGTATGTCAGCGTTGCAAAGAGTCTTTTCCACCTGGAACACAACTCCATTATATGCATGATAGAAATCCAGACAAAGCAGGGAAATATCTCTGTGAAGACTGTCGTCAGCACCATGTGCAGAAGACTCTATCTCGACAACTTACCCAAGGTAAGAATCGTCTTCAGATACTCAGGGCAGCTAATCATTGTGCCGTGAGAAGGCCTGGGTGCAAGTGGGAAACACCATGAGGTCCACAAGGGAGTAGTTGCTGCACAGCGAGAAGGTGAGTTTCCAGTTCCAGTAACAATTTCCCCCCACTCACAACATAAAGGCTCACATCCAGTACGCATTGGACATGGCCATGGCACTGGGTTCAACTTGTCAATGCCACCGCCACCATTTCCAAACCCAGGGTCATCTACGAAGACACATGTCAGCTCTTCGATAACAGAACCATGGCCCAAAAGGAATAACGGCCAATTGCCACGAAAACATGGTCCAAAAGTATCTACGCCGGGACAGGGACAGGCGGCACATACAATCGACATGCCCGATTTCATTTCCAATCAGGTCACGGAGCCTGGATATCAAAAGGCTCATGAACGGTACAATGAAGTGCGGAATTATTTTGCTCACCGTGCATACGCCATAAATAACGTGGAGTTAGTTGTGGTCAAAGTGACCATGATGTGGATGAAACCTGGCAACAAGAATCCGTCAATTGTTGCGGTGCGTAACCTCATCCTACAGTTCCCCCAATTCTCACCATGAACACAGAGCATCTCCGAAACGATCAACAATGTGCCCGTCCACATTGGAGTTCGTGATCTCAAAAGTGTTGCATTTTTAATGCTGCATCCGATGTTTTTGAAATGGTCAAACAATGCCACTGTTGATTTAGATCAGCTCCGTCTCCGTAATAAAGACTGGGTGGAAATGATACCTCGGCCAGGTGTCCAAGACATTGACGCAATTGCGGCGAAGTTTTTTATTGCCAAAGGGAAAGCGAGGAATGTTCTGTTTCATGCGGGTAAAGGAGTTGAAGTATTTCTCGAGTTGCAACAGGAAACATACCTAGAGATTGTCTTCTGTCTGGAAAACAACGAATCAGAGGCGGAGCAGCCCGAGCCTCTAGTTTCGACGGTTTTCAACTTCCCTGGGCTCCACTATTTTGAGAAGCGCCCCAACAAGTTCCCTGGGTGTAATTCAACTGAGTATCCCATATGAAAACAAACATGGATTGTCGCACCTCGGAACATGATCACCGTGCAGTTCACGGAGGTTTGCACGGATGGATTCTGCTCCACGGAATGGAAATCGCTTGCGAATATCTCGCACTTTGTCATAGATTGTCTCAAGGGTATGATCTTGTTGACGTGTTGACCGAAGGCCCCAGGCTTTGCGGAGGCGCCGAAGGGTTATCACACTATGCAAGAGTCAGCAAGTCCTGCATTAAAGGTTTCACAGATGATCATGCATACCTCAGGCCATATTCATCCGTGTTGTAGTGGTCTTTAAGATGAGTCACAATGGCAACATCAGTTAATCCAAGCTCGAAGTAAGCAGTCAACGGTTGTCGGATGTCATTGTCAGGTGCTGTGGAAAGGGAAATGGATAATGGATAATGGAGATTGATAAAAGAACAAACGACGTGGCTTGTGTTGATTCCGTTGAGGGGGCATCCTGGGTCACTTTGAAGGTGAAGCCAGAGGTTGTCGTATTAACAGATACACGTGCTGTGGTCTTTCCGCCACTGTTCTGCTTCCTGCCGCCGTTCTATGCTAGTGAGTCTCTATACACTATTACATGTCACTTAGCCATGTCTAACCTCCCAATCTCGCCTGCATTCTGACATACAGTACGCAAGGATGGTTACTCAAAGACCACTAGGAGCCTATACAGCAACCGTTCTACTCCCTCACTTTTACATTCCACAAATCCCTTTACAGTCACATCGCACCAATGGTTCTTCTAGTCACGTCTGATAACGAGCAGTTTCATACTGACAAGGCTGTCGTTGAGCGTAGCGAATAGGGCCACCCAATATGATATATTCATAGCAGAACCAAGTCGCGTCTCAACTTGAAATATACTGCAACATCAAACAGGACGCAGGCCTATGCAAAAACCGCTGGCCTGCCTATTCTTCTCGCGTGAGTGCTGTCCCTGCAACCGAGACTGCGAATACCTCCATCTTACCCTAGGATCAGAATCCTCTCTACCCCGATGGCTCCGAGGACTGCTTTGCTCACGACGAGTCCGCCGACTATTGGGATAACATGGGTTGGCTTCCGGTTAGATTATTGGATCGTCCAAGTCAACCTGGGCCTCCGCTGACTCCGCTCCCAAGTCAAAGTGTACCAACTACTGATATCCCGCTTTGACAACAAACCTGCCCCTTCTGCTCGTCCCCCATCCCTCCACATCTACTCTAAACTCACATCTGCCCTTATCGTCTCTATCCTGATTCCGGTTCGACTATTAGGGGGTCCTTTTGAGCATGGTGGGTCCCACCGATGTCCCGGTGCTGTACACTAACATTTCGGCACGGTGAAAATCCTCCAGTGGGCCTTTTGTTACGTTTGTGCATAGGTCCACGCCCAGTTCGCCAAGGCCGTGGCCTGCCAATCCCTCGACAACGGCAATATACATCTGCTGGGC
>Ga0193724_1000242_pt1 | contig 13339 bp, 20 predicted proteins | sample H2a1metaG_FD_146005 | JGI IMG/M metagenome (GOLD analysis project Ga0193724, IMG submission 146005) | Soil microbial communities from a riparian zone of the East river system, Colorado, United States - H2a1 | ecosystem: Environmental > Terrestrial > Soil > Riparian zone | place: USA: East River... | reverse complement strand
GTCGTCTCGTGTCGACGGTGGCACCCTTCGCTGATGGATCTGGAATTCCAGATTAAGAACGCTAATTCTCACCTTCCGGAGGGCTCGAAATTATTCCTGTCATTGCATAATGGCCCAAAGGTCTTCGTTGTTACTGGAGCTGCTTGTGCGTTATACGGGGCCTGTTACGAGTTTGAGGAAAACTCTTGCTGCAGTTGGCCTGGATCAAAGCAAAACGCCTTTCTCGCAGTGCCATTCCGTATTCTCTGTCCAGTGTCTGCTCCATACCATGGCATGTATATGAATGAAGTGCCGGAGAAACCTTTCCAGGAAGATTTAGGGGGAGAAGAGCTTTGGCAAGCTGAGGATTACAAATGCCGGTTTTTCACACTGAGAGCGGTTTGTTTCAACGTCCTGTTTGTGCCGGTTCGCTGTTAATTATCTCCTAGTTGTGATGCGACCCAGGTATCGATCTGCGTAAATATTCTGGTTCGATTACCAAGTTACTTGGCGACCAGGTCCTCACTGTACCCATTCGCTGGGCCATTGCAACCGCTTTCCCAGAGACTGCCACGCATGCCATGGACTTTGGGCCAGGCGGTTTGAGTGGTATTGGATCGTTGACGTCGCAAAACACAATAACAGGTCCTCGCGGTTTTGCTGATGCTGTACTAATAGTAAGGGTGACAAACGTCATATTCAAATGATATCATAATAAGTTATACAATATACATATATATGTTGCAACACATCGTGCACATTAGCTGGCTTGTTCTCGGGTCTTACAGGTATAGTGTGGTAGTAGCCGGATAAATTTAATTGTGCTATGCATACCTTTTTCACCATCAGAGAACGCACGAAACTAGAGCCTCTAGGTTCTCAACTTTGTCCCTTAGAGTCTCAACTTCATCCCTCAGCTTATGATATCGCGACTTGAGGTTGTCCACATCCCTTTCCAAATTCTTCTCCCTACCCCAACAAAAATCGTCTGTTAGAACTGGTAGAAGCCGAAGGGAGAAAAGACGCACAAGGGCGCGCCGCATTTCCATTCGCACTTGTATTGTTCTCCGCGACTCGAGCACGGGGAACAAGGTTGGATCCTGAAGATGAAGACTCTCAATTTATGTTCGACGTCGGCGCGTTCGATTACTAACCTGTCGCACTTTATCTTACGCCTCCGGCATTCTAGAGATGTGGTGAACTTAAGAATGGATCCAAAAGCAGCATTATGAGAAAGAGCCACGCGCCTGTGCAGCTGAGATTCTCGCGCCGCCGACGGGTACGAATGACTCCGTTAAGGGGTTCTTGTTCTGCATGGCTACTGCCCTCATTTGTTGAGAGCTCGCCGTCCACAGGTTTTTCGCCTGCCCCAACCACGCGAATAGTCCGTGGGCTGCGGCGTCCAATAGTTTGAGAAGCTTGGTCATGTGGTAATAGAGTTGGCCGAAAGTGAGACGAGGGTGCCATGTAAGGATGCCATTGTCGTATCGACGGCAGAGATACATGATGCCGTGGACACGAAGAGGAATTGTCGAAGAGTCGAGGAGAAGGTAAAATTCTGGAATTCCCGAATTCAGTTGGTTCCATGACGAGGAATGCGATATGCCATATAAGTGAATTAACGCCGCGTAAAAGGCTTCGGCAAAGCCCGCTACCGGTGTCATCAATGTTACAACGTTCGAAACGATGGTTATAAACAACTATTTTCCAGGTACATGTACATAGGAAGATTCTAAAAAGGAGAAAACGATAAAAAACACCGCTACAAGCACAGGTAGAAAAAGAAAACGCGTGTTGGATCTTTTATAAATTATTTTCTTATGTGTTAGTTCAGGTGCACGGGGACTCTATCACCTATACCCATAATCTTGTCCAATAAAAACCCTCATACCTATCGATCTGAATTCACCTGTAACAAGAACTTGCTGTGGTCATATTCCGATTGACTCAATCGATATTGTCACCACATTCGCGGCGGGCATTTCACCGGGTCGTATTTTCGCGTTTTACGCTACAGTAAGGGTCTGACAATTTTCAAGTTCACCCTTTTCCGAGTTCTAATATTCGTGTAGCTGTAGCACCATATTGATCTACTCCGTGTAGACTCTGCTTAGTCCGGGAGGACTATCACCAGTGTCATGGCGAAGAGTAGAGCCATCCAGTGCGTAAATCCATCAATCTTACAGGTTTATTCTGGACTCCTTTCAAGTAGATGCGAGCAGGAACGTTGTCCCAATCCAATATTCAAGTCTAAGGATCGAGACAAGCATCGAAAAAAGTACCATCAACCCGTCATCAAAAGTCTTGTGTTCCAGGGTACGAGTCAATATTTACTGCTACTTCGTTATTCTGGACTCTTCTTTCTGGCAGGTTCCGTCATCTCTGTCGTACACAGGGATCCTTCTACATCGAAATTTCCTTGCCCTTGTGGTGCTCCTGAGCATTCAAGATTCAGTAGTCTCAAGGTACACTTGTTATGTCGCCAAAACCCGCATCCAGCAGACCCCCATGCTTATCCTGACTCCGACGATGAATCTGCACCATCCTTAGCAGTCGAAAACACAAGGCGGCCCAACCATTTGTTGCCTCCGAGTGACTTAATAGATGTCGATATGCATGACGATGCACCCACCGCAGATCTGTCTGATCCTCCACACTTTCCTGCAACGGATCTTCGAGTTGTTGAGCCTCTGGCGACCTATTCCCAGCCAAATCGTCCTCTGGACCAGTCAAAATCTCTCTCGGCTTCGGTGACCCTTCCTCAATCCCCCACGGCGATGGAGTTTGACCGAATAGGCGTCACTGGGGACGTCGTTGCTGTCAGTATTAGTAATGAACTTACCCCAGACCTTTTGCAACCTGAAATTGTCAATAACTCGGGCGACTCTCACCACACCAGCGTTAGCACTGCCGCGGAAGCACGAATCTTGCTGAAGGCAAATGGTATCGATGTGGAGCCTCAATTTCGATTAACCATCTGTATTGACTGTGCAGAGTGCATCTATTTCGATCACATATTTGGCCACAGGCGCTCACAGCATTGCGAAAACCGAAAGCAGTTCTCCAAACTTGGCGCTAAGGAGTCTCTGACTCAAGCATTAGAGGCTCTGGATGCACACGAGCCTCTCTCGATTCCATCCTACCCTATTCCGCCTATCAGGATCCTTCCGCTCTTGACTGCCTACCGTTGCGGTGTAGAGGGTTGTCAGGAACGGAAGATTTTCTCTTCCACGAAGCTCGTGTATGAGCACTGCGCCGTGGCACATATGGACATCCCTGCTCGTCGCCGTCCGTTTATATCATTGCCTGCGCAACGTTTGGGTAAATTCCGAGGAACTGTGAAACTTATCGAAGTCATTCCTCCTCCAGATGATTGCCCAGGTGATGCAATTTCTGAGATTATTCGCCATTTTAACCACACCGTAGCTGCGAAGCCTGCAACATTTCAACTTTCAAAAAACATCAGAGGCAAGAGCGAATTTCTGGCGAAGACGCGTTGGGATATTGTTTTGCAAGACGTTGATCTTCGAAAGATACGCGCGGCAGTTCGTGTACCGGACGATGTTGGTGAACCGCTCTTTGTTCGCCTCAAAGGCCTAGTGAGAAAGTACTATCATGGGATCGCTTCCGGCCTTGATCGCAATGTTTCAACTCTCACACTCCGACACATACACTCTGCAGACCCTGAGTAAGCGAACAACTAGGACCATTTATTTGAGTGCGTTACTCATGGACATTTGCAGGAAAGATCTCAAGAAACTTCCTTTCCACAAGCCAGAACAAAGTGAAACCGTAGATCGAGATTCAGATTTCATCACTCTCTTCACCTGTTTCCTCATTCGCACCCAGAAATCCTCAGTGTCGTCATATGATGTCGTTCTTCACCCTCAGACACTTCGGAGACTCCAAGATCTGCATGATAGTCTTTCCTCCGGCTCCGAAGAGGAAGTTGTGGACTTATTCCACCTGTTCTTGTACTCACTTCTGGCAAACCCCAGCCTTGACTTTCTGGCGGATGAATGGAAGGACCCTTTCCGGCTTTTTCTCATAGCCGTTCACTTGCAAGATGACCATGGCACATTTTCTAGGACCCCTCTCATCCCGCCGACCATCTCTAAAGCGCAATGGGGATTCCGAGCTACTTGTGCCGAGGAGGTCAAGATCCGAAAAGAGGAATTCCAAGGCAACTGCTTCAAGTGCGTTTTAAATTCAATTCCATGACCCCATTCTCATTTCTTGAAAAGCGCGTATAAAAAATACGTCAGGCCATTTCTGATTGAAAAGGAACCAACTATGTTCAACATTTTGCGCGAGCAAATGGCCATGATATCGACACTTGCGCATCTACATCCTGGTCTACCACTCTTTAGTTGGGACGTAACCATGCAAAACCTTTCAATCGACGGCCATGTCTTGCCAATGAAAAAATTCGTCAAATCAATACACGACATAATTGAAAGAATCGCCACCCTTCTTCGGCAAGTGTTTCGGGGCCACGACTATGAAGACATCCTGCAATTCATCGACTCCCGGCTTGACCCCAAAGACCCTGAACGCTGGTTCCGTGATCGTCCTCAATGTGTTGCCATCGGGACCTCTATCTTTAATGAAAACGACAATGGCTTTCGCAAATATCGTCATCGTCTGTTAAAGGTCATGTCGGATGATCCTACATTTTTCGTCCGAGTTGACCAGGAGTTGGTTCCGAAAAGAGGTAAACACTCTTCAGTATTTTCATGCAGTTGTTGAATTTTTACCTTCACAGCAAACATACATCAGTGGTTTGGCCTTCTTGATGAGGTCATTAAGCTTGTCTTCTTCGCCATTATCAGCACCTGGGCCGGTGGAGCGCGAGGGACTGAATGTGATCACCTTCAGTTCGAAATTCAAGACAATTCACAAAAAAATCTAGACATCCTCAATGGCCTCGTCACAATTGTCACCAATTATGTCAAGACAAGATCTCACCATGGACACGGGTCTATGATTGCGAGAACTGTCCCCTGGCAACTGGGCAGACTGCTCTTGTTGATCTATGGCGTCGTTTTTCCCGCTGCCAGTCACCTCGCAGCGTACACTTTCAACCGAGAAGCTGCAGTGGCTTACCAGTCCTACATGTTTGTTCTCAGCGGCAAAATCATGACCAGCAGTGACTTCAGCAAAGTTATTGCCTCTCAGACATCGAAGCTGTACGACATCACTATGGGACTTCGCCGACATCGACAAACCATGTGTACTATACTCACTAATCTTGCCAAAGTCGATTTCGGAGAGTTGGATCCTGACGATGAGGATCTTCTAGAAATTCATTACATGTTTGCTCACTCGCCTATCACCGGTGTGCGTAACTACGCCCTTCAGCGATCGAACGCCCTCCGTGAGATTTCTCACACGTCTGTTGCTTCCTCTCAGCGAGTTTGCCTCGCGTATCATGCTTCGCTGCAATTACTACATCCAAACATGCTGAAGGACTCGCACCCCGTAAGTGGGAAAGTGTTTCTTTTGGTATCTGTTGACCTAAAGGATTGTGTGTCCTTAGTCCTCGACATCTCTAGGATGTGAAATCGACATCTCTCAAATTGTACCACCAATCACCTGTGTTATAGAGCGTGCTCTGCAAAACTCGGCAACTGAGATACAAGACCGGATGTCAACCATATTCACAGGTTATGCGCAAGGGCTGAGTGCACAAGTACTTCAACGGGTTGCGCATATCGACAACACTGCCACCCCTCCCGCTCAAAATCCCTCCATCATGGTGCATCCAGGTCTACTTCAAACAATCCAACCGCTACTTCCTTACGGCAAACCTCTTGCATTCACGTCAGCTCAACAAGCAGAAGCGATTCAGAGTTGTACGAGTGACTTCCATGTTCTCGTTGTCATGCCCACTGGCAGCGGCAAGAGTCTTGCCTTCTTTGCGGCGCCGCTTCTGATGCCAAACAAAATGTTCATCGTCATTACACCTCTTGTGCCACTGACCAATGATATGTCGAGAAGGCTCGCTTCGACCAGGATCGAGGGTGGGAAATGGAGTCCATCGACCAACCCTTTCAGCGCCCAATTGGTTCTTGTCTCCGCACATCAAGCTGGAACGACTAATTTTTTCCTGTGGGCAAAAACCAATTCTAGTCGCATCTCAAGGCTCTTCGTGGATGAAGCCCATCATATATTCACATCTGATGGCTACCGATCTTGCTTCCAAGTGTTTGACATGCTCACCGAATTGGGCAAACCGATAACATTCCTCACTGCAACTATTTTTCGCCACTCCATCCCTTATCTGTGCGAGCGAATGAGGATCAATCCAAGCCTGTTGATACAAATCCGCGCCCCGACAGCTCGGCCAAATTTGTGCATAAGTGTTACAAAGTGTGAAGACTTTGATTCCATGCTAGATTCCGTCAAAACCCTGTTTGAATCCATTCAATTACCGGCCGAAGATAGAGGTCTCATATTTTGCACCACGATTCATGATTGCAAGATTGTTGCCAAGTCACTGGGCATCGATTTCTATGTTGCAAAGCTCAAACCGGTGCAGGATGAAAATATTGAAGAGAGATTGCGTCTCGAAGCTCAATGGAGAGAAGGAATTCTTTCACAGCATCGTTGGATGGTCGCCACTCTTTGCTTTGGTCAAGGTGTTGACTTTGCAGGTGTTCGATGGGTCATTCACCTGGAAGTGCGCAACTTGATGACATATGCTCAAGAAATAGGAAGAGCCGGTCGAGATGGTAATTTAGCGTTTGTGCGCACATTTTATACTCGCCCACCACTTCTCGCCGATCGTTCATCTCCGCATGATCATGAGGGGGTCAACTTCATGATTGAATATCTGGAAGTCCAGCGCTGCCGCCGCTTAACACTTGGGGCATTTGATGACGTTGCACACTGTTGTGTTGCTCTTGGGGGTCAGCTTTGCGACTACTGCGAAGACATATCACTTGTAAGTCACTCTAAATCTGCGTGCTTTAGTTGCTTACCACAACACTCAGAAACCCGTCTTGGATCTTCACCAGCAGTTGCGTCTTGATCTTCCAACGGAACACATCCCACGGGATAAGCTTCAACATACTCGCGTTGTGGATCATGCCTCACCTGCCGAGCCAGGCCTCGGACCATCGTCCAGTTTAGCACAAAAGTGTCGCAATCCTCTCCGTAATGCTCCTATGCAGGGATCAGCTACAGATATTGCTACATCCATCTCTGTGGCATCAAATGCAAAGATCCTTCAAGATCAGCGTGTCATAGGTCAATCAGAGCTGGAACTGTTACAAAAAGTTCTGGACAGCATCTCTGCACTTGGATGTGTTGACTGCTGGTATTCAGGTGCACACGTGGACCAGTCATCATTACCCCACAACCACAATCCTGGTAATCTCTTCCAAGCCTGCGCAAGCTCTTTGAAGTCGAAGAAAATTCCAACCATACGACACTGGCCGTTTTGCTACCTTTGTTGGGTACCATTTCGCACACCGTGCTTTCATCCTCCCCACAAACGTGATGGCATTGCTGACCCTAAGCAATGTCCACATAGCGACCACCTCCCCCGCCTCGTCACCCTCATTTGGCATGATTTGGACAAGCGAAAGCAGCTTGAGCAACAGCTTGGTGCTGATTTTTCACGGTTCTCCGTGTTTCTCAATTGGTTGATGGTGCCAGGGTTAGCAGCTGATGCAATTCCTCGACCACACCAATTGGTTCTTGCATACTGTAGGGAATATCAATTTTTGCATAATGTTTAATATGACATATACATATAAATCAATAACCTTTACTTGTACAGCATCAGGACTTTGAAGAGCAAAATGTGATTTCTATTGTATTCTCAAATTTGACTTGAATTACCTTGAAAAAGAAGCTCATCAGGTGTGGATTTTGTAAATACAGTGTACTGACATCACTTCACACAACACTTTGCATTTGTGTTCATAGGAATGGAAACACTTTGTTGCTGTGAAATCTAAGTAGACATGAAGTTGAAAGAGTATATTAGGGTGTTAAAACAAATTTTTAGTAATTAATGGTACCCATTATCTGTCATAGCAGACGATGCACGAGGGTGACACGATTTCATGTGGAAATCATCTCTTTGCACAACTGTGGGAAATGGCATAAGGTGACCTCCGATGACTTTCCTACTCGGCATCAACATCAAATCCATCATCTCCAGACACAAGCCCACTGTGGTCACCTTGAGAATCATCAATACCTGTCAGAACTTATAGATTAAACAACGAGGAAACAACGTGGTAAGGGACTTACATCAGCAATGTCTGGTCCCTGAACCAGCACTACGTAGCTTAGTCATAGCATGCATAGTGTTTATAGCGTCATAGAGAAGTCCTGAATTCATAGCAATATCTAGCATGGCCTGCGCTCTACATAGCATCACCCAGTCCCATGAATTTTCTGCACAGGACTATATAGACTGATGCCTTGTCTGTGTAGTGACACATAGCACTACGGCTCAACTATACAATGCCATATAGTGCTCTGTGGGCCTTAGACTGTGCAGGCAATGGATCACTTGCTCTGGGGCTTCCTTTGGGTTTGTTCGCAGTAAATGATCAATTAGAAATAGCTACGACAAGGGTAATAATATTCTAAATAAAAGATCGAGGAGGCATCGACATAGTTCCTTAGTCCAAGACTAATTCCAGACTAGCACCGGTGGAGTGTTTCTTCATACCGCTACGGACTCTGTTCGAAGTGTATTAGATGGGCCTTTTGTCGCAATATCATACTCACCTCGCACTTTCAGCCCACTGCCTTTGAGATGCGCAAAATTTGCCCCAATGATATGGGTTCGCTTTCATGGCATTGATAAGTGCCCACATTGCTTTGTAGGTTTCCGTGTAAAGATCCTCCGAGAACTCATATTTTTTGTTGAAGTGGCCACTTGCATATGTGTCCAGAATGCATTTGACCTATTCTATATATTAAACCGGAGTGGAGCACATTAGTTTGAGAACACACCGCGGTTGCAATTAATGCAACAACTTCACATGGGACCTCCTGTTCAAAATCATCTGGAAACAGCGATGCTAATTTTGAGGGCCCATAGAATATCTGGCACAGTTCAGCAATTGCTGTATGTGCCATATTGTTTGTCTTGCCCTAGAAAAAGGATGAGTAAAAGCCATACACCAGTCATACACACCTACCTGGCTGTCTTTTTGTTCTCCTTGAAGGAAGTATCCCTTATCTAACATCCACTTGACGTTGTCTGCAATAATTGATAGATATTCTAATTGGCCAGGGATGTCCTCTGTTGGGAAAAGGGGGTAGCGGGACTCAACAATAGCTTTCACCTTCAACTTGATTTCACCATGAAAGGTGGAACAATTGGCGAGGAGCTTTAATACAAGGAGTCAATGTATGATAATCATGCAAAAATTGAACATTTACATAAAGGACCATATCCGGTTCGTATTTGGGATAATATCCTGCAAAGGAGTCAGTTTCCATGTGAAAAAAAAGAAAACAACCTTACTGGCTTCCACACAACCACTGTCATCTTCATATTCGAAGAGAGCCGTAGATATGCACGTAGCGGCTGCCTTATGATGATCTGGGTTTGAGAGGTTTGGGAATGCCCAATGAACCGCCATCCATCTTTGAAAGTGTGACTTTGCCTTGTTGAGAACCTTCTTCCACCACATGGGATACTGTTTGGCCCTTGGCTGATGCGTGGGTTCATTCTCACTTTCTGGCTCCGACTCGGATTTGGTGCTGATGTCACTGTTGTCCTTATTGGCGTTTCGTTGGCCAGGTGCCTGGACGTTGAGAAGTCGTTTGGGATTGGGTGGCCTTGAGGCTAGTGTTGCCACAGCTTGGCTAGCCAAGCTGCGGCTACAGTAGCTGGTGGCTAATTTCTGTAGCTGTAGCTATAGCTGAGCCAAGCTGATGGTATTTTGTCATCTCCGAGTCATAGCCAAGCTGTAACTGCAGCTTGGCTACCAGCTTCAAGCCAGCTTATAGCTGTAGCTGTGGCAACACTACTTGAGGCATGGTTTCGCCGGCAATGGTCCTTGACAACATCGTACAAGTCATCTTCTCTATCTGCCTAAAGGAGACATTGGCAAGCGTAGATAGAATTAAAAAGAACTTACATTGTTCAGGCCATCTGTATTCAATTCTCCACTTTGTATCCTCCGCCCTGTTACTAGAAGAAAGAGACTCGGTTCCTTAGATGGTATAAGCAGGGGCGTGGTGAATTGCTCACCGTTGATACCAAGCACCTGGAGTGACCTATCAGCAATACATTCGTCTTCAGAAGGCGATCGGTCAAACCCTGGCGCTGGTGGAAAGTGAGCAAATAAGAACACCTTGAAAATAAAAGTATACCAAGGAGAGGGTCTTCAAAGCGATCATTGTTTACTGCATAGTCATGAGTGTCATGGAAAGTGTTGTGAGGAATGTCATTAGTGTGGTGAAGAACGTTGTTAGTCTCATTAGCATTGCCATTAGTGTTGTCAATGTTGTCGTTGATATTGTTGGTGTTGTTGTTAGTGTTAGTGTCATTAGCATCGTGAATGTTGGAAATGTCATCAGGAGTGTTGGAAATGTCATCACAGGTGTTGTAAAGGTTAGAGTTAGAAAAGGCACCACCTACATTCACAGCATGGTAAGGGAATTCCCAGTCATTGTGTATAATGTTGGGCTTACAAAGTGGACGTCCTAGTGTGGTGTTAATGTCAGGAATACCAGATCCCTCCAATTAAGGCGTAGCACAGGTATACCATGGGTCCAAATTCCAGACACCGCACCCATACCCACGGTACCTGCACCTGCTGCGATAACAGTGATACTCCTGGGAGGGATCTAACCAGGGAATATACGAAAGAGGTCATCTAGAAGTTCCCTAGCAAGCTTCAGAGATAAGGGAGGTGAGTGAGAAGTGGGTCAAGTATGTAGTGAATAACTTCGCTAGGTATAAAGAGAGATCGCGACATGCAATGACAAAATATCGGGAGTTCGCAAGGTCGGAATTGAGAGAGCAAGACTTCGGATGTCTTACTAGTACGATGAATACGAGAGGGGAACACAAATTGTTATTTTGAGAGAGATATACACAGATTTTTATACGAGAAACTGGGGTTCAAAGATAAATCGAGCGATATAAAGGAATCGAACGAAGGGGATAAGAGAATGGAGATAAATACAAAGAAATCGAAGAAAAAGGACAGAGAAAATTGAAAGAGAACGAAAGGAAAGGTTTCAAGGGGGAGATAAGAGGAAGGGAGGAATGAAGATGTATAATAAAAGTTTAGAGTGGAACATGTTAAGGGACAACGAGATGAAATCAAACCTGTCACTAGAACAAATGGAAATATAAAATGCGATAAGGCCGGGTCATGCCGTGATGTTTGTTCAAGTGCACGAAGTAGGTCAGAGGATCGCGAAATAGCATTGAAGATGGCGAAGGATCATCGGATGTTCGGATATGGGGTTTCGGATGTATTCAGAGGCTAGGGGGAGTAAGGGCGTATCAACGGGTACACACCGTACCTGAAATACGGCGGGTAGTTGGTGCACCCGCAGGGCACCACATACCTCGTGCGGGCCAGACACGCTGATACTCCTGGGAGGGATCTAACCAGGGAATATACGAGAGAGGTCGTCTAGAAGTTCCCTAACAAGCTTCAGTGATAAGGGAGGTGAGTGAGAAGTGGGTCAAGTACGTAGCGAATAACTTCGCTAGGTATAAAGAGAGATCGCGACGCGCAATAACAAAATATCGGGAGTTCGCAAGGTCGAAATTGAGAGAGCAAGACTTCGGATGTCTTACTAGTACAATGAATATGAGAGGGGAACACGAATTGTTATTTTGGAGAGAGAGATATACAGAGATTTTTATACGAGAAATTGGGGTTCGAAGATAAATCGAGCAATATAAAGGAATCGAACGAAGGGGATAAGAGAATGGCTACACTTTACACTGGCCCACGTGTTCTCGTGGAATGGTGTGGAATCCACAGGGAATGATATTTGCAGGGAATTCCCTATGATTCCACAGGGATTCCTTGTGGAGTATTTCCTTATTTGGCAATTCCTTTTGTATAGGTTCAGCAAGGATTCCTCAGACATTCCACAGGGATTCCTTAGGTATTTTGCAGGGATTCCTTGTGGAATCCCCTAAAAAAGCGGAAAAGACTTCACTTTTTTCCATTGTTTTGCATATAACTTTCCTTTTAGACATGCTATTGATGTTTCTTATATATATTAACATTGCTCATATAGTAGCCCTTCATTTCCGATAAACCATTCCCTGTATATTCCACAGGGATTCCTTGTGGAATCCATTAAAAAATGCACAAAGACTTCACTTTTTTCTATTCTTTTACTTATAACTATTCTTCTAGACACACTATTAATATATCTTAGGTATATTAACATTGCTAGTGGAGTGGCCCTTCATTTACAATAGATTATTCTCTGAGATTCCACAGGGATTCCTTGTGGAATCCATTAAAAAAGCGCCATGACTTCACTTTTTTCCATTGTTTTACTTATCACTTTTCTTCTAGAACATGCTATTGACATTTTGTATGTATATCAACATTCCTGAGGTCCCTTTATTTCTAATACACCCTGAATAAACAGAAAATACTTTACTTTTGTCCACTGGTTTTCATTTATCTTACCTTATTCAAAGCTGTCAGACTTCCTTTGCTAATTCTCTGTACTTTTCACTCCCCCACCCATCCTAGTGGACTCCAACTGGACTTCTGGGAGTCCTGGGAGCCTCCTTGGACTCCACCAGGACTAGCATGTAATTGACCAATATAACTATTTTACAGGACCATCATAGGACTCTAACAAGGTTTTACTTTATTATTGCCATAAGATCATCTGGACTTGAGTTGGACTCCAACTGGACTTCCACAAGACTCTGATAAGACTCTGATGACACTTTGATTGGACTCATCTTATTGTGTATTTTACTGTTTAGTAATGTTCACTCTTGACCACATATTTCTGAGAATTACCAGAGATTCCCAATAGTTCCCAATAGTTTCCAGGGTTTCCAGAGATTTCCAGTAGTTTCCATTAATTCTCAGAGATTCTCAGAGATTTCCAGATCTTCTCAGATGTTTCCAAAGATTCTCAGAGAGCTTCAGATATTTTCATAAATTCCCAGGTGTTACAGATCGTCTATACAACAACTCCTGCAGCAGACTAGAGAGAGGAAAGATAGGAAGGGAGTTCTTGGGTTCAGGGGAGACGATCTGGGAATGTGAACCAGACTAATTCTAGAGTACTTACTATATACATGATGTTCTTATATACAGAAGATGGCATCTTTCTGTCATGTTCTACCTCTTTCTGCTTCCTTCCAGAACGGTCCAACAAA
>Ga0193724_1000241_pt1 | contig 13516 bp, 11 predicted proteins | sample H2a1metaG_FD_146005 | JGI IMG/M metagenome (GOLD analysis project Ga0193724, IMG submission 146005) | Soil microbial communities from a riparian zone of the East river system, Colorado, United States - H2a1 | ecosystem: Environmental > Terrestrial > Soil > Riparian zone | place: USA: East River... | reverse complement strand
CGGTCACGGAACAGGAAATAGCGCTGGTGGTCGAAAAGATCTCCCAGCCGCCCGGCAGAATTCGCGCGCGCGTTCACGAGCCCGAGATCGCGCAGCAGCAGTTCTAGTTCGCGGCAGTTCTAGCTGGCGGCAGTTCTAGCTGGCGGCAGTTCCAGTTGCTGCTGTTGCGTCTAGCCGATCTAGTCACGCGTGCGGACGGACGTCTCGAATCGCGTCGCAATTGCTCTTGGTTGTGCCGCCCGCATCGGGCCGCGTTCGCCCGCCCCCTGTGCCAGCTCGCGCAAAAAAACAGCCCGCCCGAAGCCCCCGGCCGACCCGCCCTCAGCCCCCGGCCGGTAGTCGTAAGTGGCAGTTGGCTCTGCCGGCCAAATAAAGGTCCGCGCACGATTGCCCACCACCCGCTGACTCGTCAATACGATAGGCCTCGGTCAGTACGAGGAGCGCCTTCGTCCGCAAAATTAGGCAGACTGCAACCATCAACGATCGGGGCGGTTAGTTGCGCCCAAGGAACGAGCGTGAAGAAGTACTGTAATTTCTGCGGCGAGCCATTGTCGCCCGACGCGAAAGAATGCGCGCAATGCGGCTGGGACCTGTCGAAAAACGCAGCGCCAAGCATGGATCCCGGCGACACCAAAGCACGAATCGGCGTCGCAGCTGGTCTCGTCGTCGCGTACGGCGTGATGTCGTTTCTCATTCAGGGGACTCCACTTCCGGCGGCCGCGGAGCCGGCACGGATGCCCCAGTATGCCGACGCGCCTGCGTACACGCCGGAGCCGACTGTGGAACCGACCAGTGAGGCCCCTCTGGCGATCGGTACGACCTCCCAGGCAGTAGCGTCCGCACCCGTGCCCTCAATTCCCTCAACTCCTTCATCGGCGCTCATCTCCATCAAGGTCGCCGATACCAAGGGAGCAAGCATTCAGTCGCGCGACGCGCTCCAGTATGCCTTCGAGGTCCCGGAAACCAGCCAGAAGTGCAGGCTCGTTGGGTCGACGAAAGGCGTTGGTGGATTCGGTCGCAATATCGAAGTGTTCCTGCTCACCGACGACGACTACGTCTTCTGGCACGCCAACCCGGCGGCAATTGCCGCATCACAGTGGGAGACGTTCAGGGGATCCGAGACAACGCTCAACTTCGCCCTGCCCGGACCTGGCACCTATCACTTCGTCGTGTCGAATCAGATGTCGCCCACCCCGCAGACCGTCGCCGTAAAGGCGCAGGTGAAGTGCACCAGGTAGAGCTCGTGGCCTATCCAATGTCACAGTGGTTCCACGGAACCCTCTTTGCAGGTGAATCTCGCTCACCCGCATTGAGGAGTCCGTGAACCGCATATTGATCAAGTGCCCGACGACCGGAAAAATGATTTACACCGGCTTCTCGATGGACCCTCAGATTTTCGAGGCCTCGCCAATCGAGGAGATGGATCCGATCGTCTGTCCGGCCTGTCATCAGACGCATCGCTGGTCCAAAAAGGACGCCCGCTTCGAACGCGATCCGAACGAATAAGCCGGCAAGAAACGACGGCCTGCGCTGAACGGGCTTCTCCCCCTGCTAACCGCGGGGACGGTGTTTAGCTTGTTCCCTACGGACGAAGACAACTATTTCTGAGAGGAAGAGAGATGCGTCGCCTGATAGTGCTCGCCTCGCTCGTCGCCGCGCCGTCGCTGGTCGCGCAATCGGCCCAGTCGTACGAGATCACCCACACCTACAACGTAGGCGGGGAAGGCGGCTGGGATTACGTCGTTACCGATGGACCACGCCACCGGGTGTTCATCGGCAGACAGAACAGGCTGATGGTTGTCGACATGAACGATGGACATCTCATTGGCGAAGTCACGGGGATCAACGGCGCCCATGGCGTTGCGCTGGTGACGGATATTGGGCGCGGCTTTGCGACATCCGGAAACGACAGCTCGATCCTGATGTTCGATCTGAAGACATTCAAGGGGCAACTCAAAATCCCCGCGGCGGAAGACGCCGACGCGATCATCTACGACACGGTGTCAAAGAAAGTCTTCTCGTTCAATGGCGACGCCAACTCATCGACGGTCGTCGAGCCACGCCGAGGGACGCGCGTAGGCACCGTGCCACTCGGCGGGAAACCCGAGTACGGACAGTCGGCCGGGAACGGCAAAGTCTACGTGAATCTCGTCGACAGCAGCCAGATCGCGGAGATCGACACCAAAACACTGACCGTCACGCGCCGGTGGTCGACGGCGCCGTGCAAGAATCCGGTCTCGATGGCGATCGATACACAGCATCAAAGGCTGTTCAGCGGCTGCCGCAGCGGCGTGATGGCCATTTCGAACTACGCGAAGGGAACGGTGGTGGCAACGGTTCCAATCGGGGAGGGCGTCGATGGCGCCGGTTACGATCCCAAGTTGCGCGATGCCTACGCGTCGAACGCGGATGGCACGCTGACCGTGATTCATCAGGACTCGCCCGACAAGTATCACGTCGTCGAGACCATCCCGACGGGCGAGCGCGGCCGAAACATGGGACTCGACCAGGCATCGCACCGGATCTACATCGCGTCGGCGAAGTTTGGTCCCGTACCCGCGGATTCGACCGCGGCTAATCCGCGTCGCCGGCCACCGATGACTCCGGGATCGTTCACTGTTTTGGTCGTGGAGCGAACCAGCTCCCATTGAACTACAAACTGAACTGTGAACGGAAGAGTACCTGCCGGGCGCAATGAGCGGAGCGGCTTCGTGCTGCGGGCTTCAGCGCTGGGTTAGTCGTTCCTTTATCATTGAATGCACAATGAAAGCAGCGATGACGGAGATCATGTCTAAGCTCGCCCGCGGCCCGCAGCCGCTCCGCTGCCAGCCCCCGGCAGGTCGTCTTCACTTCGCAGTTCCGTTCGTCGTTGTGCTGCTCACGAGAGAGGAACGCTGATCAGCCGCAACGCGGCGACATCGGCGGGCGTATTAACTTGTGAGAGTCCGCGACGTCAAACCAAACACCCCACCCAGCTCGACCTTCGGCGAATTACGCTGAGCCCAAAGGGCCTCTCGACTGATAAGCAACCCGCCTGATCTAAAATGCCCAATAAATTGGAAGACGATGTTCGTAGTGCTTACACTCGTGTAAACGAGGGCGACGCACAGCCCGATGAGCTGCTCATCGCTGTTCGCGTGCTCGTTCGAAATCTGAAGAGCGAAGGCCGCCCGCCCGAAAATGTCATCATCACCATCAAGAACCTGTGCGGCGTGACACACATGACGGTCGCCGCCGACACCGACTCGAGCGTCGACGGCTCCGACGGCAAGAAGCTTTCTGACATGGTAGTGAGCACCGCCATCGACGCGTACTACTCGGCGTCACCAGTGGGCCACCGCCGCCCGTGGCAGGGTTACTCGATGGAGATCGGGGACGAGCTCAGATAATTGGATTTTTAACGTCTTCTTTGTGGTTCACTCGCGACAGATACTTCTAGTCGCACCGCAGCCCATGTTCCAGACAAAACCAGCGTAGATGGCGTGCGCCTGTTTCCCATCGATGGGGACGATGATGCCCGCATCGACCGCGAGCCATTCCCGCACGAGATACGTCGGCCCGACGAGAAGCGCGGCGGTTCCTTTCGCTCCAACCGGTCCCGTTGTGCGCGGGTAACCAAAAACTTCGGCCACCGCTCCCAGCGGTCCGTCGATTGGAAATCCGAACGACGCCGTCCACAGACTCGCCATCTTCGGCGCCCTTGTTCCGTCTCCGCCCCTCCACGTCTGCCCGACATTCAGATCCATTGCCACGGGACCCAGCTGGTGGCTCGAGACCAGCAGCAAGGAGAAATCGGTGGTTCCCGTGCCGGCACTAAGCGCTGAAGCCCAGGGTAGCTTGATCGCCGGGAGAATCGCGAAGTCTCCGAGAATCGGCGCATCATCGACGAGTCGATACTTGATTCCAAACGTGAAGTCGCTGACGGCGACAGAAGTGCCTGGACCGGTATCGGTAACCAGATTGACGAGGACATTCAGCTGCGCGCGTGAGGCGAGTCCGATCTTGAGATTCATGGGAACGAAGAACGATCGCCTGGCGTCGGCAGCCTTGTCCCATTCTCCACCTTCCTCGAGCTCAAACCACCCGCGGGCCACCGTCCCGGCATGAGTCGCAACCGTCGGCCGCTCCGGCTGAACCGAATTCGGATCTCTAGCTGTCGTATCTCTGGTAGATTGAGTGGCTGGCCCCTGCGCGCCGAGCATCGAGCTGGTCGCGAGGGCGACCAGCCCGATTACAGACACTCTGAGAAAAGAATTCGCATTCATGATAATGTATACAATATCGCATAATGCCGGCCGCGCGGAACACACCGGACGCAAAACTCTGGAATCCCTGCTCAGCTCGGCGCCAACTTTTGAACCGAATCACCTTGTGAGCGACATCTTCCTCTCCGGTACCTCAATGAAAGAGATCATCAGAAATCGCGTTTCCCGCTCCGCGATCCCGGCGGTTCTCGTCGCAGTAACACTGATCGCCGCGTGTTCTCCGATCAGGCGGATTACCGGAAGGGCTCCCTCGAGCTTGGCACTCGGGGACAATCCATTCGCTGCCGAGAGCAATCTTCCATTTCACGCTCCGCGCTTCGACCTGATCCGCAACGAGCATTATCAGCCGGCGCTGGAAGAGGGAATGCGCCAGCAGTTGGCCGAGATCGATGCGATCGCGAAGCAGACCGAGGCGCCGACGTTCGACAACACTATCGTCGCCATGGAGAAATCAGGCGCTCTGCTCACACGGGTGTCGAAGGTGTTCGCGGGCGTGATCGGCGCCAACACCAACGACACGCTGCAGAAAATTCAGGAGGCCGAGGCGCCGAAGCTCGCCGCGCACAACGACGCGATTTATCTGAACGATCAGCTCTATGCCCGAATGAAAGTCGTTTACGACAGACGCAACGACAGCACCGTCACGAGCGAGCAGAAGGCTCTGATAGAGCGCTACAACCGCGACTTCGTTCGCGCCGGCGCCCAGCTCTCCGAGGCCGACAAGGTCCACATGCGCTCCCTCAACCAGGAGCTCTCGAAGCTATCGACCGATTTCTCCAACAAGCTCCTTGCCGGCACCAAGGTCGGCGCGTTGGTGGTGGACAATGTCTCGCAGCTCGACGGACTCACCGCGGACGAGATCAATACCGCCGCCGAAGCAGCCAAGCAGCGTGGTCTATCCGGCAAATGGGTTCTTCCACTTCGGAATACGACGCAGCAGCCGGCGCAGGCGGAGCTCAAGAACCGCGCGGTTCGACAGCGCCTGTTCGAGGCGTCGACGCTCCGCACGTCGCATGGCGACAGCAACGACACGAAGGGAACCATCCGGCGCATGGCCGAGCTTCGCGCGCAAAAAGCGCAGCTACTCGGCTTTCCGACGTGGGCAGCGTATGCCCTGGCAAACCAGGGTGCGAAGACTCCGGAGAATGCGATCAAGCTCCTGACCGATCTCGTTCCTCCGGCCACCGCACGGGCGCGCGTGGAAGCGGCCGACATGCAGAAGTTGATCGACTCACAGAGCGGCGGCTTCAAGCTTCAGCCGTGGGACTGGCAGTACTACTCCGAGCAGGTGCGTAAGGCGAGATACGATCTCGACGAATCGCAGATCATGCCCTACTTCGAGCTGAACAATGTGCTTCAGAACGGAGTCTTTTACGCCGCCAACAAACTGTATGGTCTGACGTTCAAGGAGCGCCACGACATTCCGGTCTATCATCCGGATGTGCGTGTGTTCGACGTCTTCGATGCCGACGGATCATCGCTCGCTCTCTTCTACTTCGATTACTTCAAGCGCGACAACAAGAGCGGCGGCGCGTGGATGGATCAGTTCGTCGATCAATCGCGCTTGACCGGCTGGAAGCCGGTCGTCTACAACGTCGCGAACTTCACGAAGCCAGCGCCAGGTCAGCCGGCGCTACTCACGTTCGACGACGTGACGACGATGTTCCACGAGTTCGGACACGGACTGCACGGGATGTTCTCACGCGTTCAATATCCGACGCTCTCGGGTACCAACGTGCCCCGGGATTTCGTGGAGTTTCCATCGCAATTCAACGAACACTGGGCGCTCGAGCCGAGCGTATTCGCCAACTACGCCAAGCACTACCAGACCGGTGCGCCGATGCCGCAGGCGCTGGTGGACAAGATCAAGCTGTCGGGCTCCTTCAATCAGGGATTCAGCTTCACCGAACTGCTGGCTGCTTCACTGCTCGATTTTGCGTGGCACACTCTCCCACCGGGCGGTGCGCCGAGCGATGTCGATTCATTCGAAGCCGCATCGTTAAAGAGATTCAACGTGGCGATTCCCGAAGTTCCGCCGCGTTATCGAAGCACTTACTTCTCGCACATCTGGGACGGGGGCTACTCGGCCGGCTAGGGGAGGGACAGAGGATGCCGCGATGTTGTATCGGAATTTCCGCGGTCGCGATCCAAACGTCGATGCGCTGTTGGAAGAGCGCGGGCTGAAGGGGAACTAACTTCGCCGAACGCCGCGATCGCGGCGCTGCGGCTGGCATCTCTGTATGGGGTCGGCGAGGGTATCCTCTTCGGGCCGCACACTCGCTTGGTCGGAGCCCCTAACTGCGCTCCCTCGCTCTGCTCGGTCGCGGGTCTCCTCCTCGCGCTCGTTTGCAGCGGCCCTACGAGGACACCCTCACCTCCCTGCATAGATCTGTAACGGCAGCGGCGCTCCGCGCCGCGCGTGTGCGCTTCGTCCCCCTTTCTCACGGACTTGCCGAGCGAAGCTCGGCGCGCTCCCGCGCATAGTTTCGGGTGACTGCGCGCGACGTGCGCGCGAATGCATGAACGTGTGCGCGAAAAGTCCCGCGTGAAGGGCGCGACGCGTCGCGAGAATGCGCCGAAGAGATCCCAGAAGCGCGCGACCAAAGGCGCGACACCGGCGACAGACTTCGCGTCGAAACCTAGAGGGAAGGCGGAGGGGTTCCTCGTAGGCGCTTTCCAAAGCGAGCGCGAGGAGGAGACCCGCGACTGAGCGGAGCGAAGGAGCGTTGTTAGGGGCTCCGACCAAGCGAGCGTAGCGCCGAAGAGGATCCCCTCCGCCGTACCGGCTAAGACTTCCGTCGCTTCACACTCTTCGTCTTTTTCGCGCGTTTTGCCGCAGACTTCTTCGACGCGGATTTCTTCGGCGCGGGCTCACGCGCATAGCCCTGAGTCGCGAGTCTCTGCCCTGACATCTGATATCCTATCGCGGGCATATCCGACACACCCGTCGCATCGATCCAGTTGTTGTAGAACTGAAACAGCGAGCACACGGTGATCGCGTCGTAAAGCGCCTCATCGGACCAGCCGGCTTTGCGCGCGACGTCCACATCCCCCTGACCTATGGTAGTGGAGTCGTGGACCATCTTCTTGATGAACGCGTAAAGAGATCGATCCTTCGCCGAGATCGGCGCGCTGTCGAGATCATTCAGAATGCTCTGAATTAAATCGCGATCACCATTCAGCTCCGCCGCGACCGCGGCGTGAGAGCCAATTCAAAAGAGACACTGGTTGAGCTTCGACGTGAACGCCGCGATGAGCTCGCGCTGCCACGATGGCAGGGGTGAGGGACCGCGCATCACTCCTTGCGTGAACAACGACAAATACTGCGTTTGCTCGGGTTTGAACGCGAGTAAATGCATTATCTGCGGAATCGGGACGCCGGCAGAGCGCATTTGTCCGAACACCGTCGCGTATGGCTCGCGTGCGCTGTAGTTCTCGACGTCACTCAAGAACATCGGCTTCATGGAGTTATGGGCTTCATTGTGATCGCATTCTCGTCCGGGATTCCGTCAGGTAGACGACACAAAATCCGTATTCACTCATATGATGTCACCCGCCCACCCGAGATTCCATAGTGTTTGTTGCCCCCCGAAGAGATACTCAATCTTGACAATTCCTTCACCAGACAGCATTTATGGCCACGCGTTTCAATTCCCACGCTGGACGTTCGCCGATTTCCGGGTCACTGGACAAGTCGGCAATCTTTGCGTACCCGGAACGGACGCAGAAAATCGAGCACGGTTAGCTGTTCACCACCCCGTCCGTGGAGGACCTCCGTATGGCAGCTGTTCGTCGTCTCACTCTCGCACTAGTGGTCGGCCTTTTAGTGTCGACTCGACTGGGTGCACAAACCCCGGTCCCACCCACAGGAACAATCACAGGACGAGTCCTTGACGCCGGGACGCAGCAACCTGTCCCAGATGTCAGCGTCTTCGTCGAAGGCACGCGCAGAGGCGCGGTCACCGCAGCCGACGGTACCTTCAGCATCGGCGGCGTACCATCCGGCTCGCAGACAGTGCGGGCCCGTCGCATCGGATTCGGCGCGCCGGTTCAGACAGTCGTCGTGCCCAATGGCGGATCGATCGCCGTAATCTTCGGGCTCGACCGCAAAGCAGCCGTCCTCGAAGAAGTCGTAACGACTGGCTACGGCACGCAGCGGCGACTCGCGATCACCGGATCGGTCGCGACGATCGATGCGGATCAGGCAAAGGTCGCCGTTCCAACGAACGTGACCAACATGATCGAAGGCCGGGCAACCGGTGTCCAGATTACCCAGAACAGTGGTGAGCCCGGTGCGGGCGCCCACGTTCTGATTCGCGGCGGTACCTCGATCAGCGGCGGCAACGAGCCGCTTTACGTCATCGACGGTGTCGCGGTGTCGGGCAATCAGACGGAGCCAGGCGGTATGGGAATCAGCGGCGATCCGCCGCTTCCGCGTAACCCGCTCAACCTGATCAATCCGTCGGACATTCAGTCGGTCACGATCCTCAAGGACGCAGCGGCCACGGCGATTTACGGCGCACGCGCGGCGAACGGCGTCATTCTCATCGAGACCAAGAGAGGCAGCGGCACCGGCCCGACCATGGAGTACGATTTCTCCGCCGGCAACTCCTGGGCGCCAAACAGGCTCAATGTTCTGAGTGGCTCTCAGTACCACGACTTCATCGCGACTCAAGTCACGAAGGGCGTGCTCAACGCGAGCGTGCTTGCTCAAGAGGGAACCGCCAACACCAACTGGGAAGAGGCGCTGATGCGTCATGCCCCGACGGTAAATCACAACATCTCCTTCGCCGGCGGCTCCGCGAACACCGCGTATCGCGCTTCACTCAACTTCTTCGACCAGGAAGGAGCGGTGATCGCCAACGGACTCAAGCGCTATCAGGCGCGCGTCAACGGGACCCACCAGGCAATGGACGGCAAGCTGCGGATGAATCTCAATCTCACCGGCGCGCACGTCATCAACGACTACCTCCCGTTCAACGAGAACTCAGGCTTCGAAGGCGGAGTTTTCGTCAACATGGTGAACTTCAATCCGACCCGGCCGATCACTGTTACGGATCCCGCGACAGGCGTAACGAGCTACTTCGAGATTGGCCCGGGCGCGCAGTCGGTGCGTAATCCTGTTGCGATCGCCAACCAGATTCTCGCCAAAGGCGTCTCCGACCGCACGCTCGGCAACACGTCGGCGGATTACGACATTTTCCCTTCCCTCACAGCGCGAGTCAATCTCGGCATCGATCGCACTGGCGGGACTCGTAGTGATTACTGGCCGCGGGCGAGTGCGGTTGGCGCCGGTTTCAATGGATTGGCAAATCGTGCGAGTCGCGACGAAACGAGCAAGCAGCTACAGACGCTTCTCACGTTCCATCCGACGCTCTCAGCCTCGCGTGAGTTCGACCTGGTCGGCGGATACGAGTTCAACGGAAATACCGTCAACGAATTCGGCGTCCAGACCCGCAGCTTCCTCACGGACGCTTTCACTTTCAACAACCTCGGCGGCGGCATCACGCTCGAGCCTCCGTACTCGTACCGCACCGACAGCCGTCTCGTCTCGTTCTTCTCGAGAGCGAACCTCGGCCTGGCGGAGAAGTACTTCCTTACCTTCGTCGTCAGAAAGGACGGAGCATCGCAGTTCGGTGCGAATCACAAGTGGGCAACCTTCCCGGCGATCTCGGGATCCTGGCGCCTAAGCCAGGAGTCGTTCATGAAGACAGGGCCGTTCAGCGAGCTGAGATTGCGCGCTGGCTGGGGAAAGCAAGGCAATCCAGCCGTACCGCCGTATTCATCGCTGATCCTGCTCGGAGCGGATGGTAACTCGCGCTACGCTTTCGGTGACGTGCCAGTCACGGGCGTGACCCCGATCAGCAATCCCAATCCGGATCTGAAATGGGAAGAAACGGCGCAGACCAACCTGGCACTCGACTACGGAATCTTGGGCAACCGGCTAAATGGTAGCCTCGAGTACTACGTCAAGAACACGCACGACCTTCTGCTGTCGGTAGCAGTACCACAGCCGGCAGTCGTATCCAACCGGCTCGAGAACATCGGCAAGATCCGCAATAAGGGAATCGAGTTCTCACTCGACGGATTGGTCATGCAGCGGAGCCAGTTCAACTGGAGCGCCGGATTCGCATTCTCGCACGACAAGAACGAGGTCATCGATCTTGGCGGCCGCACATTCATTCCCGACGTACTGGCAAGTGGCCAGGGACAGTCGAATCAGTTCGTCCAGCGCATCATGCCGGGCGAGGCAATCGGCACGTTCTTCGGACCTGTCTTCGCCGGTGTAAATGCCGCCGGGCTGCAGCTGTTCAACCACTACACAGTCACCCGTGACGCCGCCGGAAACGAGACGAGCCGCGTGCTGGCTGGTCAGGTTACCTCGACCGGAATCACAGGCGACGACTTTGTAATCCTGGGTGATGCGAACCCGAAGTACACCCTTGGAATTCACACAAACGGAAACTGGAAGAGTTTCGATTTCAGCATGCTGATCAATCGGGTCGCGGGCCAGAAGGTGTTCAACAACACCGCGCTGGTTTACGGGACCAAGGGCAATGCGCTCCAGGACAAGAACTTCCTGGCGTCGGCCCTGACTGATCCGACAGACATTCACGAGCCGGCGATTTACTCGTCGAAGTGGGTCGAGGACGGATCGTTCACGCGTCTTGCCAACATCACCGTCGGCTGGACGTTCGACCCGCCGGGAGCTCTCGGCCTTGCCAAGGGTGCGCGCGTCTACGTCTCGGGCGACAATCTCCACCTGTGGACGCCTTATACGGGTTACGATCCCGAAGTCCACTCACAGCTGCCCGGTATTGCCCCGCGCGGCATCGATTACCTGCACTATCCGCGTCCCCGCACAATTACGGGAGGTCTCCGTGTCGCTTTCTAGGAACCCAATAATGAAAACGAAAATTGCTGCCGGAGTGCTCGCACTCCTCGTGCTCGCCGCGCCGGCGTGCACGGACCTCACCGAGGTGCCGCAGAGCGCAATCACCCCCGAGAACTTCTATCGAAATAGTGATGAAGCGCTTGGTGGACTGGCGTCGGTGTACGCGCAGCTGCGTACCACCAACGACGAGTACTACAACATCTCCGAGATCAGTACCGACGAGATGATCGTCCCGACGCGCGGTCAGGACTGGTACGACAATGGGAAGTGGCTCGATATCCATCGTCAGACCTTCACCGCCAACAGCCCAGCCGGGCTCGACAACATCAACTCGGCGTGGACCAACCTCTTCATCGGCGTCGCCCGAGCCAACGTCGTGCTCGACGGTATCTCCAATACGAACTTTACCGGCAAGGCATCGATGGTCGCCGAGGCGCGGGTGTTACGCGCGTTGTACTACTACATGCTACAGGACGCGTTCGGTGGAGTGCCGATCGTGACCGACGTCGCCATCGAGCCGCGTGCGCAGAACACGCGCGCGGAAGTCTTCGCCTTCATCGAGACAGAGCTCAAGGCAGCGAGACCTGATCTGCCGGCCACGTGGGCGCAGAACATGAACGGGCGCGTGACACAGGGTGCGGTTGACGCGATTCTCGCCAGCCTATATCTGAACGCCGAGGTATTTACCGGCACAGTGAGCGCCACGGGCCTGACGAAAGGCACGCAACACTGGACGGACGCAGTGGCCTCTGCCAATGCCGTCATCAACTCCGGGCATTACTCGCTCTCGACCGACGCGAATTCGGGTTGTGCGACGGTTGGATGCGGGTGGAGAAAGAGTTTCACTGCTGATAACAACCTCTCGCCCGAAGTCATCTTCGCCGTCAAGTACATCGCGGTTACGGACATCGGCCTGAACTTCCTGATGCGGGCTTTGCACTACAATCAGATCAACGGCTCGGAGGCTCCGTGGAATGGCTTCTCGACGCTGGCCGACACCTACAACGCATTCGACCCCGCCGACGAGAGGACCCAGATATTTCTTGCCGGCCCGCAGATCAATCTTGCTACCGGTGCGCCGGCGCTCGATCGACAGGGGAATCCACTGGTCTTCGATCCGAATATTCCGGATGTCACAGCAGCAACCGAAGGTCAGGGCGTTCGTATCGACAAATGGCCGCTCGATCCCAATCACGTTGCTCGTAATAACGGGAACGACTATGCCTGGTTCCGCCTCGGCGAGATGTACCTGATCAGGGCGGAAGCGGAGAACGAGCTTGGCCAGACGGCGGCTGCGATTACGGATATCAATCTGATCCGCTCCCGTGTGTTCTCACCGGCCAAGCCACTCGCTGCCGGTCTCACTCAGCAGCAGGTGCGCGACGCGCTTCTGAAGGAGCGTCTGTATGAGCTCACGGCAGAGGGCAAGCGCCGTCAGGATCTGATTCGCTTCAACGCGTTCACCTCGGGGACATGGTACGCCAAGACCACCAACACCCCGTTCCGCGTCCTATTCCCGATTCCGCAGACGCAGATCGAAACCAATCCTCTGCTGGTGCAGAATCCGGGTTATTAGTTCAAGCAGACACACACTTCTTTTCATCATGGCCTGTCCTCTTCGGGGGGCAGGCCATGATGTGCTAAAGGTGGTCAATAGTTGAAAAATGCGGCCTTGAGACTGAGGCTCCGCTATCTCCTTCCCGCGTTGTATCTCGCCGCATGCACCGGCAACGAGCAAAAGCAGGAAACCTCCCGCGGCAGAACGGCGGCGCCGCCAGTCGACAGCCATTTATTCTCTCTGCTTCCGTCGAGCTATACGGGCATTCAGTTCGAGAATCGGCTGAAGGAGACGCCCGATCTCAACGTCTTCACCTACCGCAACTACTACAATGGCGGTGGAGTGGCCGCCGGGGACCTGACTGGAGACGGCAGGCCGGAAGTCATGCTGACATCGAATCAGCACGGCAATCGCCTCTATCTGAACAAAGGGAACTTCCAGTTCCAGGACATCACGGCTGAAGCGGGAGTTGGCGGCAAGGGCCTATGGGCTACCGGCGTCACCTTCGCCGATGTGAACGGCGACGGCCTGCTCGACATCTACGTCTGCTACGCCGGGAATGTCGCGGGCAAGCAGCGCGCGAACGAGCTCTACATCAATCAGGGTCTTAACGCGAACGGCATCCCGACGTTCAAGGAGATGGCCGCCGAATACGGAATTGCCGACGAGGGGCCGTCCACTCAGGCAGCATTTCTCGACTACGACCGCGACGGGAAGCTGGACCTCTTTCTCGTCAACAACTCATTCCGCCCAGTCAGCGGCGCCGCCGCCCGCAACATCCGGAACGTTCGCGATCCA
>Ga0193724_1000240_pt1 | contig 13527 bp, 15 predicted proteins | sample H2a1metaG_FD_146005 | JGI IMG/M metagenome (GOLD analysis project Ga0193724, IMG submission 146005) | Soil microbial communities from a riparian zone of the East river system, Colorado, United States - H2a1 | ecosystem: Environmental > Terrestrial > Soil > Riparian zone | place: USA: East River... | reverse complement strand
ACTGATGGGCAACGGCAACAACTCCTATCTTTATCGCGCGCTGGTGGTCGACCGCCCGCTCGCGGTCAGCGCCGGCGCCGGATATCAGGGCACCTCGCTCGATGCGACACAGTTCATGATCTCGGCCGCACCGAAACCCGGCGTCGAGTTCGCTCAGGTCGAGCAGGTGATCGACGACGTGATATCAGATCTCGGACAAAACACGGTGCGCGCCGAGGATCTCGATCGCGTCAAGACCCAGCTGATCGCCGAGGCAATCTACGCCCAGGACAATCAGGCGACGCTGGCGCGCTGGTATGGCGGCGCGCTCACCACCGGCTTGAGTATCGACGACATCAGAAGCTGGCCGGATCGCATTCGCGCCGTCACCGCCGAACAGGTCCGTGACGCCGCGCAGAAATGGCTCGACAAGAAACGCTCGGTGACCGGCTATCTGATCAAGGACGCCACGCCGAAACGCGAGGAGAAGCGTTCGTGATCTATGTCCGGACCTGCACGCGGCGCGTTGCATTGATTTTTGCGGCCTGCCTGGCGATCACGCCATTGCTGTCGACCCCATCGCACGCCGCGGCAAAGATCCAGCATCTGATCTCACCCGGCGGCATCGAGGCATGGTTCGTGCAGGATGCCACCGTGCCGCTGATCGCGATGGAGTTTGCCTTCGGCGGCGGCGCGTCACAGGACCCGGCCGACAAGCCAGGTGTCAGCAATATGGTCGCCAGTCTGATCGATGAAGGCTCGGGCGATCTGGATTCCAACACCTACCATGAGCGGCTCGACCGCCGCGCCATCGAACTTAATTTCAGTTCGGCACGCGATACGTTCCGCGGCTCGCTGCGTATGCTGAAGGATAACAAGGATGAGGCCTTCGAACTGCTGCGGACTGCGCTGACATCGCCGCATTTCGACAGCACCGATGTCGAGCGCATTCGCGCGCAGATCATCTCCGGTCTGCGGCGCGACACCTCCAATCCGACCGCGATTGCCAGCCGCAAGTTCCTGGAAGCCCTGTTTGGCGACCACCCCTATGGCCGGCAGGCCAACGGCACCCTGGACAGCATTCCGAAAATCGACGTCGTCGACATGAAGGACTACGTCCGCCGCGTGCTCGCCAAGGACACGCTAAGGATTGCCGTGGTCGGCGATGTCGACCCGATCACGCTCGGCAAAATGCTCGACCAGACGTTCGGCGGGTTGCCGGCCAAGGCCAGCCTCACGCCGGTCGCCGACATCGAAGCCGCGAAGCCCCCGCGGCGCGAGTTTATTCCGCTCGACGTGCCGCAGACCGTGGTGACGTTCGGCGGCCCCGGCATCAAGCGCCACGATCCGAATTTCATGGCCGGCTATGTCGTGAACCACATTCTCGGCGGCGGAGGACTGTCGTCGCGGCTTTATCACGAAGTCCGCGAGAAGCGCGGTCTCGCCTATTCGGTCTCTGAATCGCTGCTGTGGATGGATCACTCCGCGATATTCTACGGAAATACCGGAACCCGTGCCGACCGCGCCGGCGAGACCGTCGCCGCCATCGACAAGGAAATCCGCCGCATGGCCGAGGATGGCCCGACCCAGCAGGAACTGGACGAGGCCAAGTCCTATCTGAAGGGCTCGCAAATGCTGGCGCTGGATACCTCGTCGAAGCTGGCGTCGGCGCTGCTGCAATATCAGTTGGACAAGCTTCCCATCGATTACATCGAGAAGCGCAACGCCATCGTCGACGCGGTGACCCTCGACGAGGCCAAAAAGGCCGCCCGGCGACTGTGGGGGCACGGCCTTGTTACCGTGATCGTCGGCCGCGCCCCGCAAGCCGCCGCCCAGCCCGCGGCCGCAACCCCGCCCGCGGCGAACTAGCATCGCACTTCCGCGCATCGTGTCCCGGACGCGGTGCAGCGCCGCTTGGCCCACGGCTTCTCTTGCGGCAATGGACCCCGGATCAGCAGCGCACCACGCCGCAAGGGCGGCGCGTTGCGCAGCATCCGGGGAACGCGTCCTTCAGCGCCGCCAACAAAACCGCTATCCTGCGCCTTGCCCGATTCCCGTCAGGGATCATCCCGGCCCTCCGGTGACGCCATGCTGCGGATTTCCCGCGACCTTACGATCGACGAGAACGACATCGAGATCAGTTTCGTCCGCGCCTCCGGCCCGGGCGGGCAGAACGTCAACAAGCTCTCGACCGCCGCCCAACTGCGTTTCGACACCCGCCGGATCACGCTGCCGGCCGACGCCGAAGCGCGGCTCAACCGGCTGGCCGGCCAGCGCATGACCAAAGACGGCGTGATCGTGATTCATGCGCAGCGTTTTCGCACCCAGGAGCGCAACCGCGCCGACGCCATCGACCGTCTGCTCGAATTGCTGCGTGCGGCCGCAGTGCGGCCGACGCCACGTCGCGCGACCAAACCGACACTGGGTTCAAAGACGCGCCGGCTCGAAGGCAAAAAACGCCGCAGCGACATCAAGGCAAAGCGCGGCTCGAGTGGATTCGACGATTGAGCAGGTTCCGAAACTGCGACGAACGGACAAGCCAGCCGTATGCCTAAAAAAAACTCCGGTCGCCCCGCGACCGGAGTTTGGTTTTTGAAAACGGAACCAGTGTCGAAGGATCGGCGCCCTAGATCATGATCCGATTAGATTAATCGGATCATGATCTCATCCTTTTGTTTGAGCATGATCTTTTCGGAAAACCGGTACACACTTTTCCGGATCATGCTCTAGTTGCGTTTGGCCCCGGCCGCGGGATCGCCAACTGCACCGGCGGTGCCCTTAGGCGCTCCGCTACCGGCCCCTACAGTACCTTTCGCGCCGGCCTTCGCGCGGGCGCCGGCCTTTTCTCCGGGCGCGCCCGGCTGCGCATTAAATTCCTCGTCGCCGCTACCCGACGCCCCGCCCTGCATATTGCTCCTGCTCTGCGCGCCGCCGCGGATCTGGGTGTCGGATGAGGCGCCTTGCGCCAACACGGGGCCGGCAAGCATGGCCGACAATGCAACCGCGATCGCTGAGGTTTTCACTAACTTCATCCACTTCTCCTGGGTTAATTCGCGATGAACGGTTCGGCTATTCCACGCGCCGTCCGCCGGTACCGGACCAGCCCATCGCACAGACCAAACGTGTCACGCACGGCGCATTCACCATGCAAGCCGCGCCGTGTGGTCATCGTGCAGGAATTTCAGGGTAATTTTGCGAAACCTTGGCCACGGACTGTCCTCATATGCGGCAGCCCGAAACGACGGCGTTTTGTTCCACCATAAAACAGCCCGCTACTACCACCGCTTGTTCGCGGCGACCTAAGCTCGATCCGCGCCAACGGAAATATCCATGAGACAACGACGTGCGGCACTGGTCATGGCACTAGCATTTTGCAGCGCGGTATCGATTGACGGCGTCGCCTCGGCGCAAATACCCTTGCCGGCTGCAAAGCCAGCCGACGGGGCCGCGCTTTTCAAACAGCAATGCGCGCTGTGCCACACCACCAACGCCTCCGATCCGCCGCGGCAAGGACCGACCCTGTTCAATATCGTCGGACGCGAGGCCGGGACCGCCGAGGGATTTCGTTATTCGGCAGGTTTTGCCAGTGCGAAATTCAAATGGGACGAGCAGAAGCTCGACGAGTGGCTGGTCAACCCGCAAGCGATGATCCCCGGCGCGATCATGCCCTACCGGCAGGCGCGATCCGAACTCCGCGTGGCGATCGTGAACTATCTCAAGGAGTTGCACTGAATGGCAAAGCCGGTTCACACGATGATTCGCGTTCTCGATGAAGCGAGGTCGCTTCACTTCTACGCGCGCGCTTTCGGGCTCGAAGTGGCCGACCATCTCAAATTTCCGGACTTTGCGCTGATCTATCTTCGTCATCCGTCCTCGCCGTTCGAGGTCGAACTCACCGTGAACTTCGATCGCAAGGAGCCCTACGAGCTGGGCGACGGATACGGCCACATCGCCGTGGTGGTCGACGATCTCGATGCCGAGCACGCCCGCTTCGAGCGCGAGAAGCTCTCGCCCGGGCCGCTGCGCGATTTCAAGCATGACGGCGCGACACTGGCGCGCTTTTTCTTCGTCTCCGATCCCGACGGCTACAAGATCGAGGTAATTCAGAAAGGTGGCCGCTTCGGTTAATGCAATCAACAAAAACGTTTCAATGGAGGATACCCATGAGAGAAGTTGATCGTCGAGGCAAATACAGCCGCCGAATCTTTCTGCAGGGTGCTGCGAGCGCGGTTCCGGTCGTCGCGGTCGCGGCGAGCGCCGGCATCGGCATTGAGGATGCGTGGGCCGCCGATGCGACCACGCTGACACCGGCGACGCTGAAAACGCTGGTCAAGGTCGCGCGCGATATCTATCCGCACGACATGCTGGTCGACAGTTACTACATCACGGCGATCAAGCCGTGGGACGCCAAGGCCGCGAAGGATCCCGCCGTCAAGGCGCTGCTTGAAGATGGCGTTCGGCGTCTCGATCAGGACGCGCAGGATAAGCACAAGGTTGCCTACGTTCAGGTGCCGTGGGAGGCCGACCGCGTCGTGCTGCTGCAGGGCATCGAGCAGACCGACTTTTTCAAGAAGGTTCGCTCCGATCTTGTTGTCTCTCTCTACAACCAGGAAGAGGTGTGGCCGAAGTTCGGGTACGAGGGCTCGTCCGCCGAGCATGGTGGCTACATCAAGCGCGGCTTCAACGACATCGATTGGCTGCCGAAAGTCTGAAGGTTTCGAGCAAAAATCCGGTTGGGAGGACATATCATGGCGAAATTCGATCTGAACGATGATGGCGTGGTCGTAATTGTCGGCTCCGGTGCCGGCGGCGGCACATTGGGTAACGAGCTCGCGCAGAAGGGCGTCAAGGTGGTGATCCTTGAGGCCGGGCCGCGCGTCGAGCTGCAGGATTTCATCAACAACGAGTGGGAGAGCTTCACGCAACTGGCGTGGACGGACATGCGAACGACATCCGGCAACTGGCGCGTGGCCAAGGATTTCGCCAACCTGCCGGCGTGGATTGTCAAATCGGTCGGCGGCTCGACCGTGCACTGGGCCGGCGCGTCATTGCGGTTTGACGAGCATGAATTTCGAATCAAGAGCGCTTACGGCAACGTGCCAAACACCAATCTGCTGGATTGGCCGATCACGCTGGCCGAAATGGAGCCCTGGTACGCCAAGGCCGAAGACAGGATGGGCGTCACCCGCACCAACAACATCCCGGGATTGCCGGGCAACAACAACTTCAAGGTGATGGAAGCCGGCGCAAAGAAGCTCGGCTACAAGGAAGTCCACACCGGACGGATGGCGATCAACAGCGAGCCGCGCGACGGCCGCGGCCCATGCCAGCAAATCGGGTTTTGTTTCCAGGGCTGCAAGTCGGGCGCGAAGTGGTCGACGCTTTATTCGGAAATCCCGAAGGGCGAAGCCACCGGCAACCTTGAAGTTCGTCCCGCCAGCATGGCGCTCAAGATCGAGCACGATGCATCGGGCAAGGTCACGGGCGTCGTCTATGCCGACGAAGCCGGCAAGACGCAGCGCCAGAAGGCGCGCGTTGTTGCCGTCGCCGGCAACTCGATCGAGAGCCCCCGGCTCCTGCTCAACAGTGCGTCCAGCACATTCCCCGACGGCCTTGCCAACAGCTCCGGTCAGGTCGGCCGCAACTATATGCGTCACATGACCGGCAGCGTCTATGCGGTGTTCGACAAGTCGGTCCACATGTATCGTGGCACCACCATGGCCGGCATCATCCGCGATGAGGCGAAAAACGATCCGTCACGTGGCTTCCTGGGCGGCTATGAGATGGAAACCCTGTCGCTTGGGTTGCCCTTCATGGCGGCTTTCCTCAATCCGGGCGCGTGGGGACGCTCGTTCACGTCGGCGATGGAAGGGTATCCACGCATGGCAGGGATGTGGCTGGTCGGCGAGGACATGCCGCAGGAGACCAACCGCGTCACGCTCGACCCGAAAGCCAAGGATAAGTTCGGCCTGCCGGTTGCCAGCGTCCACTACGACGATCACCCCAACGACGTCGCCATGCGCGATCACGCCTACAAACGGGGTGCCGCGGTTTACGAGGCGGTTGGCGCGACAGTGACCTATCCGACCACACCCTATCCAAGTACCCATAACATGGGCACCAACCGGATGAGTGCCAAGCCGAGGGACGGTGTCGTGAACAAATTCGGCCAGACCCACGATATCAAGAATTTGTTCGTCTCGGATGGCAGCCAGTTCACCAGCGGCGCGGCCTGCAATCCGACGCTCACCATCGTGGCGCTTGCCGTCAGGCAGGCGGATCATATCGCCGGCGCCATGCAGCGAAAGGAAATCTAGCACGGCTTCTGTTTGAACGCCGCGGTCCAATCCGGGATGCGCCAAGTGGCGCATCCCGTTGAATCAGCTGATGCTTGGGGTTATTCGGCCGCGACAAGCCTCGGTGCTGCGCCGTCATGAAAATCGGGCACGACCGCTACGGCTTTCGACCGATAGATCAGGCACGAACAACGCAGCAGCGAAGCGAAATTATGCACTTCGCCGCAATGATCGAGAACCTCGCTGTGAAGACAGGACAGGAATTTCGCAAGACTCATGTCCTGCTTGCTCGCGATTTCTTCAAGCGTGTCCCAGAACGCCATTTCGAGCCGGATCGATGTGCAATGGCCATCGATGCGAAGCGATCTGGTCTGCGATTCATAGTCCCGTTGCGGCTGGTGAGCGAACAGCTGGCACATAGGCATCCTCCCGATCTTTCTTTATAGCTTTTCTAAACGATATACCGGGTCGGCACCGGTGCCAACGTTTCCGTCATCGGCCAGCACGCCATCGGGACAACGGGCTGGCCTCCTCCCTTTGCTGAGTTGAGCTTTTTTGGGGCACCTATTGCTGCCTTGCGGTTTCGAACAGGCCGATGGTCCAGCAGATCGGGCAGCCGCGAAACGCCAGCAGCGCCAGCGCCCCTGACACGAGCGAACCCCAGGGATGGGTTTCGACAATTGCCAGGGCGTACCCCAGTGCGGCAATTCCGATGGCGCCACGCAGGATGTGCTCGGTGAGCGTGTTGCTTGCAAACATGATTTTGACTCGCAGGGTTAGACTGCGTTGTCGGCGTCAGTCGCGGACCAGATATTCGCGGATCAGCATCCGCGCGCGGTGAATGCGGGCCTTGACGCTCTCGCGGGTCAGCCCGAGGGCCTCGGCGATTTCGTCGATCGAGAACTCCTCGATATCGCGCAGCAGGATCACCTCGCGATAATGCTCGGGCAGCGACTGGATGGCGCGGGAAAGATCAATGCGAAGGTCTTCGGGCCGCAGATGCGCCAGTCGCGCTTCCGCCCCATCAACCGGAATTTCCGGAATCCCCACCGACATACGCAGCAGGCGAAGACAGGCGCGCTTTGCGACCGCGAATATCCACGCCGAGAACGAGGTCACCGCCCGCAGCGTTCCGACGCGCCGGTAGAGCAGCAGCAGCGTTTCCTGCACGGCGTCGTCGATATCAGCCGCCCGGCAATTGCGCGCGGCATAGCGCCGGACATCGGGCTGGGCCGCTGATATCAGCGACACCAGGGCTTTCTCGTCGCCGCCACGCGCGGCCTCGATCAGCCCGGGGTCGCAGCGCCCGCTTCTGGTCAAGGACATCATGGCGACGGTAGCGTTCGACCGGCCATCGCGCACATCGGGCAAAATCCGAAAAATCCGGTCATCACGGTCACAACTCCGGCACCGGCGATCAGATACCCGATCGGCATGCCGGGAAGGCCAACAAGCCCGCACGCGACCATCGCCGCACCGCCGAGGACCCGCGCAACGCGCTCCCAAGCTGGCAAATTCTTTCGATAAAACATAGCGACTCCTTTGATTTTCGCGAGAGAACTCGAATGTTCTCGTCTGATAGAGCCGCCCTGCCGGGATTTCGGTTCGCGGGCCGGCATTCTTTTTCAATGGGCAATTGGAGTCCCATCCGGCCCCCTGCTCGCCTACAATGCCGCTCCGGTCACGAATCGACTTAAAAGACGCCCCATGCCCGTCCGCCAGCTTCCCGAACAGGTCGTCAACCGCATCGCCGCCGGCGAAGTGGTCGAGCGTCCGGCGAGCGTGGTCAAGGAGCTGGTGGAGAACGCCATCGATGCCGGCGCCAGCCGGATCGACATCTTCACCGATGGCGGCGGCCGGCGGCGGATCGGGATCACCGATGATGGCGACGGCATGACGTCAGGCGATCTGGCGCTGGCGGTGGATCGCCATGCCACCTCGAAACTCGACGACGAGGACCTGTTGCGGATCCGCACCCTGGGGTTTCGCGGCGAGGCCCTGCCCTCGATCGGCGCGGTGGCGAAGCTCGGCATCACCACGCGCCACCGGAGCGAACCGCATGCCTGGTCGCTGTCCGTCGAAGGCGGCGAGAAATCGGCCATCATGCCGGCGGCCTTGTCGCAAGGCACCCGCGTCGAGGTCAGCGATCTGTTCTATGCGACGCCGGCGCGCCTGAAGTTTCTCAAGACCGATCGCACCGAGGCCGAAGCGATCCGCGAGGTGGTGCGCCGCCTCGCGATGGCGCGGCCTGACGTCGCCTTCACGCTGTCCGGCGAGGAACGCGCGCCCGTCACCTGGGCCGCGGCCCTTCCCGGCGCTGCCGGCCGGCTCACCCGGCTCGGCGATATCCTGGGAAGCGATTTTCGCGGCAGCGCCATCGAGGTGCGCAGCGAGCGCGAAGGCGTGGTGGTCGAAGGCTTTGCCGCCGCCCCCTCGCTGACCCGCGCCAATGCGCTCGGGCAGTATCTGTTCGTCAATGGCCGCCCGGTGCGCGACAAGCTGATCATCGGCGCGGTGCGCGCGGCCTATTCCGACTATCTGCCGCGCGACCGCCATCCGGTGGTGGCGCTGTTCGTGACACTCGATTCCGCTGAGGTCGATGCCAATGTGCATCCCGCCAAGACCGAGGTCCGGTTCCGCAATGCCGGCCTGGTCCGTGCGCTGATCGTGCATGCGCTGAAAGACGGCCTCGCCCGCGAAGGCAAGCGCACCGCGGCCAACAGCGACGGCGCGGCGCTTGCTTCGTTCCGCCCGTCATTCGCGCCGCGCGCCAATTGGGACTGGCGGCGTTCGCCGGCCTATCCGACCGGACCGCTGCCCTCATTTGACGGCTCGGCGGTATCAGCCTTTGCCGAACCCGGCCAGGCCGCGTTCGACGTCGGCACGCCGACGGCGGACGTGCGTTTTCAGGAAACCCCATCAGCCGATCTGCTCGACCGCCCGCTCGGTGCGGCGCGAACGCAGATTCACGAGACCTATATCGTGTCGCAAACCCGCGACGGCCTTGTTGTGGTCGACCAGCACGCCGCGCATGAGCGCATCGTCTATGAAAAGCTGAAGGCGTCGTTGGCGCGCAACGGCGTGCAGCGGCAGATTCTGCTGATTCCGGAGATCGTCGAACTCGACGAAGCCACCGTGGAGCGGCTGATCGCGCGCGCCGAGGAGCTGGCGTCGTTCGGACTTGCGATCGAGTCCTTCGGGCCCGGCGCGGTCGCGGTGCGCGAGACGCCGTCGCTGCTCGGCAAGACCAATGCCGCGTCGTTGCTGCGCGATCTCGCCGAGCACATGGCGGAATGGGATGAAGCCTTGCCGCTGGAACGCCGCCTGATGCATGTCGCGGCCACCATGGCCTGCCACGGCTCGGTGCGCGCCGGCCGCCGCCTCAAGCCGGAGGAAATGAACGCGCTGCTGCGCGAGATGGAAGACACGCCGAATTCCGGACAGTGCAATCACGGCCGGCCGACTTACGTGGAATTGAAGCTCGCGGATATCGAGAAATTGTTCGGGCGGAGATAAAAGCGAGGCGCCTCGGCGTTCTCCGTCGTCATCGTCCGCGAAAGCGGACGATCCAGTACTCCGCGCCGTTCGAGATGGATCTTCGACGCCTCGGAATACTGGATGCCCCGCTTTCGCGGGGCATGACGGTTTATGATGGGGTTACCGCCCTCAAAAACACAAACTCCGTGTCATCGTACACCCGCCGCTCCAGCTCCTCGAAACCGTCAGGCGCCGCAAATTCGGCCGCCTTGGCCTCCTCGACCACCAGCAGCGCAGCCGGCGTCAACCAGCCGCCATCACGCAACGAAGCCAGCGCCTTCTCGGCCAGTTTTTTTGCGTAGGGCGGATCGAGAAACACCAGCGAGAACGGCTCGACCGGATGCGCCGGGCCAAGATTGCCGGCGTCGCGGCGAAACACTTTTGTCACGCCGCCCAGGCCCAGCGATTCGACATTGTTGCGCAACAGCGCGCGCGCCTCGGCGCCGTTATCGACGAACAGCGCGAACGCCGCGCCGCGCGAGATCGCTTCGACGCCGAGCGCACCGGTGCCGGCGAACAGGTCGAGCACGCGCGCATCTTGAATCGGATCGTCATAGGCATGGATCAGGATGTTGAACAGCGACTCGCGCAAGCGGTCCGCGGTGGGACGGATGTCGCGCGACGACGGCGACGCCAGGTTGCGGCCCTTCAATCGCCCGCCGACGACGCGCATTAGAGAAACGCGTCGTGCGCGGGCTTGTCCCGGGCATCTACGTCTTTGCGGCGGTTCAACAAGAAAGACGTGGATGGCCGGGCATAGGCGAGCGGAAGCGACGCCGTCCTTCGGACGGCTATGCCCGGCCATGACGGCTTCTTGGGAGTTGGCAATATTATTCCAACCATCGAACCCTACTCGTCCCGCGGCTTCAGATCGCGCTTGCCGTGATAGCCGCGCTGCGGACGCCGCGGCGGGCCGTAGCCGCTGGCCTCGGCTTCGTTGCGCGCGCGCGCTTCGTCGCTGCCGGTACGCTGCACCAGCACGCGGCGGCCCTTGCGGTCGGAGATCAGGCCGCTCTTGCCGGCCGGCTTGAAGGGCTTCTTCTCGCGCGGCGCGCCGGTCTCTTCTTCGTCGGATTTTGCCTGCGGCTCGCCATGCACCGGACGCGCAAAATCCGCACCCGCGAGTGCTGCCACCTTGTCGCCGAGCTGCTCGCGCAGCACCCGGGTCTTGACCTCCTCGACCTCGCCTTCGGCGAGTTCGCCCAATTGAAACGGACCGTAGGAGATCCGGATCAGCCGGTTCACTTCGAGACCGAGATGCGCCAGCACGTTGCGGACTTCGCGGTTCTTGCCTTCGCGGATCGCGAACACCAGCCAGACATTGGCGCCCTGGTCGCGCTCCAGCGTCGCATCGATCGGGCCGTATTTGACGCCGTCGACCTCGACGCCCTTTTTCAGTTCATCGAGCTGGCCCTGCGTGACCTCGCCATGGGCGCGGACGCGATAGCGCCGCAGCCAGCCGGTATCGGGCAGCTCGAGCACGCGCGCCAGCCCGCCGTCATTGGTCAACAGCAGCAGGCCTTCGGTGTTGAAATCGAGCCGGCCGATGCTGATCAGCCGCGGCAGGCCTTCCGGCAGATTGTCGAACACCGTCGGCCGTCCTTCGGGATCGGCATGGGTGGTCATCAACCCGCGCGGCTTGTGAAACATGAACAGCCGGGTGCGCTCGCGCGGCGGCAACGGCTTGCCGTCGACCGTGATGACATCGTTGGCGGTGACATCGAGCGCCGGCGAATTGATCACGCGGCCGTTGACCGTGACGCGGCCCTGCACGATCCATTCCTCGGCGTCGCGGCGCGAGGCAAGACCTGCCCGCGACACCACCTTGGCGATGCGCTCGCCGGATTTCTTTGCGCGCGGAGGCCGCGGCGGACGCCGCTCGTCCGGCTTGCGCTCGCGGTACTCGCCGCGGCCGCCGAACGCCGGACGTTTTACAAAGACCTTGCTGTCGTCTTCGTTGTCGCGGCGGGGCCGATCGGCGGATCGATCGGAGGATTGCGCATCGCTGCGCGGATGTTCCTGCCAGGAACTGCCGCCTTCGCGTGGACGATCAAACTTCGGCCGCTCGCGAAACGGCCGATCACCCTGGGGACGATCCTCGCGCGGGCGCGAAAAACGCGGGCGCCCGTCGCCGCCGCGGTCCTCACGCGGTTTGTCGAAGCGAGGCTTGTCAAAGCGAGGCTTGTCAAAGTTTCTGGCGCCCTCACGCGGCGGACGCGAATTGCGTCCGGCATGGTCAGGCGCGCTGGCGTCGCGCTTCTGCCACGGCTTTGAATCGCCGCGGTCGGAACCGCGATCCCCCGGGCCGCCCTTGCGATCCCCCCGGTCGCTCTTGCGATCCGGCGCGCCGCGCGAGAATTTCTTGTCGCCGCCGAATTTTCGCTCAGGACGATCGCCGCGGGGACGGTCGCCATCCTTGCGAAAGCCTTCGCCCCGCGGCGTGCAGGGGCGCTTTTCGCCGCCGCGGTCGTCGCCGCGAGGACGATCATCCCGGTTGAAGCGCTGCGGACGATCGGCAAACGGCCGATCGCCGCGAGGACGCGGCGAGTCCCCATAATCACGGCGCGGCGCGTCACCATCGCGGCGCGGCGGAGGACCTTCGCGTTTGCCGGCATAGGGTTTGCCCGGACCCGAATAGGGCTTCTTGCCATAGGATTTGGCGCCGTCGGACTTGGCGGCATAGGACTTGCCAGCGTAGGACTTGGCGGCGTAGGGCCGCTTCTCGCCGTCGCTCTTGCCGGCGAAATCGCGCTTGGCGAATTTCTTGTCGGGCCCGCGCGCCGCGCCGGAGCGGCCCTTGCCGCCGGATGGCCGATCACGCCGGCCGCGCGAGGAAGCGTTGTTTTTATCGTTATCGCGGGGCATGAATGGTCTCGTTTCGGGTGCAGATGAAATGGCAATCAGATTGATGTGGATGGGCTGGCACAACGATAACGGGCGCGCTCTCCGCTCGAGGCGCATTGTCACGCAAAACCGGTATCCACTTTTGCTGAATGCCCTTCTAGTAGCAGACTTTTCACGAAGAGACGAGACATGAGCGCACCATCTTTCATGGATTTGGCGCTGAAAGCGGCCCAAAACGCCGGAAAAGCCGGCGAAGTGCCGATCGGATGCGTGATCGTGCTTAACAGCGAGGTCATCGCCACGGCCGCAAACCGCACCTTGACCGACCGTGATCCCACCGCGCATGCCGAGATTGTCGCGATCCGGCAAGCAGCCGAGGTCGTCGGCAGCGAGCGGCTGGTCGATTGCGACCTCTACGTCACGCTGGAGCCGTGCACGATGTGCGCGGCGGCGATCTCGTTTGCTCGGATCCGGCGGCTGTATTACGGCGCACCCGATCCCAAGGGCGGCGCCGTGGACTCCGGCGTGCGGTTCTTCGCATCAAACACCTGCCATCACGTGCCGGAGGTTTATTCCGCGGTCGGTGAAAGCGAAGCGGCGACGTTGCTGCGGGAATTTTTCAAGGCACGACGGTAGTTTGATCTTCACCTCTCCCGCTTGCGGGGGAGGTCGACGCGCGAAGCGCGGCGGGTGGGGGAAATTCTATCCCCTCGACGAGCGCGTTCTGCGGAAGCACCCCCACCCCAACCCTCCCCCGCAAGCGGGAGAGGGAGCGCGCCTCCCTTGCGGCGGAAGGAGACACTCAAGCCGCGAAAAACTCGCTCAGCGCCCTCGCCGTCACATCCGGATTTTCCTCGGTCAGGAACATGCA
>Ga0193724_1000238_pt1 | contig 13570 bp, 8 predicted proteins | sample H2a1metaG_FD_146005 | JGI IMG/M metagenome (GOLD analysis project Ga0193724, IMG submission 146005) | Soil microbial communities from a riparian zone of the East river system, Colorado, United States - H2a1 | ecosystem: Environmental > Terrestrial > Soil > Riparian zone | place: USA: East River... | reverse complement strand
TGGTCATCAGACTTCCCGCGCCTCGAAATCGATCCGCGGATCGATCCACATGTAGGCGAGGTCGGAGATCAAATTGACCACGAGACCCACCAGCGAGAAGATGAACAGCGTCCCGAACACCACGGGGTAATCGCGATTCAGCACGCTCTCGAATCCGAGCAGACCCAGCCCATCGAGCGAGAAGATGGTTTCGATCAAGAGCGAGCCCGAGAAGAACGCGTGGATGAAGGCGCTCGGGAAGCCGGCGATGACGATCAGCATGGCGTTGCGGAAGATGTGATTGTAAAGCACCTGCCGTTCGCTGCAGCCCTTGGCACGCGCGGTCATCACATATTGCTTGCGGATTTCATCGAGGAACGAATTTTTCGTCAGCAGCGTCATGGTGGCAAAGGCGCCGAGCGCCATCGAGATCAGCGGCAACGTGATGTGCCAGAAATAATCGATGATCTTCCAGTACCAGGGAAATTGGGCCCAGCCGTCGGAAGTGAGGCCGCGCAGCGGGAAAATGTTGAAGAACGATCCGCCGGCGAACAGGATGATCAACAGGATCGCGAACAGAAATCCCGGTATCGCAAATCCGACGATGATCACGGCAGAGGTCCAGGTGTCGAACTTCGAGCCGTCCATGACCGCCTTGCGAATGCCGAGCGGGATCGAGATCAGATAGGTCAAAAGCGTCATCCAGACCCCGAGCGACATCGAGACCGGCAGCTTCTCCTTGACCAGTTGCAGCACGCTGACATCGCGAAAATAGCTCTTGCCGAAATCGAACCGCGCGAAATTCCATACCATCAACGCGAAGCGTTCCGGCGCCGGCTTGTCGAAGCCAAACTGCTTTTCCAGGCTCTTGATGAAATCGGGATCCAGCCCCTGGGCGCCGCGGTACTTCGATCCGACGGAATCGCTGGATGCCCCGGGCTGGCCGCGGGCGCCGAAATCGCCGCCGCCCCCCGAAATCCTGGAGGTTCCGCCGGTGTCCGCGCCGCTAAGCTGCGCGATCACGCGCTCCACCGGCCCGCCCGGCGCGAATTGCACCACCACGAACGATACGAACAGAATCCCCAATAACGTGGGGAGCATCAGGAAAATGCGGCGGGCGATGTATGCGCTCATGGATTATTTCGCCTGCTCGGCCTTGGCCGCCTTGTTCGCGTCGAACCACCAGTTATCCGGCGCGCCGACGCCTTGCGCATAGCGTGGCGGCTTCGCGGGATGGTCGAACACATCCCAATAGGCGATCGGGTGGCTGGTGCGATACCACTGCGGCACCCAGTAGCGCCCGGCGCGAAATACCCGATCGAAAGCCCGGCATGCGACCGTCAGATCGGCACGATTGTCGGCGCCAATGATCTTTTCAATCAGCGTGTCGATGGCCGGATTGGCGATGCCCGCGAGGTTGTATGAGCCCTTGGTAGCTGCCGCCTGCGACGAGAAGAACGGACGCATGCCATCGCCCGGCGTCGCCGACATGCTGAAGCGGCTGATGGTCATGTCGAAATCGAAATCTTCCACCCGGGCGCGGTATTGCACGGCGTCGACCATCCGCACGCTTGCCTCGATCCCAAGCGTGCCGAGATTTTTGACATAAGGCGCGTGGTGCGGCTGTATCGACGGCTCGTCGATCAGAAATTCGATCTTGAAAACCTCGCCATTCGGCAGCAATCGTTTGCCGTCCTTGATGACAAGTCCTGCGTCCTGCAGCAGCTGCGAAGCCTTGCGCAGCAAGGTGCGATCCTGGCCCGACCCATCCGACACCGGCGGCACGAATGGCGCACCGAACACTTCGTCGGGCACCTGGCCGCGAAACGGCTCGAGCAACGCGAGCTCTTCCGGAGACGGCGGTCCGTTTACCATCATGTCCGAATTCTGGAACGGCGAGTGGGTGCGCGCATAGGCGCCATACATGATGGTCTTGTTGGTCCATTCGAAATCGAACGCCTGGATCAGCGCTTCGCGGACGCGCGGATCCTTGAATTTCTCGCGACGGGTATTGATGAACCAGCCCTGCGCGCCCGACGGCGTTTCATCGGGCAATATCTCACGCTTGATGCGACCATCCTTGACGGCTGGAAAATCATAACGCGTCGCCCACACCCGCGCGGTGAACTCCTCGCGGAACAGGTAATTCCTGCCGGTAAATCCCTCGAACGCGACATCGCGATCCCTGTAGAATTCGTAACGCACAACATCGAAATTGTAGCTGCCGCGGTTAACCGGCAGGTCGGCGCCCCACCAATCCCTGACCCGCTCGAATTCGATATAGCGGTTAGCTTCGAACTTCCCGACTTTGTACGGGCCGGACCCCAAGGGTATGTCGAGCGTCGATTCGTCGAACGGCCGCGTCGCGTAATAGGCTTTCGAGAAAATCGGCAGGCCGGCGACATAAAGCGGCACGTCGCGCGCGCGTTTTTCAGCAAAGTTGACGACGAGCGTGGCGTCGTCGGGTGCTTCCGCCTTTACCATGTCGCGCATCTGCTGCAGAATCAGGGGATGGCCCTTGGTCTTCAGCGTGGTCAGCGAAAAGGCAGCGTCATGCGCGGTGAGTTTTGAACCATCGTGAAATCTGGCTTCCGGCCGCAGCGTGAAACGATAGACGAGTTTATCGGCCGAGACCTGAACCGATTTCGCAACCAGGCCATACATCGCATCCGGCTCGTCGGCGGCACGCACCATCAGCGGCGAAAATGTCATGTCCATCCCCTGGGCGCCGTCGCCCTTCAGGATATAGGCATTGAGCGAGTTGAAGGTCTGAAACGACTGATTGTAAGCACGAACCGAGGGAATGAACGAAAACATCCCCCCTTTGGGCGCGGCGACGTTGACATAGTCGAAATGATGGAAGTCGGCCGGATATTTCAGATCGCCGAACACCGAAAGGCCATGAGCTTCGGTGCCTCCATTATCGGCCATCGTCGGTCGAAACCGCGTTGCACTCAACGCGCCGATGCCGAGACCGAGCACGAGCCGGCGGGAGAGCAGAGGCGCGCGAAAAGAACGGTTCAAGAGCGTCCACCCGTCTTGGCCGCTTTTTCAGCGTCCCACCACCACAAGCTCGGGAATCCGGAGATGCCGTATTTTGGCAACGGCTCGGGATGGCTGAAACGGTCCCAGCGCGCATAGCGCTGAAATCCGTAGGTGAACTGCGGAACGACATAGAAATTCCAGAGCAACACCCGATCCATCGCCTTGCAAGCTGCGACCAGTTCGGCGCGGTTCTTCGCAAAAATGATCCGGTCGATCAGGGCATCGACCGCGGGATTCTTGATGCCGGGAGTGTTGCGCGCGCCGGGGCGATCCGCCGACTGCGACCCGAAGAAATCACGCTGCTCGTTGCCCGGCGACAGCGACTGCGCCCACAGATCGGTGGTGAGGTCGAAGTCGAAATTGCGCATGCGGTTCTGGTACTGCACGTCATCGACGGTCCGGACAGCTACGGTAATGCCGAGCCGTTCCAAACCCGGCTTGTAGAAAAGCACAATTCGCTCGTCGCCCTGGTCCCGGCACAAGAATTCAATGCTGACAGGCTGCCCGGCGGGATCGACCAGTTTGCGGTCGCGGATTTCGAATCCGGCCTCTTTGAGAAGACGCGTGGCTTCACGCAGATTGTTACGCACGGCCTCGGGATTGCCGCCGACCGGATTCTGATAGGGCGTCGTAAAGACTTCGGCCGGAACCTTGTCGCGCACGGTTTCGAGAATCTCCAATTCAAGACCTTCCGGAAGGCCTGAGGAAGCAAGCTCGGTGCCGTCAAAATAGCTGTTGTCCCGCCGGTACTCTCCAGCCGAAAGCTGGCGGTTCATCTCCTCGAAATCGTAGGCATAGTTGAACGCGCGGCGCAGCCTGACATCCCTGAACAATGGACGGCGCAGGTTGAAAACGAAACCCTGCATCCGGCCTGAACTTCGAATCGGAAATTTTTCCTTGATGACGCGGTTGTCGCGCACGGCGGGAAAGTCGTAAGCCGTCGACCATTCCTTGGCGCTGCGCTCCAGGATCCAGTCGAGTTGATCCGCCTTGAAGGCTTCGCGCGCAACGGTGTCGTCGCGGAAGAATTCATACCGGATCTGGTCGAAATTATTCTGCCCGACGCTTTGCGGCAGATCCTTGCCCCAGTAATCGGTGACGCGCTCCAGCGTCAGCGACCGGCTCGCGACGAATTCCTTGATACGATAGGGCCCCGATCCCAGTGGAATTTCCAGCGTGGTCGCGGTGACGTCACGTTTGCGCCCCTGAGAATCGGTCCCTTCCCACCAGTGCTTTGGCAGCACCATAAGCTCGCCCGTGATCAGCGGAAGTTCGCGATTCCCCGGACCGTCGAAGGTGAATTTGACATCGCGTTCGCCGACCTGTTCGCACTTGACGACATGCCGGTAGTACGCGCTGTACATCGGACTGTTCTTCTTGAACGCATCGAACGAGAAAATGACGTCGTCGGTCGTGACTGGCTTTCCGTCGTGCCAGTGTCCTTCAGCACGCAATCGATAAATCACATAGGAAAAATCGTCAGGATAGGCCGCAGCCTCCGCCAGCGTGCCATACGCGGTCGACACTTCGTCGGGCGACTGGCTCATCAGCGTTTGAACAATCAGCCCGACGCCGCTGGCGATCGATCCCTTCAAACCCGCGACCACAATGTTGAAATTGTCGAACGTGCCGATTTCAAGCTGGCGCACCACGCCGCCCTTGGGCGCATCCGGATTGACGTAATCGAAGCGCTTGAAGCCGGCGGGGTATTTGATGTCGCCGAACAGCGACAGCGCATGCCGCCAGGCCGGTTCGCCTGATGCTGTCTGCGCGCGGGCTGACTCAATCGCCGGAAGGCCAACTGCCATTCCCAGCGTCGGCGCGACGGCGGCAAATGCTCCACTCTGAAGAAGATGTCGTCTGGTAATTGCCAAATGCAGAATTCCTGTTGCTACGCGGTGTTATTGAGGACGCAATATAAGGCAAGGTTTCGACCGATTACGTTGCTTTTTCCTCATGATACCTGCTTGTGAACGGCGCCGGTGCGACGAAACGTCTCGATAGCACGGGCAGGATCATACCAAAACGGCCGGGCAAAGGTTCACATATGAAATCGGCCAGGCAAAGCCTGGCCGCTGCCGCTGGTCACGTGAAAGTCCATGCAGGACCGGAGGCGTTACTTCGACGCCGTGGGCAGCGGAACCGGGCTATCGGCAAGCGTGCGCAGATAGGCGATCACGTCGGCGCGCTCGCTGTCCTTGGGGATGCCGGCGAAGCCCATCGCGGTGCCGGGAACAAAACCCTTGGGATTGGCAATGAACTTGTTGAGGTCGTCATAGGTCCAGGTACCGCTTTTGGCCTTCATGGCAGCCGAGAAATTAAACCCGCCGCGTCCTTCGCCTCTATGGTCGTTGACGATCCCGAACAGATTTGGGCCGACGCGGTTGGGGCCGCCCTTTTCGAAGGTATGGCAGGCGGCGCATTTCTTCGCCGCCGCGGCGCCCTTCTCGACCGACGCGGTCTGCAGCAGCTTCTCGATCGGCTCGGACGGCGCCGCCGCGGCTTCCTTGGCGTCGCCATGCGCGGCTTCCTTCACCGCGATTTCGTAACCCGGTTTTTCCGGCATCGCGGGCGAGAAAATCGCGCCTGCGGTGAAGCTCGTCACCAGCAGGATCAGACAGGTGCCCAGAATGGCGCCGAGAATTTTATTGAGTTCGAAGGAGTCCATTTTTCGATCAGGCTCCAGGCCGGAAGGTCGACTTAAGGCCGGCGGAACGGCCACGGATGAGCGTCAGGAATCAGGCTTTCGCACCGCACCCTCGGCAGCGATGAGATATCGGTTTGCCCGTGCTCTGGCAACCCGTATAAATGCGCCAGCTTCCGGCCAATCCCCATCATTTCCGGCTTGTTATCAACCGGGTCCCGACCTCATTCCAAGCCCCGATTCTAATGACCTACACCCGCACCCTGGTGCTGATTCCCGCCCGCATGGCATCGACGCGCCTGCCGGACAAGCCGCTATTGGACATCGCCGGACTGCCGATGATCGTCCACGTCCTGCGCCAGGCCGAGGCCGCGCAAATCGGCCGCGTGGCGGTCGCCACCGACGCGCCGGAGATCGCGGCCGCGGTCACCGCCCATGGCGGGGAAGCGGTGATGACGCGCGCCGATCACCCCTCCGGGTCGGACCGGATTTACGAGGCGCTTTGCAAGCTGGATCCCGGGGGCCAGATCGAGGCGGTCGTCAATGTGCAGGGCGACCTGCCGACCATTCCCGCTCATGATATCCGCGCCGCGCTCATGCTGCTTGAGGATTCAAGAGTAGACATCGGAACGCTGGTCGCGGAGATCCGAAAGGAAGAGGAACACACGACCCCAAGCGTCGTGAAGCTCGTGGGCTCCCCTTTGGGCGACCAAAGGCTCCGGGCCCTGTATTTCACCCGTGCCACCGCGCCTTACGGCGACGGCCCGCGCTACCATCACATCGGGCTCTACGCCTATCGGCGGGAGGCGTTGGAGCGCTTCGTCAAGCTGCCGCCATCCGTTCTGGAACAGCGCGAGAAGCTCGAACAACTCAGGGCGCTGGAAGCCGGAATGAGGATCGACGCCGCCATCGTGGATTCGGTGCCGCTCGGCGTCGATACGCCGGCCGACCTCGAAACCGCCCGGCGCATACTGGCAAAAGCCTGAGCGGCTGCTACAAGGCGCGCCATGATCAAAACAACGACCAAGCCGAAGAAAATCGCATTCCAGGGCGAGCCGGGCGCGAATTCCCATATCGCCATCGTCGAAGCCTATCCCGACGCCGAGCCGTTGCCGTGCCCGACATTCGAAGACGCACTGGCCGCGATCGCCTCCGGCGAGGCCGACCTCGGCATGATCCCGATCGAGAACTCGGTCGCCGGCCGCGTCGCCGACATCCATCATCTGCTGCCGCAATCCGGCCTGTTCATCGTCGGCGAATGGTTCCAGCCGATCCATCATCAATTGATGGCGCCGCGCGGCGCGAAGCTTGCGGATATCAAGACCGTGGAGAGCCACGTCCATGCGCTCGGCCAATGCCGCCGCATCATCCGCAAGCTCGGCATCAAGCCGATCGTCTCGGGCGATACCGCAGGAAGCGCGCGCATCGTCGCCGAGCGCGGCGACAAATCGTGTGCAGCGATCGCCTCTAAGCTCGCCGCGGAAATCTATGGCCTCGATGTTCTGGCCGAGGATGTCGAGGACGAGACCCACAACACCACGCGCTTTGTGGTGCTGGCGCGCGAAGCGAACTGGGCCAAGCCGGGGTCGGGACCGCTGGTCACCACTTTTGTTTTCCGGGTGCGCAACCTTCCTGCCGCGCTCTACAAGGCGATGGGCGGCTTTGCCACCAACGGCGTCAACATGACCAAGCTGGAAAGCTACATGATCGACGGCAATTTCTTCGCCACGCAATTCTACGCCGACGTCGATGGCCATCCCGAGGACAAGAACCTGGCGTTTGCGCTGGAGGAACTAAAATTCTTCTCGCGCGAATTCCGCATTGTCGGGGTCTACCCGGGCCATCCGTTCCGCGCGACGTTCAGCGAGACGCTGGATTAGCGCCAACTGATGTGCACCGTGCGCCCACATCGTCATGGCCGGGCTCGTCCCGGCCATCCACGTCCTCGTTCCTCATCAGCGCTGCAAAGACGTGGATGCCCGGCATCGCAGACAAGTTTACGCCGTCTGCGCAAAGCAGACTGCTATGGCCGGGCATGACGTGGAGAGGGTTGCACCCTACGCTGCTGCCTTCTTCCCCAACCCGAACGCATCCGCCAGCAAACTATAAGACTTCTTGCGCGCATCGTGATCGTACACCGCGGTGATGATCATCAGTTCGTCGGCCTGGCTTGCCGTGATCATAGGCTGCAGTTTTGTCATAACCGTCGCGGGGCTACCGACGAACAGCCGTGAACGATTGCGCGCGATCGAGGCGCGCTCACTGTCGGTATAGGGATAGGCCAGCGCTTCCTCGACGCTGGGCAGCGGTGAGTACTGCCCGCGGTCGCGGCGCAATCGGTTGAGATCCATCGACGACGCCAGCCGCTCGGCCTCCGCATCGGTCTCGGCGGCAACGATCGCCACCGCGAGAATGCCGTGCGGCGTGGAGCGCCAGCCCGACGGCTTGAAGCGGGTGCGATAGTTGGTCAGCGCATCGACGGCGTCATGGGACGCAAAATGGTGCGCGAACGCGAAACCCATGCCGACCTGCGCTGCAAGCTCTGAACTGTAGTCGCTGGAGCCAAGCAGCCAGATCGGCGGCAACGGGGAATCGTCGGGCATCGCCACCACATTGTTGTAGGGATGGCCGGGCGGAAAATCCCGGGTCTCCCACAACGTCAGTTCATGCAGCCGCTCCAGAAAATCGTCGCCCTCGCGGCGGTCGAGCCGGCTGCGCAGCGCGTGCGCGGTGGCGCCGTCGGTGCCGGGCGCGCGGCCGAGCCCGAGATCGATCCGGCCGGGAAACAGCGCCTCCAGCATCTTGAAGCGCTCGGCCACGACCAGCGGCGCATGGTTCGGCAGCATCACGCCGCCGGAGCCGACCCGGATACGGCTGGTCACCGCGGCGATCTGCCCAATCATGAGATCGGGCGCCGGGCTCGCCACCGAGGCGAGATTATGATGCTCGGCCAGCCAGTAGCGGACATAACCCAGCGCGTCGGCGTGGCGCGCCAGATCGATGCTGTTGCGCAGCGCCACGGCGGGTTTTGTACCTGTGGTGACGACCGAGAGGTCGAGGATCGAGAGAGGAATCATGGCGCTAACCTAGTGCGCCGTCGCAGGCCGACAAAGGCCCCCGGCACGCAGATCAGGCGCGCGTCGGTGCGCGGGATGACAGTTCCCTCGAAAGAATGGGTGGGACGGATACATATGCCAAGCAATATATTTTGATCTGCCCACTACGAAGGAGAAAGACTTATGGACCGTTTAGCCGCGAAAATGGACAAAATTGACCCCATAACAAGGAAATTTACCTCAATAACCTAAATTTGATCCTGCCCATCTGGTGCGGAATATGTCGATTATTACGTAATGTGCGGCCATATTGGGCAACTTCCCATGGAAGATGGGCTATTTGGCCGGCCAGGTTCGGCCTATTTTAGCACCCTGCAGCTAAGCCTGACGCCCCTACAGAGTGAGTGGAGCTCGTGGTGCCATGACCGAGGTTACGCCCCCCGCGCCCGAAGGGCACCGCGCGCCAAAGTCGCCCGCCATCTCGTTCGAATTCTTCCCGCCGAAGACCGAGGAGATGGAACGCAATCTGTGGGAGACCATCAAGCGTCTCGCGCCGCTCACGCCCAACTTCGTGTCCGTTACCTATGGCGCGGGAGGGTCGACCCGCGAGCGCACCCATTCCACCATCGCCCGCATCCTGGCGGAAACCGAGCTTCTGCCGGCCGCGCATCTGACCTGCGTTGGCGCGGCGCGCGGCGAGATCGACGATATCGTCGGCCGCTATCACGACATCGGCGTCCGCCATATCGTGGCGCTGCGCGGCGATCCGCCAGGCGGCATCGGCACCGCCTACACCACGCATCCGGATGGCTATCGCAGTTCGGCGGATCTCGTGGCCGGCATCAAGCGGCAGCATGCAGATATCGAGGTCTCAGTCTCGGCCTACCCCGAGAAGCATCCGGAAAGCCGCGACTTCGATGCCGACATCGATTTCCTGAAGGCCAAGGTCGATGCCGGCGCAACCCGCGCCATCACCCAGGTGTTCTTCGACAACGATCTCTATTTTCGTTACCTCGACCGGGTGCTCGCCCGCGGCATCGCCATTCCCATCGTGCCCGGCATCATGCCGATGCACAACTTCAAGCAAGCCCGCAACTTTGTCACCCGCGCAGGCACCACCGTGCCGTCCTGGCTTGCTGAAAAATTCGAAGGGCTCGACGACGATCCCGACACCCGCAAACTGGTGGCGGCGACGGTCGCGGCCGGCCAGGTGCAGAAACTCGCCAAGCACGGCGTCGACACCTTTCACTTCTACACCATGAACCGCGCGGACCTCGTGTTCGCCATCAGCCATTTGCTGGGCATTCGCCCCAGTGGCGCACAGAAAGCCGCTTGATCTTATGACCGTGCCTGTTTCCGAAAAGCGAACCGCCCTGCTCGCGGCTGCCCGCGAGCGCATCCTGGTGCTCGACGGCGCCATGGGCACCATGATTCAGGGCCTCGAATACGACGAAGCGGCGTTTCGCGGCGAACGTTTCAAGAACTTCCATCGTGACCTCAGGGGCAACAACGATCTGTTGATCCTGACGCAGCCAAAGGCGATCGAGGACATCCACGCCGACTACCTGCGCGCCGGCGCCGACATCGTCGCCACCAACACGTTTTCTTCGACCTCGATCGCGCAAGCCGATTACGACCTCTCCGGCATTGCCTATGAGATGAATCGCGAAGGCGCCAAGCTGGCGCGTGCTGCCGCCGAGCGGGTCGCGGCCGAGGACGGCAGACCGCGCTTTGTCGCCGGCGCGATCGGTCCGACCAACCGGACCGCGTCGATCTCGCCTGATGTGTCGAGCCCCGGTTACCGCGCCGTCACCTTCGACGATCTGCGCACGGCTTATGGCGAGCAGATCAATGGCCTTTTGGACGGCGGCGCCGATCTGCTGCTGGTGGAAACCATCTTCGACACTCTCAACGCCAAGGCGGCGCTGTATGCGATCGCCGAAATCGCGGAAGCGCGTGGGCTCGACGTACCCGTGATGATATCAGGCACCATCACCGATAAATCCGGCCGCCTGCTGTCCGGGCAATTGCCGGAGGCGTTCTGGAATTCGGTGCGCCACGCCAGGCCGATCACGGTCGGCTTCAACTGTGCGCTCGGCGCCGAGGATCTGCGCGCGCATATCGCCGACATCGGCCGCGTCGCCGATACGCTGGTCTGCGCCTATCCGAACGCCGGTCTGCCCAACGAATTCGGCCAGTACGACGAAACCCCGGAATATATGGCGCGCCTGATCGGCGAATTCGCAAGCGCCGGCCTCGTCAATATCGTCGGCGGCTGCTGCGGCACCACGCCCGATCATATCGCGGCGATTGCGGCGGCGGTCGCGCCGCACCGGCCGCGCGCGATTCCCGACATCGAACCGCGCTTGAGGCTCTCCGGCCTCGAGCCGTTCGAGCTGACGCCTGCGATCCCCTTCGTCAACGTCGGCGAGCGCACCAACGTCACAGGCTCCGCCAAATTCCGCAAGCTGGTGACCGCAGGCGATTACACCGCCGCCTTGCAGGTGGCGCGCGACCAGGTCGAGAACGGCGCCCAGATCATCGACGTCAACATGGATGAAGGGTTGCTGGATTCCGAAGCCGCGATGGTGACGTTCCTCAATCTCGTCGCCGCAGAGCCGGACATCGCCCGCGTGCCTGTCATGGTCGACTCCTCGAAATTCACCGTGATCGAAGCCGGTCTGAAATGCGTTCAGGGCAAGCCGGTGGTGAATTCGATCTCGATGAAGGAAGGCGAGGCGAAGTTCATTCACGAGGCGACGATTGCGCGGCGCCATGGTGCCGCCGTGGTGGTGATGGCGTTCGACGAAGTCGGCCAGGCCGATACGTTCGCGCGCAAGACCGAAATCTGCAAGCGCGCCTATGACATTCTGGTCGGGCAACTGAACTTTCCGCCCGAGGATATCATCTTCGACCCCAACATTTTCGCGATCGCCACCGGGCTCGAGGAGCACAACAACTACGGCGTCGATTTCATTGAAGCGACGCGCTGGATCCGCCAGAACCTGCCGCACGCGCATATTTCCGGCGGCGTCTCCAACCTGTCGTTCTCGTTCCGCGGCAACGAGCCGGTGCGCGAAGCCATGCATTCGGTGTTCCTGTATCACGCGATCAAGGCCGGCATGGATATGGGCATCGTCAATGCCGGGCAGATGATCGTCTATGACGACATCGATCCCGAACTGCGGCAGGTGTGCGAAGACGTCATTCTCAACCGCGACGCGAGCGCCTCCGAGCGCTTGCTGGCGTTGGCCGAAAAATTCCGCGGCAAGGAGAAGCAGACCCGGGAACAGGATCTCGCCTGGCGCGAATGGCCGGTCGACAAGCGGCTGAGCCACGCGCTGGTGCACGGCATCACCGAATATATCGAGGCCGACACCGAGGACGCCCGCAAGCTTGTCGAGCGCCCGCTCAACGTCATCGAAGGCCCGCTGATGGCCGGCATGAATATCGTCGGCGACCTCTTCGGCGACGGCAAGATGTTTCTGCCGCAGGTGGTGAAATCCGCCCGCGTCATGAAGCAAGCGGTGGCCTATCTGATGCCGTTCATGGAAGAGGAGAAGGCGCGCAACCTTGCCAACGGCATCGTGGGCGACGGCCGCAGCTCCGCCGGCAAGATCGTGCTCGCCACCGTCAAGGGCGACGTCCACGACATCGGCAAGAACATCGTCGGCATCGTGCTGCAATGTAACAATTTCGAGGTGATCGATCTCGGCGTGATGGTGCCGGCCTCAAAGATCATCGAGACCGCCAAGGCCGAGAATGCTGACATCATCGGCCTCTCCGGCCTGATCACGCCCTCGCTCGATGAAATGAGTTTTCTCGCCGGTGAGCTGGAGCGCCAGGGCATGAGCGTGCCGCTGCTGATCGGCGGCGCCACCACCAGCCGGGTTCATACCGCCGTGAAGATCGACCCGAATTATCGCCGCGGGCCGGTGGTGCATGTCAACGACGCCAGCCGCGCGGTCGGCGTCGCCTCATCGCTGCTGTCGCCGGAGCGGCGCGAGGCCTATGCCGCCGAAGTGCGCGCCGATTATGCCAAAATTTCCGCGGCGCATTTCCGAGCGCAGGCCGACAAGAGGCGGCTGAAGCTCGCGGACGCCCGCGCCAACGCCGGCGTCATCGACTTTGCCAAGACGCCGCCGAAGAAGCCGGCGTTTCTGGGCGTCAAGAGTTTTGGCGATTACAATCTTGCCGAGCTTGCTGACTACATCGACTGGACGCCGTTCTTCCAGACCTGGGAGCTGACCGGGCGCTTCCCGGCCATTCTCGACGATCCCAAGGTGGGCGAAGTCGCGCGCTCGCTGTATGACGACGCCCGCAAGATGCTTGATCTCATCATCAAGGAGAACTGGTTCAAGGCGCAGGCCACCATCGGCTTCTGGCCGGCCAATGCTAGAGGCGACGATATCGTGGTCTATGCCGACGATACCCGTGAAACGAAGATCGCGATCTTCCACACGCTGCGCCAGCAGCTGGAGAAGCGCGAGGGCCGCTTCAATTCCGCGCTGTCGGATTTCATCGCGCCGGTTTCAAGCGGCGTGCCGGACTATATCGGCGCGTTCGTGGTCACCGCCGGGATCGGCGAGGACGTGGTCGCCGACCGTTTTAAAAATGCCAATGACGATTACTCGTCGATCCTTTGCAAAGCCTTGGCGGATCGCCTGGCGGAAGCGTTTGCCGAACGGATGCATGCGCGCGTGCGCCGCGAATTCTGGGGCTATGCGCCGGACGAGACGCTGGCGCCCGATCAACTCATCCTCGAACAATACGCCGGGATTCGTCCCGCGCCGGGCTATCCTGCGCAGCCCGATCACACCGAGAAGGCGACGCTGTTCACGTTGCT
>Ga0193724_1000236_pt1 | contig 13733 bp, 9 predicted proteins | sample H2a1metaG_FD_146005 | JGI IMG/M metagenome (GOLD analysis project Ga0193724, IMG submission 146005) | Soil microbial communities from a riparian zone of the East river system, Colorado, United States - H2a1 | ecosystem: Environmental > Terrestrial > Soil > Riparian zone | place: USA: East River... | reverse complement strand
GATTCGGCATTACCGGACGACGCTCGAAATGCAGCCTGACTTTTGGGATGCCGATTACAATCTTGGCACTGCCCTTCTGGGCAAAGGCCAGGTGGACGAGGCAATTTTTTATTGCGACAAAGCGGTCAGAATGCAGCCAAACGATCCAGATGCCCACGTGGCATTCGCCAATGCTCTTCTTCAAAATAAACGAATCGACGACGCGATCGCTCACTATCAAAACGCGGTGGCAATACGTCCCGATTACTTTCTTGCCCGTTACGGTCTCAGCCACGCTCTGCTTGAGAAAGGGAAGCTCGATGCTGCAATTGAGCATTCCCGGGCTGCCTTGTTGATCCAGCCTAATAACGCAGACTGTCACACGGTCCTGGCCATTGCTCTTGATGAAAAAGGTCAATGGGCCGAAGCCATCCAACACTACGAAAAGGCGTTGGAGATTTCTCCTCAATCCGTTTCCGCCCTGAATAATCTGGCGTGGTTGCTGGCCGCAGGTTCCAACGCATCATTGCGAAACGGAGCCAGGGCGATTCGATTTGCGCAGCAAGCTGACCAGCTTTCCGGAGGCACCAATGTGCTTGTGCTCCGCACGTTGGCAGCGGCATATGCGGAGGCTGGCCAATTTGGAAAAGCGATCGAAACCGCCCAGGCTGCGATACAGGTGGGGCAGAGTCAGGGTGATGATTCGTTAGCGGCCGAGCTTCAGCAAGAGATCGCGCTGTATGAGTTGGGGTTGCCTTATCGTGAAATGGCAAAATAAGGACGGATGGGTAAACCCGTGCGACTCGTGGTTCGTTACACCGTTGAAACGGACGATCCAATCTCGTGACGATCCAACGGTCAACGATTTAAGGTTTGACGCGGCTAAGGCCGTTAGAGCTCATTGCGCAGAATTTCGAACACCTTCGTGCTCTCCACTACTCCTGCCAGAGCATCTGTTCCAGGGCCATTGCCAAACGCGATTACGTCTTCAACAGTGACCAGGGCAGATTTCGTGTAAAATGCGGCTGGCTCCGGCTGTTCCGCTTGGGGTTGTTTGTTCGGATTTTCGTCTTGTTTACCCGGTATTTTCGCCGCTCCGTACGATTTATCGCCATTCGGTCCGGTCGCCCAGGTAATCCAAGGCTGACCGGCAGAATTAAATCCTAAGAGGGCAATTCCGCTATCTTTACGAAAAGGAAATCCATTCAGGTTCAATCCCCCGATCGCTACATCGCCGCAGACTACAATGGTCGATTTTTCTCCTCCGTAACTTCGTGCAACGCCGACTGCACGGTCCAGTTCGACCGTCTCGCCGAGGGTCCTTTCCCCATTGTTTTCCAGTGCTGCTTTTCGCATTAGCCCTGCATCAACGACCAGTAAATAGCCGCCGACGTTGTACTGGAGTAATTGGATTGCTCGCCGCACCATATCCGAGAGGCTCGGCTGCTGACTTCTTTCTTCTACCTGGTTCACAAACGCGAGGTCTTCTTTACTAAAAACGCCGACCAGTTTTGGACGGCGCCACGCGGGAACCGCGTCCAGTTCGGCTCGGGTTCGAACAATATCGAACCCGTTGCCACGGAGTTCGAGTAGGAGATCGCGAGTATCCTGCCTTTCTCCGCCTTTTGTGATTGGAAGAAATTGTGCCGCTCCGCCACCCATTGCGATGTCGATATTTCCACCATCGACAAACTCAGCTGCGATTTTCTCGCCATCGCTCGACTCACCGGGATGGGCATAAAAGGCTGCGCTGGTCGGGTCAGTAAGCTTTGCGTCCGTTATGAGACCCGTAGCCCGCCCGTATTCCCGGGCCAGTTCAACGATGCTCTTGATCGCTTTCCCGTCGACATTGATCGCAATGGCGCGATTGGCCACTCTCTCACCAGTCGCAATTGCCGTCGCGGCAGCGGCCTGGTCCGGAGCTGCGAAATCCTTTGAATAATTCATCACCAAAGCGGCATGAGCCATCGAGTCCACATTCAGGCGCGTGCCAGCGCCAGCAGCGTAGGCGCGGCTTGGGGCAATCCGGGCAGGGGAAAGGCCTTCTCCAACAAACAAGATGATTCCGAAAGGCTTCCGGATCACCCAGTGCTGAAAATAAAGAACGCCAACTCCAGCAAAGGCGAGGAGACAAAAAAGCGCTAGCAATTGGTTACGCCACTTCATCACCTTCCCTGTAGCGGCGGTCTACAACCGCCGCAAATGAAGCTGCAAGCAGAACACGGAGCGGCCTGAGACAAATCTTGATGACACATGGGAGTCCAATTTATTCGCCGTACCAGCAGTTCTCGATTGAAGAAAGAACCGCTTGTCGTTCTTCTCATTCATCGGCAAAGTGCGCGACGTATGGCTGGTCCGGTATTGCTTATCATTCGCGACGGCTGGGGCATTAATCCGGGTGGCAGGGACAAGCGCAAGGAAAATGGCGACGCAACTCTTCTCGCATCGACTCCATTTCACGAGAAGCTCTACCGTGATTATCCAGGCTCCAAGTTGAGCGCAAGCGGAGGCGACGTCGGTCTTCCGGAAGGGCAAATGGGCAACTCCGAAGTCGGCCACCTAAACCTGGGAGCTGGTCGAATCGTTTACCAGGATCTGACGCGAATTAACAAGGCAATTAAGGAGGGCGAACTAACGCGCAACCGGGTTTTGCAAGAAACGTTTGCCAGAGCGCGCGGCCACCGGCTGCATTTGCTTGGACTGGTTTCAGACGGCGGTGTGCACAGCCATTATTCGCACATGATTGCTCTTGCGAACGCGGCACATGATGCAGGCGTTGCGGAGATTTTCGTCCACGCGTTCACAGACGGGCGCGACACGTCGCCCACCGGCGGCGCCACTTACCTAAAAATTTGCGAGAAAGAACTTGAGAAAAGCGGCGGGCAAATTGTCACGGTGGTAGGCAGGTATTTTGCGATGGATCGCGATCGGCGTTGGGACCGCACCAAAAAAGCGTGGGACGCCGTTGTTCTCGGTCGTGGCGAAATCTGCAAATCCTCGCCCTGGGCGGCAGTGGATCAGCAATATAGAAACGGCAAAACGGACGAGTTCATGCCGCCATTGATTTTTTCTCACGCAAATGAGCAGCGGGTACGTGATGGCGACGTGGTTCTGTTTTTCAACTTTCGCGCCGATCGTGCGCGTCAATTGTCGCAGGCATTTTTGCTGAAGAATTTCGATGGCTTCGACCGCGAGGTCTGGCCGCAAGTGGAGTTCGTCACGCTGACGCAATATGACGTGACTTATTCTTCGCCGTTTATTTTTGAGCCGGAAAAGCTTGCCGACATCCTGGGTGAGATCGTCAGCGCGGCCGGCAAACGCCAATTGCGCATCGCCGAGACGGAAAAGTACGCGCATGTCACCTATTTTTTTAATGGAGGCATCGAGAAGCCGTTTCCGGGCGAAGACCGCAAATTGATTCCTTCGCCAAAGGTCGCGACCTACGATTTAGAACCGAAAATGAGCGCGTTCGAGGTCACCGAGGAATTACTCGCGGGGATGGCGAACTACGATCTGATCATACTCAATTTCGCAAATCCCGACATGGTCGGCCACAGCGGCGTTGTCCAAGCGGGAATCAAAGCTGTAGAGACGATAGACAAATGCATGGCGCGAATTATTCCGAAACTTCTCGAGCTTGACGGCAAAGCCATTGTGACCGCCGACCATGGCAATTGCGAGCGGATGCGCAACTCTGATGGTTCGCCCAACACTGCGCACACTAGCAACCTTGTACATTTCATTTACGTGGCCAACGATGCTGCGCGATTTCGGTGCGAAGACGGAATTCTAGCCGACCTGGCGCCAACTCTTTTGTTTTTGCTTGGACTGCCACAACCGAAGGCGATGACCGGGCACAATTTGCTCGTGCCGATTTCCCAGGGAACGGCGAATTAGAGATGGTAGGGCGCGTCCCCATCGCGGTGAAATCATGCAGATCGAATTCAGGAAATAGGGAATCACCGTTCCGCAGGCTTGGATAGTGTGCGCGGAGACACTCTTCGAGAAGCTGGCGGCGTTGGCAAATCGTCTCGAGTCGCTGGCGGGCGGCATCGCTCTGGCAATTATCTCGCCGCAAATCGCAAAGCGCTTGTTTACACTCAAAAATCGCCGTGGATCCAATTCTCTTAGGCGTCAGTCGATACGCAGCGACGTCGGCACGATACCGGCATTTTGGCAGACTCACTTCCATTGCACACGCGGAATAGTCTTGGGTCTGCGCCCATAAAAACGCCAGCCGCTTCAGCCGGGCGTGTCTCTCGGTTTCGCCGTGGGCGCGTTTTATTCCCGCAGCCATCTCGCGAGTTCGCGTGCCCAATAGGTGACAATGATATCTGCCCCTGCTCGCTTAAGCGCAGTCATGATCTCTAGTGCGGCATCGCGCTCGTTCAGAAGGCCTTTCTCGACGGCGCTCTTGACCATCGCATACTCGCCGCTCACATGATAAACGGCGGTCGGTTTTCCAAATCGCTCACGAACACGCCACAAAATGTCCATGTAGGGCAACGCAGGTTTTATCATCACGATGTCCGCTCCTTCGTCGACATCCAGCGCTACCTCACGCAAGGCTTCCTTTGCGTTGGCAAAATCCATCTGATAAGAGCGGCGATCACCGAACTGCGGCGGGCTCTCGGCAGCCTCACGGAATGGCCCGTAGAAAGTCGATGCGAATTTGGCCGCATAACTCATAATTGCAGTTTGATCGAATCCTGTGGCATCGAGCGCTGCGCGAATTGCACCAACACGGCCGTCCATCATGTCGCTCGGCGCCACGATATCCGCGCCGGCCGCGGCGTGAGAGAGCGCCGTCCTCACTAGCAACTCGACTGTCTCGTCGTTGAGAACATGGAAATGATCTCCGTCGATGCGTATCACCCCACAATGACCATGGCTCATATATTCGCACAGGCAGACATCGGTAATCGTGACAAGGTCCGGACATTTTGATTTAATCGCTCGCAGCGCTTTTTGGACGATTCCGTTTTCAGCGTAGGCGCCACTAGCCTGTTCATCTTTTTGTTCGGGAATTCCGAAAAGTAGAAGGGCTTGAAGCCCCAGGTCCTGAGCGGCATGCGCTTCATCGGCAGCTTCCTTTACAGACAACTGAAAAACCCCTGGCATGCTGGCGATCGGCCTGCGTTGCTGCACCTTTTCACTTACAAACAGCGGCAAAACGAAATTGTGGGCGTTTAAGTGTGTCTCGCGCACAAGGTTTCGCAGAGCAGATGAACGCCGCAGCCGACGCGGACGGTGCACGAGTTTTCTCACAATGCGACGCTACGCGTTGCGAAAGTGAGTCGCAAGCAAGCAGGAACCGGCATCCCGGCGCATTCCTTGAATGAATGGGACGCTTGACGGCGCATCACCTTAGGTGTCTGCATCTTGATCGTGGCGCGCGGCTCCGATTACCTGTTAGTCGATATCAGTAATTCATACGTAAAATTTGCATTCGCATCTAAAACCCGAGTCTTCGCGCCGACGCGCATCGTTACTGCCAGCCTTTCAAGTGGCGTAATCTCCGGATTTCTCGGAAAACGAAATGTGAGGAAGGTGGTCGTCTCCTCGGTAGTGCCCCCGAAGAACTCAGCAATTCTGAAGGCCGTGGGAAAAACGAAGGTACTCTGGCTGGACTGGAAGCTGAAACTGGGCGTCGAGATTGATTATCCCAAGCCGCGATCGATTGGCGCGGACCGGCTGGCGAACGCTGCGGCCGTCACAGCACTTTACGGTTGTCCCGCGATCGTGGTGGATTTCGGCACGGCGGTGACCTTTGATATCGTATCAGAGCGTCGGGCGTATGTCGGCGGCGTGATTGCGCCAGGGCTCGAAGCGATGACTAACTTCCTTTATCAGCGAACGGCGCTCTTGCCGGAGCTTTCATTGAAAGAACCGCGACGCGCCATCGGCAAATCGACGATTCAGGCGATGCTTTCGGGGGCCGTGTTCGGCTATCGCGGATTGGTTCGCGAAATTCTGGCCCAAATTACAGCAGAGCAGTTTCCGCGTAAGAAGGTTCACGTCGTGGCGACTGGTGGATATGCGCGACTGATCGCGCGAAGATTGCCCGAGATCGGCGTGGTTCATCCAAACCTTACTTTGGAAGGATTACGGATTGTGGGGAACCTTAATGACTGATTCAGGGCGGGCAGCATGGTGGCGCCCTTACTATTTTCCGCGCATCGATTTTTCCGAAGGGAGCCGAAAAATCGGTCGCTTGGAGCAACTTTCCACTTGTCAGACACGCTGAATAGGGTTTCAATCGCTACTTCATGAGAGTGTGGGGGATGGCGGCGGTCGCCGCGATGGTGCTTAGGTTATTCGCCGCAGATTCGTTTGGAGCGGAAAATGTCGCCCCGACGAAAGCGGAGCTGGAGGAAATGTACAACGCTGCGTTCCGCGCGTTTGATTCGAACAAATTTGCGGAGGCGCTCAAACAACTCGATGCCATAGATGCTCGCCAGCCTGATCTTGCTGCTTCAAAGAACTTGCGCGGCGTGATCCTGATGCGACAGGGCAATTACGATCAGGCAGAAGCAGCTCTCCAGGATGCTTCCCGAATCGATCCTAAGTTTTGGAACGCGCGCTTCAACCAGGCGGAGATCCCATTTCTTAAAAAAGATTGGGCCGAAGCGCGGAATCGCTTCGAGCAACTTCTTTCGAGCGGGGAATCCGATCTCGCAAAAGAAGCTTCACAGCTGATCCAATACAAAATCCTGCTCACGTATCTTCTGGAGGGGAAAGACAACATGGTCGATTCCATTCAGGCCAAGTTGGAGCTTTCGCCTGATACGCCGGCGGTTAACTACGTAAAGGCAGCCCTCGCCCTTAAGCAAAAAAATCAGAAAGAAGCGAAAGATTGGATCAGTGCCGCGGAAAAGAATTTTCCGCCGCAACTGAATAAACTTTTCGCGGAATCGCTTTACGAAGTTGGATGGTTGGAAAAGCCAGTCGGCGAAGCGCGGCCTTCGTTGCCGCTGATGACGGCTGCTGAGCGCTCGGAAAAATCGAAAGCCACGGCTCGTGCAAAGTTTGAGCAGGCACAGCAGGCGCTGCGGCAGCGCGATTTGGCGGCAGCTCTGAAACTGGTCGATGAAGCTGACCAGGCAGACCCGAACCAGGGTGCGACGATTAATTTACGCGGCGAGATTCTGATGCAGCAGGAGCAGTTCGACCAGTCCGAAGCGGCATTCAAGAAAGCAGCGAAGCTGGATCCGAAACTTCGCGAGGCACAATACAATCTGGCGCAAATTCCATTTAAGAAAAAGGAGTACGCGAAAGCGCGAGACCGTTTCGAGTCCTTGTACAAGCGCACGCCCGGAGGCGATAAAAATCAGGCGGCAGAGCTCATCAAATTCAAGATTTACATGACGCTTTTGCTCGAAGGAAAAGAGAGCCGCGCACATGCAATGATGGACGAGTTTCAATTTACCGGGGACACGCCAGCATTGTACTACGCTCAGGCGGCTTGGGAATTCCAACACAACAATTCAGAGAAGGCCGCCGATTGGACTGCTTCGGCCAATAAGATTTATTCGTCGGCGCTAAACAGCGTTTTTGCTGACGCTTTTTACGATGTTGGTTGGATGCAAAGACCTCCAGCAGAGACTATGCCGGCACCCGCGTTCGACACAGCCCAGGCTGAGGGGAGTCCAGCAGTCGAGCCGAGTCCTATTCCAGACAAGGTCTTTGCTGCAAACAGCCAAAGTGAGACCTCGAAAAGTGAAGGGCTGGCCTTGGGCTCAACGATGACCGCGGCCAGGGCAGGATTGGATATTGCCGGCACTGGATCAACAACCGGCCAAACTTCGATCTCCTCCTCGCATGAGTCGGCGTCGGGAACCGGCGCTCAGCCCGACCAGCAGCCGACCTCGGAATTGCCAGCAGGCGGCAACGATTCGACGGCTGCGGCCGCGCCCGCTGAATCGCCGCAGACATCACCTGTTTCCACGGAACAAAATGATCAGCCGGCCGTCGCTCAAACGAGCGTTTCCGCGAGTCCCGCCGTAGAAGTTGTGGCTGCCAAATCTGCGCCGTCCGGCGTTCTGACAAGAACCAGAATGTGGGTTGTTGGAGGACTTCTTTTAGCGGGGCTGCTCATACTCGCCTGGGTGACCTTGCCTTCGCTTCGTCGTGGTTATGCCTTCAATGTGCCAAGTTATTCACGGACAACCTCTGCCGCCACGCCTGCGGTGTTTAAGTCGAGAACGTCGGCAATGCCGCAAAAGAAAACCTTACAGGGCAACGGCTTTGTCGGAGGGCCGCGTCAGATTTCGCTGCAATTAAAGGCGTCGAAACCGTCATTGCGACTTAGCGCTGTTCCGTCGGGCAACCTTAGTGATGGTTTTAATCTGACCAAAAGCCTCAAAGTAAAGCCGTCACGAGAATTGGCCTATCAGACGGAAGCGCAAGATCGCGAGGTGTCGCTTGTTGAATCAGAGGCTGAATCATCGGTGGGGTCAATTCTCGAACATGCGGCAGAGAACGGGGAGAGCTTGCATACGGACACCACCGAGACGGCTGGGATGGCCGGGGTTTCAGCGATCAATGAATTGACCGAAGTCACTGCTGCAGTGGAGCCACAAGCGATCCCTGCGATTCCCGAAAGCATTGAGGAAATCACGTGGCCCACACCAGAAGCGAGCGATGCGTTCGACGGCGCGAAAGAAACCTCGTCGTTTGAGGAGGCGCCCACTGAGAGACCGCAAGCTGCAGAAATCGAATTGCCCGCCATGACAGCGTTGACCGAGCTTCCCGTTGAATCGGTGAGCCTCGAGCAACCGCTGCCCGCCGAAACAGTTTCAACCGTGATTCCCGCACCAGTGCTTGAACGCGCTGCCATCTTGCCCTCTGATCCACCAAGGGCAGCTTCCGAAGAACCTGTATTTCCGCAAACAACAACACCCGCAATCATGCCTGAAACAACTCAAACCCCAACCGCTCCCGTAAACAAAGCCCCGGCCCCGCCGATGGCCAAACCGCAACAACCACCTGCTGCGATGCAAACATCCGTGCAGCTCACTTTCTCGTTCGAGATCGCATCCATGCAGTTGACACCTAGTTTTAAGATGGGCGCCCTCAAGGTGCGTCCCATATCGAAGCTGGTCACGATGCGGTTGCCTTCGCCTCAGCAGTCTCAGTCGGCTCTGAATTTGCAGGTCAGCTTCGAAGTAGCAAAGATTCAGCCCACCTCAGGAGCGCTCGGCAGGCTCCGAATGGTTCCGTCTCAACAGCAGAGGCCCACACCTGGTGGTTTGCCCTCATTTGCAGTCGCGGGATTGCAGGTGATCCCTAATTCTGAGACCGCGCCAGTCCAACTCACGCCTTCGCAACAGGGACGGGCGTCTGTCCTCGTCACTGTACCATTCCAGATTACCACGCTGGAGTTTGCGCCCTCACTAGAAATTGCATCCGTTATCTTAAACTCGAATTCCAAGCAGGTGGCTGTTCAGTTGCCGGGCGCCGGACCATCCCCAGCCGACGGAGCGCCAATGTTTGAAATAGCAAATCTGGAGCTCGGCGAAAACGGCGACATCGCCATGCTGCATCTAAATCCTGTCAGCGCGCCAAAGCGGGCCTAACCAGACGAGCTTTCGTAGTCGATCAGCGCCAGTTTAGCGAGTGCAGTTGTTTCGGAAGGAACACGCCGTTCTTTCGAATCAGCTTGCCGTCGAAATAGATTTCACCGCCGCCGTACTCGGGGCGTTGAATGCTTACCATATCCCAATGGACCTGGCTTCGGTTTCCGTTGTCCGCTTCTTCGTAAGCTTGTCCCGGTGTGAAATGAAACGAGCCGGCGATTTTTTCATCGAACAAAATGTCACGCATGGGATGTAAAATGCGCGGATTAAATCCAAGCGAAAATTCACCGATGTAGCGCGCACCCGGATCTGAATCGAGAATCTTGTTCAGCTTTTTTGTCTCGTTGCTTGTCGCGCCAACTATTTTTCCGTTTTTGAATTCGAGACGAATGCCATCAAACGCGATTCCCTGATAAATGCTTGGCGCGCTAAACGTCACATGCCCCTCGACCGAATCTCTTATGGGGCAGCTGAACACTTCGCCGTCGGGAATATTGCGGTCACCACCGCAGATCACGGCTGGAATCCCTTTTTTGCTGAAACTGAGATCAGTGCCGGGACCTTTGATTTCGACTCGGTCCGTCTTTTCCATCAATCGATGGAGCGTTTTCATGCCGGGCAGAAGTCTTGTCTCCGGCGGCACATCAGATAGTTCCGTGACGTTGTTGCTGCCGCGCACTGCGATATACGCATCCATTTTTTTCATTCGCGCCAATTCGTGGCTTGCCATGAGATTGAGCTGTCTGTCGGAGGCCTCCAGCGCCAGCGCGCGGTTTACTCGGGCGTGATAGGTCTGTGCAAATGGCACTCCGCCCGCTTTCCGCGCCGCGCGTATCAGCGCGATCGTCATTTCATCGGGAATATCGAATGTCTCGATGAGGACCGTTTCATTGCGCTTAAGACGGGCGGAATATTGCACCAGAAGTTTTGCGAGTTTATCAAACCGGGCGTCGTGCATAAGCCCTTATCATTCCACCAGCCCCGTCGGACGCAACTGGCTGATGCTACTCGCTCCGGATAAATTTCGCTGCAAAAGCCCCATCGAAACCGTCTCCAAAAGGAAGCGAACGCTTCTCTTCCAGAAGACGAGGAGCCAGCGGACCGTCGAGAATTCGGCGCACTACCTGTTGATTCTCCTCCGGCTCAAGGCTGCAGGTGCTGTAAACAAGTACACCCTCCGGCTCTAATAATGGAATGAGCGCACGCAGCATTTCCTGCTGCCGCTGTCGCATGCGAGGGAAATCGCCCGGTTGTAATCGCCACCTGACATCCACGCGTCGTCGCATTACTCCGGTATTGCTGCAAGGTGCATCAAGCAGGATGCGATGGAATGGCCCCATTGAAGCAATCCGTGCAGGGACGCGATCGCGCGTCCAATCGTGATCAAAAATGTGGACGATCCCAACGCCGAGGCGCGCCATGTTCTCTTTCAAGGTCTGCAGTCGCGCTGGGTCGCGATCGCATGCGACGATTGTCCCCCGGTTTTTCATTAGTTGAGCGATGTAACCGGTTTTTCCGCCCGGAGCAGCGCATGCGTCGAGGATTCTTTCTCCGGGCCGGGGATTCAGAATCTGGCAGGCGATTGCGGTGCTTGGATCTTGAATGTAGCAGTGGCCTTGACCGACGGCGCCTGTCGGCAACGCATCAAATTCGATGAACTCGGGGTGACGTGCGACCAGTCGCGAGGTCGGATAAAGTCCGAGAAACTTTTCGCGATCGATTTTTAATTGATTAATCCGTCCGTAGAGGGGCGCGGGAAGATTGTTCCATTGGCAGAGTTCTTCCGCGTGTTGGGCGCCGAGGTGCTGCTGCCAGCGGTCGACAAGAAATTGTGGATGTGAGGTCCGAACAAATAGGGGCTCTCCATCCGCATGTGCCAGCAATTCGCTCTGCCGCCGAATCGCGGCGCGAAGCATGCCATTCACGATTGGTCGCTGTCTTTGTGGGACGAGCGCGACAGTCTCATGGACCGCCGCATGTGGCGCTGTCTTGAGGAGGAAAAGCTGATACAACCCGAGGCGCAGAACATCACGAAGATCGACATCGACCTGCGAACTGCGCAGGCAGCTGATCCAAAAATCCAGCAACGTTAAATTACGCAGGACGCCATAAACGAGTTCCAAAACAAACGCGCGATCCGAATCAGCCAACTCCGCCTTTGCCAGAAATTCTGAGACAATCGAGTCGGCAAACCGCCTTTCTTTTCGCCATGTGCGTAGCGCCTTGAGCGCAATTCGGCGAGCAGACAGCCGCGCCATATTCTGAAAGACTGTTATTGCGGTTTCACGCTGGCGCGCCCAATCGAATAATAATGAAAGCCCAGTCGGCGCATCGTTTCAGGGTCTAACAGATTTCGTCCGTCGAAAACGATCGGCGTTCTCATTTTTTCTTTCACTACCGCGAGGTCCACGTTGGCGAATTCGTTCCATTCCGTGGCGATGACCAGCGCCTCGGCATCATGCACTGCTTCAAGGGCGGATGATGCGAATTCCGCGTCGGCGATTGCTTTGATAGCGCGGGCTTTCTGCATTCCCTTTGGGTCGTAGGCAATGACATGTGCTCCTTCGCGCAGCAGGGTTTCCACCAGATCGACTGCGACAGAAGAACGAAGATCGTCTGTGTCGGGTTTAAATGTGAGACCCCACACTGCAATTCGTTTTTCCCGCAATACCCACAGCGTTTCCCGAATCTCTTTTAGAAAGCGCTCCTTCTGGGCGCCGTTAATGCGCTGTACTTCCTTGAGCAAGTTAAACGGAACACCAATCCGCTCGCTGATCGTGATGAAGGCAGCGATATCTTTGGGAAAACAGGAACCGCCATATCCAATTCCAGCGTTAAGAAAATCGCGGCCGATTCGGTGATCCATCCCGATTCCGTCGGCGACTTTTTCAACATCGGCGCCGCTCGCCTCGCAAATCGCCGAGACCGCATTGATATAGGAAATCTTCAGTGCCAGGAATGAATTCGCGCAATGCTTAATGAGCTCGGCGCTGTTGATGTCGGTCACTAGGATCGGCGCCATAAACGGCTCATAAATCTTCTTCATGAGGTCTACGGCGCGTTCGCTTTGGGCTCCGATCACGATACGATTAGGCTTCATCAGATCGGCTACCGCACAGCCTTCGCGGAGAAATTCAGGATTACTGACCACGTCGAAGTCTGCGCCATGGCGGTTGTACCTTTTGATTGATTCAGCCACTTTTTCGCCCGTTTTTACAGGGACGGTGCTCTTGTCAACAATCACGCGGTAATCGGTGAGAACTCCCGCGATTTCACGCGCGACTTTCTCCAGGAAGCTAAGATCGACATTGCCATCCGGTTGTTGTGGCGTAGGAACGGCGATAAAAACAATCTGCGAATTCTTCACGCCCTCCTCTATGCTGCCGGTGAAACGCAGCCTCTGCGCCGACACGTTGCGATGAATTATTTCCTCAAGCCCGGGTTCATAAATTGGCACCTCGCCAGCTCGCAGTTGCTTGATTTTCTGGGCATCATTATCGACGCATATGACGTTATGCCCGACATCGGCGAAACAGGCGCCAGTCACCAGGCCAACATAACCGGAACCGATGATTGCAAGATCCATGATTGGGGAATGGTGCGGGCGAATTACCCGCTGCACAAGTGGAACAAATCCAGGCCATCCGGAATTGTTCGCCTGCTTTCGTTCATTCTCCTTCGGACGAAGGATCGAAGTTTAAATCGAATCCAAATTTAGGGAATGCTTTGAGCGTTATGGTGAAGAGGATGCCGTACTCCTTCGATCCGTTATTGTCGCGTATGATGCCACCGAACGAGGCCACCCAGCTCGATAAGTCTCGATAGATTGAGTAGCGCTGTTGTTCGAGGAGCCCGGTTGCCCCTTCGTATTGCTCCTGCACTGCAATGCCCCAGTTGTCGTCGATACGGTAATATCCACCGACAACAAACAGGCTGCTGTCCTGGAAAAAGGGATTGCCGTTCAAATACCGGTGCGCAACGGTTAGTTGCAAATTTGCCAGTGGCTGAACATTCGCAACAGTATCAACTTCGGTAAATCCTTTGGCGAAAGCCGGCACTTGGGAGTTAATGGAGAGCGACATCCAGGGCAGTGGTGTAAAGCGGATGTTGTTAACGAGGTTTGAGTAATCCGTCGGTTGGTAGGGGTTCTGGAATTGCACATCAACGAAGCTATCG
>Ga0193724_1000235_pt1 | contig 13785 bp, 15 predicted proteins | sample H2a1metaG_FD_146005 | JGI IMG/M metagenome (GOLD analysis project Ga0193724, IMG submission 146005) | Soil microbial communities from a riparian zone of the East river system, Colorado, United States - H2a1 | ecosystem: Environmental > Terrestrial > Soil > Riparian zone | place: USA: East River... | reverse complement strand
CGGGTTGCTCAAAAAATTCCCGAACGTTCCGCGTAAGGGATCCAAAAATTTTACGCAGTACTCCAGTGAACGGCCTGAAAGAACTTCTCACGACGAGGAGCCAAACAAGGCCAAAACAACAAAAGAAAAAATTAAATCAACCAAAGGAACAAAAGATGAACCTTAAAAAGCAAATAGCAGTTATCGTTCTTGCCCTGACAGCGACCACTTCGCCAGTCTGGAGCCAGGACAGACAAGCGTTACTATCACCGATCGCCGCCCAAACCCTTCAGGGGACGTGGCGCGTTACCAGGACCTCGGTCGACTGTATCACTGGTCAGGATATATTGTCATTTCCGGCTATCACGACCTACAATCAGGGCGGCACTTACACCGGCTATGGGGTCCCGCCTGGTGGCGATCCCGGTCAGGGGACCGAATACGGTGTTTGGCAGCGCGAGCCAGGCAATCATAATTACTCGGTCAGGGTGGTGAGTTACGCCTATTCCGCGGAAGGCGATTTTGAACAGAGCTGAAGCTACCGAAGCGATACAGCTCACCACCGCCGACAGCTTCACTAGTACTGGCACGGTCCAGATCTTCGACGCTGATGGGAATCTAATCGCCACCATTTGCGCCACGAGCACTGCAACGCGGTTTGAATAATCCTGGCAAAACAAGATTCGACTTCTGACCAATTAACGGGTTTGGCGCGTTCCATCCGCGCCAAACCCATTCGCTAATCAAGGATTTGCTTAAAATTCTTTAGGGCACGCAACTCTAGCTCATTGAAACGAGCACGATACCGGCGCTGATCAGCACTGCCCCAACGATAAGTCGCAAGCTTAACTTTTCCTTCAACACTACCGCGGCTGTCAGCGTGATGAAAATCACGCTCAATCCTTGAAACGGATAAAGATAACTAAGGTCGAACCTTTGGAGCAGACCAAGGGTGAGAAAAAAGGAAACTGTCATTAGAGCTATGCCCATAGCAGCGAGCGAAACGAAGCGAGAGTTGCGGAAACCCAGCGTCGCCGACAACTCCATCGCTCTTTTCAGGATGAGCTGGGCTGCCACAAAGCTTAACAGAGAAACAACGATGAGAAAAAAGGCGAGAAAACTCACAGGCGTCCCTCGATTTGTGCGATCGGTTTGGCAACCAGCGCTAATCCGATAACGACCAGTGCAATCCCGCACCAGCGTAATGTCGAAATCGATTCGCCTAGAAAAATCCAACAGCCCAGCGGAACGAGGATATCGACCACGCGCGACAGAGGAAAAGCGATGGTCAGTGGAATATATCTCAGCACGTAAAGCCAGCTGATGAAGCTGGCGATGATGAGAAGAATCGCCCACCAGACCAGCGGCGAAGCCAAACCGTTCACACCGGTCCAAGACCATGCGCTGTCAGTGTTTGCCACCTCTGTTGCACCACGCTTCAAAAGAAATTCGGACACGAGCACGCACGCAACGCTGAGAGCAAGTTGCAGCCAGGGATTCCCGAAACCGGTAGGCCGATTTTGCATCCGCTTTTCTAACCGGCGACCGTGGCATCGCAAGCGATTTCGGCTTGCCAACAATTTCTAATACTTACGCACGCCGCTGCAGCCGCCTCGATGTGCCAGGGCTTTCTCTGCGTTTCCGCTAGCAGGGCGACACAGCGCCGTGGCTATAGATTCATTAGAGCTGATCGGCGTTAGGAAACCGCTGTAAAACAGGATCGTGACGCGTCGGGCCTAGATATTTAATGAAGCGGCGAAAGATCGGGCTGAGCAGCGGACTTGTGTGCATGACGTACAGATCGAGCGGCACAAGCTCGCAATCCAAATGCAGTTTCGGCTCGTAGTTGAGGGGGTTGCTGTAGTAATACTTCAAACCCTGCTGCAGCGCCCAGGAGATGATGTCGCGCAGCGTGTAAAAATAAAGGTGCAGATCGAGCGCGACGCTGTAGTCCAGTCCAATGCATTCGTCGTAAATTTTGTCGTCGCAGACGAGGCAAAAGCTGAATGCCACGATCTTGCCCAGTTGGCGCCAGATGAAAAAGCGCGCTCGCTCCGGCATCCGCTGTCCGATTGCGCGAAAATAATCCTTCGTAAGGGTCTCGAATTTTAATGGCGAACGCTCGTGGACAGCGAGATACAGGGGGTAAACTTCATCAACAAGAGGCGTGATATCGTTGACGACCTCCATCTCGATCCTGGGCGCCTGTTCAGCTTTGCGGAATTTTCGGCGCAGATCTTTTCGAGTCGCCTTGCTAAGCGTGCCAAAATATTCGTCCCAGTTGTTGTAATGGAGTGAAAGCCGCGTCATCGGCATGCTGGGAATTCGCACATAACCATTCAGAGGAAACGTTTCGAGTTCCGAGCGATAGGTCGCCGGAAAATCTTTCAAAACGATCAGTGAAGCTTTGTTCTGCCTTGCATAAGTCGAAAGGCTCGCCTGCAAGGCGTTTGCCACCCATGCTTCGTATTTCTCGTCGCACGCGTCCAAGTCGCCCGTACCGGCTGCGCAGCCAACCATCAAAACGCGCATTGTTAGAAAGCGCGGGAAAACTTTGCGAACACGATCAACGATCGAACTAATTTTGCCTGGCACGCCTTCGATGAGATTTTGCCGGACGAAGAATACGGGCTGGATTGCTCGCGCATTGCCGGAACCGTCTTCGAGCAGCAGATAACGGTACTCGAAGCCACCCTCGACCGTTTCTTCCACGATCTCGTAGTATCGGTGGTCTTTGCACTTGTTGTGAAACGCTCGTCGCCAGGCGTCGCAATTGTGCAGCTCGGAGCGTGTGACGATCTTTGCCACCCTTTGGGGAGTTGGAACGCTGCTGCTAGGCGGCATAGGAACAGATTCTCGCAACCTTGCCGCGACTAAAGTTGGATGGTCGGTTGTTCTGCATTTGGTTTAAGAGCGTAAGCCTGGCGTCGATCTTCATTGAAAAGAAAACGCAAGGTGAACAAACCTGCGAGCCAGTTTGTCAAAATTGTTCGCACACTGTGTTTTCGAAGTGAATCGTATTGAAGAGCGTTCCTCGCAATCGAAGGTCCTGGCGACGGCCGCGGCTGTCGCGCTGGCAATGGTTCTTGGCGCGCTGGATTATTTTACGGGTCGTGAGTGGGCAATATCAGCCTTCTATCTGCTGCCGACGTGTCTGGCGGCATGGATGGCCGGCCGGTGGGCGGGATTCGCGGTAGGAGCTTTGTGCACAGGGGCGTGGTTCTTCAGCGATGTGTTCAATGGCGCAACATATCAGTCTCCGCTGATTCCCGCCTGGAACGCGATCATGCTTTTTATATTCTTTTTGGTTGTCGTCTGGCTACTCACTGCATTCCAACATTCTCACTATCACCTGGAGCAAACAGTCGAGCAGCGAACAGCCGCGCTGCGGACGGAGATTGAAGAACGAAAACGGCTGGAACAGGCTAAGCTTCAGGCGGAGCGCCTCGGCGTGGTTGGTGCCATGGCAGCCCAGGTTGCGCATGAAATTCGGAATCCGCTTGGCTCTATCTCGCTCAATCTTGACTTGATCGGGGAGGAACTTCACGCTTTTGCAAACTCCAGCGGCAGTTCCACTGCCGAATGCGACGTGCTCCTCCGCGAAATGCGTTCGCAGGTATTCCGCATCCGCCAGGTGCTGCAGGAGTATCTCCGGTTCGCGCGAATGCCGAAGTCCGAGCGTGCCGCGGTTTCGCTGCCCGCCTTTCTTGAAGAAAAACTTAATTTCGTGCAGCCATTGCTTGATCAAAAGCACGTGGATTTAAGCAGGACGCTTGATCCGAACCTACCACCGGTTCAGGTCGACCCCGAGCAACTCTGGGAAGCCATCTTGAATCTGATCAGTAATGCGTTGGATGCGATGCCCGATGGAGGAAACCTGACTGTGAGCGCGCAAAGGCATGGTGCGGAAGCTTTGGTATCGATCAGCGATAACGGTCGCGGCATGACCGAGGAAGAAGCTCGGCATCTTTTTGTCCCATTCTTTACCACAAAGAGCGATGGCACGGGCCTGGGTCTCGCATACACGCAGCGGGTCGTCAACGAACATGGCGGTAAGATTAATTGTGCTACGGCGTGGGGCAAAGGCAGCACTTTTAGCATTCAACTTCCACTTGCGGTAGCTGTATGACATGACGATTTCTCTTTTTCGACTTTCCGATACGCGCGCCTGTTTTTTGTCGCCTCTGGACGATTTAGCGCATCGCCAGGCGATATTCTTTTGAAACGATTATGGAAAACCTGAGAAACAAATCTGTTTTAGTCGTTGATGACGATCCGGGAATGCTCCGGGCAATGATGAAAGTGCTTGCCAAAGAAGGCATGCGAGTCACGGGACTCTCTGATCCAACTGCGGTTGTCACGACGCTTGCGGAGTCTGAACCACGATTCGACCTGGTCATTACTGACCTCCGGATGCCCACGTTCAGCGGGCGCGGGGTTTTAGCGCTTGCCGGCGCGTTGCCAAAACTGCCAGTGATTATCATCACCGCATTTGGCGGACCCCAGGTCGAAGCTCAGGCGCTCCGCTTGGGTGCCTTTGCCTTTCTCGAGAAGCCGGTTGCCGCCGCCGAATTGGTTGATGTGGTAAAGCGTGCGATCGAAGCGTCGCCGATTCAGGAAGTGTAGCTGGATAGCTCCATCCTAGGGGCTCGATCGTTTCGGCGCTGCGGCCTCAAGGGCTTCCACTTTAAGAACGCCTCCGCGGATGTGGAGATCGCGCTGGGGGAATGGGAATTCAATCCTGGCTTCGCGGAGTTTCTTTTCGATAGCGAAATTAAGATCGCTTCGGTAGCGACTCGGACGAGCGCTCATTTCGCTGCTCCACACCACCAGCTTAAAATCAATCGAGTTCTCAGCAAATTGTTCCAGGAAAACGCCCGGGGTCGGCTCCTTTAAAGTATGGGGATTCTCGTGCGCGACAGCCAGCAGCAAGTCCCGCACCTTGGCGACGTCGCTGCCATAAGCTACGCCCACTGGAATGCGGAACCGCACGCGGGGGTCGCCGTACGTCCAGTTGGTTACCGAGGAATCGATGAATTTCGTGTTTGGCACGATCATCATGATGTTGTCGTTAGTGCGGATAACCGTGCTGCGCGCTCGGATATGCTCGACTTGACCGGCGATCCCGGCTACTTCGACGCGATCCCCGATTGTAATCGGCCTCTCCGCCAGGATCACCAGGCCGCTAATGAAATTACTGGCGATATTCTGCAAGCCGAACCCCACGCCTACTCCGACCGCGCCAGCGAAAACCGTTAAAGCCGCGAGATGAATCCCCGTGTTCTCCAAGACAATGAAAATGCCGACCACCAGCACGATGTTGCTGACGACTTGGGCAATCGCGTACTGGAGCGAACGATCGAGGCCGCTTTGTGCAAGCAGGCGGTTAAAGAGAAAGCGTTTCGTTCTCGAAGAAATCCAAAAAACTGCGATCAAGAGCGCTACCAGCAGGAAAAGCTGAAGCAGGCTCAGCCTGATAGCCGGTAGAGCGGCGTTCCAGCCCAGTGGAATTCCCGCGGCGTTAATCGCATTGACCGTAAAAAAGACGATCGACGCCAGACTCAGGATGGTCGTGACGATCGCGATAAAATTTGTATCGATCTTGAAGCGGCTAAAAAAACGGCGAACGACATCGCTTTGTAGAAATCGTGCAATGACAAGGCCTGCCACGAAAAAGCCAGCGAACGCAGCCAAGCCGAGGAAAGTGACGTAATGGCCGCCTACGTAAAACAGAGGCCGCCGAGAAGCGTCAATTCCACGTTCTCTAGTGTGAACGCGTTATGGGCCTTCGCAACCCTGGAGCCGCGCCGGTCAAATACACGCGTTGGCGTTGTAGTGGCGTTCGCCGCGGCGAACGCCTGAGCTACTACGGGAAAAGATAGGCGCTTGCCACAAGCGCCTCTACAACATCAGCAGCGTCCGCCAGCTTACTGCTGCTTGGCGCGCTCTTCGATATACTTGATCACATCGCCGACTGTCTGCAGCTTTTCGGCGTCTTCGTCCGGGACTTCGACCGAAAATTCTTCTTCAAATGCCATCACCAGTTCGACAATATCCAGCGAGTCCGCGCCCAAATCCTCAATGAACGACGCCTGTGGCGTAACCTGCTCGGGGTTAACGCCCAGTTGCTCGACAATGATGTCTTTAACTTTCTCTTCGATCGATTTTTCCGCCATAAAATTTGTTCGGTTTGTGTTGGTGCGCGTGGAAAAGCCTAAAGCATTTCCGGGCACAGCATGTGCAAGTAAATGAATTAAAGAAGTTGTCAATCATTTTCGGGTTTGCCACTTAAAACCTTCACGTTTGCTTCCGTTTGCCATTCGAGTAGATGAAGCCGATGACTTCCTCCGCTGTCGAGCCCGCCGACCTGCTCGATCTAAAGCTTCTGCCCGCCTGGGTGAAAGAACCCGTTGAAGCAAAGCGTTACGCCGATGTGGAAGGCGAGCACGATTACGAGGGCCCAGCACGACACCGTGGGGGTATGCCGACGCGCAGGGGAAGACGCTCACCGCTCAGCTCCGATAAATCGCGGGCGGGCGTCCAACGCCCAATAACGAAAGCTAGCCGGCACGACGTAGGGCGCGATCGCCGGGCGCACCGACAACAGGATCGAAGGGAATCTCCGCGTCGAGAAGCCGGTTCTGAAGTTTCCCGGCCAGTTTTACCCGAGGTCACAATCCGCTTTCTGCCGTACTCTGCGCCATTCGAAAATGTTGTTGCGCAAATCAAATCCGGGTCGGTTGCGTATTCGCTGTACGCTCTGGCGCGTTTGTTTCTTGAAAAGCCTGAACGCTACGAGGTTCGGTTCACAGGAAAAGCGGAATCGCCGCTTTATCAGCTTGGCGACAATGGCGCCTTGTCTCTGAATCGAGAGTTCCTCGAGCGAAATGCTTTCCGCCTGGCTCAATCCGAGTTCTATAAGATCGACATTAGCGAATCCGAGCCGATCAAGGGGAGTTTTTCAAATGTGGCTCGATGCCGATTGAGCGGGACTCTTCTTGGGCCGACGAACCATCACAATTATCAATTGCAGCTGCGTAGCCTTTACGAGCAACGCTTTAGCCGGCGGATGAGCTTCGCCGATTATCAACGACAAATCGAGATCGTGAACGATGCGGAGTTGATTGAGCGCTGGAAAGCAGAGGCTCGGAAGGTGACGACCTATACGACCTCCCGCGAGCAGGTTCCTTCGACCTTCTCTTCCGCGACGGATGTAGAGCGACATTTCCGATCGCATTATCTGGAGAGGTTAATTAAGACTCCGGCGGACGCGATCATCGGCGGAGTCGCGAGCCGGCGTTTGCCGGACAGGACCCTCAATCGGGCGGTCGAAGATGCGTGGGTGCGGGAAACGCGCTCGCCTTCAGCGATGATGCAGGAGTTGGCTGGACGATTTCGACAGAATGGGCTCCAGGTTTTCCGGCATCGCCGCGGGATGTTGTTTGTCTCGTCAATCCGGACACGCCGCTTTGTTCACGAACAAGCTGGCGTGTCTCAATCGGTGAATGCGATTCTCGAAGCGCTGGCAGGGACAGCAGTAATCAATCGCAAACAGCTTTTTGAAAAGTTGATTGGTGATGTGCCAACCGAAGGTGCCGAGCCACGCAAACTCGCGTTCGCGTCCGATCTGAGGTGGCTGATCAACGAAGGTTACGTGATCGAGTTCAATGATGGCTCGCTTGATCTTCCACGAGGAAAAACCAAGCCGCAGGAGGCCGTAGCACAAAAAGTTCCGGCCGCAGAACCAATGGAACACAGATCAGCCGAACCGACGGAGCAGACGCTCGCGTTGGCTATTTGGCGTGGACCCTACTCGCCAACGATTCTTAGCGAGAGCGCGGAGTCGCCTCCTTCGTAACGAAGGACTTCATTTTTTTCATCCAAGACCGCAATCTGCGGTGCATGCAATGCCGCTTCTTCGGGTGTGTAGCGCGCAAAACTCATGATGGTGAGGCGGTCGCCAATTTTGCCCAGATGCGCCGTGGCCCCGTTTAGTTCGATGATCCCACGCCGCGCTTCGCCGAAAATTGCATAGGTCTCGAATCGCTCGCCATTGTTCAAATTGCTCACGAGGATTTTTTCATACGGAATCAGGCCAACGAGTTCACCCAGATCGGCAGAAATCGTCAGGCTACCCTCGTAATCCAGGCTCGCCCCGGTGACGGTGGCGCGGTGAATCTTTGATTTGAGGAGAGCGAGTTGCATCGATTCGACTTGTAGGGCGCCTGTATCAGGCGCCATGACGTCACAGAGACGCCCTACAATTCTAGATGGCGCCGGCTTTTTTAAGCGCCTTATAGGCGCCGTGTTTGTTGATTGTCTTCAGGCCGCGTGCGGTAACGCGAATGCGCACAAACTTCTTTAGCTCAGGCACCCAAATACGCTGATGCCGCAGGTTCGGCGCGAAAATGCGCGGCACATTTTTCGTGACGTGTCGGCCCACACCGCCCTTCTTTTTGGCCATGCCGCGCCGGTGAATGACGCTACCGCGCATGACTTTCGATCCCGTGATTCTGCAAACTCTGGACATGATATAACCTCAGAAACAGGCGCGTAAGCTGCCGCGCCTCAGTCCACCGGTCAAGTAGATGTTAAGGTAGCCAACGCGAACACGGATGCTTCGTCATTGCCTTCATTCATGGTTGAACGCGCAACTGGCGGAGGCGGTCAAATTTAGCTCGCACAAGGACCAGTCGACTCGGCAAGATCAACATTTCGCGTAATCCGTGCACAAAAATAATCACAAACTGCGGATTGGGATTGTCGGAGCGGGCAATATCGTTCGTGCTCGCCATTTGCCGGCTTTGAAGAAACATCCGGAGGTCGAGATCGTTGCCGTCTCTAATTCAACGTACGAAAGCTCGGAAAAATTTTGCCAGGAATACTGCCCGTCAGCCACGCCGATGCGGAATTGGCCCGAGCTACTCGCCCTGCCGGACATCGACATTATCTGGATCGGTACGCCGCCGGTAATGCATTCGGCCGTGACTGTTTCGGCGCTTGAGGCCGGCAAACACGTCTTTTGTCAGGCGCGTATGTCGATGGACCTGGTGGAAGCCGAGGAAATGCTCGCCGCATCAAAGCGCTATCCGGAACTGGTGACCATGCTTTGTCCGCCCCCGATGGGAATGCGGGCTGATTTGCTCGTGAAAAAACTCCTGGCCGAGGATTACATCGGCCGTCCGCACCATGTGCGATTGCAAAGTTTTGCCAGCAACTATTTGGATCCGGGCGCTCCACCGCATTGGCGGCAGCGGATTGAAATTAGTGGACTCAACGTTCTCACGCTTGGGATTTACGTCGAAGTGTTGCAGCGCTGGGTCGGAGACATCAATGGCGTCTTCGCGCGCGGCAAAATTATTCACCCAATTCGTCAGGGCTACGAAGTCATCATCCCCGATCTGCTTACCGTCCTTTGCGCTTTCGATAACGGGGCCGAAGGCGTGCTCGAGTTCAGCGGGATCGATGCGCTTGCGCCAAGCGACCGGGTGGAAATTTACGGCAGCAGCGGCACGCTCACTTACGATTTCGGTTCGGATGTAGTGCAAGCGGGCAAGGTTGGTGATCGTGGACTCCACGTTGTCGAGCTTCCCGCAGAATTGGAAACTGAGTGGCGTGTGGAGGAAGATTTTCTAGCCGCAGTTAAATCCAAGGGGCGCGTGCGTCCGCATCCCAATTTCGAAGATGGCCTTGGCTACATGCGCGTCGTACAAGCCGTTGCCGATTCCCGGGCCAGCAATGAATGGGTGGCGATTAAACGCTAAAGATAGCACCCGTCGCGCTAGGGAGTCATCGCATCCCCCACGAGAAATCGTCTCACCACAAGTGCCCAGACCAGCAGCGTGATCAGTTGGTACCACGCGAAAAAACGGTCGTAGCCCCGCCGGTGGACAATGAGTCCAGCCCCAGCCAACACCGCGTATTGACCGACGAAGGGAAGGTACCAGATCGGATGAAAGATATCGCCGTGAATTGCGGTTTGCGTGATGTCGAGCAAAAACATCGCAATGAACGTGGAATAATAGCCTGCCCGGTTCCGTTCAAAGCGACCCTTGTGTTCTTCTTCTTCCGATAGATCGGGTGGATAAAGGAAAACGGTCAGCATGTAGAGCGTAATGGTCCACACAATCAGCACGAGGAACTTGTCGAAGCTCCAGTTGACCTCGGTATTCCACTTGAACGTGACCCACCATTGCAAAGCCAGCAGCAACAGCGTCGCAAGCGTTAGGACAATATGGACGTCGTCGAGTGGGTTCTCGTTGCGGCGATAAAACGCCCTGCCGGCGCCAGCAATTAGGTTGGTTACGCCCAGACCGATGATGATCGACATCAGCGCGGCGATGAACTCGAAGCTGCTCATGAGGTTCTGCGCATTCTGCATGACGGGCCGAGCTTATTCGGGATTGGCTTAGAAAATCGAGCGACAAATGGGAATTCCCGCATGGGCGCGCTGGGGAGTGCAGGCTGCCAGCCTGCAGGTCTCGGCAGCTTGCCGAGCCCGGGCAAGTTCGCGGTATCTGAAAAATTACATGTGCAAAGATGTTGCCGGCAGGGCTGCCGGCAACTACAGGCTAGCAGCCTGTGCTCCCCAGAAATACGCGAGACGCGTGCGCTACCCCAGACCCGTCACTACCGCGCACCAAGCGGACTCGTCTTGGCTAACAACCAGCTCAGCGCGTCATTCAAATCGGCCAGCGCTACGCCTTCGATCGGATCATTGTGGTAAGCGCCGTGTAATGAGATCACGCGCTTCTCGCCGGCATAAGCATCGACCACCAGCCAGTGATACCGAGCCGGCACGACTTCGTCTTTTTCCGCAAGCAGAAAAATCGCCGGTGTATGAATCGCTTTCGCATTTTCAATGCTGTCGAGGTCTTTCGGAATCTGTAACGCAACAGGGCCCGCCAGCAGCCACAGATTCCACCAGCCAAATCGACGCAGGATCATTTCGCGCAATGGCGGAGGATTTTGCAGAATCAATCCGGTGACGGGGCGATGCGCCGCGACATGTAGTGCCGCGGTTGCGCCAATGCTGGTTCCAAAAGGCACGATTGGACGGTCCACTGCGTGCCGTCGCAATTCATCAAATACTGCAAGCGCTGCCGGCCCGATCTTGGAAAGCCGCGCTGGCCCGGTGCTGCCGCCGAATCCGGGATAATTTAATCCCCAGATTTCGACCGCACGGTCATTCCACATCTCGGCCTCTTCAGTGGGCCAACGCTCAGCACGGTCTGCGTTGCCATAAAAGCGCAGAACGTACACGTCCGCATTGCCTTTAGATCGCGCCGCCTGGGATTGCGCGATCCATAATTCCAATTGTCCATTCTCGAATGGAATAGTTTTCCGAACTGCACCGCCTGCATTGATCGGTGTTCTTGTTGGAAACAAAATCAGATGATCGGGCAAATGACCGAAAAACATCACGACTAAATATACGACCCCGATTGCCAGCAAACACCACGGCGGTGGGAGTACTCTTAGCCTCACATCTGTTTGGCCCACGAAACAAGCGAATGACGCGAAAATTCCAGGACGGCGTGACACTCGCGGGGGGCGGGGAGGCAACCCGGCCTCGTACCCGCGCCCATGCCCAAAAGTGGTATCAGGTTCACCGCGGCGAGGTCATCCAGCGATGGATCACCACATTCCAAAACGGCCTTACTGTGACAAAATTCGTGCCGATTCGTGTTTCAATTCGTTACTAAGGATGTTTAGCTTTTCTTTAAATCTGCCAGATCCTTGAGCACTTGCTCGCTGTGATCGGCGGGCTTCACACCAGTGTATACTTTGGCGATTTCGCCTTTGGGATTAATGATGAAGGTGTTGCGCGCGGCGAGTTTGCTCCCTTTGTAGTCCATTATCGAACCGTACTCTGTCGAGACCTTCGCGTCAGGATCAGCGAGCAATTTGAAATTAAGTCCTTCCTTCGTGCAAAAATCCTTGTGCGATTGAGCAGTGTCCACGCTCACGCCGAGAATGGCCGCTCCAGACTCTTCGTACTTCGCAAGATCGCGCTGAAAATTGCGCGCCTCCAGTGTGCAACCGCTGGTAAAATCTTTCGGATAAAAATAGAGCACGACCCATTTGCCGTGATAGTCCTTCAGGCTCACCTGCGAACCGTCTCCAGTCGTTAGGCTGAAATCCGGGGCTGGTTTTCCCACTTCCGGTTGCTGCTGAGTTTCCGCTGCCATCAAGCCCAACGTGCCAAGCCCAATGACTGCTGACAAGATCATGTTTCTAATATTCATGCCTCAGTTTTCGAGCGCATAGGCAGTTAGTCAAGAAGAGGCGGGTTGGGCAGCCCACAACGCGTTGGAGGCTGGTCCCTGAATTGAAAGCTTGCGCTCAATGCCGGGTTTGAGTCAATTGGCTCGCTCATGGCGAGACCGATGGTTGCCGAAAATATTCCGATTAAGCCTGTGCCGCTGATTCTTGGTCTGGTTGCTTGCTTGGGACTTGTCTTCACAATCTTCACTCTCTTGTTTGGCTTCACCTCGATCCCGGCAAACTCCGTAGGGGTGAAGACGCGCTTTGGCGCTTATCACGATGTCGTCAATCCCGGCCTTGCTTATGCGATTCCGTATATCGACGAGATACACGTGGTGCCAACCCAGCGCCTGCTAAAACTGGAGTTTGGTTTTACTACGCCGAACGCCACCAACGCTTACCAGGGCGACATGGAACCGGAGGAAACCGAGACCATGATCACAGGCGATCTCAACACTGCCCTTGTGCCGTGGGTTGTGCAGTATCGAGTTACCGATCCGAAAACGTATTTGTTTGGAGCACGCGAACCGGAGAAAACATTGCGCGATCTTTCCGAGAGCGTGATGCGCGAGGTGATAGGCGATCGCACCGTGGACGAAGTGCTCACGGTTGGGCGACACGACATTGAATCATCGACTTTGAAACGTCTGGCCGACCTTTGCTCGCAGTACGGCTTGGGAATTCAGATTCAACAGGTACAACTGGCAACGGTGCGTCCACCGCCTGCCGTGCAGGCTGCCTTTAATGAGGTCAACCAGGCGCAACAGGAAAAGCAAACCGCAATCAATCAAGCATGGGCCGTATATAACGATGCGGTGCCAAATGCGCGCGGCCAGGCGAAGGAGCGCGAGAAACAGGCCGAAGCGTACGCCTTCCGCCGGATCAATGAAGCAAAGGGCGAAGCGCAAAAATTTTCATTGTTGCTGGCCGAGTACCGGAAAGCGCCGGAGGTGACGCGGCGGCGCCTTTATCTCGAAGCGATGCAAGCGATTCTGCCCAATTTGCAAAGGAAAATCATCGTGGATGACAGTTTGAAAAACATTCTCCAGACGTTGCCACTGCTGCCAGCCGATCAAACCAAGGCGTCCCCATGAACACGATCGATGTCACTCCTCGGCCCGCAGCTGTCTCGGGCATTGTGCGCTTTTTGCAGAGCCGATTGATGTCGATCCTGGGAATTCTTTTCATTTTGACGGCGCTCAAGTGGGGAGCCCTGCTGTTCGTTGTCCATCAATATGAAACTGTGATTATCACGCGTTTCGGCAAAATCGTTCGCACGGTCACAAACCCTGGATTGAAGATCAAGCTGCCCATCATCGACAACGTGCACCGTTTCGATAAGCGTATCCTCGCCTGGGATGGCCCACCGACCGAATGCCCCACCAAGGATAAGCTCTACATCATTGTCGATTGTTTCGCTCGGTGGCGGATCAGCGATCCGTTCCTCTACTACAACCGGCTTAATGACGAGCGCAGCGCACTCTCGCGCCTGGATGATATTCTGGGCAGCGAAACGCGAACCGCTGTCGCTGCGCACGA
>Ga0193724_1000233_pt1 | contig 13820 bp, 13 predicted proteins | sample H2a1metaG_FD_146005 | JGI IMG/M metagenome (GOLD analysis project Ga0193724, IMG submission 146005) | Soil microbial communities from a riparian zone of the East river system, Colorado, United States - H2a1 | ecosystem: Environmental > Terrestrial > Soil > Riparian zone | place: USA: East River... | reverse complement strand
CTTAATGCCGAGTGGAGCCGCCTTCTTAATGAGATTATCGACTAGCGCCGGGTTGCTTGGATTAGACGGATTGAAGAGAGAAGCAAGAACTGTTGCCTTTGGAAGTATTTCGCGAACAAATTCCAACAGCTTTGGCGTTACGTCAGCGTTCAGACTCGCGGTGCCGGTCGTACGGTTACCCGGATGAGCAAGACTAATAATGAGACCATTGCCAACTGGATCGTTCATGTTGGTCATAACGACTGGCATAGGTGGATCGAGTCGCTGTACAGCCCGTACCGCCGCGGGGTTATTCGACAAGATTACGCGAGCGCCTTTCAGAGCTAACTCTTTTGCAAGTGTTTCAAAGCGGTCGTTTAAGCCATTAGTAAAATGCGGTTCTAAAATGAAATCACGGCCGGGGACTAGGCCATTGTCAAGGAAACCCTGAATGATCGCATTGCCTTGGGCGTCGCTTGGCTTTGGAGGAGCCTGACTTCCGAGAAATCCAATCAGAATCGGCGCCTTTTGCGCGGATGATACCAGTGGCCAAATTGTAGCCCCAACGGCTGCAAGCACAATGAACTCGCGTCGTCGCATTCGCCACCCACCGTACGCGCTCTACCTGCGCATAAGTCCGTATTACACTCACTTATCACGGGATTCAAAGTGAAGGGAAGAAAACCCAACATAACCGCCCTCCCCGGCGCATTAGAGGCGCGACGAACAGGTGTGGCGCGACACGAATCCCGGGCTTGCTCACGGCTATCCCGACATAGACGGTCTGCGCAAGTTCGTTCGCGAGTCCGAGCATAGGCCAGCCCAACGCGAAGTGTTCAAACGTTCGCACCTTGGCATGTGGCTTGATAGTGCGGCGGAACCGGCATTCGATCTAACCGTATGGGATGAAGGCAGAGAGACATTCGATATCGTCAAGCTTGAGGGCTGCAAGGCGTGGATTGGCGTCGATCTGTCGAAAGTCACCGACCTGTGCGCCGTGTCCGCATCAATTCAGATGCCAACACCGGCAAACGAGCCATCGAACAGATATGCCCTTCACGTTCGTTCGTTCGCACCGGAGGAGGGCATTCGAAAACGGTCCGACGTTGACCAGGTCCCGTACGTTCTATGGCGCGATCAGGGATACCTGACCGCTACGCCCGGGGACACCGTCGATTTGAGCGTTGTGGAGTCCGCTATCCGAGAAATGTGCGAACTATTCGACGTTCGGGAAATCGCCTTTGACCGGTGGTCGGCGCGGCAGATGATGGATTCGCTTGCCGAAGACGGCTTAGTTCACCTCCGATCGCCCGAGGTCGTTGCTGACTTGACGAAATCGTTTCGGGTTCGGTCACTGACATCAAGCTGATCGCCGCACGCCAAAAATGCAGCGTGCGTCGCACCAGATCTCGTGCGGGCCGCGGTCAAAGGGCGTTTGCCACGCGGCATTGGAGTCGAGCGACTTCGTGATGCTCCGGCAGAATGGAGCAGTTCGAAGCCCTCGGACTGAATCCGCGATAATTACGGACCGGGCTCAAAACGGCGGTTTTGGCCTCCCAAGACTCCCATATTCCCGGTTGCCGAAAGGTATTGGCCGTGGAAACCCTGGCGCGGGGAACGGAATTTTTGGATGCAGAGACGGGAGGCTAAGAATCGGCCTGAGAGACCGCAAGTATCACCTGAGACCGAAAGAGCGGAATGATACCGGCGAAAATCCCCGCAGAAACGGCCTCTTTGGAGCCGACCCGGAGATCTGCGGTTTGGAAGGACTGGATGGTGGACGTGACAGGGATCGAACTCGCGACCCCCCATAGTAATGATGCATCAAACGCAAATTAGGCAAAGTGCACAGTCACACCATGATAATCGCGGAATCGTCTCTGCAACTCAAGAGGATCGCTTTCGCCGAAAGCGAGCCCCAGCGGATTTCCTTACGCCAATCAGTGCTACCGGGCGCCAGGTTATGAGCCTGTGGGATGGACGCAAAGTCTCACGTTGTTCGTAACGGAGCCAAGTTCATATGGATAACGGGAAAAACTTCAACCTTTCGCGCTAGACCGCAACGGGAGCTTATTCAGTGTTGGCGGGCGATGTGCCAACCGGTCTGCGCGCCACGCTTTCTGATTTTACGACGCATGAGATTTTGACCTTTCAGCAACGTGCTAACGGTCCCATGCTCCGTACGGATCTGGACTAACACCAACATCGGTAACCTGGTCCATATTTGATATGGTCTCACGCGATGTCAAAATCTCAGTTCCCCTTGCCATCTGGCGCACTCAACGTTGAGGAGGCCGCCGACTACCTCCGCGTCTCGCGTGCCACGGTTTGGAGACTGCTAAACACTAAAGAGTTGCGTCGCACCCGCATTGGAGGCCGAACCGTTATTCGCCGCATTGATTTAGATTCGTTTCTTGCTGAGGCCGTCGAGACGAGTTGAGCTTCCTAAGCGGACTCATTTAAGGTCCAAAATTGGTCATGCGTATCGCTATGGGAAAATGCCTTGTAACCGTTTCGATCGCCTTGGCCTCCGACACGGCCTTGGTATAGCGCACGACCATTCTTTCTGAGATTCATTACCAACGACCATAAAAAATTGGGTTCTAAAATTCACTTTCCGACCGTGCCCTTTCGGGACGGAAAGACCGAAAACCTCCGGCATACTGCGCTTCACCCGCAAAAATCCATTGTGAGTTCGGAACGCGGATCTCTACGTCAGTAGTCCGACAACAGCTCTTCCGTGCGCTTGATCCCACGAGACTGCGCAAAGCGACCGAGCGCATTTTCTCCATCGATTTGGGTCCGCTCGAGTTCGGGCTTAAGGACGGGATTGACGCGTGGTCGGTTCGCCACGAAGGCACCCTCGCTTGAGCCCGGCTAACCAACACCTGCATCCCCGCAGACGTGAACCTGGGGTCCGTGGAGCTATTTTCACAAATTATTTTGATTTTGAAAAGCAACGAATCCGACAACGAACCGGACGATTTCCGAAACGCTGTCTGACCGAATGAAGGAAAATGCAAGATATTTCAGAAAGATCTGCTGGCGCTCCCTAGGAGAATCGAACTCCTGTTTTCGCCGTGAGAGGGCGACGTCCTAACCGCTAGACGAAGGGAGCGGACGATCAGGGAATAGCCTTGAAATCCGCCGGCTGCAAGATGGCTTCGTTCAGGGTTCGTTGACGAATTTCAGCTGGCCGGTGGCTTTAAGCGTACGCGCATCAAAAGTGCGGATTTCGATGGCGCCGCCGATATCCAGCGTCACCACCAGGCGGTCGCCGGCGACGCCGGTGGCGACGATGCGGGCGCCTTTCGGCAGCATCGAGGTGGTATCGGTCACCACCGCACTTCCCTCGGTGCGGAAAAGACGATAGCCGATGGCGATGAGAACGGCCGCTACCGCCAGCGCCGTGGTAAGGCCTGCAATCAGCATCATCCGCCGCACCCGCGCGAACAGCGCGGCCTGCTCGGGTGTCGGTTCGGGCGCCACGATTTCGGTCATGCAAGGCTCTTTTAGGGAAATAAGGCGCTTCATTGGAACAAGGCTCGTGTTCGAACAGCGGTCAAAAGCTTGAGGTCATCGTCGCCGGCGACGAGGGCTCGGTCCGGCTCGATCGCATGCTCGCGGTGCGCCTTCCGGAGCTGTCGCGCTCGCGGCTGAAAGCGCTGATCCTCGCAGGTTCCGTCACCGTCAAAAGCGCCCCCGTCCGCGACCCCGCTTATCATGTCAATGCCGGCGATACGATCACAATCGACGTGCCGGAGGCGGTCGCCGCCGAGCCATCCGGCGAGGATATCGCGCTGGATATTGTCTATGAGGACGACGACATCATCGTCATCGACAAGCCGAAAGGCCTCGTGGTGCATCCCGCCGCCGGGCATGAGACCGGCACACTGGTCAACGCGCTGATCGCCCATTGCGGGACCAGCCTTTCCGGGATCGGCGGCGTCCGGCGCCCGGGCATCGTGCACCGGCTCGACAAGGATACCACCGGGCTGATGGTGGCGGCGAAGAACGACCGGGCGCACAAATCGCTGACCGAGCAGTTCGCCGACCACGGCCGCACCGGCGCGATGCGGCGCGGCTACATGGCCTTGGTATGGGACCTGCCGAACCGCCAGCGCGGCACCGTCGACGCGCCGATCGACCGGCATCCCTATGCCCGGGAGAAAATGGCGGTGCGCGAGAGCGGCCGCGAGGCCATCACCCACTGGGAAATTCAGGAATCCTTCAACGGGCGCGACAGCAAGCCGGTCGCGGCACTGCTGGCCTGCCAGCTCGAGACCGGCCGCACCCATCAGATCCGGGTGCATCTCGCCCATATCGGGCATCCCTTGCTGGGCGACGGCGTCTATGGCCCGCATTTCAAGACCAAGGCCAGCCATCTTGGCCCGGCAAGCCAGAACGCGTTGGCTGCCCTCGGACGCCAAGCGCTGCACGCATACCTTCTGGCGCTGGAACACCCCCGAAACGGGGCCGTTTTGGAGTGGATTTCGGATTTGCCCGAAGATCTCGCTCGCTTGCGGGATTCGCTACGGGCGACGCAATGACGCAGGCCGACCTAAAAAGCGTTGTTATGCCAATAGGTTATACCAGCCCCACGGAGACGTGACCCCCGCGATCCTTCCAAATGCCCCCCGGTTTAGTGTATGTTGCACCTGCGTTGAATATCCAACGCGGAACATCGCAGGCCGGGCGGCTTTAACACAGCGTCCGTCTGCCGGGCCCGCCGCTATCGGGGGCCTGAACCACTGGAGGGCGCTAGCAAATGGCCCGTACAGCTACCCTGCCGATTCTCAACGGAGAGTCCGGCTTATCTCGTTACCTCAGCGAAATCCGCAAATTCCCGATGCTGGAACCGCAGCAGGAATACATGTTCGCCAAGCGCTGGCGCGAGCATGACGATCGCGAGGCGGCACACCACCTTGTCACCAGCCATCTCCGGCTCGTGGCCAAGATCGCCATGGGCTATCGCGGCTACGGACTGCCGATCTCCGAGGTCGTCTCGGAAGGCAATGTCGGCCTGATGCAGGCGGTGAAGCGGTTCGAGCCCGAAAAGGGTTTTCGTCTCGCTACCTACGCCATGTGGTGGATCAAGGCGTCGATACAAGAGTACATCCTGCGTTCGTGGTCGCTCGTAAAGATGGGCACCACCGCGAACCAGAAGAAACTGTTCTTCAACCTGCGCAAGGCCAAGAGCAAGATCTCCGCGCTGGACGAGGGTGATCTTCATCCCGACCAGGTGAAGCTGATTGCCAAGCGGCTCGGCGTGACGGACCAGGACGTGGTCGACATGAACCGCCGTCTCGGCGGCGATGCCTCGCTCAACGCGCCGATCCGTGACGACGGCGAAGCCGGCGAATGGCAGGACTGGCTGGTCGATACCTCGCCCAATCAAGAAGCGATCATGGCCGAGCACGAGGAGTTCGATCATCGCCGCGAGGCGCTGAACGGCGCGATTGGCGTGCTCAACCCCAGGGAACGCCGCATCTTCGAGGCGCGGCGTCTGGCGGAAGACCCGATGACGCTGGAAGACCTCGCCGCCGAATTCGGCGTATCGCGCGAACGCGTGCGGCAGATCGAGGTCCGCGCTTTCGAGAAGGTGCAGTCGGCCGTGAAAGGCACGATCGCCCGGCAGGAAGAAGCCACGCTCCACGCCGCGCATTGATTTTCGCGGCAAGGCAATGAGAGACAAAGCCGGCGGCAACGCCGGCTTTTTTGTTGAGGCGAGCGACGGGTGCTCCCGGTCAAGAAATTCTACAAATCGATCGAGGTCGGCGAGAGCCTCGTCCGACCATTCGACCTTCATCGATTGCGCCAACTCCGGAACGCCGGCGTGCCCCACGTCTGGAGCCACCGAACGACATCATCATTCGCCGCGACTGAATCTTGCGCCTCAAACGCTTTCCAACGGCGATCAAGCTCAGCGATGTCGCCGACATCGGCATCGGCGGGACCGGCCTCAAGCGTGGCCAATTCCGCCACCAGTTCCGGCACGCTTAGGCCGCGTTCCGCAGCGCGTTGCTTGAGCACCATCGCAGTGTCATTGTCGATTTCGATAGTCTGGGTTTTCATTTGCATATTATAGCCGAAATCGCGTCCCGAATCCAGAATGTGTCGCGCAGCATCCGAGGCAAATAGCTACATCCGTGGGTCACCCTACTCTCCCCACTGCCTTGCCAGCGTCGCCAGCGCGCAGCCTTCGCAATAGCGTGCGTCCTTGTAGTCGATCCAGTTGTGCGCATAGACCCGCCCGATCGGAATGCCGTAACGCGCCATCAATACCCGCACCAGAATCCGCCACGCCGCGACCTGCGCCTCGGTCGCGCCGCGCGTCACGTCGGGATAATTGCCTGCGAATTCCACGCCGATCGAATTGCTGCCGACCACCTGATGAAAGGTCGGGCCGTTATCGATGTATTTGTTGTCGTTGCGGTTGGCGCCGTCGCCATGGGTCGGAACCAGATTTTCCGGCACCGCCCAATACACCGTGCCGTCGGTTTCGACCCAGACGGTAACGCCGCGACGCGTCGGATCTTTCGCCTGCTGCTGCGCCCCCGAGCGCGCCGAGCCGGCCGGTCCCTCGGTCTGATGCACGATGATGTTGCGCCATGGATGGGCGCTTGACACTTCGCCCCACGGCGCCAGCCAGATCATTTTCAGGCCGGGAATATCGGGCGTGCCCGAGCCCCGCGCTGTTGTCGCGAGCTCAGGCGTTTGCGCGGCCGCTGGAGTCAAGAATGCGACGACGCAGAGCGCCGTCACCAGCAAGCGGGAGTCCATGAGGCTCACGTCCAATGAACACTAAGGCTGAGCGTATTCAACCGCAAAACCGGTATCCACTTTTGCGGAATACGCGCCTGCGTAGCACGCTCACGCGCGCTTGCGCAGGTTCGGATCGGACACCGCCTCGGCGGCGATATCGGACCCCGACGGCGGCGCGGGGTCGTAAGCCGCATAGCAGTTCTTGCCGTCCTTCTTGGCGGCATAAAGCGCATGGTCCGCGGCAGCCATCAGCCGGTCCGGGAACGGGCCGATCTCCCGGGTCCATTGCGCGACGCCGATCGAAAGCGCGATCGGGATATCCGCGCCTACGCAGGCCGCGGCATCCTCTCGGCACACCTGCAGGATGCGGCGGGCGATCATCGCGCCCTCGCGCAGCGTCGAAGCGGACAGCACGACGCAGAACTCGTCGCCGCCGCTGCGCGCCAGCATATCGCCGGGCCGCAGCCGGGTCTGCGCCATCAGGGTGAAATGTTGCAGGCAGGCGTCGCCGGCGGCGTGGCCGTGGGTGTCGTTGATCGCCTTGAAGCCGTCGAGATCGATCACCAGCAGCGCGAATGGCTCGCCGCTGCGCTCGGACTTGGCGCATTCCTCGGTCAGGCGCTGCAGCAGGTGCCTTCGGTTGCCAACGCCGGTGAGATCGTCGAGCAGCGCCAGATCGGCGACCTCGTTGCGCAGCCGGTCCATCGCCATCAGCAGGCAGCCGAAATTCCAGGCCATCGACAGGAACATCAGCAGCAGGACCAGGGCCGACTGCAACGGACTGAACTGGGCGAAGGTTAGCCCGGCGCTGACGCTGACAGGGAGCAGATTGGCCGCCGCGCGGACGACATAAATGGCGATAATGAGAATGGCGACGATCGCCGCAAGCCGCGCGCCGGGGCTGCTACCGCCATGCTGCCGCGACAACAACAGTTTCAGTGTGAGCGCGAGCGGCAAACACTGGCCCAGCGAATAAATCAATACCCGCATCGCCGAGCTGTCGTACCCGACCATGAAGAACATCAGGCCGGCGAAGCTCAGTCCAGTGATCAATGCGGTTCCGCGCCACGATACCGGCTGGTCATAAAACCGTTTGACACCCATCGCGCCAAGGCAGACGGCGAATATCAGCACGATGGAGGCGACCAACAGCGGCAGCAGCGAATCCGTGAACATGCGCAGCATCGCCAGTGCCGCGCCGCCGGCGGCGACGAATGCCGAGCCGGTCCAGAACCGTGCCGCCTCGAATTTCGGATAACTGCGCGCGACATAGGCCCAGACCAGGCCCAGCGCGAGAAAATTGACGACGTACGCCGTCCACAGCGTCGGGACGCTCAGCATGATCGGCCGAGTGCACGCGTTGCCCTCCCTCCGCCATCGCCGAACAGCCCGCTCATGACGATCCCCGTCGCTTCATACGTTAAGATGCGGCTGGGTGGCTTAACGGACTCTCACTTGCAGCGGCGCAATCCGCAGTGTGGTTTTGAATTGGTGAAGACGCCGCGCGCTGGTTCCGGATCGATGCAGAATGCGCCGATGCGTTGTCTCCTCGTTAACTCTGAAGAAGCGCTGCGTCGCGCGTCTCGATGGCTGGAGATGGCGCGGAGTTGATCATCGGTCCGCGCTTGTCTCGGACCCGGCGGCGCCTGTTGCGCAGCCATGACGTGTGAAGAAGACCGAAAAACCGCCTCAATACGCATAACAACTGTGGATAACGCGATGACAGCAGCGTGACAGCGCGAGGCAGCGCGCCCCGAATCTGTTCGGATGAGAACTGAGGCTGTTGCGAGGCTAGCCCTCCCCGAGCATGCCTCGTGTCGCGTTTCCACCCATTAAACTCAAAAGAGGATGCTATGGCTAAGAAAGCGAAGAAGGCGAAAAAGGCGAAAAAGGCAAAGAAGGCCAAGAAGTCCAAGAAGTAACCTTCGAGCCCGGGTGGAGCCTCGCTCCGCCCGGGCACCCGCCATCAGGTTCAACAGTTCATCAAAGCGGCGGGCCTCGAGCCCGCCTTTTTGATTTTGGGATCGCTTAGCGTTCCGCAAATGCCAATCTTGCCCCGAGCGCGGCAAAGCCGCCGGCGAAGACGCGGCGCAGCCAGGTCATCACCTTTGGCCGCGTCACGATGCGGTCGCGGACCGATGCTGCGAACAGGCCGTAGACCGCGAATACCGCAAACGTCATCGCCATGAACGCGGCGCTCAATTCCAGCATCCGCATCAAAGGGTGGCTCTCGTTCGCCGCGATGAATTGCGGCAGAAACGCCAGGAAGAAGATCGACAATTTCGGATTGAGGATGTTGATCAGAAATCCGGTGACGATCACGCGCCTGGCTGAGCGTCCGTCGAGGCGCGCGTCGACCGCGAGCGCCCCTCGCTCACGCAGCGCCTGCCACGCCATGAACATGAGATAGAGCACGCCAAGCCACTTCAGCGCCGCGAAAGCCAATGCACTGGTGTGCAACACCGCGGCGAGGCCGAGCATGGCGGCTGACATATGCGGGACGATCCCGAGCGTACAGCCGAACGCCGCGGCGATGCTGGCCCGTGACCCCTTCGTCAGCGCCGCCGCCAGCGTGTAGAGTACGCCGGTGCCGGGCGAGGCGATCACGATCAATGACGTCAGCAGGAATGAAATTGACATGGATCCCATCAAGCGTGGCGCTCGAGCAATTCGTCAAGCCAACCTTGCTATTTCGCCACCTGGTTCATCTTGGTCCATTTTGCGATCCATGAGGTACTTTCGGTCGCAAGAATGCCTTCACAGTCGTTGACAAAATCCGACCACGGCTCCTGTGAACGATTACGCCGGTTCTCAAGCCTCCGCGCCGTCGCAAGATAGGTCGTCACCAGGAAATCGAACCGCGACGCTTCGACATGCGCCAGCACGGCTGCCGCGACCGTGGTCAGAACCGCGGTGAATGCGGCGAAGTCGAACTGCACGCCCCATAGCGGAGCGGTCTTGCCGATAACGCTGGCGATCGCGGTAATCAGGGTTGCCGCCAGCGCCAGACCGAATTCGACGCGCCGCAGCAAGGTGGCCGCGTCGCGATAGCTCGCGGCCTTTTTGTCGAACCACGCAATCTGGCCATTGATGCGCCGGGCGATGTAATCATCGTGGCTGACCGGCGCGCGCGGCGTGGAGCCTGCGCCGGCCGCCGCGACCTGCAGCGACAGAAGATCGGAGCCGTCGTCCTCGATTTTCGCGCGTTCATCATCCAGCAGTTCGCCGGCCTTGACGCGGTCCGTTCCGTCGTACGGCGCGGCCTCCGCCGCGAACTTGTAGGCCTCGCGCTTCAGGCCTTCCGATATCGCCCGCGCGCGTACCCAGGCGGCCACGTGCTCGCCGCCGAGCAGGCGCGCACTGAAAAATGTCGACGCCGCCAGGCATATGACGCCGACGATCGCGACCCAGGTGCGGGGATTGCTGCCGGGCGATTGACCGTCCGCACCGGGCACCATTTGACTCGCCAGCGCTGCGGCCAGGGCGCCCAGGATCGACAGCACAAACACCGACCGGCGCGCCTGGTCGATGGTCGCCTTCAGCGCATCTGCCGTCGCAGACCATTTGGCCTGACGATCGGCAACCGTCTCCAGAACTGTCATGGCCAGGGCCCTCGCGCACAAGATCCCGGCCCAATATGCACGCTCGACGAGTATTGGTCCAGCTGCGAAGATTTGGCTGCTGCATGCAGCGGCTTTCTGAAAAATGTCATGACCGCGTCTGGTCAGAGTTGGTTGTGGCGCAAGCGAGGGCGTCGCGCGGTTGCCAAAGCCGGTCAGCCGTATAAGGCTTATCGGACACGCCCGATGCTTTTCCGCAAGTCCTGCAAGTCTCATCCCACCTGAATTCCTTTCCGACATGGAGATTCAATGACTGCGATCCGTGGATCCGCCGCCGCCGTGACCGGCGCTGCCAGTGGCATCGGCCGGGCGCTGGCGCTTGAACTGGCGGCGCGCGGCTGCGATGTCGCGCTGGCCGCGACATCGGCCCATCCCGGGCTCAACATCGTCGTCAACAATGCCGGCGTCGCCTTGCTCGGCCAGTTCAACGAGATCGACCAGGCGCAGATGGACTGGCTGATGAACATCAATTTCTGGGGCGTGGTGCACGCCACGCGCGCGTTCCTGCCGCATCTGGCGCGCCAGCGCGAAGCCCATATCGTCAACCTGTCGAGCATCTTCGGCATCATCGCGCCGCCGGGGCAGACCGCCTATGCCGCAGCGAAATTCGCGGTGCGCGGCTTTTCCGAAAGTTTGCGGCACGAGTTGCAGATGGCGGCGAGCCCGGTGCGATTATCGGTGGTGCATCCCGGCGGCGTTGCCACCAATATCGTGCGCAACTCCCGCGCCGGCACCGGCGTCGCCGACAATGCGCGCCGCGCGCAATCGATCGAGCGTTTCGATGCCATCGCAAAAACCACGCCCGCCGCCGCCGCGCTGCGCATCATTCAGGGCATCGAGAACAACCAGCCGCGGATATTGATTGGTAACGACGCGCGCTTCATGGACCTGCTGCAGCGCCTGCGGCCCGGCACCTATTGGTCGGTGCTGGCGCGCCGGATCGAGAAGATGGCCAAGGCGGGGAAGTAATAGCGGGCATAAAAAGCGTCGTCATTCCGGGGCGCATCGAAGATGCGAACCTCAGATGTGCGATTGCACATCGGGGAATCTCGAGATTCCGGGTTCGCGCTTCGCGCGCCCCGGAATGACGGTAGTGGTCACCGCCCCACCAGCTGATCGGCGAAATAGCCGATGGTCTTGCGATAGATCGTCGCCCGGTTCCACTCGCGCATCGCCTCGAAATTGGCGCTGCCTTCGCCATAGGGCGCGCCGTTCTTGAAGCCGGAGGTGTGCAGCAGGTTGGCGGTGGAGGCCAGCACGTCAGGCACGCTGTGGCGCAGGTCGACATGGCCGTTGCCGTCGAAATCGACGCCGTATTTGATATAGGACGACGGCAGGAATTGGGTCTGGCCGATTTCGCCGGCGTAGGCGCCGATCAGATCGCGCAACGGCAGGTCGCCACGCTGCAGGATTTTCAGCGCGGCGAGCAGCTCGCCCTGGAACAACTCGGAGCGGCGGCAATCATGCGCCATGGTGGCAAGCGTGCGGACCACCGGCAGCTTGCCGATGTCGCCCTTGCCGAAATCCGATTCCAATCCCCAGATCGCGACGATGATCTGCGGCGGCACCCCGAACTGCTGCTCGATCCGCGACAGCAGCGAGGCGTGACGCAGCATCATCGCCCGGCCGGTGTTGATCCGCCCCGGCCCCACCCGCGTTGAAACATATTGCTCGAACGACTTGTTGAAGGTGCCGCGCTGGCGCCGGTCGAAATTCAGCACCGCCGGATCCTGGGTCACGCCGGACAGCGCCTGCGAGATCACCCCTTGCGAAATTCCCGCCGCCTGCGCTTCCGCCGACATCGCCGCGACGAAGGTATTGAAGTCGCCGCCGCATCGGGCGGCGAAAGACGGCGTCGCGAAAGCAACGGCGCAGAGCAGAGACACAAGGCGGAGGACGTGCATGGGCGGAAATTCCTTTGGGGCAGAACACCACGGAGACGATCGAGCGGTAACAAGGTCAGCGTCAATTTGTTCAAGCGCGCATCGACTATACTCACCTTGAGGCCATTCGGCATTTGCCGTGTGGCGACGATGAGGAAAGGAGCGCTGGTGCTTGTTTCTATTTTGTTCTAACGGGCTGGATGCCCTGGATCAAGAAGCTGCGATCTGGGTGTCCGTCAAAGCCTTTTCGTTTGTCGCGCGCGGATTGAACCGGACCGCATCGCAAACCGTCATAATCTCGGATAATCTGCCGGTCCATGCTCCGTCGCCGGAGCATGCGCGCCGTATCTAGTCTAAAACCCTCCGCACTGTCCCCCCATTTTCCTTTAGAGGATACAGAAATTGCCGATGGTCCCTGCCCGCAAGATATTGACGCCGCACCTGCTGCTCGCATTGCTGTTTCTGGCGCCGACCGGCGCCGGCGCGCAAACGCGCGACGTCGCGGGCGCGAAGGATTTCCCTGGTATCGGCCGCTTCGGCGGCAGCGTCATATCAGGATATCAGGTGAAGGATTTCGACGCCGCGCGAATCCAGGCGGCCCCCTTCAAGAACGACAAGCCGGCCGATGCGCGGCGGCTGGAAGGCCGCATCACCCGCATCGCCTATCGCACCAATCCCGGCCCGTCGATTCTCGAAGTGTCGCGCAATTTCGAAACGCAACTGACAAAAGCCGGATTTGAAACGCTGCTCGCTTGCGACACCGACGCCTGCGGCGGCATTCCGTTCACGGAGGCGATCGACGCGCTGCCGATACCGCAGATGTGGGTGGACGGTTTCAACTATCATTATTTTGCCGGGCGCAAGGCTGATGGGGGACGCGAGACCTATGCGAGCGTTGTCGTCAGCGAGAACAACAAGGAAATCTATGCCCAGCTGATCGTCGCCGAACTCGGCGCGATCGAGAACAAGATGGTGGATGCCGCCGCGATGGCCAAGGGCCTCGGCGAGACCGGCCACATCGCGCTCTACGGCATCTACTTCGACACCGACAAGGCGGTGATCAAGCCGGAAAGCCGCCCGACGCTGGAACAGATCGCCAAGCTGCTGGCGGGCCAGCCGCAGCTCAACGTCTTCATCGTCGGCCACACCGACAGCCAGGGCACGTTCGATTACAATCTCGATCTGTCGCGGCGGCGCGCCGAGGCCATCGCCGCGGAACTCGTGAAGAGCTATGGCATCGCGCAGCCGCGGCTGCGCACCGCCGGCGTCGGCCTGCTCGCGCCGATCGGCTCCAACGCCTCCGAGGCCGGCCGCGCGCTCAACCGCCGCGTCGAACTGGTGGCGCCGTAGGGCGGGAAGCGTGCGACGTGGGCGGGTGCGATGTGCATTCAGCGGGTCGCGACATAGAGAGCGGCGCAAGGGCGTGACGTGTTGCCTCACAAAGACCGTCATACCCCGCGCATGCGGGGTATCCAGTACGCCGCAGCTTTTCGATTCCATCACTGACGCCTCGGAGTACTGGATCGCCCGCTTTCGCGGGCGATGACGGCTGAGTGTGTCGCATGCGTTCGTA
>Ga0193724_1000232_pt1 | contig 13831 bp, 15 predicted proteins | sample H2a1metaG_FD_146005 | JGI IMG/M metagenome (GOLD analysis project Ga0193724, IMG submission 146005) | Soil microbial communities from a riparian zone of the East river system, Colorado, United States - H2a1 | ecosystem: Environmental > Terrestrial > Soil > Riparian zone | place: USA: East River... | reverse complement strand
GAAATTCACCCGCAACAGCCGGGCGGATAAGGTCAGGGGAATCGGGTGAATTTAATCACGCGGCGATGAGGCTGGCGAGATACTCGTCGTCCCACCCTGCGGTTTTGCGCCGGAGGCGGATGGAATCTTTGCCCGGAGCCTTCCGGGTGAGATTGTAGGCGATGTGCCGGCAGGTTGCGAAATTAGCTGGGGCGTTGTCGGTTCTGACGCGGCATTCATCGTCGCGAAAGACCATGTCCATGACCCAGTGCAAGGAGTTCTCGATGGCCCAGTGCGCTCGGATCATCGGGCCGACCGCGGCGGCCAGCATCACCAGCGAGGTAATGTAGAAGCGTGTCTCGTCGGTGATCTTGCCGTTGATTTCGCGCCGGCTTTCGACCACGACAACGGCGTTCAGGCCCGGCCATTGGTGGCGCGCCTGCAGCCAGTCGACTTCGTGGATCACCGTGTAGTTTCGCGTTTCGATACGGCCGTGATCAGCGTCGACGGTTTCGTGCGTGCTGATCGTGGTATCCTTGTATTTCAAGGCTTTCTGTTCATCGACGAATACCTCGACATCCTCGCGCAGAGTTCCCTGATTGCCCTTCAGCGCGACAATGTAATCGGCCTTTTTCTCGATGATTTTCGATGCGATGTCGCGCTGGCAACCCATCGCGTCGATCGTCACAACCGCGCCCTCAATCGACATCATGTCGAGCAGCGCCGGGATGGCGACGATCTCGTTCGACTTCTCGCTCACCTTCACCTGGCCCAGCACAAGGCGTTGCCGCGCTGCGAAGGCGGAGACCATGTGGATCGCGTCTTTCGAGCCCTTCGTCTGATACGAGCGCCGCGACGTCTTGCCATCGACCGCGATGACCTCAGCAGGCGTGTTGGTCAGCGCCGCGACCCAGGCGACGAAGCAAAGCTGGAAGGCGCGGGCGTCGAGCGTGGCAAAGATATCGCCGAGATGATCGTGCGAGGGCGTGCCGTTCACATAGGGCCGAAACCGCCGCAGCAGTTCGATCTTCCGCTCGCCAAACCGCGCTATATCGGTAAACGCCTCCGCACCCGCAAGAACCGCCAGAAGAATCAGGAGCAGCACCTCCGGGAGCGGATAATCCACTTTGCCGGCCTGGCGATGATCCGGCAACCCGCTGAAATAGTGAAGAAAACTCGTCGTCTCCGCAATCTCTGCCAATCGCGTCCCGTCGGAAACCATCACCGTCCTCCACCTGCGACTCAGTGGATGCAACAGATTCAGCCCTTCAGCCTTTTGTCACGAACCTCTTCACCCCATTTGGCCAGTTTTTGGGGTGCTTTGCCTTGACTCGGGGCCGCCACGGGCTATAAGTCCCGCAACCCGGCGCGGGATTTTTCTCGCGCCGCTTATTTTTGCGCGACTTGAGGGATCGCTCCCCGATTGCGCGGAAATTGAACCCATAACGACTGAAGAAAAAGCCGGCCCGGACCTGTCCGAGGCCGGGATCGAACACGAAGGAATTAAACGATGTTCGCAGTCATCAAAACCGGCGGCCGGCAATACCGCGTCGTTCCGGATGATGTGCTCGAGATAGGCAAGATCGCCGGCGATGTCGGAACGATCGTGCAGCTTGGCGAAGTTTTGTTGGTCGGCGGCGATTCGCCGCTGCTTGGCGCCCCGACGGTTGCAGGCGCCACGGTCGCGGCCGAAGTGCTGCAGCACAAGCGCGGTCCGAAGGTGATCTCGTTCAAGAAGCGCCGCCGCAAGAATTCGCGCCGCAAGCGCGGTTATCGCGACGAGATCACGGTGCTGCGCATCACCGAGATCCTGACCAACGACAACAAGCCGACGATCGGTCCGCGGCCGAAGCGGGAGAAGACGCCGGTTGCGGCGCCGGTAGACGGCGACGACGAGGCGCCGAGGGCTGCGAAGAAGAAGGCGCCCGCCAAGAAGGCGGTTGCAAAGAAGGCTGCGGCAAAACCCCGCGCCAAGCCCGATGCCAAAAAGGCCGCGGCGAAGAAGACCGCCGCCAAGGGCAAAAGTGATAAAAAGTGAAGCGTGATAAAAAGTGAAATGATTCCGTCAAGGAATTGATTTAGAAATTAAAGCGAAGTTGGAGACGGGCTATGGCTCACAAAAAAGCAGGCGGTTCATCGCGTAACGGTCGTGATTCGGCGGGCAAGCGGCTCGGGATCAAGACCTATGGCGGCGAGCACGTGATTCCCGGCAACATCATCGCGCGTCAACGCGGCACCACCTGGCATCCCGGCCTTAATGTCGGCATGGGCACTGACCATACTCTGTTCGCCAAGGTCGAGGGCCATGTCGAGTTTCGTGCAAAAGCCAACGGCCGCACTTTCGTATCAGTTGTTCCGATGACGGAAGCCGCGGCCGAGTAAACGGTGGACAACATGAGTCCGCCGGGTCCTGTTGAACCGGCGGAGCTCCTGAAAGGCTCCCAAGGGGAGGCGGGAAACCGGCCTCCCCTTTTTATTTTGCGTTTTCGCACACGCTTACAGGAGCCCGACATGCTGCAGGATATCCCGACCCCGACATTGCGCGAGGCGAGTAGCTGCGTCCTCGAGACCGAACGGCTGATGCTGCGCAGGCCGACGCTCGCGGACGTAAAAGCGATCGCGCACCTTGCCAACGACCGCCGCATTGCGGAAAACACCCGCCGCCTGCCGCATCCCTATTCGCAGGACCATGCGATCGAGTTCGTCCGCGCGATAGCGGATAACAAGCGCGAGACGGTGTTCCTGATCGAGAACAATTTTGTGCCGATCGGCATGGTCGGCGTCGACTGGCGCCATCCGGACGCGCCGGAACTCGGCTACTGGCTGGGCGTCGAGCATTGGGGCCAGGGTTTTGCCACCGAAGCGGCGCGCGCGGTGATCGATTTCACCTTCGAGGAGTTCGATGTCGAACAGCTGATGTCCGGCGCGCGGGTCGCCAATCCGGCTTCGCGCAACATCCTGGAAAAATGCGGCTTCCAGTGGAGCGGCGTCGAACTGCATCGCTTCGAGGCGCTGGGATCCTCGACCCCGGTCGATTGCTTCCGGCTCTCGCGCAGCGTCTGGTCGTCGCTGAAGAACTGGAACAGATCGACACGGCACGAGCGGTGAGTGCCTTATATCCCTCCCCGTTGTGGGGAGGGATAAGAAGCATCATACCGGCGGGCTGACCACCGTTTCCTTGCGCCCCAGCGCTCGCTCGCGCATGAAGATATAAATCCCCGCGCCGATGATGATGGCCGCGCCCAGGATCGTCGCGACCTCTGGCACGTCGCCGAACACGCAATAGCCGAACATGACAGCCCAGATGATCATCGAATATTGATACGGCACCACCACGCTTGCCGGCGCGAGCTTCAGCGAACGATTGACGCACAACAGCGCGCCCACCGAAATGCACCCCGCAACGGCAAAGAGAACGAGGCTGCCGGGGCCAGGCGTAACCCACCCGAATGGCGACAACAGCGCCCCGAGCAGGAACGTGCCGCCGAATTGCGACGACGCCAGCACGATATCGGGTGTTGCCCGCAGCGAGCGGGTGATCAGCATCAGCACCGCAAACGACAGGCTGCCGCCGAGCGCGATCATCGCCGGCCAGCTTACCGTTTGCGACGACGGCCGCAGCGCAATCAGTACGCCGCAGAAACCGATCAGGACCGCGCTCCAGCGCCGCCAGCCGACACGCTCGCGCAGCACGATTGCCGACAGCGCGGTGACGAAAATAGGACAGGCCAGGTAATAGGTGACGACGTCGGCGAGCGGCAAATAGACGGTGGCGAGAAAAAACGCCGCGACTTCGAGGGTGGAGAGCGCCACCCGGAGCAACTGCAGCCGCGGCCGTTCAAGGTGCACGAACTTCGCGCGGTGCCGCCAGACCATCGGCAGCAGCACGATCAGCGCCGCGCAGGCGCGCAACAGAAGCAGTTGTCCGACCGAATAGGTCGCGACGAGGAACTTTCCCATCGCGTCGCCGAACGAGAACATGAATATCGACAGCAGCATCAAGCCGATGCCGGCGAGACGCGCCGAGCGCTCGTCTTTAAAGGCCGAGATTTTCGTGAACAGGATCATGTGTGATTCATTGAGGAAAGGTAGGCAGGGTTCGCTTATCAGGTTGCTGAAAATGTCTCCAGCGTCATTCCCCGATGTGCAAGTGCACATCGTGGATGCGCCACCGAACTCGGGTTTACCCGAGTTCGGCAACATCGTTGTCCAAGTCGGCAACAGCCGACTTGGATGCGCAGGCCCGGAATCCATACTCCCTGCATTGGTTATGGATTCCGGGCTCGCGCGGAGCCTGTCATCGGGCCGCGCTTTGCGCGGACCCGTTGGCGCGCCCCGGAATGACGGGTGGAATAGATTGCCGCAACAACACCGCTGCGATACGCATGAACCGTAACGCCGCAGGAAACCCGCCATGACCGAGTTCGATCCCGCACAACATCGCATGGTGCCGCAGCAACGCTGGTTCGATGATTTTTCGCTGGGCGAGCGTTTTGTCATTCCCAGTCGCACCATGACGTCAGCGGTCTTCGCCGCGTTTCAGACCGCGAGCGGTGATACCCACCCCATTCATTACGACGTCGAATATTGCCGCGCCCGCGGCATGCCGAACCTGCTGGCGCATGGTTTCCAGACCCTGATCCACACCGCACCTGGAAGCGGGCTGTTTCCCTATATGGTGGAGGAATCGCTGGTCGGTTTTCTCGAACAGTCGAGCCGGTTCTTGAAGCCCGTGTTTGCCGACGACACGATTTATCCCGCGCTCGAAGTGACGGAGCTGGTGCCCGGCCGCAGCACGGGTGTGGTGGCGCTGCGCAGCACCGTGTTCAATCAGCGCCGCGAGCTGGTGCTGGAAGGATTGCAGAAGTTTCTCATTCGGCGGCGGCCGTCCCAGTCATAACCGGCAGGGCAGGCGGGCCCGAGTTCTCGAACCGGCCACTGGTCGCGAAAGCCGCAAAAAACCCCCATAAATTAAGGCTTTTCGCCGATTTAGCCCTATCTAAAGGTTGCCGCATCGGCGCCCCTGCCCTACCTATAGCCCATGAAATTCCTTGACGAAGCAAAGGTCTATATCCGCTCCGGCGACGGCGGTAACGGCTGCGTGGCGTTCCGCCGCGAGAAGTACATCGAGTTCGGCGGCCCGAGCGGCGGCAATGGCGGCCGCGGCGGCGATGTCATCCTCGAAGTGGTCGATGGATTGAACACGCTGATCGACTACCGCTATCAGCAGCACTTCAAGGCGCAGAAGGGCACCAACGGCATGGGCAAGGACCGCCATGGCGCCAACGGCAAGCCGATCGTGCTCAAGGTGCCGGTCGGAACGCAGATTTTCGATGAAGACCGCGAGACCTTGATCCACGACTTCACCACGCTCGGCGAAAAATTCGTGCTCGCCGAAGGCGGCAATGGCGGGTTCGGCAACGCGCATTTCAAATCGTCCACCAACCGCGCCCCGCGCAACGCCAACCCCGGCCAGGAGGGCGAGGAGCGCTGGATCTGGCTGCGGCTGAAGCTGATCGCGGATGCCGGCCTGGTCGGGCTGCCCAACGCCGGCAAGTCGACCTTGCTCTCGGTGGTCAGCGCGGCCAAGCCGAAGATCGCCGATTATCCCTTCACCACGCTGCATCCGCAGCTCGGCGTGGTCGATGTCGACGGTCGCGAATTCGTGCTGGCGGATATTCCGGGGCTGATCGAGGGCGCGCATGAAGGCGCCGGCCTCGGCGACAGGTTTTTGGGCCACGTCGAGCGCTGCCGTGTCTTGCTGCATCTGGTCGACGCTACCTGCGAGCATGCCGGCAAGGCCTATACGACGGTACGGACCGAGCTTGACGCCTATGAGGGACATCTCGCCGACAAGATCGAGATCGTCGCGCTGAACAAGATCGACGCGGTGACGCCGGACGAGCTGAAGAAGCAGAAGGACCGGCTGAAGCGCGCCGCCAAAAAAACGCCGCTGCTGATGTCGGGGGTCACCGGCGCCGGCGTGAAAGACGCGCTGCGTGCACTGATCGAGGTGATCGGCGAGGCCCCGGTATCGGTGAAGGCGAAGGGCGCGGCGCAGGCCGAGCCGTGGGCGCCGCAGACGACATAGCCCGTTCTCAGTTTATTCAATTCGCCCGTCAACAATGACGCACATTGCGCTCACCGATCGAAGTCCACCGCCGTGGTATTGCCGCCGCAGATGATGACGGCCACGCGCTCTCCGCTCTGCGGTCGATAGGCACCCGATATCAATGCCGAGAACGCCGCGGCGCCGCCCGGCTCGGCGACGATCCGCAGCGCCTGCCACAGCACGTCCTGTGCCCGCCTGATCGCCGCATCGGCGACCAGCACGGTGCTCGCCACATGGTCCCTGGCGATGGGAAAAACCCGCGCGCCGATCCGGCGCGGCGCCAGCGAGTCGGCCGCGAGGCCGCCGGCTTCCGCATCGACGGGATGTCCAGCCTCCAATGCCTTGGTCAGCGTCGGCGCGGCCAAGGGCTCAACGCCGACCACCTTGATGCGGCCGGCATACCAGGCAGCCAGACCTGCGATCAGGCCGCCGCCGCCGACCGAGGCCAGCAGCGTGTCGAACCCGGCCTGCTGATCAAGCTCGAGGCCGATGGTGCCCTGTCCCAGCATGGTCTCGTCCTGATCGAACGCATGCACCGGCATTGCCCCTGATTGCTGCGCCCACGCCTCGCTGGCGGCGAGCGCGTCGGCATAGCGATCGCCTTCGATGACCAGATCGGCACCATATTCACGGATGCGCGCGATCTTGGCCGGCGAGGAAACGCTGGGAATGAAGATCTTTGCCGGCACCTTGAGCTTCATGGACGCATAGGCGACAGCAGCACCGTGATTGCCGCCCGAGGCCGCCACCACGCCGGCCGCGGGCACCTTGCGGGCCAGGAGATTGGCGAAGGCGCCGCGGGCCTTGAAGCAGCCGGAGTGCTGAAAAAGCTCCAGCTTGAGAAAGACGCTGCCCGGCGCGAGGCCGACATCAGCCGCATCGATCTCGACCACCGGCGTGCGCCGGATATACGGCCGGATCAGTTTTTCGCAGCGCGCGATCTGCTCCGGATTAACGGCATCGGACACATTCGACATGACCATCCTGCAAATTCTCACACCGCCCCGCGGCTTGACAGTAATTCGTCATTTGGCTAATTGGCAATATGATTATTTCCGACGACGATGTCGAAGCGGCGTTGCGGGCGCTGGCCAGCGACCGGCGTCTGCTGATCATGGAATGGCTGAAACATCCGAAAGCGCATTTCCGGGCGCAGGTCGATGGCGACCTTGCCAGCGACGGCGTGTGCGGCGTGCTGATCGCCGAGAAACTCGCGGTCAGCCAACCGACCGTCAGCGAGCATCTGAGGATTTTGTCGCAAGCCGGATTGCTGCGCTCCAAACGGATCAAGCAATGGACGTTCTACAAACGCGACGAAGCCCGCATCGCGAAGCTGAAGCGGGCGATCGTTGCCAAGATTTGATGCGCGGCGACCTCATCCCTGAGGGGCATCGCGAAGCGATGCGTCTCCTCAGCAGCCGGGTGGGCAAAGCGAAGCGTGCCCACCATTCAAGATCGCGATCGCATCAGTGGTGGGCACGGCGCAAGGGGCGCCTTTGCCCACCCTCATTCGCTCACACGCTCTCAGTATAAGGGCTTCGGGATGTTGCGCATCGGCGGCGCAACCGCGCCTTCCGGATGCGCTCCTCATGCGATAACGGCGAAGCCGTTAGGCGGGAATGAGGCCGGAGATAGATTCACGGCTTGCGCATCTTGCTTGCTGCTTTAAAACTCGTCCATTCCGAAAATCCCATTTATCACCCATCCCCTGACAGATCGATCGATGTCCCGCCCACACCTCAAAAACTTCCGCCGTATCGTCGTCAAGGTCGGCTCCTCGCTGCTGGTCGATTCCGACGCCGGTGAAGTGCGGGCGTCGTGGCTGGCCGCCCTCGCCGCCGATCTGGCAAGGCTGCACGGCGAGGGACGCGAACTGCTGATCGTCTCGTCAGGTGCGATTGCGCTCGGCCGCAGCCGTCTGAAGTTGCCGCGCGGCGCGCTGAAGCTCGAGGAAAGCCAGGCTGCTGCGGCGGTGGGGCAGATCGCGCTGGCGCGAATCTGGTCGGAGGTGCTGGGGCATCATGGCATCGGCGCCGGGCAGATCCTGGTGACCCTGCAGGACACCGAGGAACGCCGCCGTTATCTCAACGCGCGCTCGACCATCGCCAAGCTGCTGGAATGGCGCGCCGTGCCGGTGATCAACGAAAACGACACCGTCGCCACCAATGAAATCCGCTACGGCGACAACGACCGCCTCGCCGCGCGGGTCGCGACCATGGCGAGCGCGGATCTCTTGATCCTGCTGTCGGATATCGACGGCCTCTACGATGCGCCGCCGGGCAGCAACCCGAACGCGAAGCTGATTCCGACCGTCGATTCGGTGACATCCGAAATCGAAGCCATGGCGGGCGCCGCGCTATCCGAACTGTCGCGCGGCGGCATGCGCACCAAGATCGAGGCGGCGAAGATCGCAACCACCGCAGGCACACATATGCTGATCGCGTCCGGCACGATCGAGCACCCGCTGCAGGCGATATCGGACGGCGGGCGCTGCACCTGGTTTCTGACGCCGGCCAATCCGGTGACCGCGCGCAAGCGATGGATCGCGGGATCCCTGGAGCCGAAGGGCACGCTGACCATCGATGCCGGCGCGGTGAGCGCCTTGCGCGCGGGCAAGAGCCTGTTGCCGGCAGGCGTCATCCGGGTCGACGGCCAGTTCGCCCGTGGCGATGCCGTCATCGTGCGCGGTCCCGACACCCATGAGATCGGCCGCGGTCTCGTCGCTTATGACGCCGAGGACGCCGAGAAGATCAAGGGCCGCTCGTCGCCGGATGTGATGGCGATCCTCGGCATCAGCGGACGGGCGGAAATGATCCACCGCGACGATCTCGTGGTCGGCCCGAGCGGCGGCTTTTCCGCGAACTAGGCCAATGGCCGAGTGCCACGAGCCGGCCGCATGCCCCCGCAAGATTTGGCAACGCCCCCAGCCATGCCCCCTCCGCGCCTCGCAAAACGCTGATTTCCATGCTAGGGCATCGTCTTAACTGATACTGGAACCGACATGAGCGCGCCGCTGAAGGCGATCGACGGAAACGCCGATTTGCCGGCCCTGATGACCGACCTTGCCACCCGCGCGCGCGCCGCCGCGCGGGTGCTGGCGCTTGCCTCCCCCGAACAGAAAAATCACGCACTCGATGCGATCGAGCGCGCCATCCGCGCCAATGCATCCGCGATCCTCGCGGCCAACGCCGAGGATGTGGCGGAAGTTCGCGCCACCGGGGCAACGGCGGCCTTCATCGACCGGCTGACGCTGACGCAAGCGCGCATCGATGCGATGGCCGACGGCGTCGCGACCGTGCGCGATATCGCCGATCCCATCGGCATCGTGACCGAGAGCTGGCAACGTCCGAACGGCATGGTCATCGAGCGCGTGCGAGTGCCGCTCGGTGTTGTCGCCGTGATTTTCGAAAGCCGTCCCAATGTCGCGGCCGACGCCGGCGTGCTGTGCCTGAAATCCGGCAACGCGGTGATTTTGCGCGGCGGTTCGGACAGTTTTCGCTCCTGCCGGGCGATCCACGACTGTCTGGTGCAGGGATTGCGCGAAGCCGATCTGCCTGAGGCTGCGATCACGCTGGTGCCGACCCGTGATCGATCAGCGGTGGGCCTGCTGCTGACCGGATTGAACGGCGGCGTCGACGTGATCGTGCCGCGCGGCGGCAAGAGCCTGGTCGCACGTGTCGAAGCCGAAGCCCGGGTCCCGGTGTTCGCGCATCTCGAAGGCGTCAACCACGTCTATGTCGATCATGCCGCCAATCTCGAAATGGCGAAGTCGATCGTGCTGAACGCCAAGATGCGACGTCCCGGCGTCTGCGGCGCCGCCGAAACCTTGCTGGTCGATCGCAAGGGCGCGTCGACCAGCCTCAAGCCGCTGGTCGAGATGCTGATCGACGCCGGTTGCGAGGTCCGCGGCGACGACGCCGTGCAGCGCGCCGATCCCAGGGTGAAGCCGGCTTCCGACGAAGACTGGGATACCGAATATGAGGACGCGATCATCACCGCCAAAGTGGTGGGCGGCGTCGACGAGGCGATCGCGCATATTCACAACCACGGTTCGCATCACACCGATGCGATCGTGACGGAAGATACAGACGCCGCCCGCAAATTTCTCAACGAGGTCGATTCGGCGATCGTGCTGCATAACGCGTCGACCCAGTTCGCCGACGGCGGCGAATTCGGCTTCGGCGCGGAAATCGGGATCGCCACGGGTAAGTTTCACGCCCGCGGCCCGGTCGGCGCCGAGCAGCTGACCAGTTTCAAATATCGCGTCCACGGCACCGGGCAGACGCGGCCGTGAACACAACATTGCGCACGCGGTGGCTTCGTTGAAGAGAGCTTCAGTCGCGTTGCCGTCCGTCTCCCAGGCCATTCCGCTCTATACCAACGGTATGCGGATCGGCCTGCTCGGCGGCTCGTTCAATCCGCCCCATGTCGCGCATCGCGCCATCAGCCTGTTTGCGATCAAGCGGTTGAAGCTCGACCGCGTGTGGTGGCTGGTGACGCCGGGCAATCCGCTGAAGGATCAGGACGGATTGCGCGATCTCAACGAGCGCACCGCGGCCGCGCGCAACATGGCCAACGATCCTCGGATCGACGTCAGCTGTCTCGAATCCGTCATTGGAACCAGATATACCATCGACACCATCAGCTATTTGCGCCGCCGCGCTTCCGGCCTGCGCTTCGTCTGGATCATGGGCGCTGACAATCTCGCGCAGTTTCATCGCTGGCAGAACTGGCGGCGCATCGCATCCGAGGTGCCGATCGCTGTGATCGACCGTCCACCGCAGAGTTTTCGCGCGCTCGCCGCACCCGCCGCTCAGGCGCTCGCGCGCTATCGCCTGCCCGAGAACCAGGCAGGCAGACTTGCGGACCAGCGCGCCCCGGCCTGGATCTTTCTGACCGGCATGAAATTGAACCTGTCATCGACCGGACTTCGGAACCCGGACGGAAGCTGGAGGACACAGAAGTGACACGATGGGTTTAAGTGAGAGGTGGGGTTCACTGGAATATTGAAACCGTTAACCCCACATGCGTAGTATGATGTGCGGCGTCACGGATTCGGCGTTCGCGATACAGTGAAAGGAATGGTCCCTGGTCACATCTGTATTGTCCAAGTCTGTTTTACCCAAGGCGTCTGTTTTACCCAAGGCTCCTGGCAAAGCTGCAAAAACGGCGCGTAAAACATCGACACAAGCGGCCTTGAAGGCGCAACCCGACGCCGACAAGACCCTGAATATGATCCTCTCCCGCCTCGACGATATGAAGGCGGAAGAAACGGTCACCATCGACCTTCGCGGCAAATCCGCATTTTCCGACTATATGATCGTCACCTCGGGCCGGGCCAACCGGCACGTCGGCGCGATCGCGGAAAACGTCGCCAAAGGTCTCAAGGAAACCGGAATCAAGAGTATCCACATCGAGGGCTTGCCCAACTGCGACTGGGTGCTGATCGATTCCGGGGACGTGATCGTGCACGTATTCAGACCCGAGGTGCGTGAATTCTACAATCTGGAGAGATTGTGGACGCAGAGCCCGACGGTGCCGACGGCGATCTGACAGCAGAGAGCCGATGTGAATTGGCTTAAGTGCATGGTAGCGTGCGCTGATGCGGCTTGTCGTGATCTCAATCGGCCGGTTGAAGCAGGGTCCGGAGCGGGAACTGACCGAGCGCTACCGCGCAAGATTCGAGGATATCGGCCGCAAACTCGGTTTTCGCGGCCTTGAGATTCATGAAATTCCCGAAAGCCGCGCGCGCGACGCTGCAACCCGGATTGCCGAGGAAGCTGCGGCTATTTCAGAGGCAATTCCGGCGAAATCCGTGCTGGTGGCGCTCGACGAACGCGGCGACAATGTCGACAGTGCGGCTTTTGCCAGGCATCTTGGCCGTTGGCGGGATGAGTCGGTCGCCAACACTATTTTCGTGATCGGCGGCGCGGACGGACTTTCGCCTGATTTGCGGCGCAAGGCAAAACTGAGCATCGCATTCGGCTCCGCTACCTGGCCGCACCAAATGGTGCGCGTCATGCTTCTGGAACAGGTTTACCGGGCCGCGACCATAATAGCGGGCCACCCCTATCACCGCGTTTGAGCCGCGCCAGCGGAAGCTTTGGAAACATTGATCTGGATTCAATGCAGGCAACGCTAGACATTCATTCATACTCTGACACCGCTCGTCGCGGCCAGCGATCCTCAGTCCGTATTCCGCTTTCGATCGCCCTGTTGTCCGCGGGCTTCGCCAGCATGAGCCTTCTGCCGGCGGCAGCCCAGGTCTTGCCGGCGGCAGCCCAGGTCGCAGGCTCGCCGCCGGAGACGACAGCCACTTCGCCCGACGCGATCAAGCAGCGCGAGCAGGAACTCGAAGACACCCGCGCGCAGCAAAAAAGCGCGGCGGAACTGCAGCAGAAGCTCAGGGCCGATATAGCGGCGATCGGTCAGGACCGCAGCAAGCTCAATCAACGGCTGATCGACATCGCCGGGCAGGTGCGCGGCGTCGAGACCAGGATCGGCGATGCCGAAGTGCGGATGCGCCCGCTCGATACGCGCGAGCAGCAGATTCGCAGTTCGCTTGATTCGCGCCGCGCCGAAATTGTCGAGGTGCTGGCGACGCTGCAGCGCGCGGGACGGCGTATGCCGCCGGCCTTGCTGGTAAGACCGGAAGACGCCCTGCAGTCGCTTCGCACCGCCATGCTGCTCGGAGCTGTTGTGCCCGAATTGCGCGGGCGTGCGGAAAAACTGGCCGGCGATCTCGGCGAACTGATCTCGGTTCGCAAGACGATCGCCTCGGAGCGCGACAAGCTTGCGGTTGATCGCGACAGTCTCAGGGATGACCAAACCCGGCTCGCCGCGCTCATCGATGAACGGCAGCGGAAACAGAGTGCGATCGAAAAAGACATGGAGGCGGAAGGCGCGCGCGCCATCGCGCTGTCCCAGCAGGTCGACAGCCTGCAGGGCCTGATCGCCAAGATGGAGCAGGATTTGAAGAGCGCGGCGCAGGCCGCCGCGACCGCCAGCCTGCGGGGCGCCCCCGGCAACCTCAATGGCAAGCCGAATGTGGGGGGCCTGAAGGACTCCGCCCGGCTGAGCCCGGCGGTTGCTTTTGCGTCCGCCAAGGGTTTATTCGCGCTACCGGTTAATGGCGTCAAGATTCGCGAATTTGGCAGTTCCAATGGCTCCGGCGGGGTAGAAAAAGGCATTTCTTTGTCGACCCGGGCCGGAGCGCAGGTCACAACCCCGTGTGACGGCTGGGTTGTTTACGCCGGACCGTTTCGCAGCTACGGACAACTCTTGATCCTCAATGCCGGAGGCGGGTATCATGTGTTGATCGCCGGGATGGAGCGCATTTCGGTTAACATCGGCCAGTTTGTACTTACGGGAGAGCCGATCGCGACCATGGGCACTAAATCCCAGGTGGCGTCGATTATCGCGGCCAACGCGAGCCAGCCCGTGCTCTATGTCGAGTTCCGTAAGGACGGCACTCCAATCGATCCAGGTCCATGGTGGGCCGCAAATGAAGGCGAAAAGGTTCGCGGATGATGCGCAAGACTTCTGTAATACTCCTTAGCGCCGCCACCGGCGCGGCATTGACGCTCTTCGTGACGCAGCCACGCGCCGTGATGATGGGATCCAGCGCGCGCGCCGCGACGTCGGATACCTATCGCCAGCTTAATTTGTTCGGCGATGTTTTCGAGCGGGTGCGCAGCGACTACGTCGAAAAGCCCGATGACAGCAAGCTCGTCGAATCCG
>Ga0193724_1000231_pt1 | contig 13848 bp, 7 predicted proteins | sample H2a1metaG_FD_146005 | JGI IMG/M metagenome (GOLD analysis project Ga0193724, IMG submission 146005) | Soil microbial communities from a riparian zone of the East river system, Colorado, United States - H2a1 | ecosystem: Environmental > Terrestrial > Soil > Riparian zone | place: USA: East River... | reverse complement strand
GTCATCCGGCCTTCGCTGATCAGCCGTGCGACGTTATCGACGTTGATCCGGCTCCAGATGCTTTTCTTTTGGCGCGGCGTGTAGCGCTGGAGATAGCTCTTGTCGTCGAAACCTTTGCGGATGCCATCGATCCAACCCCAGCAAAGTACCACGTCGATGGCTTGCTTCGGAGTGATCGATTTGAACCCCGAATCCACTTTGTGGATCTTGATCCAGATCTCGTCTTCCTTGAGGTGGTGTTTGCCGAGCCACTCATGGAAACTCTCCGCGTCCTTGAACGCGCGGACTTTATCGGGATTGATTTTCGCGGGTGCCATCAGCAGACCTTGAAGCCCATCACGCCGACGGTCCGCTGCCATAAGCCGTCTCGACGATACGAAACTCTGTTTCTCAAGAGAAATTTTAACCGCCAAAGACTCAACCCAATTCTGCCGTGATTCGAACCAATGTTTATTGCCACGGCTTTATCACCTCGTGGTGAGGACATTATCCTATCGTCAAGTCCGCGGGGAAGCGGCGCATCTGATTGCAAAACTGCAACCGGGCATTTGCCGGTTCAACCGCCGCTCCGCAGCGAAAAACAATAACAACAGACAACAAAAAAATTAAGAGGAAACAGCGAAATGTCCAATCAGTGGTTCGATCTGACTTTGGTGCGGAGTTCGTGCTTGAACCCCCGCTGGGCCATCATCCTATGCGGGACCCTGCTCGCGAACAGTGCGAGCGCGGCGCCTGGCGACAATCTGAGCGTGGTGCGCGACCTTACTGCCCAGCTCGGACCGATTATCGGTTCAGCGCTGGCCTGCCCGAACATCACGCGGCCCCGCGTGCAGGTGATCGTCGACAAGTTCCAGGCGGCGGTCAGGGAGGCCATCAATGAACCCGACCGCGCCGACGTGGCGCGTCTGCTGGACCGCTACGTCGCCGACGGGCGCAGCGCCGTGACAACAGGAAAGACGGATTGCAGGATCGCGGACCGTCAGATCTCCGACCTCGAGCAATCCCTTGGCATACCGTCGACCCCGCCCCCCGCGTCGTCACTGAGTGCCGCGATCGCCCCCTCCGCGGCCATCGCCGCGACGGCGCCAACCCAGCCGCTTCCTCCGGGCAATGTGCATGGCGTCACCGATCGCGAGATCCGCTTCGGGATCGTCATTCCGTATTCCGGAGGCGCGAAGGAAAACGGCTATAACATCAAGCTCGGAATCGACGTCGCGTTCGCCCGCGCGAACGCCGCCGGAGGCGTGAACGGCCGGCTGCTCAAGCTGATTCCGGCCGACGACGGCTTTGAGCCGGCGCGGACGCTCGACGCCATGAAGAATCTCTGGGAAAAGGAGCAGGTGTTCGGCTACATCGGCAACCACGGGACGCCGACGGCAGCGGTCGCGCTGCCGTTTGCGCTCGAACGACGGGCGCTGTTCTTCGGACCGCTCACCGGCGCCAACGTGGTGCGGCATGATCCTCCGGACCGGTACGTCTTCAATTACCGGCCAAGCTACGCGGAAGAGACCGACGCCGCGGTACGCTATCTCCTGAAAATCCGCAAGCTGCAGCCGAGGCAGATCGCGGTGTTCACCCAAAGCGACTCTTTCGGCGATGCGGGCTTCGCCGGTGTCGCGAAGGCATTTCGCGCGCTTGGCATCAGCGACAGCACGATACTGCGGCTCAACTACGCCCGCAACACGATGGAGTTGGATGATGCCATCAATCAGCTCAAGCAGCAAAAGGGGTCGATCCGGGCGGTCGTCATGGTGGCGACGACACGGCAGGCAGCGAAGTTCATCGAGAAGACCCGCGATCTGTTCCCGGGGATGATCTATACGAACATGTCATCGGTGGGCGCCAGCAGCCTCGCCGACGAGTTGATGCTGCTGGGACCGCGCTTTACCGACAGTGTCATCGTGACCCAGACGGTGCCCGCGGTGGCCGGCTATTCGAGCGTGGTGATCGAGTACAAGGAAGCGCTTGCGAAATATTTCCCCGGCGAGAGTCCGAACTACATCTCGCTGGAGGGTTTCATTTCGGCCAACGTGCTGATCGACGCGCTGAGGCGCTGCGGCCCGCAGATCGACACCGAGAGGCTGGTCGATATTCTGGAGAACACCCGCAATCTCGATCTTGGTCTTGGCGTACCGCTCGGTTTCAGCCGCGGCGAGCACCAGGCTTCGCACAAGATCTGGGGGACGGAGCTCGACAAAACCGGAAAATACCAGGCGATCGAACTTGAATGATCGCTTCGCGGCGCCTGTCCCGACTATCGGGGCAGGTGCCGCACAGGATAGAGCCCTTCGGTCGAAAGGCGCGAGCCTACTCCCACTCGATCGTCCCCGGCGGCTTTGACGTGATGTCATAGACCACGTGGTTGTGGAGGCTGACGCTGCCGCGTCCACCGCATCCCGCCCCGCGTCCGTGACGATCGCGATACGCCCCTGTAGTGGGGTGGGACGGCGGAATCCATAAAGCTGTTTCTATCTGCCGGTGCACGCGTCCGAAACCGTAGAGTGTGATCATACTGCACTCCAACATTGTTGGATGAACCGGCGCACAATAAAAAAATTCCGCGCGCGAAGGCGCTCCGTTTTTACGCCGGCACCGGCGCGGGGCGTGCCATTGGCACCGGCCTGAACGTCAAGGCGATCAGGAAAGCGCCGAGGCCCATGATCCATGAGCCGATATAGAGCCAAGCGTAACTGGCGAAGGTGTCGTAGATCAGACCTCCGGCCAGCGGACCCGTCGCCATGCCGAGGCTGCCGGCCATAGCGATGCCGCCGATCACGGTGCCCATCATTCGCAGCGGAAAATTCTCGCGGGCGAGCGAGGCATAGAGCGGCATGGTGCCGGCATAGATGAAGCCGAACAGCGCCGCTACGGTATAGAACGCGGCGAGTTCGCGCACGAAGACGTAACCGAGTGCGCCGAATGCCTGCGCAAGCAGGCCCAGCACCAGCACCCGCTTGGCGCCGAAGCGGTCACCCATCAAGCCGAAGGCAATGCGGCCGCCAAGCCCGGCGAGGCCTTCCACACTGTAGATGGTGACTGCGGCGATCAACGGAATGCCGCAGCTGATGGCGTAGCTCACGGTATGAATGATGGGGCCCGAATGCGTGGCGCAGCAGAAGAAATTGGTCAGCAACAGGATGATGAATTGCGGCGAGCGCAGCGCCTGCGCGAGCGTCATGTCAGCCTGGGCGGAATCGCCCGACGGCGCGGACGGCCCGCTTGCCAGCGCCGGCGCGCGGCGCACCAACAGCGAGACCGGGATCATGATTGAAGCGACGATCAGCGCCACGATCTGCATCGAGGTGCGCCAGTCATGATGCGAGACCAGCCAGGCGGCGAGCGGCGCCATGGTCATCGGCGCCATGCCCATGCCCGCCGAAACCAGCGACACCGCAAGGCTGCGATGGGTGTCGAACCAGCCGGTGACACAGGCCATCATCGGCGCAAAGATCGCGGCGCAGGCGGCGCCGACCATCAGCCCGAAGATGAACTGAAACGCCACCAGCGATGTCGCAAGGCTCGCCAGCCCGAGGCTCGCCGCCAGCACGACCGAGCCAGTGAGGACCACCGGCAGCGGGCCCAGGCGGTCGGACAAGGTGCCCCAGATCATGCTGGTGAGCGCCATGGCAAGAAAGCCGATGGTCATGGCGCTGGACACGCCGGTGACCGACCAGCCGGTATCGCGCGCGATCGGCTGCAGGAACACCGGCAACGAGAACATGCCGCCGATCGCGACACAGCCGAGCAAGCCCCCGGCTGCGACAATCACCCAGCGATAGTGAGAGTTGGTCATTCCGGATCTCCAATGCATTACTCTAAATGCAAGACGAACGGGATGGGCCGGAACCGACAGCCCGACGGGCGGCCCGACCATTTTTTCTCGGCACGCGATCCGCTACAGAACCCATTAATTCAGAGGGTTCAGCGAAGGTTGGCTTTGGGCCGCAAAGTGGACGTTCATACGCAAGCAGAGCATCTGAGAGTGAGTGACCGACAAAGAACGAGTAGAGAGCTATCCAGTCTCCGATTGGCTAACAAATCGTGCAGGCCTGGAATTTCTCTTGGAGTTGAGGGCGGTCGAACAAGCGTTAGGCGAGTAGGCGCCGAGCCACGCCCGCGTCAGTGACAAGGGTGCTTATCCAGCCGCCTCGCAAAACCGACGCGATCGCTGCGGCCTTTTCTAGTCCGCCCCCAATTCCGACGATATCCGGAATGCGCCGCAACTGCTCGGCCGTGATGCCTAGGCCGAGCTGATCCAGCGGATTGGCGACGGCCCTGCCTTCGTCATCAAGAAGCGTCGCGCATAGGTCCGCCCTGACGCCGGCCGCGAGGGCCTGATCATGCCAGGCCGAAGGAAACGCGGCGCACAGACACGATTCTGGAGGGTGCCACGATCCGATGCCGACGACGAGGACATCAATTCGATGATACAGGGCAAGCGCTTCCGCGACGGATCGCTCGCTTCGCAGGCCTTCGACGGCCGCCTGGTCCTCGACCCACATAGGCGCATAGATCGGATAGGGTTTTCCGCCGCCTGCGCGTGCAATCCGATGTACTATTTCGACAGGATTTAACGCGAAATCGAGACCTGTCGGGTTTCCAGCAACCTGTACGACATCGACTCTCGGCAAGCGCGTCAGAGCCCGAGCGGCGGCCGCCAGCGTCCTGCCCCATGCGACCCCCAACAATTGACCGTCTTCAAGCATTTCTTCGAGAAGCTGTGCCGCGAGCGATCCCAAAGGTTCGGTCAGCGCGCTCGTCGGTTGATCGGGGCCTTTCAGGACCACCGCGCTCTTCAATCCGTAACGTTTGCGAACCTTGTCCGAGAGTTCGATGTCGAGGTCGGTGGGTTCCGAGATGACAAAATTCACGATCCCTTCTTCAATTGCTGCCTCGATAAGACGGGCGACCTTGAATCGCGAAAGAGACAAGTCCTCGGCGATCTGAGATTTTGTTTGCCGGCCTATGAAATGACGCCTGGCGGCAATGGCCGCTTGGACACGCTGAAGAGGTCGGCTCGCCATGGTGATCCTCAAATCGCAATTCTATGTTGCCAATTTCGCGGCACTTGAAACCGTGCGGCATCAAATGAGTATGTTGACGCTCGCTTGAGCGCAATTCGCCGCACGAGTGATCATCCTTCCATCGGTCAGAATTGCGCCGCAGGGTGTCGTGTTGCGATCCGCACGCGGTCCTTGGCTTCGGCGCCGAGGCCATTTCGTCGGGCTGCGACAGCGACATCGTGCAATCAGCCTTGGCCGTCCTCGTCCGAGCGCGCCCATATCGCAATATTTGCTCATTTGAGCACATATGTGCTCGTTTGACAAGTATTTGAAACGCCGGTATCTGTTTTCTCAACAGCGAAAAGCCCACGGGAAATCCGTCATTTGGCTGAAACATGTCTGGCGTCGTAGTTCATAGGAAGCTGAGGTTCGGCCCTTTCGAACTTTCGATTGGCGAAAGGGTGCTCCGGCGCGACGGTCAGGTGCTTCCCCTCGGCGATCGGGCGTTGGACATTTTGATCTATCTTGCCGACCGCCCAGGTGAGGTCATCGCGAAGCAGGAGCTGATGGATCACGTCTGGTCGGACGTAACCGTTGAGGAGGGGAGCCTCCGGGTCCACGTGGCCGTAATCCGCAAGGCGCTTGGTGACGGCCAATTTGGCAACCGCTACATCGCAAACATCAAGGGACGGGGCTATTCGTTCGTCGGCAGCGTTGTCTCCCTCTCTGGTGGCACGGAGAGCAGGAACGCTAAGTTCCGCCACCAAGGCAGGCTCCCCGTGCGACCGCTCATGATGATTGGGCGCGAAACGGTCGTCAGCGAGGTTGGCGACAAGCTTCGAGACGAGCGGTTTGTGACACTGCTCGGCCCCGGCGGCATTGGCAAGACGACCATTGCCTTGGCTGTTGGCCGCGCCGCTGCCGAGGAGTTTGGCGGGAATGTCTATTTTGCTGACTTGGAAAGCCTAACCGATTCGCGCCAAGTTGCGGGGGCTGTCGCGACATCCCTGGGACTTGCACTCAAATCGAAAGACCCCGGCCTGGAGCTGGTCGACCTCGTTCGTTCGCGAAAGCTTCTTATCATTCTCGATAGCTGTGAGCATGTGATCGAGGCGGTCGCGTTGCTTGCCGAGCAACTCTACCAGGAAACCGAGCAGGTCTATCTTCTGACCACGAGTCGCGAATTGCTGAAAGTAGAGGGCGAGCATTGTTGCCGGGTTCTTCCCCTTGATTTTCCACCAGACGGCTCAGCGCAGACGGCAAATGCCGTGCTTCGATATCCGGCGACGCAGTTGTTTGTACGACGCGTGGCAGCGAGAGCGGGAAGCGTCGTTCTCGCCGACGATGAGGCGCCGTTTGTCGCGGAAATATGCCGGAAGCTGGATGGCATACCCTTGGCAATTGAGTTGGCATCGGGTCAGGTAGCTGCCCTCGGCCTCAAGAACACGTTGTCTCGACTGGAATTGCTGAAGCTAAGCCATCGGACGGCAGTTCCCAGACATCGGACGCTTAAGGCGACATTGGATTGGAGCTACGATCTACTATCGGACATTGAAAGGATCATCTTTCGACGCATTGCCATTTTTGTCGGCCACTTCACCTTGGAGGCCGCGCAACGCATCGCTGCCGAACCCGGTTCAGGCGGCTCGGCGGTTGCCGATGTTATTGCCGGTCTGTTTGAAAAGTCATTGTTGGCGACCCGGTTTTGCCGGGGACAGCCACGGTATCGTTTGCTCAACACGACGCGCGCATATGCACTTGGGAAATTGGAAGAGCATGGCGAAGTCGCTTTAATTTCTGTGCGGCACGCGGAATATGTCGCTGAACAACTTGAATCGGAGAGACCAGACCTTTCGTCTCTGCCAAGGGCCGAAAGATTCGCAATCTACTCCGGACAACTAAGTAATGTTCGGGCGGCGCTGGAATGGAGCTTTGGACCACACGGCGATGATGAGACGGCGACGAGACTGGCCGCCGCTTCCATGCAGTTGTTTCTGGAGCTATCACTACTCATCGAATGCCAAGCATGGGCAGAACGCGCGATGGCGCGCCTTGGCAATTTGCATCAAAACTCTCGCCGCGCAATGGAAATCTCTGCATCACTACCGTTGGCCTTGATGCACACTGAAGGTAACGATCAACGCGTCCGAACGGCTTTTTCGCGCGCGCTTGAGATTGCGACCAATCAGGGAGACCTTGCCTATGAGCTGAGGCTCCTAAGCGGACTCTTCATGTATTCGCATTGGACCATGGACATTCGGGGTGCGACAGACATCGCCGCCCGGAGCAAGAAATTGGCGCTGAAGACGCGAGATCCCGATGACATGGCGCTGGCAGAATCGATGTTGGCCGCCTCCAATCATCTGCTGGGAAATCACATCATCGCACAACAACATTGCGAGTTCGGTCTCCGCTACTCGGGATCCGGTCCGCGCTTTCGAGCCGGACAGCACCTGTTTCATTACACGAGCTTCTTGCTGGTCGGCATGGCGCGTTCTCTGCTGTATAGAGGCTTGCTCGATCGATCGCTGGAGTATGCAGAGCTCGCCATAGAGGAAGCTGAAAAATCGGGCCATGCGGCCACATTTTGCCGATCCCTGGCTCTGATCGTTCCTGTCTTTCTGACTCTGGCGGACACTAGACGGGCGGATCAGTACATCGCCGAATTGAGCGATCTCTCGGTAGCGCACTCCTTGAAACCATACTGCGCCATAGCGACTGCCTGCGAGGTCAATGGTTTGCTCCTTCAAGACAATCTCCTTGATGCAATTTCACTGCTGAAGAGGGCTTTGGAGGAGCTTCACGCTCAGCGTCAAGAAATGCTGAATATGGATTTCGCCTGCGATCTGGCCGCGGCTTTCGTGAAGGTTGGTGAGCAGGAGCAGGCGCTGAGGCTGGTCCTGAACGCAATCGAAGATCAGCAGCGCGTCGGAAAATTTCTCCACATGCCAGCATTGTTCAGGATGAAAGGATTGATCTTGGCGTCTCGATCGGCCGAAGAGGAAGCCGAAGCTGAAAATGCCTTGCTGTTGTCGATCGACTGGGCAAAACGTCAGTCAGCGGTGCTGTTTGAATTAACGGCCGCGACCGACCTCGCAGAGCTCTTGCGTCGAAAGCGGCGCATACCTGAGGCATACAGGCACATCAGTGCCGCTCTGAATGGCACACCGGACGAGATGATGTCTCCCGTTCACATGCGCGCTAGGCAGGTGTTGCGCCGATTTCAATCCTCATGCGATGCAGCAATGGCGCCGCCACGTCGCTGCATTCCCCATGGCCGTGATGCCCGAGAGAAATGCGAATCGTCTCGCACCCGCGGCGACTGAGCCGGCCAATACACGGCTATCCGGGCGAAGTTCTTGTGGTGAACATATCAGCCGCGCCGCGCCGCTTTGATCGCGGCGACGTCGATTTTCCTCATGCCCATCATGGCATCGAATGCACGCTTCGCTTCATCGCCGCCGGCCGCCAGCGCCTCCATCAGCACGCGCGGCGTGATTTGCCAGGAGATGCCCCACTTGTCCTTGCACCAGCCGCACGCACTCTCCTGGCCTCCATTGCCGACAATGGCATTCCAGTAGCGGTCGGTCTCTTGCTGATCATCGGTGGCGATCTGAAACGAGAAAGCTTCGTTATGCTTGAACGCGGGGCCGCCGTTGAGGCCGAGACAGGGGACGCCGGCAACTGTGAATTCCACCGTCAGCACGTCGCCCTTCTTGCCGGATGGGTAGTCACTGGGTGCACGGTGGACAGCACCCACGGCGCTGTCGGGAAAGGTTTCGGCGTAAAAGCGGGCAGCAACCTCGGCGTCCTTATCGTACCACAGGCAAATCGTGTTCTTGGCCATTGCGTGTCCTTTCGCTCGGCTTACGCGCCGTGTTGTGGGTTTTGATCGATGCCGTGCGGTCTCAAGCCGATGACCCAGCCAACACAGCTCTCTCTGGGTGGAAGACGAACGGAACAGGCTGGAACCGACAGGTTGACGGATGTGCCTCATTATTTTTTTGGCCAAACGCATTGTCGGCCACAGCGAGCACAAGGGTCAATTTTAATAAGAAAGCCCGCCGAGCGCGCCGGCGGGCGAGTTTAAAGCGATTGTTCTCCTGACCGTCATCATTCACTGAATTTTGCGGCCTGCTTTTCTTGCGGCTTTCCGAGCAGACCAACGCGTTCGAAACCGCTTCAGGGCGCGAAGCGTCATGGGGGCGACCGCTTGAAGCGCCAGAGAAGCACTTCCGGCTACCAGCCCCTTGACAAGATCAAATGCTAAATCAGGCCAAAAATACCACATGACCCCTGCGTCCTTCTTCACAGGGGGCACCGCCGGGCAACAGTGGGCAGAAAAAAGCAATAGAAAAGCCCCGTCCGTCGCCGGCGGGGCCCAGAAAATCTCTGTACGCGGTATTCAGCGCACGCGAAACCTTTTTGGTTCACCCGCTCAAGGTGGACTCAAGAATGAGAGAGAGGCACACCATAGTGGCCGTGCGATTGAAACCGCGCATAACAATCCTCCCAAAACGAAAACCAACGGCCCGCAGCAGAGCTGCACCCACCGAGGGGCGGCCATCCATTTAACACAACCAGACTGAACGGCTCCTGTCTGTGTGCCATTTCACATTTGGGATCATATATGAGCTGCCGAGTTGGCCGATCTCGCGCAGAAATGGCACTTTTTTGCGGAGGGCGGGTTAACGAAAGCGTAACCCGCCATCACGAACACAACTCGATGAGAGGAGATGGTGGATTACGCCTTCCGCCTTCACTCTTCGAGCTACGGCGGACAAGCCGGCTAATCTACCCTACGTGCTGCCTTGCGATGAATCGATGGCGCGCCGCAGAGGGTGACATTGAGAACCGCTATCTGATTGTCATGCCTACCAATTTGCGGTACGCACCGACGCAATAATCAGTGAAAGAGAGAATATGGCGCGCAACATTCTGATCCTTGGAGCCTCGTACGGCTCATTGCTGGCGACAAAGCTGCTGATGGCGGGTCACAATGTGACTTTGGTTTGCCGGAACAAGACGGCAGAACTCATCAACCGCGACGGCACGGAAGTTCGCATCAAGCTGCGTGACGAGGCCATGCACCGGGCGATCTTCTCGCGCGATCTGCCCGGAACCCTGGACGCGGCCACGCCCGCCGACGTCGACCTTTCGCGTTATGATCTGGTCGGTCTTGCGATGCAGGAACCGCAATACACCAACCATACAATCCGGGTTCTGATGGTCAAAATCGCCGAGGCGAAGCTGCCTTGTCTTTCGATCATGAACATGCCGCCGCTACCCTATCTCAAACGCATCCCGGCACTGGCGGAAATGGACCTCGAGGAGGCCTATACCAATGCCCTGGTATGGGAACGGTTCGAACCGGGACTGGTGTCGCTCTGCTCGCCCGATCCGCAGGCCTTCCGTCCACCGGAAGAGGCGGCGAATGTCCTTCATGTCGGCCTGCCGACCAACTTCAAGGCCGCGGCATTCGAAGATAAGAAACACAACCAGTTGCTCCGGGAGCTGGAAGCGGACATCGACGCGGTGAAGCTCGATGGACTGGACGTTCCGGTGAAGCTCAAGGTGTTCGACTCGCTGTTCGTCCCTCTGGCGAAATGGTCGATGCTGCTGACCGGAAATTATCGCTGCATCACGCTGCACGAGCCGCAGGCGATCCGCGACGCTGTGCACAGCGATCTGAAGCTCTCGCAGTCGATCTATGACCATGTCGACGCCATCGCCCGGCGCCTTGGCGCCGACCCGGAGGATCAGGTTCCTTTCGCAAAATATGCCAAGGCGGCGGAAAGCCTTCTCAAACCCTCATCCGCGGCCCGCGCGGTGGCCAGTGGTGCGCCGTTCATCGAGCGGATCGACCTGCTGGTGAAATTGATCTCGCATCAGCTTGGCGTGCCCAATGCCGAGATCGATCGCACGGTCGAGATCGTGGATCAGAAACTGAATGAGAAGATCGTGGCGGGCGGTTCCGGCTCGCCTTGAACAGCAGAGCGGTAGCAAAATCACCGAGCTGGACATGGCGGAATACGCTTCGCTATTCCGCCCTACGGCCCTGATGCCGTTTTCGCCTCGCGCCACCGCCCGAGGCTAGAGCGGGATGACTTTTCTTCGAATCGTCATCCCGCTCTATCTTTTTGTTTGAGCATGATCTTTTCGGAAAACCGGTACCCACTTTTCCTGATCATGCTCTAACCATCGAACAAAGCTCGCACGTCTTCTTCCGTGAGAGCCGAGCCAATGCGTCCGTCGCGATCGAACAGGCTATCAGCCAAAGCTCGCTTTCGGGCTTTGAGTTCATCCATTTTCTCCTCGACCGTACCGGCCGCCACCAGGCGGTAGACAAAAACCGCCTTGTCCTGGCCGATGCGATGAGCGCGATCAATCGCCTGCTGCTCGACAGCCGGATTCCACCAGGGATCGAAAATGATCACCGTGTCGGCGGCGGTCAGGTTCAACCCAACCCCGCCGGCCTTCAGGCTGATCAGGAAGACCTCGCTGGCGCCGTTCTGAAAGCCTTCGATCGCGCTCTTGCGATCCTTGGTCGCTCCGGTCAGCACGCTATAGCGAATGTGCTCCGCATCGAGGCGAGTCCGGACCAGGTCGATCATGGAAGTGAATTGCGAGAACACGATGATCTTTCGGCCTTCGCTCAACAACTCCAGCACCATTTCCATCAACCGCTCGAGCTTGGCGGAGCGGCGTTCGACGCCGTCATCGAGTTTCAGGAGCGCCGGATCGCAACAAGCCTGGCGCAACCTGAGCAACGCTTCAAGCACGAGAATATGGCTCTTTGCCAGTCCCCGGTCCGCAATGGCCTTGCGCACCTTGGTCGACATCGACAAGCGAATTGAATCGTAGAGATCGCGCTGGCCGCCTTCCAATACGATGGTCTCGATAATCTCACTTTTGGGCGGCAGCTCCGACGCCACTTCCGCCTTGGTCCGTCGCAGCAGGAATGGCTTGACTCGCTGGGCGAGCACCGCCGCCCGCCCGCTATCGGCGCGCTTTTCGATCGGCGTGCGCCAGTGACGGGCGAACGCGGACTTGTCACCGAGATAACCGGGGTTGGCGAAATTCATGATCGACCAAAGTTCCCCCAGATGATTTTCCATCGGAGTTCCGGTCAGGCAGAAGCGGTGCATGGCCTTGATCCCGCGTACCCATCGGCTCGTCGCTGCATCGGGATTCTTGACGGTCTGCGCCTCATCCAGCACGGCCATATGCCAATCGCGGGCGAGCAGGAGTTCGTGATCGCGTGCGATCAATGGATAGGTGGTCAAGACGACATCGTGATCGGAAATGGCATTGAAGTTTTGTCTGCGGTCGGAGCCGTGAAGCACCAGAACCTTTAATTCCGGCGCAAACTTCCGCGCTTCATTGAACCAGTTCGTCATCAGGCTGGTCGGAGCGATGACAAGAGCAGGTTCTGCGAGATTGCCCCGCGATTTCTCCAACGCCAGCAGCGCCAGGATTTGAACGGTTTTGCCGAGCCCCATATCGTCGGCCAGCACGCCACCCAGGCCACTTTCGCGGAGCAGATCGAGCCATGCTACGCCTTGCTCCTGATAGGGGCGGAGTTCGGCGCCGAAGCCCGGCGGCAAGCGCGGATGGGTCAACCCGCGCCCCTGCAGCAGACCAGCGAGGCGACGAAGATTATCGGCGCCCTTGAAAGCGAAGTCCTGGCTCTCGAGAGCCAGCAGCGACACAACATCCGCGCGAGGGAGCCTTAATTTCCCGGATGCATCAACGAATATGCCGCTGAGCTGCAGGCTATGAAGCGCCAGCACCAGGGGAAGGAAACGATCCGCAGCCAGCGCAACATGCCGGCCATCGGCAAGGGGCACATAGAGATGGTCGCCTTCCTCGGCGAGTTGTCTTACCATGTCCGGAGTGAAGGCGGGATTGGAGACCAGGGCGGCCAGCAGCGGCGCGAGATCGCGCCTCTCGCCGTCGATTTCGACCCCGAGGGCCAACTCGAACCAATCGATGCCGCTCCCTTCGAACTCCGCGTCGAAGACGCCGGAAGACGTCGCCAGCCGATACGGAAAATCGTTATCGATGCGGATTTCGAACCCCTCGGCCCGCAACTCCGCGACGTGAAAGTTGAGAAAGTCGAGCCAGTCGTGAGCGTCCTTGAAGGTCATATCCTGGAAATGGCCGACCTCCAGAAACGGATAGACCGTTCTTGCCTCGAGGAAGTCGAGCCCGGACAACCGCTTGAATGCGTCTCTTTCCTTCGCGCGGCGCCGTGATACCGCGTAGACCTGCCCGCCCTGAAACGCCTCCAGCCGGCTCGCCCGCTCCGACGAATCGATTTCGACCGGACCGTAACGGAAGCTGAGATGTGCGACCGGCATCACGGTGGGTCCATCGCGGTGATAGAAGGCGTGCGCCATGGCGCGTCCCAATCTGAGCCGCAATACCGGGACCGGGTCCTCCTCGATCTTGACCGCCGCTGCCGGCGGCGCCGGCAACAGGCCGTGATGAACCTCCGGCAGTTTCTGGCCGAGGCGGCGCGCCACTTCGGCGACCTGGGCGCGCGGAATGGCCGGTGCCGACAACAACTGATACGCCAGTCGCGCCGGCAGGTTCAGCTCTACCGGTCCCATCAATCCGGCGGCCTCATCCAGATAGACCGGTGGCTCGGCGTTGAACGCCGTCGTTCCCGGAACGATCAGTTGCGGAGCGACGCTATTCTTGCCGGCTTGATGCCATTCGATACGGCCCTCGCGTTTCTCTCCCCAGCGCAGCGGCGACCGCCTGTGATCCAGCCAATAGGCGCGGCCGGTGGCGATCATCCGTTTCACAAGTTCGGCTGATTGCGCCCGGGGGCCGTAGG
>Ga0193724_1000230_pt1 | contig 13866 bp, 11 predicted proteins | sample H2a1metaG_FD_146005 | JGI IMG/M metagenome (GOLD analysis project Ga0193724, IMG submission 146005) | Soil microbial communities from a riparian zone of the East river system, Colorado, United States - H2a1 | ecosystem: Environmental > Terrestrial > Soil > Riparian zone | place: USA: East River... | reverse complement strand
CAATTGCGCGACCTCGATCAGGCGCGCGTCGTCGATGGCAAGACCGTTCGCCTGCGCCAGCAACCGCAGCGCCGCGGCGGCATCCGCCGAGCCGCCGCCGATACCCGCGGCGACCGGCAGCACCTTATCGAGGATGAAATCGCCAAGCCGCAGATCCGGCACGCGTTCGCCAAGCAATTGCGCGGCCTTGAACACGAGGTTGTCGGAGGTCTCGCCACAGTACCGCGCAAGCGGTCCGGTGGTCGTGAGATTGAGTTTGGAGCCTGGCGTCAGGCTAAGCCGGTCGGCACAATCGGCGAACGCAACCACGCTTTCCAGATCATGATAGCCATCGACGCGGCGGCCCATGACCCGAAGGGTCAGGTTGACCTTGGCACGACCATCCTCAATCAGCGCCGGCATCGGCGATCAGCCCTTCGATCAGCTCCCTCAACCGCCCTTGCCGTCTTCCTTCTTCTTGTCGGCGGATGCCGCGGACGAGGAGGCATCCTCGGGCAACCCGTTTTCCATCTTGGCCTCGATCTTCGGCAATTCCTCCGGCTCCGGCTTCAGGTCGCGGGCGTGGGCCCACTGGAATTTTGCTTCCAGCGTGCGGCCAATGCGCCAATAGGCGTCGCCAAGATGGTCGTTGATGGTCGGGTCTTCAGGCTTGAGATCGATTGCGCGCTCGAGATTTTTCACCGCGTCCTCGTAGTTGCCGATGCGGTAATAGGCCCAGCCCAGCGAGTCCACGATGTAGCCGTCGTCAGGGCGCTGATCGACGGCGCGCTTGATCATCTTCATGCCTTCGTCGAGATTGATGCCCTGATCGATCCACGAATAGCCGAGATAGTTCAGCACATGCGGTTGCTCGGGCTGAAGTTCGAGCGCCTTGCGCATATCCGTCTCGGCCTTGCTCCACTGTTTGGAGCGCTCCTCGCAGATGCCGCGATAATAGTAGTAAATCCAGTTGGTCTTTTCATTGCCCTGCGGCAATACATCGATGCCCTGCGAGTAGGTCTGGACGCAGTCGGCGAACTTCTTGCGACCGCGCTCGATATTGCCGAGCGCCATGATGGCTTCGATATCCTTGGCATCCTCCGCCGTGACGCCTTTCAGAATCTTGATCGCTTCATCGCTGCGGTCGGCAGCGTCCAGATTGGTCGCGAGTTGAATCTGCGCATTGCGCTTCAGCGGCGAACTCGCCGGCATGCGCTCGTAGACCTTGATCGCCATCGCCGGCTTCTTCACCGACTCATAGAGATCGGCCAGCGACAACAGCGCCAGCGAATGATTGGGCGCGAGGTACAGCGAGAGCTGCAAATAGACCAGCGCGAGATCCTCGCCGCCACGGCGCGTCAGCGTCGCGCCGATGCCGTAAAGCGCCTCGGCAGCGCCGCTCTGCGCCGAATCCACCAGCGGCGTCAGCTTCTTGCCGGCGCGGGATTCGCGCAGGCCTTCCAATACCAGCGGATGTCGTGCGAGCTTCTTGTCGAACGCCTCGTAGATGGCCGTTGCCGCTGCCGCATCCTTGTTGCGCGACAGCCAGCGCGCATAGGCGTCCGCCACGCGCAGCATGGAATCGTCGAGCTTGTAGGCCCGCTCAAGACGCGCGCCGGCGTCCTTTTCCTTGCCGCCGAGTTCAAGGATCATACCGGCGTGCAAATCCTTGAAGATCGGATACCATTCAGGACCCGTCAGCTTGTCGATATTGGTGATGGCCGATTTGGTATCGCCGGCACCGTAACTGGCCCAGCCCGACAGCAGCGTCGCCACCAGATCCGTGATCGGCCCGCGAATCGACTGATTGATGTTCAGCTGCGCGGCCGCATATTTCTTCTGTTTCAGATCGCGCACGCCGACGACCAGCCGGGCAACGCGATTGGATTTGTCGATCGTCAGAATGCGGTCGGCGAGCTTGACGGCCTCGTCAATGTCGCCATCCGCCAGCGATGAAATGAATGCGCGATCGAGCAACTCGTTGTTCTTCGGATCGGTGCGAAGCGCCGACCGGTAGAACGCCGCCGCCGAGTTGGCGTCCCGCTCCACACTGGCGTGACGCGCGGCCAGATAGCTGCCCGACATCGTCAGCGATTTCAAATCGCGGTTGGAGGGAAATTGCGCCGAGTTGTCGGCCGGATGATCGGGCGTCTGCGCCGAAAGCGAGCAAGGTATTGCCAGCGCGGTGACGGCGAAGGCGGCGACTATCCAGCGATTGAAACGAATGGAAAACATCAGGGTTCGCCTAGCTCCAGGAATTTACGGCAGGATCTTACGCGCAGTCTCGAACGCGAACTCAACCGGCGGCATCAAGCCATCAGACCAAGCCATCAGACAATGCCGCGTTTGGCGCTCAACCGCAAGGATACGGCGTGGCGAATCGATTGGCAGCAGAGGCCGGATTGCCGCCGATTTCAGCCAGCTGGCGTGGTTTTGGTTCAGAAGTTCTACTCCCCTTCGCGCCGGGTCCGTGACGAGAACTCCTGAACCAAAACCGGACCAAAACTATGGATTTTCAATGTTCTTTTGAATCCGTGGTTCGCTCCAGGCGGTGCAGCGGGGGGCAGCGAACTGCGGATTCGGGACATCAGCTGGAAACGCTTTCAGTGTGGCGGTATCGTGGCCGGGGGGCCGCATTCGCGGATCCAGGCTCACGCAATCGTGGTCACATCGCCTCATAATTGGGTCCGCCGCCGCCCTCGGGCGGAACCCAGGTGATGTTGCCGTTTGGATCCTTCACGTCGCAGGTTTTGCAGTGGACGCAATTCTGGGCGTTGATGACGAAGCGTGGCCCGGCCGTCTCCTCGACCCACTCGTAGACGCCGGCCGGGCAATAACGATTGGACGGACCGGCATAGACATCGTGTTCGGAAGTCTTCTGCAGGCTCATGTCGGCGACCTTGAGATGGACCGGCTGGTCCTCTTCATGGTTGGTGTTGGAAAGGAACACCGACGATAGCTTGTCGAAGGTGAGCTTGCCGTCCGGCTTCGGAGGCGCGATCGGCGCATGAGCTTTCGCAGGGTCGAGCGTCTTGCGGTCGGGCTTGGCGTGCGACTGCGTTCCGAACAGCGAGAAACCGAGCGTGTTGCACCACATGTCGATACCGCCGAGCGCCACGCCGACGATGGTGCCGAACTTTGACCATAGCGGCTTGACGTTGCGGACCCGGTACAGATCCTTGCCGACCGGCGAATCGCGCCACGCATTCTCGTATTCGACCAGTTCGTCGTTGGCGCGCCCCGATCCGAGGGCGGCGATGACGTGCTCGGCCGCGAGCATGCCGCTGCCCATCGCATTGTGGACGCCCTTGATGCGCGGCACGTTCACAAAACCCGCCGCGCACCCGATCAGCGCACCGCCCGCGAAGCACAGCCGCGGCACCGACTGATATCCGCCCTCGGTGATGGCGCGCGCGCCATAGGCGAGCCGCTTGCCGCCTTCCAACAGGGTGCGGATCGCGGGATGGGTCTTGAAGCGCTGGAATTCATCGAACGGCGACAGATACGGATCGTCGTAATTGAGATGCACGACAAAACCGACCGCCACCAGATTATCGTCGTAGTGATAGAGGAAGGAGCCACCGCCGGTGGAGTTGTTCAACGGCCAGCCGAACGAGTGCTGGATCAGACCTTTTTGATGCTTGGCTGGATCGATCTGCCAGACCTCCTTGAGCCCGATGCCGAATTTCGGCGGCTCGCTGCTGGCGTCGAGCGAGAATTTCGCGATCAATTGCTTGGTCAGGCTGCCGCGCGCGCCTTCGGCGAACAGCGTGTATTTGCCGAGCAACTCCATGCCGCGCGTATATGACGACTTGTGCGAGCCATCCTTGGCGACGCCCATGTCGCCGGTGGCGATGCCGCGCACCGCGCCTTTTTCATCGTAAAGCACCTCGGTCGCGGCGAAGCCCGGGTAGATCTCGACGCCGAGCGCCTCGGCCTTCGGCGCCAGCCAGCGGCACACACTGCCGAGCGAGCCGATATAGCAATGATGATTGTTCATCAGCGGCGGCATCGCGATGGCTGGCAGCGGAATGGCGGTGCCGGCGGTCATCCAGTAGAACTTGTCGACCTTGACCTGCGTCTTCAGCGGACAGTCGGCGTCGGCGCGCCAGTCCGGAAGCAACTTGTCGAGTGACACCGGATCGATCACCGCGCCCGACAGGATGTGGGCGCCGACTTCCGACCCCTTCTCCACCACGACGACCGTCAGATCGGCATTAAGCTGCTTCAGCCGGATCGCGGCGGCGAGGCCCGACGGCCCGGCGCCGACGATCACAACGTCGAATTCCATCGATTCCCGCGGCGGCAATTCTTCGGTGCTCATGATCTGATCTCAGCCCGGTTGAGAACGCGTCTAAGGACGTTTGTTTCCGATTTTTGCATGAAGAACAACCATTGAAATGCGCGGCCGGGCGTTTCGTTGCGGCGCGATACGCTCTAGAATGACCGGATGCCTGAGACATCGCGCCATGACGCCTGATCCCGCTCCCAGCATCCAGCAATTGCTCGCCTTTTATCTGGAGGCCGGGGTCGACTGTGCGCTGACCGACGAGCCGGTCAACCGGCTGTCCGATCCTGACATTATCCCCATCTCCGGGTCCCGGGAAACGGCACTGCCCAAACCGGTGAGGACGATGCCTACCACGATCCCGGTCGCGCGCGGCGAAACAACGCCAGCGCCGGAAGCGGCGATCGTTTCGGCACGGGAAGCGGCGCGAACCGCGCCTTCGCTCGAGGTGCTGCGCGCCCTGCTGGAGAATTTCGATGGCTGCGCGCTGAAATCCACCGCCACACGCCTGGTATTCGCCGACGGCAACCCGCAGGCGCGCATCATGTTCGTCGGCGAGGCGCCCGGACGCGAGGAAGACATCGAGGGGCTGCCGTTCGTCGGCCGTTCCGGCAAGTTGCTGGACCGGATGATATCGGCGATCGGGCTCGACCGCTCCAGCGCCTACATCGCCAATGTCATTCCATGGCGGCCGCCGGGCAACCGCACGCCGACGCCGCAGGAGACGCAAATCTGCCTGCCGTTCATCCAGCGGCAAATCGAACTGGTGAACCCGGATGTGCTGGTCACGCTCGGCAATCCCTCGACCCAGACCCTGCTGTCGACGCGCGAGGGCATCATGAAAACCCGCGGGCGTTGGTTCGACTATGACACCGGCACGCGGATGATCCGGGCGCTTGCCACGTTCCATCCGGCGTATTTGCTGCGCTCGCCGTCCTACAAGCGCATGGCGTGGCAGGATCTGCGCGCGATCGCCAAGGCGCTGGAGAATCCCTCCAATCGATGAGGCATCGGTTCTGCATCGCGACAACGGAAGCGCGCTCCCTCTCCCGTGGGGAGAGGGTTGGGGTGAGGGGTTACGATCTTTCGTTAGGCCGTAACCCCTCACCCGGATCGCTCCGGACGATGCTTTGCATCGCCTGACCGATCCGACCTCTCCCTCCGGGAGAGGTAAAAGAAGCTGACCGCGTGCATGTCTCGCAAACGATCTTACGGCGTCTTCGGTCGCACGATGGCCCAGCCGATCCGCAGCAGCGGCTGCCGCCCGGTCACCGGCCACTCGAACGCCCGCGGCACTTCCGGCACTAGGCCGGGAAATCGTTGCGCGATGTCGGCCGGCGGCGTGCCGACCGTATCGGATGCGCGCCAGACCACGACGCCGCCGGTTTCAGTGAATTTCGCCAATGTCAGCCAGGGCGTCCGTTCCGGTGCGGCGTCGAGCAGCAGATGCGGACGGCCGGCATCCAGCGAGATCAGGGTCGCAAGCTGCGCGTCGCCCGTCACCGCGCGCAGCGGGTGATTGGTCCGCCGCTCGAAGCTGTCGCCAAAAAAATGCGCGATCGCGGTTGCGGGCAGCGACGTCGCTACCTCGCCACCGGTCCAGGGCAGCAATAGCGTCGTCAAGGTCACCGCGATCGCCGGGGCGATGACGGCAGCCGCCCAAACCAGACGCAGCACTTGCTGACGCCGCAGATGAACCAGGTCGCCGGTCGCCACGATCACCGCCAATCCCGACATCAGCAACACGATGCCCCCGCCCGCGACACGATCGAGACCAAACAGACCGGAGATCAGACTTCCCGCCAGCGCGGGGGCAATGGCGAAGAAATAAACGAAATCCCGCGCCAGCGGATCGACCGGCGGCCGAAAGATGATCGGCGCGTCTTCCGGGTTGCGGCCGAACCAGCCCGAGTCGATCACCACCAGCAGCACGATGCCGGAAATCGCCAACAGCAAGCCACCGAGCAGTCCGGCCCAGTGCAGCGCCCTGTCGCCCAAATCCGCGATCGCCGGCCATGGCGGCAGCGCCAGGGTGTCGGCGCGCATCAGCCAAATCAGATACGGCAGCGCCAGCACGACGATCACCAGCAGCGCGAACAGCGGATCGAACGACGTCAGCGTGCGCCGTCCGCGGTCGGTCGCGAGCGCAAATCCGGTGACCAGCATCAGCAGGCCGATCGCGGCAGGGATTGTCAGCAGCAGGAGTCCGGCTTCGATCGACCATGCGAACCACGCGTTGCGACGGCCCTGCCCCATGATTTGCCAGGAATGCAAAAGCAGCAGCGCCCAGAGCGGTCGCGCAAGCACCAGAGGACCGAACTCGGCACCGGGCGAACTGAATGCCGTGACCGTCATCGTCAGCAGGACCGCGAGCACCGCCTGTTGTCCGCCGACAATGGCGCGCGCCAACAGATAGAGCGTCCAGAACGTCGCGATCCCGCAAAGCTGCGCCAGCAGATAGACGCCGAACATATGATTGCCCGCGGCGCGAAACGCGATATCGCCGAGCCAGAACGCCAGCGGCGGGCCGAGAACGGTTCCCACCTGGTATTCCCGGCCATACGCGAGAACGGTCGCAAGGTCGCCGGGAGGGCTTCGATACAGCAGCACCGGCAGGATCAGCCACAACGCCGCCTGAAACAACACCACAATCCAGACCACCAGCCGCGGCCGGGCGCGGATCAGTTCGATGACCAGGGAGGTAAAGCGCATGAAACGTCCGAAATGCCCAAGTCGGCGTGTTCGATCTCGAACACGGTGATAAAGCGCGTGAGCCGCTGAGGCAACAGATTGATCCCGCGTCAACGCGCAAGGCGCCTCCGCTCGGCATCATGCATCGTTATGCTCCCATCCAGCAGGCACGACGTGAGCTGCAATCGGAGCAAGATCGTGATTGCCGCAAGTCAGCTTTCTCTCTGCGCGCCAAATACCTTAGCCATGACACTTGGCGAGACACTTTAGCTATCTCGCTTGGCGAGACAGCGTCATTCAACGCGGCGAACGCGCAACATCCGAGCGCCGACACGTCGCGCTGCGCTTTTTGCTGTGCCGAATTTTTCATGATTGCTTTCCGATCGCGCAAAGAGCCATTGTCCATACGCGTGACATGTCCGGTCGCGTTCGCGCAAGACGTCTTTCTGCGCGCCGGCGCGAACGATCGTCGTGTGCCAGTTGTGCAACTGTAGGAACAAAGCGCGCGGACTGTCGATCGCTCGTTCAAGTAATTGACATTGCGTTTGCCGCGTCTCACAATTCGCCCGAGCCGATCGATTTGCGGAAGATGCGTCGAGGGCTCGCGATGCGGCTGAGCCAGCCCGTCGGCGGCCTTGTAACGGTCGGTAATTTTCACAGTAAGCGTCGGACAGTGCGTTGCGCGACCTCGGCTGATCATCGCCACGAAGTGGGATGACTCCGCCGCAGTCCGGTTCATCTGCGTGGTCTTGCCGTGCGTTATCTCTCATAGCGGACCCCGTGATTAAGGCCGCACAAGGAATGTCACTTGCATCAGAGAACCATTCGCTTTTGGCTCACATGTCTGGTCATCGGCTGCGTTCTGCCGGCGACGCTGGGATCTGTGTTCCTGTTCACCATTTCCTATCAACAGCAGCGGACGATCCTCGAACGCAACACGATCGCGACCGCGCGCGCGCTGATGCAAGCGATCGATGCCGAGTTGTTCGGGCTCCAGTCGGCATTGCAGGTGCTGGCGTCGTCGCAGCGTCTGGCTTCCGGCGATCTCTTCGGTTTCTACCGGAAGGCGAGCGAGGCATTGCCGAATATGGGCGCCAATTACATCGTGGTCACCGACTCCACCGGTCAGCAACGGCTCAATACGCTCAAGCCATTTGGAGATCCGCTGCCTCAGTTGCCGCTCTCCGCCAAACTGCGGCGGGTGTTCGACACCGGCGAACCCGTCATTTCCGATTTTTTCGCTGCTCCCGATATCGGGCAATCGGCGATCACCCTGGAAGTGCCGGTATTTGCGAATGGAAAGGTCATCTACTCGCTGGCAATGGGCATCTTTGCCGATCGCCTTGGCGATATTCTGCGCCGGCAAAATCTTCCGCCCGACTGGATCACGGCGATTTACGATAGCAACGGCACGATCGCGGCACGCACGCACAAGCCGGAACAATACGTCGGTGGAAAAGGATCCGCCAGCTTCCTGCGAACCTCAGCCGAGGTCAGCGAGGGCGTCACCGAGGTCAACTCGCTTGAGGGCGTTCCTGTATTGAGCGCCTTCAATCGGTCGCTGCGGTCGGGCTGGGCGATCGGCATCGGCATCCCGAAGACCGCCTTGACGGAAAACCTCTGGCGATCCATGGGCTTCAACGCCGCCGTAACCCTCGCGCTGCTCGCATTGAGCATCGGGATGGCGAGAATCATCAGCGTCCGAATCAATCGCTCGGTCCGATCCCTTCGCATCCCGGCCCTTGCGCTCGGAACGCCGGAATTAGTGTCAATTCCGGATAACGAAATCGTCGAAGTGAACGACATTGGTCAGGCGCTGATGAAGGCCTCCCAAATAATCAGGGAGAGCGTGGTGGAACGCGAGCAAGACGAATTGGCGACGCAAGAAATCATCCAGGCGAAACAAATCGCCGAGAGGACCAGCCGCGCCAAGTCGGAGTTCCTTGCATCGATGAGCCACGAACTGCGGACGCCGCTGAGTGCCATCTCGGGCTTTGCGCAACTGCTGGGTCACTCCGGAGATACGCTCGCCCGCGAAAAGCGGATTCGTTATACCGAGAACATCATAGAGGCGAGCACCCAATTGGGAAAAATCATCGATGACGTGCTCGACATGGCGAGTTTCGAATCCGGCCACGTCAACGTGAACTGCGAGGTTCTGGATTGTCTGGAAGTCATGGCTGAAGTGAGCCGCACGCTGGAGGTTTCGGCCAGGAAGCGAGGCATACTCTTCACGGTGGATACCTCCGCCAATCTGCCTTCGATCGTCGCCGACCGTGGGCGACTGATACAGGTTCTGTTGAACCTCGGCAGCAACGCGATCAAATACAATGTCGAGGCCGGATCGGTGTTGCTGACCGCGCTTCCCTATGACGACGTCGTGCGCTTTATCGTCAGGGATACCGGAAAGGGAATTCCTGCCGAGCGCCAGCGTGAAATTTTCGAGCCTTTCAATCGACTTGGCGTCGAACTCACCCAGGAAGAAGGCAGCGGCATCGGGTTGACGATCAGTCGCCGGCTGGTGCAGGCGATGGACGGCAAGATCGGCTTCGAAAGCTTTGTCGGTCAAGGCAGCAAGTTCTGGGTCGAACTGCCGATGGCCAACGAGATTGCGGCGAAGATGGCTCGTCGACCGTCGCTGTTCGCGACGGCAGCGGACACAAGATGCAAGATTCTCTACATTGAAGACAAGATTCCGAACATCGAGCTGATGCGCGCGATCATCGAAGATTTGAGCCATACGCGCTTCATCGACGCGCAAACGGTGGAAGAAGGGCTCAAGATCGCGCGCTCGCTGAAGCCCGACCTTGTCATTACCGATATTCACCTGCCGGACGGCAAGGGTTTCGACGTTTTGAGGGGGCTGCGCAATGACGACCGAACCTCGCACATTCCCGTCGTCGCACTGACGGCCGATGCCATGCCTTCCAACATGCACAACATGGAGCTGGCCGGCTTCCACCACGTCCTGACCAAGCCGCTCAAAATACCGGACCTGATGGAAATTCTGCGTGCAACACTCAAGGCGGCCTGAGGCCGCCAAAGTTGCTCGGCTGACGCGCGCAACATCGCCCGCTGTCAGACCTCGGCCGAGACCTCGACGCTGGTCTGGATCTGGGTCAGCACCAGATGGCCCTCGACCGCGATGGCCTCGTGCTTCTCACGTGCCGCCGCGACCGGCGCAAACAAGCGGCGATGATGCACCGTGGGTCCGAGCCGGTTCAGCGCCGCAAGATGCTCCGGCACGGCATAGCCCTTGTGCTGCTCGAAGCCATAACCTGGGCAATCCTCCGAAAGCTTGCACATCAGCCGGTCGCGCGCGACTTTGGCGATGATCGAGGCCGCCGCGATCGAGACAACCAAACCGTCGCCGCCGATCACCGCTTCGCAATCGCAGGGGGTATCGAGCCGGTCGCGGCCATCGACGAACACATGTTTCGGCAGGTCGGGCAGCGCATGCACCGCGCGCGCCAGCGCCCAAAGTGACGCCCGCAGGATATTGTCGCGATCGATCCGCGCCGGCGATGCGAAGGCCACCGCGAACGACGCGGTGGCGCAAATTTCCTCGAACAATTCCTCGCGGCGCTCCGGCGTCAGCCGCTTGGAATCGTCGATGCCTTTGGGGATCCGCTTGGGATCGAGCACCACCGCCGCGGCCACCACCGGACCGGCCAGCGGACCGCGCCCGGCCTCGTCGCAACCGGCCACCGGCCAGACGCCACGCTTGATCAGCGCGCGCTCGCGGCGAAAACTCGGCGGCGCGACCGCAATTACGCCTTTCGGCAGCCCGGCCGGATCTTTCCCGGATTTTTCGCGAATCATGCGGGGATGGTGCGCAAGCGAGCCCGGCGGCGCAACCGGGAACTCCCGCCGGCCAGCCGAATTTCACCGCTCTCAACAGCCAGGCGGCTGCGAGCTCCCGCGTTTCATGTTAGATTTGACGGCATCAGGAGGCTCAGATGAGCAATCTCGAACCACTGCCCATCCTCATCAAGCTATACCCGAACCGGCGGCTCTATGACGGGGAGATGGCGCGCTATCGCAGTCTCAATGAATTGCGGGCCTGGCGGGAACGGCAAGTGCCGTTCTTGATCGTCGATTCCAAAACCGGCGATGACGTGACCGACAGGATTTTATCGTAACGGCTGCTTTGCAGTCCGCCGCGCATTGGCGCGTTTTCAAGCGAAAGCCTGCCCCGGACGCAATCCGGGGTGGAGACCGGCTCGCGTCAAGAAAACGCGTCAAATCAAGAATCTAGAGTCCCGGTTCAATCCGGCAAATGAATGCGCCGGTCTTCACCCACCTCGATGCCGGGTGCGACCACGGCTTCCCAGGGATGACCGTCGGGATCGGCAAAATATCCGGAGTAGCCGCCGTAATCGGTCTCATGCGCGGGTTTCAGCAGCGACGCACCTTTCGCGACCGCAAAATTCAGCACTGCATCGACCTCATCCATGGTGCGGCAGTTCCAGGCCAGCGTCACCCCGCGAAAGGCCTGCGGACGCGGATGCTCCGGCAGCGTCACGTCCTGCGCGAGTTGATCCCACGGGAAAAGCCCGATTGCCGTGCCGCCGGTCTCGAAGAACGCAACAGTCTCGCCGGTGGCGCGGAATTTTCGCGTGAAACCAAGCGCTTCGTAAAAGGCGATACTGGCGCGCATGTTGCTGACGCCGAGCGTAATCATGGTCAGCCGCGCGACAGCTGCAGGCATTTCTTGATTCATGATGGCTCCTCCTTGCGGCTCTAAAACAGGCTCAACTGCTGCCCGCTGCGCTTCGGCCGCGCGAAATGGTCGGTGGTCAGTTTCGAACGCCGCTTGTTGAGCCCGAGCTTCTCGCAGGCAATCTCGAACCGGCGTCCGATCATCCAGGCCATCGGCCCGGTGCCCTTCATCCGTGTCCCCCACTGCGAGTCATAATCGCGGCCGCCGCGCATGTCGCGGATCATGGTGAAGACGTGGCGATAGCGATCGGGGTAATTCGCCATCAGCCATTCGCGGAACAGGTCGCGCACCTCCAGCGGCAACCGCAGCAGCACGTAGCTCGCTTCCTTGACGCCGGCATGCGCCGCCGCATCGAGAATGCGCTCGATCTCGGAATCGTTCAGCGCGGGGATCACCGGCGCCACCATCACCGTGGTCGGAATTCCGGCTTCGGACAGTTGCCGCAGCGCTTCGAGCCGCCGCGCTGGCGTCGAGGCTCGCGGCTCCCTGGTGCGCGCGAGTTTCGAATCGAGCGTCGTGACCGAGAGTGCCACCTTGGCGAGATTGCGTTTTGCCATCCGCGAGAGAATGTCGATGTCACGCGTCACCAGCGCCGACTTGGTGACGATGCCGACCGGGTGCGAGGCGCGCTCCAGCACTTCGAGAATGCCGCGCATGATCTTCCGTTCGCGTTCGATCGGCTGATAGGGATCGGTGTTGGTGCCGATCGCGATCATGCGCGGTTCGTAATCCTGCGCCGCCAGTTCCTTTTCCAACAGCGCCGGCGCGTCGGGCTTGGCGAACAGCCTGGATTCGAAGTCGAGCCCCGGCGACAGGCCGAGAAAGGCGTGGGTGGGCCGCGCAAAGCAATAGACGCAGCCATGCTCGCAGCCCCGGTAAGGGTTGATCGAACGGTCAAAACCGATATCGGGAGAGTCGTTGCGGGTAATGACCTTGCGTGCGGTGTCGACCGCGACCGTGGTCTTGAATGGCGGCAATTCATCGAGACTCTGCCAGCCGTCGTCGAATGCGACCCGCGCTTCAGCCTCGAAGCGGCCGCTGTCGTTGGATTGCGCGCCGCGGCCATGTCGCCGCTCGCGCTCGATTGCGACCGACAATTCGGGAAAGGGAGAAGGCGCACCCGCCGGTTCGGAGGGCGCCGTGACCGGCGGGTGCTTGAGGGCACGAGAGGATGCTCTGCTCATGGTGGGAACGTAACACACCATGAGAACAAATCAAGAACAAATCTTCGGCGATGATCCTATTTGGCGCGTCCGCTGCCAATCGGGTTCCTGCTTGAGGGCAATCAATAGCTGGCGTGTTCGTTCAAGGCAAAATTAGCGATGGCAGGCGGCGAATTCAACGAAACGTCGGCAGCCCCCGGGGTTCGATCACCCAAGCGCCGCCGAGGCCATCGACCTGTTCACTTTTCACACAGCAAGGAGATACGGCAGCAAATATGCAATCGGTTGCGATGGTTGGGGGTTGCAATGGATCCTTCCGCAAATGATCAAGCAAAGCAGCGCATCGGCGCCAAAAACAGCGAGGTCGATATCCTCATTATTCCGACCAGCGAGGAGACGACGATCGGGCGCCATTGCTCCTGCAAAACTGTCCGGGAGTTAGAAGACCTGCGTCGCTCTCTGCCCCTGCCCCGGTCCCGCACCACAAGCCCCGTCACCCCCGATTGGCGCAAAAAGCTGCAAACGGCAGGCTGATTTGATTGTGACAAGGTGATAACAGTCGGCGTTTTCTCTCCTTTTGAGGCATAGAAGAGCCGTCAATGTTGAGCGTCATCATCCCCACCGAAGGTGTCGAGCAGCCCGCGGTCGCCACCTTGGCGGCGCTGGTGCCGGGCGCCGCTGCCGGCGTGATCCGCGAGGTGCTGCTGGTCGATCGGACCGGCACCGGTGTGATCGAGCGCGTCGCCGATGTCGCAGGCTGCCGCTTCTTGCGGTTCGAGGGATCGCATGCGGCGGCGCTGGCGGCCGGCGCCCGACAGGCCCGCTCGCCCTGGCTGATGTTCCTGCATGCCGGCGCCGTGCTGGACTCGGGCTGGATCGAGGAAACCACGCAATTCATTCAGGGCGTCTCGAACAGCGGCCGTCCCCGCGCCGGAATCTTCCGCTACGCTCGCTCGCCCTATGCCGAAACCCGCCTGCGCGATGGTTTCAAGTTTGTCGCCAGGATGATTGCGGGGCCATCG
>Ga0193724_1000228_pt1 | contig 13921 bp, 13 predicted proteins | sample H2a1metaG_FD_146005 | JGI IMG/M metagenome (GOLD analysis project Ga0193724, IMG submission 146005) | Soil microbial communities from a riparian zone of the East river system, Colorado, United States - H2a1 | ecosystem: Environmental > Terrestrial > Soil > Riparian zone | place: USA: East River... | reverse complement strand
GTCCCCGCTCCCAGCACGCGTGAGCCTCTGGTCGATTTCACTCGCGCTGGCGCTCGGGGCTGGCGTGGGAGTGCTGTTCGGCGTTTACCCGGCGTCGCGCGCGGCGCAGCTCAATCCGATCGACGCGCTCCGCGCAGAATGATCATCGCCGAACGCATTCGCAGCAACTTCCAGATCGCGCTGGATACCCTACGCGCGAACAAGCTCAGATCGGCACTTACGATTCTTGGCGTCGTGATCGGCGTCTCGACCGTGATGACGATGGCGGCGATCGTCCAGGGCATTAAGGATCAGATCGTCCGTACGATCGAGATCGCCGGGCCGAACACCTTCTACGTCATCAAGGTTTTCTCGCAGACCCCGGTGAACCCTGACCGCCTACCGAAGTGGATAAGGGTTCGGCCGGATCTGGTGGAGGCGGAAGCGGAGCGGATCAAGCAGCTGCCGGAAGTCGAGTACGCTGCAATCTGGGCACAGTCGAATGGCCGTCTTCAGTACGAAGCGCAGCGTACCCAGAACGTCCTCATCATGGGCGCCGACGACCGGTATCAGGAGATCCAGGGCGGCGAGCTGCTGGACGGGCGCTGGTTTACACCGGCAGAGCTGTCGTCGGGAGCGAGCGTCGCCGTAATCGACGAGAACGCCGGGAAGCGACTGTTCGGGCGCGAGACGATTCTGGACAAACAGATTCACATCAGCGGCCGCCCGGCGCGCGTGATCGGCGTATACGCGCAACCCGAAAACATTTTCTCTCCACCTGGACAGGATATTGGCGTCATTGTGCCGTACGCGATGCTCGACCACCAGTTCACGATCGACAAAACGAACGCCCTTTACATCCCCGTCAAGCCGAAGCCAGGCGTAACTACGGCCCAGGCGCAGGAAGCGGTGACGATCGCAATGCGCGAGCTGCGCCGGCTGCGTCCCGCGGACAAGAACAACTTCGATCTGATCACGCAGGACCAGATTCTCGATTCCTTCAACAAGATCACGGCGGTATTCTTCCTGGTGATGATCGTCCTATCGAGCGTCGGACTGCTCGTGGGCGGAATCGGAGTAATGGCGATCATGATGGTGTCGGTGACGAGCAGAACGCGGGAGATTGGAATCCGAAAGGCTCTGGGCGCGACGAGGCGGGAGATTCTGTTTCAGTTCCTGGTCGAGGCCGCCACGCTCACCGGTTTCGGCGGCATCCTCGGAATTCTCATCGGGCTGACATTCGGACGACTGGCCACCCTGGCGATGAACATCGACGCCAGCGTTCCGGTCGGTCTCACGGTTATCGCCGTGGTGGTCTCGGTGAGCATCGGAATAATATTCGGCATGCTGCCCGCACAGAGAGCGGCGAAGCTCGACCCCATAGATGCTTTGCGGTACGAGTAGATTCTCCGCATGAAACAAGTCGACGTCCTCGCCATCGCCGCCCACCCCGATGATATCGAGCTCATTTGTGGCGGCACACTCATTCGCGCGCACATGCTCGGCAGGTCTACGGGGATCATCGATCTGGCGGCGGGAGAGATGGCCAGCCGCGGAACACCGGAGCTGCGTGCGAAGGAAGCAGCGAAAGCCGCGAAGGTGATGGGCGTCGCGGTGCGGGAGAACTTGGGACTCCCCGACGGCGGAATTCAGAATACTCCGGAGACGCGGGCGAAACTCGCCGTCGCAATCAGGAAGCTCAAGCCCCGGATCGTGATCACGCACTCCCAGCACGGACGACACCCCGATCATCCAATCGTGGCGCAGCTCGTACGCGACGCCTGCTTCGTCGCGGGCCTGAAGAAAGTCGAGCCCAAGATCGCGCCGCATCGACCACTCAAGGTCATTCACGCGCTCTCGTTCCGCGAAGACAACCAGAAGCCCACCTTCGTTGTAGACATAAGCGAGGCGTTCGAGAAAAAGCTCGAGGCCATCGCCTGCTACAAGTCTCAGTTCGGTGAGGCGGTTCAGGCGGGTGAGGTCTATCCCAACGGGGAGCCGCTGTCAGATCTGATTCGACACCACGCCGCACACTACGGGTCACTGATTCGTTGCCGTTATGGCGAGCCGTTCTACACGACGGAGACAATGCGCGTGGAGGATGTAGCATCGCTCGAGGTCGCGACGTTTTGACGGGTAAGGGAGGCAAGAGCCCGTCAGCGGTGCCGAAGAAATCCGGGGACGAGGTCACTTATCCGTCCTATCTCGCGCTCGACGAGCTGCTGAAGTTGCAACGCGCCCGCTCTTCGCCCGAACACCCCGACGAGCTGCTCTTCATCATCGTCCATCAGGCGAGCGAGCTCTGGTTCAAGCTCATTCTCCACGAGCTCACCGCGCTCATCGCACTGATCGAAGCGAGAGACGTCCTCGGCGCCCTTACTTCGGTGCGCAGAGTGAACGCCCTGGTTCACATCGTCACCGGCCAGCTCTCCGCCCTCGAGACGCTTCCGCCCCAACGGTTTGCGCAGTTCCGCGGCTACCTTGGCACATCGAGCGGCTCGCAAAGCGTCCAGTTCCGCGCGATCGAAGCGATGTCCGGCATGCGGGATCCGCATTTTCTGCAGGTCCTCAAGCAACATGGCGAAATTGCGCCCCTCGTGAAAAAGGCACTCGCCAAGCCCACTCTTCAGCAGCTGTTCGATGATCTGCTCGGCGCCGAGGGCGTGACTCTCGAGCAGATCTACGCCGAGCAAAACCAGAGGCCGCTGCAAATGCTGGCGGAGGGTCTTCTGGAGTACGAGCAGGGGTTCGCCATGTGGCGCTTCCTCCACGTGCAGCTCGTCGAACGGATCATCGGCCCTTTGACCTCCGGAACCGGGGGAACTCTGGGTTCCAAGTATCTGCAGCAGACGATCTCGCAGCGATTTTTCCCCAAGCTGTGGGAAGTGAGGAGCAAATTCTTCAAGGGTTGAGCTAAATTTCATCCATGCCTGTCGACCCGATTTATCTCGACCACGCCGCGACGACGCCGGTGCGCGAAGAGGTTTTCGAGGCGATGAAGCCGTTCTACGGCCCACGCTTCGGGAATCCTTCCAGCACTCACCGGTGGGGGCGCGAAGCGCGCGCGGCGCTGGATGAGGCCCGAGAGCGAGTGGGCCGATGTCTAGGCGCGCGTCCGGACGAGATCTGCTTCACTTCGGGCGGTACTGAAGCCGACAACCTCGCGATTCTTGGCGCCTGGCGTGCGCTCAAGGCAAAGGGTCGCACCGCCGTGGTCACGACCCCGATCGAGCACAAAGCCATCCTCGGCGCCGTGCACCAGACCACTGAGGAAGGCGCGGAGGAACGACTCCTCGCCATGACTCCCGACGGAGTGATCGATCTCGCGTCGTTCAACAAGCTGGTCGACGAGCAAGTTGCCGTGTGCTCGATGATGTGGGTCAACAATGAGATCGGTTCGATTCAGGCGATCCCCGAGCTGGCGGCGAAGGCAAAGGGCCGCGGCGTGATGGTCCACACCGACGCCGTTCAGGCGTTCGGCAAGGTCGCGATCAACGCCCAGATGCAGCAATTCGACCTTCTCACGATCTCCGGCCACAAGTTCGGCGCGCCCAAGGGAATCGGCGCGCTCTTCATTCGTCGAGGAACGCACATCGAGCCGCTGATGCACGGTGGCACCCAGGATCGAGGTCGGCGGCCGGGCACTGAAAATGTCGCCGCAGCCGTGGGCCTGGCGCGCGCCGCGGAGCTGACGGTCGCGGAATGCGAGTCGCATTGCGCGCGCCTTCGGAAGCTGCGCGAGCGACTCGAGGCCGGAATCCTCGCGAAGATTCCCGACGCGGTTATCCATGGCCGCGGAGCGGAGCGGGCCCCGCACATCATGAACATCTCAGTCCCGGGTACTGATAGCGAATCGCTCCTCATGGCGCTCGACCTCCGTGGGATCGCCGTATCGGGCGGGTCGGCCTGCCAGAGCGGAAGCATCGATCCGTCGCATGTCCTGACGGCGCTCCGTGTCCGTCCCGACCTCGCCAGCGCCGCCATTCGCATGAGCCTCGGCGTTCTGACGACGGATCAGAACATCGATCGCGTCATCGAAGTCTTCCCCGCCCTCGTCGCCAAGGCGAGACAGCTCGCGGCCGCGGAATAAGGATGTCACGCGAGCGGGTACTGGTCGCTATGTCGGGCGGTGTCGATTCGTCGGTCGCCGCGGGGATGCTCGTCGAGCAGGGCTACGACGTGGTTGGCGCGACGATGAAGCTTTTCTGTCATGGGGAAGATGTCCCTGACCGCCCCTGCTGCTCACTCGATTCAGTCAACGACGCGCGGCGCGTGTGCGAGCAGCTGGGGATTCCCCACTACGTGCTCAATCTCGAGACGCGCTTCGGACACGACGTAGTCGATAATTTCGTCGATGAGTACGCTCGCGGCCGCACGCCAATTCCGTGCGTCCGTTGCAACACGTTCACAAAGTTTCGCGATTTCCTGAAGAAGGCCGATGCAATCGACGCGCGCTGGATAGCGACGGGACATTACGCGCGAGTCATCGACGGCGATCTTCATCGCGGCATCGACGAGAATAAGGACCAGACCTATTTCCTGTGGGGAATCGATCGCGCCGTCCTCGCGCGCATGATCCTGCCCGTCGGGAGTCTCGACAAGGCGCAGACGCGCGCACGTGCGCACGCGATGCGACTCGAAGTGATCGCCGAGAAGCCGGAGAGTCAGGAGATTTGCTTCGTGCCAGACGGGGATTACGCGCGGATTCTCGAGCAGCGTCTCCCGCCCGATGCGCCGGCGCTCTCGCGTGGCCCGATCATCGACTCGAGCGGAGTCACCCTGGGCGAGCACAACGGCTTCGCGCGCTATACAATCGGTCAGCGACGCGGCGTTCCGGGCGGGTTCGCCCAGCCGATGTACGTGATCGCGATTCGCCCGGAACTCCGCGCCGTCGTGATCGGTACGCGCGATGAGCTGCTTGGGAGCGGCATCGTCGCTCGCGAAGTGAACTGGCTGACCGACGCGCCCGAGGTCGGCGATCAGGTGAGGGTTCGGATCCGCCACCGCGCACCGCTTGCCCGTGCGGAGATCGTTCGTCTCAATGGCCAGGAAATCGAGCTCGCTCTCGATGAGCCCGTATCAGCCATAACGCCCGGACAGTCCGCCGTGTTCTACGACGGTGACCGCGTTCTTGGCGGAGGTTTCATCGACGCGTCGCGTAGTATCAGATCCGCGCTACCTGTTTTGGCGGCGTGATTCAACGCGCGCGCCGAGCGCATGACGGCGATATGCAGCCCGAGCCCGTGGCGTCGATTTTCAGCCGAGCGAGTTACGGCGATTTACGGGAAGATTGATTGGACGTGACTGAAACGCATACCTAACAGGAGCCGCCTCATGTCTGCACGCGAACTGTGGTCACGCCCGAACCTCGCGATGGCAATCGCCGGCGCGCTGCTCGTGCTAGGCTGCAACCCGCCAGCCGCCGCGCCGCCGGGACCTCAATCCGGTGCCCTTCCGCCACGAATCATTCCCTTGCCGGCGTCGCTGTCGCTGGCGAGCGGCGCGCCTTTCCAGGTCACGAAAGAGACGCGGGTCACGTTCGTCGGAGCGAATCCGGAAGTGGGTGCGATCGGAGAAACGCTGGCTGCCCTGCTCCGCCGCGCTACCGATTTCCCGGCTCCAGTGTCAGCGGCCTCAAACGGTAGCGGCTCGGGGAGCATAGAACTCCGCCTGGGCGACGCTTCGCTCGGCGAAGATGGCTACAGACTGACAGTGACCTCCGACTCCGTGCGGCTTGTCGCCGGCACGCCAGCTGGACTCTTCCACGGGGTGCAGACCATCAGACAGTTATTGCCCGCCGATATCGAATCAGACATTGGTGTGGAACGAAGCTGGCCCATGCCGGCTGTTACCATCGTTGACCGTCCTCGCTTCGGATGGCGCGGCTCGATGATCGATCCCGCGCGCCACTTTCTCACGGTCAAGGAAGTCGAGCAGTACATCGACCTGATGGCGCTCTACAAGCTCAATGTGCTCCACCTTCATCTGACCGACGATCAGGGCTGGCGAATTCAGATCAATTCGCGTCCCAAGCTGACCGCTGTCGGATCGCTTTCGCAGGTTGGCGGCGGACCCGGCGGCTTCTATACACAGCAGGATTACCAGCATTTGATCAGCTACGCCCAGGCGCGCTACATCACGATCGTCCCCGAAGTAGAAATGCCCGGCCACAGCTCCGCGGCTACGACGGCGTACCCCGAGGTTGCGTGCAATCGCACTTTCTGTGTCGACAAGGAGGACACGTACGCCCTGTTGGATGACGTGATCCGCGAGATCAGTGCGCTGACGCCCGGTACATACATTCACATCGGCGGCGACGAAGTAGAGGGGCTCACTCCCGAGCAGTACGCGCGCTTCGTCGAGCGCGCGCAGACGATCGTCAACAAGTATGGAAAGCTGATGATCGGCTGGGAGGAGATCGCGAAGGCACACATCAAGCCGACGACCATTGTGCAGCAATGGAAGAGCGATTCGGCAACCGCCGCGCTCCAGTACGGCTCGAAGCTGATCATGTCGCCGTCCGACAAAGCCTACCTCGACATGAAATACACCGCGGGAACTGAGCTCGGACTCACCTGGGCAGCGATGATCGAGGTGAACACCGCCTATAATTGGGATCCGGCGCTCTACCTGCCAGGCGTCACCGAACAAAACATCGTTGGAATCGAGCCTCCGATTTGGGGAGAGACCGTTAGGAACATCGCTGCCGTGGAGTATCTGGCGATGCCTCGTCTCGCGGCGTTGGCAGAAGTAGCGTGGACACCGCAGGTGTCCCGTGAATGGGGAGGTTTCAGCTCGAGACTCGCGTCCCACGCCCCGCGCTGGAATTACCTCGGCGTCAACTACTATCGGTCTCCGCTCATTCCGTGGTCTACCGATGGCCGCTAGGCAGAATGCCAGGCTGGAACCCGCTCGCACTCGGCCAATTTGAGCTTAGTAAAGCGCTATCTGGCTCCGGCCGATTTCACCGCTGAAGAATCATGGCGCCTGGTCGAGTGGTGTCGCGAGCTCGGCGCGGACGAATTCACGGTCGATTGCGTGGGATCCGACGCCCGCGCGGAAGCGACTACGTGGCAACCGTTTGAAAAACTCGTAAAGCCGTTTTCCCGAGGCGAGGAAACCCGCGAGCGCATGAGCGGCTCCACTGCCGATGATCTGACCAGGAGCACGCGTATCTGGGAAATGAATCCAGTTACGGTCGGGGCATTGCAGCAGGCGTTGCCAAACGGACTTCTCTCGTATGATCCGGAGGGGCGCGGCTGGTTCGAGGATCCGATTCTGTACCGCGAAGGCGATTTGCTTCTCGGCGTGCTGTCGCACGAGGCGTTCGCGGTACTTCGACTGTCTGTCGTCGAATCCGTGCGTCTCTCAGCGGCTGGGTTCCCCAGTCATGATTCATTGCCGCGATTGGGGTGATCACCCCAAGTTTGTAGCGCCGCGGTCGCCAGGAAATATTCGGAGGTGGCGCTGCGTAACCCGCTACACGCCAATGGAGGCCCAGCGATGCGGAGACGAGAGACTCTACGGAGCTCGAGACGCATTCTTGTCGTTGCAGGCACAATTCTGGGCGTCGCCTGTCAGACGCCCGCGCCGGCGCCAGCGCCCCAACCCGTCAGAGTAACGCCGCAACTCGTTCCGGCGCCCGCGTCCATGGTCCTCGCCGGGGGATCACCGTTTGAGATCGCGAGAACAACCGGCATTTACGTCGATGGCAGCAATCCCGAAGTAACGTCGATCGGAGAGGTCCTGGCTGCGCAGCTACGTCGGCCCACGGGATTCCCGATCGCTGTTACGCCTCTCGGCACAGCATCCGCGGGCTCGATCATTTTGCGCCTCGCCGCGGATCGAACGGCGCTTGGCGAGGAAGGATACGAGCTGACGGTAACTCGCGATTCGGTCCGCCTCGTCGCCAACCGGCCGGCCGGTTTGTTTCGCGGCATCCAGACTATCAGGCAGCTGTTGCCCGCCGACATTGAATCCGAAAACGGGCAGGAGCGTTATGACTGGACCATTCCCGCGGTCAGCATCACCGACCAGCCCCGCTTCGCCTACCGCGGCGCGATGCTCGACATCAGCCGTCATTTCTTCACTGTGGGCGAAGTGGAGCAGTACCTCGACATCCTCGCGCTCTACAAGATGAACGTGCTCCACTTGCACCTGTCCGACGATCAGGGCTGGCGCATACAGATCGATTCGCGACCGAAGCTGACCTCGATGGGATCGCTGACGCAGGTCGGAGGCGGACAGGGCGGCTTCTATACCAAGCAGGATTATCAGGCGATTATCGCCTACGCGCGGGCACGCTACATCCTGATTGTGCCCGAGATCGACATGCCGAGCCACATCAATGCGGGGCTGATCGGGTATCCGGAGCTCTCGTGTGGACAGCGGCCACCGGCTCCCTATACCGGCACCGAAGTCGGCTGGAGCTCGCTCTGCGTGGACAAGGAGGAGACCTACGCCTTCGTTGACGACGTCATCCGCGAGCTCAGTGCAATGACGCCCGGGCCATACTTCCACATCGGGGGCGACGAGGTTCGAACGCTTTCGCACGATCAATACGTAAAGTTCGTCGAGCGCGTTCAGACGATCGTGAACAAATACGGGAAGAAGATGATCGGCTGGGAGGAGATCTCGAAGGCGCGTATCAACCCGACGACGATCACTCACCAGTGGAAGAGCGACTCCGCGGCAGCGGCAGTCGGTTACGGCTCGAAGTTGATTCTTTCACCCGCGCCAAAGGTGTATCTCGACATGAAGTACACGCCCCCGACCGAGCTCGGGCAGCACTGGGCAGCGTACGTCGAAGTGCGAGACGCGTACGACTGGGATCCGGCGACATACATGAGGGGAGTGAGCGAGCGGGACATCTTCGGGGTGGAAGCGCCGATGTGGAGCGAGACCCTTCGCAACATCACCGCTGTGGAGTATCTGGCCCTGCCACGACTTCCCGCTGTAGCAGAACTCGCGTGGACTCCGCAGGCCGTACGCAACTGGGACAGTTTCCGCACGCGAATCGTGACCCACCAGTCGCGATGGAACTACATGGGCGTCAACTTCTATCGATCACCACAACTGCCATGGTAAAAAGACCGATCATCGCCGCACTCGTATTCGTCGCGCTTCCCATCGCGGGAGCGCGCGCACAGGACCCGGGACCTTTCCCGGCTCCGAAGACTGAGCCGCCGATCGTCACGCCGGGCAGAACCAGCGCCGACCCTCCGTCAGACGCGATAGTCCTGTTCAACGGCAAAGATCTCTCGCACTGGCGAGGCAAGGACGGCGGCGCGGCACCGTGGACTATCAGAGACGGTTATGTCGAGGTCGCGCCAGGAACGGGAGATATCACCACGGCAGAGAAATTCGGCGATGTGCAGCTTCACATCGAGTGGTCGACGCCGGCCGTCGTCAAAGGCGAGGGACAGGAACGCGGCAACAGCGGCGTCTTTCTGATGGACCGGTACGAGGTCCAGGTTCTCGATTCATACGACAACAAGACCTATTTCCACGGTCAGGCCGGCTCGGTTTACAAACAGTACGCCCCGCTCGTGAACGCGTCGCGCAAGCCCGGCGAATGGCAGACATACGACATCGTCTTCCACGCACCGAAGTTCGACGAGCAGGGAAAGGTCACCGACCGGGCGAGGGTCACGGTGTTGCACAACGGAGTTTTGATTCAGAACAACGTCGAGATCTACGGACTCACGTACAACGATCGCCCCGCCATTTATATCGTCCACCCGCCTGAGCAACCGCTGCACCTGCAGGATCATGGCAATCCCGTGCGGTACAGGAATATTTGGATTCGACGGCTTTAAGAAAAGCAACTGAACGAGCGCTGAGCTAATAGCTGACCGAAGCTGGTAGCGTGTAGCCGAACTACGCCGGGACGTTACTGTCTCGGTCAGGGCACAATCAACCGCCTGTGCCTTCACGCCACTGGGTGACGTCCCGACGTTCTACGGCTAAGAGCTACGAGCTTTTGTCAGCTAGCGGCTCAGCGCTCGTTCAGTTGCACTTGCGCTTGCAGTGCGACTTCCACAGGACTACGCCGCAGTGAGCCCCGACTCTCCCACTGGCGCGCCTGACTCGGCAACCGGCTCCCGCGTTGAAAGCCAGAACACGAAGAGGGATCCAAAGGCGAGTGCGGTCGCAGCGAAGAATGCCGCGCCGGGAACGTACGGGCTCGACTCCGGCGCGCTAAAGCGAGAGAAGAGATGCGTCAGGAGCGGCGGTCCGATGATGGCGCTCAGCGAGAATAGACTCGCTACCGCTCCCTGTAGCTCGCCTTGCGCGTCAGGACTCACGAGATGCGACATGAGGGCATTCGTCGTGGGCATCACGATCGCCGCGAAAAACCAGCTCGCGAGCCAGGCAAACATCATCCAGCTCGCAGTCGCAAGCCCGAACCCGGCGTAGCCAACCATGCCCGATGCGATGCCAATGAGGCCCGCGCGGCGTTCACCGAGTCGCGGCACGATCAGACGCATCACAATCGCCTGACTCGACGCCATTACAACCCCGACCGCCGCGAATGAGGCCCCAATCATCGCTTCCGACCAGCCAAATCTGAGCTTCGTGTAGAACGCCCAAGTGCTCGGCATCACCTGATTTCCGAGCGACCATAGGAAGAGGGCCACGAGAAGTCCCAGCACGACCGGATGCTTCTTCATCTGAGTGAGAGTGCCCAGCGGGTTGGCGCGCCGCCACTCGAACGGCCGCCGCCTTTCAAGAGGCAGCGACTCCGGCAGCACAAAGAACCCGTAAGTGAAGTTGGTCAGGCTCAGTGCCGCGGCCGCGAAGAATGGCGCGCGCGGCCCGAGCGCGCCGAGGAGTCCTCCGATCGCCGGCCCGATGATGAAGCCAATTCCAAAAGCGGCGCTGACCACTCCGAAGTTCTGCGCTCGTTTTTCGGGTGGACTGATGTCCGCGACATAAGCATACGCCGGAGTGAATGACGCACCCGCGGCACCAGCAATTGCGCGCCCGACAAAAAGCCATGCGAGAGTCGGTGCGAATCCCATGATCATGTAGTCGATTCCGAGTGCGCCCACGGCAAATAGGATCACTCGGCGTCTTCCGTATCTATCCGAGAGATTTCCGAGGATCGGCGCAGCCACGAACTGCATCGCCGCGTACACGAAGCCGAGCCACCCACCGTAAACGGCCGCACGGCTCAGATTCTGGCCGGTGATCTCCACGAGCAGCCGCGGATACACGGGCATTATGAGCCCGAAGCCAATCGTATCGAGCAGAAGCGTAACCGCGATGAAAGCGAGAGCGTGCGAAGTGCTCTTTGACGCGGTTGCTGGAGTCTGGGTCTCCATTTCGGGCAGCTCGGTTGATGACCGGAATCGCGCCGGTCAGACCACGACGTGAATATTTACGTTCGGAGTCTTGAACTTTCCGTAGAGGCGCACCCACAGGGCGAGGTACATCTCCTGCGCCCGCGCGGCGGTGATGTCGCCGAGGTCGATGACCTCCTTCCAACCGAAGCCGGTCTTGAGAAGGTCGATGACCTCTGCCTTCGCCTTGGTGTCGTTTCCAGAAACGAACATCGTGTGGACACCTGGTATCAACGATGGATCGACCATCAACGCAGCAGTAACGGTATTGAGCGACTTCACCACCTTCGCCGTGGGAAACGCGCGCTGTATCTGCTCAGCGAGAGAATCGGTGTTGCACACCGAGTGCGTCGGCGGCATTCCCTTGGAGAAATCGAGCGGGTTCGAGACGTCGACAAGAACCTTTCCCTGAAGGTTTTGCGCGCCCGCGGCCTTTAGTGCTTCGAGCGACGCGATGCCGGCCGTGCAGTTGAAGACGATCTCGGCATGCGCAGCCGCGTCGGCGAAGCTGCCTTCGGATGCCTTGCCCCCGCTCTCCTTGACCCAGGTCCTCGCCTTGTCACCACCGGCAGCGCGCGACCCCATGCGCACTTCGTGACCGAGCTTCGTCAGCCGGGTTGCCAACGTCTTGCCAACTACACCTGTGCCAAGAATTCCGATTCTCATGAGGCTGAAATCAACACGAGGTCACGCCGGATGCCAGCTGGTCAGTACTTCATTCCACCCGATTCGGCGAATTCCTTCATCATTCGTTCCTGTTCTTCGGAGAGCTTCTCGGGAACCTGAATCGAGACTTCGACGATCAGATCCCCCTTCTTCTCGCCCTTCTGAATTCCCTGACCTCGCACGCGGAGTCGTTTTCCCGAAGGAGTCCCGGGCGGAATCTTGATCGCGACTTTTTTTCCGTCCAGCGTCTTCACGCTGATCTTGGTGCCCAGTGTTGCCTGCGCGATGTTGAGCGGGACGGTTGCGATCACGTCGAGACCGTCACGCCGATAGAACTTGTCGGCAAGCACGTTGAACGTGATGATGAGATCGCCGGCGGGGCCACCCTGCGCTCCCTTCCCGCCCTGTCCCTTCAACCGGATCTTGGAGGCTGTGTCCACGCCCGCCGGGACGTTGATGAGAACCTTTCGCTTCACGCGCACGTCCCCGCTGCCGTGGCACGTCGGGCACGGCTCCGTCGGAACCTGTCCTCGACCGAGGCACACGGGACACGTGCGATTGACGGCAAACCCGCCCTGACCAAACGAGATCACGCCGCGGCCGTTGCACTCCGGGCAGATCCTGAGCGAAGCGCCGGGCGCGGCGCCGGTGCCGTGGCAAGTCGGGCACTCTTCGCTCACCTCGAGCTCTATCGGAACTTTTCCGCCGCGGGCGGCAGTCCGGAACGGAATATCGAGCGTTGCCTCGACCGTTTGTCCCTTTTCAGGTCCGCGTTGACGTGCGCTCTCGCGCGTGTCGCCACCGCCGAACATCGAGCTGAAGAGATCGCCGAGTCCTCCGAGGCCGCCGATGTCGAAGTCCTGGAAGTTGATCGTCTGGCCGCCTCCCGCTGCTCCGCGCGCTCCTGCGCCCCGCGATGATCCGCCGCCAAAACCGCCGAAGCCACCGTCGAACGCGCCGAGGCGGCGCATCTCGTCGTACTGCTTCCGCTTTGCGACGTCACCGAGGACGTTATTCGCTTCCGAGATCTCCTTGAAGCGCTCGGCCGCCTTCGGGTCGCTCGCGTTCGCGTCGGGGTGGTACTTCTTCGCGAGCTTACGATACGCCTTCTTGATCTCGTCCTGGGAGGCGCCGGAGCCTACGCCGAGTACGGAGTAGAAATCCTTCGTGGGTGCCATTTGCGGTCAGCGCGGGAGCGCGGTCAACCGTTCCACTGCTTTACGACAACGCGGGCAGGTCGAAGAAGCTGGGACTTGAAGATGTATCCGGGCTGATACACACGGGATACGACGTGGTCGTCCTCTTGCGCAGACGTCGGCTCAGTAGCGACCGCTTCGTGCAGCGCGGGATCAAAGGTCTCGCCGACCGGATTGATAATCTCGAGACCCGCATTGCCAAGTGTCTTGAGCAGCTTTTTTTCAACCATGTCGACGCCCTGCACGACCGTCGCGGCGTCGGTTGTAGCCGGATCGATGTGGGCGAAGCGCGCTACGTCATCGAGCGCCTCGACCATCTGTCGAACCAGATCCGCCTGTGCACGCGAGCCGGCGTCCTGGCGCTCTTTCGCGGAACGCTTTCGATAATTGTCGTATTCGGCCGCGAGTCTCAGATACCTGTCCCGCTCGGTCGTCGAATCAGAGTCGGTCGGGCTGGCCTCGCGGGCTGGATCGACCGCGCCGATGGCGCCAGCGGTATTTGTCCCAGCGTCCGAGGAACCGCTGAACTGCGGATCGCCGCCCTCCCCGTCACCCTGGCTCGCCGAGCCGCCGGGTGCGTAGTCGTCCGCGGAGCCCACCGCATTCTGTTCTGGAAGAGGCGCATCATCGCCCTTCTTTTTCGAGTGTCTCATTTGTCTAAGTTAACCGTTTGAGAGCGTTCGCCGCACCATCTCCAGCGCCGCCTGGGCGGCGCGCTGCCTTATCTCGGCGCGG
>Ga0193724_1000227_pt1 | contig 13926 bp, 11 predicted proteins | sample H2a1metaG_FD_146005 | JGI IMG/M metagenome (GOLD analysis project Ga0193724, IMG submission 146005) | Soil microbial communities from a riparian zone of the East river system, Colorado, United States - H2a1 | ecosystem: Environmental > Terrestrial > Soil > Riparian zone | place: USA: East River... | reverse complement strand
CCGCGCATCGGCGCGAACAGGTGCCTGATCGGGGAGCTGGAGACTCAACGAGAGTCCCAGGAGGGCGGCGACGATCATTGTGCTGTCCAGTCAGTGTTTAGGCCACGGGCGACTGTGTTTCCTTAGATACCATTTCGGAGGAATTGGTTGAAAAGTTTCACAGAAACTTTTGTTGCCAATCGGCTCAGCTCGGCTTGACGAGACCCGCGGCGCGCGCAAACGCTGCCTTCACGGGTGAAGAGCCGGCGAGCTCCGGAAAGGGGACTGGCTCCGGCGGCTCCGGGACGTGAGCCGCAAGAGACAGCTCGTACCACCCGACATCGTGCCACTTGCCGAACTTGTATCCGACGTCGTGATAGACGCCGACTTCCTTGAACCCCATCGCGGCGTGCATCTGAACGCTCGCAGTGTTGGGCAGCGTGACACCAGCACAGGCGGTCCGATAGCCCTGGAGCACGAGTATCTCGAAGAGTGCGCTGTAAAGCGCTCGGCCTATACCTCGACGGTGCGCATCATGTCTGATGTAAGCGGTGACATCGACCGACCACCGGTACGCCGCGCGCTCGTTGTGGACTGATGCGTAGACATAGCCGAGCACCGTCTTTGACTCCTCATAGACCAGCCACGGGTATTGCCGTTGAATTGCGACAATGCGCCGAAGCATTTCCTCGGTGTCCGGCGCCGTCAACTCGAATGAAATGACGGCGTCGGTTATCGCTGGAGCGTAGATCCCCGCGATCGCCTGGGCGTCTCGCTCCTCTGCAACTCGAATCAGTCCGGTCAAGTCGTGCGTCAACCCAGTTTATATGCGCGCTTGGCAAGATCGTACGCCAGCGATCTCGCCATCGCGCTAGCGTCGGCCGTGCCGATGACGTGGCGAGCTACAAGGCCGCCGAGATAGTTCGCGTCGACGCGTCGCGCGAGATCGTGGCGGGCTGGAATCGAACAGAACGCCCGCGTGTCGTCTGTGAAGCCGGCCGTGTTCTCGATCCCCGCGGTCTCGGTGGTCTGCTGGCGAAAACGCGTCATCCCCTCGATCGAGTCGTAGAACCACCAGGGAGCGCCGAGGAGCATCGCCGGGTAGTGACCCGCGAGCGGCGCCAGCTCTCTGCTGTACGTGGACTCGTCGAGCATGAATACGATGAGTCGAAAGCGCGGGTCATTTCCATACGCGTTGAGAAGCGGTCGCAGATTCCGCGTGAACTCCGTTGCGATGGGAATGTCACCGCCGCGATCGGGTCCGAAGCGGCGAGAAACAAGCTCGTTGTGATCGCGCAACGCACCTGGGTGCAGCTGCATCACCAGTCCATCGTCTACCGACATGCGCGCCATCTCCATGAGGAGGTGCGCCTCGAAGCGTGCCTGGTCCTCCTCGGTTGCGACGCGCTCACCGGCCCTGGTGAACAAGCGCTCCGCTTCCGAATCCTTGAGTCGCTCGGTGCGCGGAACGACGACGGCGTGATCCGTTGCAGTCGCGCCGATTGCCTTAAAGTCGGCGCGCCTTCTCGCCACCGCCCGCATCAATTCGGCGTAGCTCCCGATCGTGCCGCCACTCACGTGTTCGAAGCGCGCCAGCTCCGCTGACCATCCTGGCGCCGCGATTCGGAACAGCGCATCAGGTCGAAACGTCGGGATCACTCGGCCGCCAAGATCAACTGTCCGGAGCGCCCTGTGATGGTCGAGCGTATCGCTTGCGGCGTCAGTCGTCGCCAGGACCTCGACATTGAACCGCTTGAAGAGCGCGCGTGGACGGAACTCGGGCGACTGCAGGCGCTCTGCGATTGCGTCGTACACGCGGGGCGCAGATGCCGAATCGAGCGCAGTTCGAATTTCGAATAGATCGTACAACACGTACTCGAGCCACGCGCGGGTCGGTGTCGCGAGAAAGAGGTGCCAGTTGTCGGCGAATAGCTGCCAGATCCTGCGCGGATTCGGCTCGGCACTCGGTGGCTTGCCGTCGATTGGAGCAACGCCGAGCCACTCGAGGGGCACGCCACGCGCGTACAGCATTCTTAGAACGTAGTGGTCCGCCGTGATTATCAGCGACGCCGGATCCCGGAACGCCTCGTTGGACTCGAGGACAGCGGGATCTACATGGCCGTGCGGTGACACGATCGGCAGCGATCGCGTCTCGTCGTACAACGCGCGCGCGTGGCGTCTGACTATCGGGTCCGAATCGAAGTAGCGATCCTCGTGAAGCTCGGTCACACCACCGGCTTCCACCGGGGGTCGTACTCGCGCGACCACAGCTTCGACGCACCCTCATCGCCGATGATGTGTCCGTTCTTCGGATCGGTCGTGAGCTTGCGACCGACCTGCTGCGAGATAGTTCCGAGGTGGCACAGCAGTCCTGTCTTCGCGCCATCCTCGATCGGCGCCGAGAGCTTCGTGCCCGTTCGCACCGAGTTAGTGAAGTTGTCGATGTGCAGCTGCGTCAGCCAATCGTCGCCGACGGTATTCAGCGCGTCGCCCTTGGGCGCGGCTTTCACTTCTTTGACAACTTTGTTCTTGAGGTCGTAAACGACGTAACCGTCGCGATCGACTACAACGCTGCCGTTGGTACCAAGAACGAGCGTGCCGCGGCCACGTTCGTAGAGCTCGAGCCCGTTGCAGCTCTGGCCCTGCCAGATGATGCTCTTGCCACCGTCGAACACGAACGTCGCTTCCTGCGTATCGGGGAACTGCCAGTCGTCGGCGAAATGAAAGCGTCCACCCGTCGAATCGACCCTGGTGGGATAGTCGACGCCGAGCAACCACCGGGCGACGTCGATCTCATGCGTCCCGTTGTTGCAGATCTCGCCGGTTCCCCAGTTGGTGAACCAGTGCCAGTTGTAGTGGATGACGTTGTCGCGATACGGAGTGCGTGGGGCGGGACCCTGCCACAGCTCGTAGTCCAGATTCGCCGGGACTGGGGCGACTTTTCCCTTTCCAATGCTGGTGCGCGTATTGGCGTACCAGGCGCGCGCGAGGTACGGCGTGCCAATGCCGCCCGAGCGGACCAACTGCAGGACCTCGATGAAGTGCGGGCCGGAACGAGCCTGGGTGCCGAGCTGTACACGGAGATTGGGATGTTTGCGCGCGGCGGCGACGATCAGCTCGTCTTCGCGCGCGTCGTGTCCGCTGGGTTTCTCGACGTAGACGTGCTTGCCGGCATCGAGGGCGAGAATTGTGGCCGCCGCGTGCCAGTGGTCGGGCGCCGCGATGGAGATGGCGTCGACATTCTTGTCTTCGAGCATGCGTCGAAAGTCGCCAACGGCTTTCGGCGCTTTCGCCTGGAGGGGCGTCGTTGCTGTCATCGCCTTTGCGAGAACATTGGAATCGACGTCGCAGAGGTATCCGACCGTCGTATTGGCGCCGTGGGCGAAATCCTGCGCGTGCACCATGCCTCGTCCGTTCAGCCCCATCACACCGACAATCATCTTCTCATTCGGCGATCCCTCGAATGCGAAGGAAGGCCCGAACATCTCGCCGGACCCACGCGCCACGGCCAGCGTGACGACTCCGGCGGCTGAGGCCTTTTTTAGAAACTCCCGGCGGTCCAGCGATTCCTTTTTCATCAGCACTCCAAACGTTATAAGCGGCGAATCCTGATGCTTCTGAAAAACACTTCGTCGACGTGATCCTGCAGAACGATGTGTCCCGCGCGCTTGTCGGCGAAGCCTTTGATGTCGCGATATTTGCTCGCCTTGAACAGCGAGTCCATCATCGGCGTGCCGAGGTCGAAATCGACGACCTTCTTTCCATTGAGCCAGTGCTCGCCGTGATTCCCGCGGAACATTATCGTCGACGAGTTCCATTCACCTACTGGGTTCAGCACCTTGTTGGCGTTGGGTGGAATTAGATCGTAGAGCGCGCCGGCGCGGTGGGAGGGAACCTTGTTGTCCTCGTGGAGACTGTCGTCGAGCATCTGGTATTCGAAGCCGAGCGCTGCATGATTTGGGGCAGCAGCCATCGAAATCTCTTCGGAGACGTTGTACTTCACGCCGCTATTGCCCGCTCGACTGATTTTCCAATCCCACGAGAGCTCGAAGTCGCGGCACGTATCGCGGGTCATGAGATCGCCGCCGGCTGCGGGCTGGCCGTCCGGCAGTCGGGGAACCTGACCGTCGGCGAGTTTTCTGATCGCGCCGTTCTCGATCTTCCAGTGAGCGCTGGGAACGCTATCGTAGCCGAGACCGCGCCAGCCGTCGAACGTCTTCCCATCGAAGAGCAGGCGCCATCCCGCGCGCCGCTCGTCGTCCGTTAGCGTATTCGGGCAAAAGCCAACCATGTGGGGGGGCTGACCCGCCAGTTGGGGGAGCTGAGCCGACCCGCTTGAATCGGATTGGATTCGACCCACCAAGCCACCGCTGACAACACCATACACCGCTCCCGGGCACTGAACTCCCGCGAGGTCGGGAGATTTGCGAGGCGCGCAGGCCCAGAGGACGAGTGCGAAGATGAATCCGGTTCGGGCGAACCAGGTTGCCGTCGGCATTTTATAGTAGGAAATCATGTCTGCCCGGTTGCGAGACGCGCCGGCTCGAGGCGAGGCGCGAGTAAATGTATAATCACCCACGCCGTCACGTACGCAAGCCCGCACACCACGAAGATCGGCGAGTAGTCGCTGCCGTTCGCTTGAAGCACCCGGCCCGTGACCCGCTGGAAAACCACGCCGCCCATCGCGCCCGCGAACGCGCCTATCCCGACCACTGAGCCGACGGCGGATTTGGGGAACATGTCGCTCGCCAATGTATAGACGTTCGCCGACCACGCCTGATGCGCGGCTGCGGCAACGCCGACGATTAGCACCGCCGCCCACATGCTCGGGGCACGCGATACGAGCGCCGTCGGAACAATTAGCAATGCCATGGCAAGCATCGTCGTCTTCCGCGCGCGATTCACGGACCAGCCGCGCTTGATTAACGCGCTCGAGATCCAGCCGCCGCCAACCGAACCGACATCCGCGATCAGATACACAACGATGATGGGCGCCGCGACCTGCGCGAGCTTCACGCCATACTTCGCGTCGAGGAATTTCGGCAGCCAATAGAGGTAGAACCACCAGACCGGATCGGCCATCAGCTTGCCCACAATGAACGCCCAGGTCTGTCGATACCCAAAAAGACTGATCCACGGCGCCCTCGATTCCGCAACCGGTGCGACTCCGGTTGTGACTTGCGGGCTCCGATACAGCGGAATCCAAAGCAGCAGCCAAAGAAATCCCAACGCACCCGTGCCGACGAAAGCCCATTGCCATCCCCACTTGAGCGCGATCCACGGCACGAGAAGCGGCGTGACAATCGCGCCCATGTTTGTGCCGGCGTTGAATATCCCCGTCGCCAGTGCGCGCTCTTCCTGCGGGAACCACTCGGCGATCGTCTTGATGGATCCCGGAAAAATCGCCGACTCGCTGATGCCCAGCATCGCGCGCGCGAATGAGAATCCCGCGGCTGTTCGGGCGAATGCGGTGCCGATCGCCGCGGCGCTCCACGCAACGACGGCTGCCGCCAATCCCCGACGCACACCGATCCAGTCTATAATCCGGCCTGCGGCGAGGAAGCCGAACGCGTACGCGAAGCTGAACCAGGAGACGATGTCGCCGTAGTCGGCCTCGGTCCAATGCAGCTCGCGTTGTAGCGTCGGGGCCAGAATGCCGAGCACCTGGCGGTCGACGTAGTTGATCGTCGTCGCGACAAAGAGCAGCGCGCAGATCGTCCATCGGTACGACGACTGCGATGCACGGGATTGCGGAGGATCGGTACTATCGAGCAGCGAGTCCTCCCCGGAGCCTAGCAGCGAATCCATTCCGGAGCCGGTGGAGGCCAATTGCTTCGCCAGAGGCGACGAAATCCATGCGCAATCTTACGTTCGCTGCCGGTTGGTCACCAGATTTCACGGAGTCATGACATTCCCCGCTCTCGACCTGACTGGACGCACGGCTGCCGTCATCGGCGGCACTTCGGGCATCGGCAGGGCCATCGCACTCGGCCTGGCGGACGCGGGCGCCGACGTGATCCCGACCGGTCGCCGTACGAACCTCGTCCATGATGTGGTGCGTGAGATCGAGGGTCGCGGACGCCGCTCGCTCGCGATAACCGCGGACGTCGCAAACACCGATTCCATCCAGACGTTCGCGGACTCGGCGATCAAGAAGTTCGGCAAGATCGACATCCTCGTAAACGCCGCAGGCATCACCGTACGACGTCCAACACTCGACGTACCGGACGCCGAGTGGGAAAAAATCATGGACACGAACCTCACGGGGATGTTGCGCGGTTGTCGCGCTTTTGGCCGTCACATGATCGAGCGGCAATACGGACGCATTATCAACATCGGATCACTCACGTCTGTTGTCGCGCTGTACGAAGTTGCTGCCTACGGGGCGAGCAAAGCCGGGGTGGCGGCCCTCACGAAATCGCTGGCGGTGGAATGGGCGCCGCACGGCGTGTGCGTCAACGCGATTCTGCCCGGCGTCTTCCGAACCGCGCTCAACGAAGGATTGCTGGACGGAACCGATCGCGGCCGCGAGCTATTGATGCGCACGCCAATGCGTCGCTTCGGTCAACCTGAAGAGCTCGCGGGAGCGGCGGTGTTTCTTGCGTCCGAGGCGGCGAGCTTCGTCACTGGGCATTTGCTCGCGGTAGATGGCGGCTTTCTCGCGAGTGGCGTAAATCAGTAACAATCAATCGAATTCAAACCAGACTGGAGAGCTGTGATGCCTAAACCAACGAACGGTAAGATCTGTTACGTCGAGATTCCGGCGAAGGACATTCAGAAGTCGGCCGACTTCTACGCCAAGGTGTTCGGCTGGAAGATCAAGAAGCGGGGCGATGGCAGCACCGCGTTCGACGATCCGGTTGGCGGGGTGAGTGGCACATGGGTGCTCAAGCGCACGGTCTCGACCAAACCGGGAATGCTCGTCTACATCATGGTCGACAGCATATCCGCGACGACGGAGGCAATTGTTCGGGGAGGCGGCGCGATCATGAGAGAGCATACGCCAGAGATCGCGCAATTCCGCGATCCGGCCGGCAACATCCTCGGGCTTTATCAGGAACCCGGGTAACTAACCTCGCAACCGCTCAGTGGAAGGCGGTGCGTTCTGATCAGTCTTCGGGACGCGCCGCCATGCGCAAATCGAGCATTCGACCCTTGCCCAACAAGGCCATGGTGTGCGAGGACTCGATGTCACGAAGGCGTCTGAGCGTGAATGCGATGCGCCGAGCCGCGTTGAATATGACGCGCGCCAAATCGCCGATGTCATCGCTCTTTGACTGCTCTACGATCAGTTGGGTGTTGACCATCAGTGGCGTCAGAGCATTCCCGATCTCGTGCAGTGCCTCGCCCACGCGATAGGTCATGGCATCGGGAGCCGCGCCGTTCTTGCTCGGGAGATGCTCGCCGGCGCTTTCCACCTGAATGATGTAGTACTCAGGGGACCCGGAAATCTCGCGGCAGGCGGAGACCGACAGCAGAACCCAGGTAGCCGCGCCATCTTCGCGGATCAGACGTTGGGCGAGCTGGTAGCGGTCGATCTCACCGACGGCGAGACGCGTCCGTAGTTCGGCCTCCGTATCGGCGTCGTCGGGGTGGGTGATTTTAGTCAGGCCCATTCCGACCAGCTCGGACCGGCCGAATCCGAGGATTTCGCAGAAGGCGATGTTCGCCTGATCGATCCGTCCGTCGCTGTTCAGCAGCGCCATACCATTAGGCGCATGCTCGAACGCATCGGCGAAAGGCCAGTTGGATGGCCTCTGTCCGGCGTTGAACTGAAGGATTCTTCCTGCTGGATTCGTGGCCAAGACCACTCTCGTGCGATTGGTGGGCGTCGGAATGGTGCCCAAGAGAGAGACTACGGGAACGCTCGGTTTGGTCACACGCTACAGAGAGAGAACGGTAGCGTACAAATCGATTCCCCAGTTAGGTCGCTCAGTGGTCAGCTAGCGCCTATGGTGTCAATTGCAATCTTGCGGACATTCTCACGTCCTACCGCGGTTTCAGTAACGCCGGGCTGATCGATGTCTTTGAAAGCCATGGAAGTCGGCCAAGGAATGCCTCGAACCTCGGGTCGTCTCTGAGAAAATCCATTAACGGATCGACTGGCACTGCATTGAGCATCATCGCGCGTTCCACATACATGGAATCCAGCCATATCAACGTCGAGTCGTGGTTCCCGAGCTCGGCGTATGAAACCATGGCCTCGGCGGACGACCTCCATTTCCGCTGTCGCTCGGCGAAGTAGCGATCGAGTCTGGCGCGAAAGACGGCGTGAACCGCCGAGTCGCGTTTCGCCGGCGGAAGCGGAAGGTCGAGCAGTTTTGCGAGCGCGGTGTCGCCCGTGCCGATCAGTGACTCGCGCAACGCGACGGCCGCCTCGTCCAGTTTCCCCTGACACTTGAGGGAGCGATAGAGGTAGAGATTCGCGAACGATTGCTGGCGACGCTCGTCGGCGATCCTACGAGCCGCCTCAGCGGCCTCCCTGCACCGATGGGCAAAGTACAGGCTCGACACCGCCTGATTAGCGAAACGCGAGGAGAGCGGGTCGGTCGCCAGTGCAAGTTGCTTGAGTTTGACGGCCTCATCTACTTCACCGCGCCAGCGATGCCATGTCGCGAGAAGGTTGTTCAGCTCCGGATCGTTCGGATAACGGGCGAGCGCAAGGTCGAGGCGCCGCTTGGCATCCGGAAGATCCCACAGTCCGAACATCGCGTTCCCGATGAGCGTCTTCTGCGCCTCGATTAGTGAGCTGTCCAGCGCAAGCGCACGATTGGCCGCTGCGACGGCGCGCGGCAGGACATCGGCAGGAGGTATTTCGTCAATCGACTGAAAGAGAATGAAGCTGAGCCCCGCCCAGGCGGGCGCGTACAGCGGCGCGTCGTACACCAAGTGCTGGAAGGAATCACGGGCAGCCTTGCGACGGCCAAACTCATTCGCCTCGGCGGCCAGATAGCGGCGCAACAACGCTGTATCGGCGAGATAGCGTCTCGGTAGACCTGACTGTGCGTCGACTGGTTGATCGTAGGTCGACGCCGCGAGCGACCGCGTGTCGCCCGTGCGTGCTCGCCAACCGATGATCGTCAGCATGATCACCGCGAGCGCCAAAACGCTGACCACAACGACGCGCTTCCTTCTCTTGCCGCGGCGGTTCTCCGCGAGTGGCGACATACTCGCGACCTCCTTGATGGTCGCAATGCTTTCCGCTGGTGAGACTCTCGACGCTGGAATGGGATGGTTCGGCGTAATCGGTTCGAGCGCACGACCCGATTGCGCGGATGCCGCGCGCAGCGAGCGAGCCAGCTGCAGCGTCTCCGCGCCCGGCTGGACACCGTAGTCGTCGTCCGCGCGTGCGACAAATCTGTCGAACTCACGGAGTGCTCCGGCGCGGTCGCCGGCCAAGCTCAGGATTTCCATCAGTCTTCTGAGTGAGACTTCATCGTCGGGCGCCAACGCGCTCGCTTGACGCGCGGCGACAAGTGCTCCTTTTATATCGCCGCTAGCGCGACAGCTCTCCGCGGATGTGATGGCGGCACGATAAACGGAGTCGTGCAGCCGGCTTCGCTCGGCGTCGAGCCAGCGCTCGAATTCCGGCGCTTCAGCGACATGAAAGCCTTGCAGCAGCTCACCGGTGTAACGCCTGACGCCCTCCGCCCACAGTCCAGCGGCGAGATCTGCCTCGAGCGCAATCGCGTCACATGAAATCAGATCCCGATTCACGCCGACGTGGCCGTCACCGGCGGTGACGATCACTTCACCGAGAGCCTGCCTGATTCCGTGTAACGCGTTGCGCAACGCGTGGCGTGCCCCTGCCTGTTCGGCCTCAGGCCAGAGCAGCGCCGTGATGGTATCGCGAGAATGGAATCCGCGCGGGCGCGCGAGCACCAGGTACACCAGCACGGCGAGCCGGCGAGGCTGAGTGAGGAGCGGAGTCGTAGCATCGTCGCCGGCGCGGACGACACTCACTGGGCCGAGAACCTGTAACTGGACGCGAGATAACTGGGGGGAGGTCAACGATCGCAGCGAGAAAAAATGATAAAACAGCTACAGGTGACAGAAAGTAGACGGTTCAGGGACGGGCACCTCCTATGATGGCGCAACTTGGCGACAACACCACTGTCGATCGGCAGTATCGCCGCTCCGCCGTTCTACTTCGAGGGGATATGAAGCTACCCACCCACTTCTCACCACTTTTTACCTGCGCCATGCTTTCCCTCATAATGATGGCGTGCGCCGGTGAGGCTCCGACAGTACCCAACAAAGTCGACCCCGGACTCAGCGCCGCCAGGTCGCACGGTGTCGCGAACGACAAGGTGATGGTTTGCCACATGACCGATGACGCTCCGCGCATTATCGAGATTGCCACGCCGGCGCTTGGGGATCACCTCAGTCACGGCGATCATATCGCGCAGTTCGTCGTCGACAAGGCGAACGACGCTATCGGGGATGGCATCCACTTCGGTCGCATTGGTGACGCGATTGCCGCAGCCCGCGCGGTGCGCATGGCGCGGGGCGAACAGGAGTCGGCGGCCTGCCGCATCACGATTGCCGTTGGTCCCGGAACATACCAGGGCAGCGTGGCTGCCAGCGCTGATCCGGCGTTTGAGCAATTTCCTCTGATCATCGACGTTCCGGACATCACGCTTCAGGGCGCCTTCGATATTCAGATCGATGCGAGCGGTCGCGCCATGGAAGTGAGCGGAAATGGGAATACTACTATTCTGGCGCCATCCCCGGCCCTTGTAAGCTTTCCGACGTTCTCCCAGCCACTTCTTTTCGTCAACGGACGCGGCGACGGATTTAAGGGGAATGGCGTCGTCGTTCAGGGTTTCGAGTTGCAGTCAGGTCACCCGGGAGTCGACAGCCAAGTCGGCGGAGCAGGAATTCAGGCGCTCCGCGTCAGTGGTCTCGTTGTGCAGGGTAATCGTTTCGACGACAGATTCAGCGAGTCTGTCGACTTGCGCGCGAGCAACGCTCACGTCGACCATAATCACCTGGGCAATGGCGGGGCGCTGCCCCTTGTCGGGGGGACCTGCGACATATGCCTGGCCGGGCCCGGCGAATACGGGGCCGAAGGCAATCGCATGTTGGCCGGTGGGATTCCCGGAATCCTCGTCGTCCCCACGACGGGACTCAAAGTTCCAGCGGGGGTGGAGGACTATGTCCTCCCACTATCGGCCACCGTCAACGCAACGCTGGTAAACAACGAGGTTCGCGATCATCAGCGGCTCCCTGTGGGCGTGGGGATTCGAGTCGGAGCAATTGGGGTGGGCGCACCGAGTGTCGCGGGCCTGGCCCACGTCGAGGCGTACAACAACGTTCTCGTCAACAACAGATTCGCGATGATCGTGGACGCGTCCTTCCCTATGCCGAATACTCTCCGCAAAGGGGATATCGAGCTGACGCTTCACGGCAACGTGTTCTCAGCGAGCTGCCAGAATAATTTTCTGGTCTCGTTGGCCCGCCACACGACGGGACTCGGATTGGCAAACACGCCTTATTTGCTGAACTCGAGCTATACGCTGAACCTCGGCGGGGACATAGCCTGGGATGATGTCTGGTACAGTCATCCTCCCGGTTTCGGCAATACCCTTACCGTTGACGGCACTGTCATTCCAAACGGTTCCCGGAACGCGTATGACACGACGCGGACCTGCAGCTGAGAAACGGACTTGCGCCCATGACGCCGCGGGAATCGACGTAAGGGCGACAACGGAAAGCACGAAGTGAACCGAGCGGCCACCCTCACGGGTGGCCGCTCTTCAGTAGAGACATGGTGCTATGCCCTCAGCACCCGGTACCTCACGTGCGTCGCGAGTGGGCCGTCGGCGGCCGAAATCTTCTCTAGTCGCACCGGACCGCCGAGGTGATCAAAAAGGCTCACGCCGTCGCCTAGAATGTGGGGCGCGAGATGAATCAGAATCTCGTCGCAGAGCCCTGTTTTAAGCGCCTGCTGCCCGGGCGAAGCGCCGCCGAGCTTGATGTCCTTGCCACCGGCGACTGCGCGCGCCTGCCGAATGGCGCTGGCGATGCCGTCGGTCACGAAGGTGAGATGCGACGGTCCCTTGGGCACGTTTTGCGGCGGCGGCGGCGTATGTGTGAGAACGAACACCGGCACACCGTCAATAGGATGCGCGCCGTTCCAGCCGTTGGTGATGTCGTAGGTTCGCCGCCCGAAAATGAAAGCGCCGGATTCCTCGTACATCCGCTTCACCTGATCGAGGTTCACTCCCGGCTCAGGCCGGAACAGCGGGTTTCGGTACTCGTCTTTACCCGAGAAATACCAGTCGAAGATCCGCATGCCGTCGTTCCTCCCGAGCGGATACTCCTTGCCGTCGCCGGGCCCGGCGACGAATCCGTCGAGCGACATGGTCATGTCGATCACTACTTTGGTCATAGCGCATTCCGTATTGATTCAAGATCAGCGCCGCGGGCTTTTCAGGCGGCAGGATCACAACGTAGATATACCTGGAGGAAGATGATGCAAATCGGGGTCGATAGTTTCGCGGCGGCGTTCGACGAAGCCAGCCGCGCCGAGAACACTTCTGAGCGGATCCGGAACCTGGTCGAGCAGATCGAGCGCGCCGATCAGGTCGGTCTCGACAACTTTGGAATCGGGGAACACCATCGACGTGATTTCCTTGATTCCGCGCCCGCTATCATTCTGGCAGCGGCTTCGACCCGAACGAGCCGCATCCGTCTCACCAGCGCGGTCACCGTTCTGAGTGCAGCCGATCCTGTGAGGGTGTTTCAGGAATTCGCCACGCTCGATCTTCTCTCGCAAGGCAGAGCGGAGATGATTGTCGGCCGCGGGTCGTCCATCGAAGCATTCCCACTATTCGGCTACAGTCTCAACGACTACGACGCGCTCTTCGCCGAGAAGCTGGATCTGCTCCTCAAGATCCGCGAGAATGAGAACATCACCTGGTCGGGTAAATACAGGCCGGCTCTGACAGGGCAGGGCGTCTACCCGAGACCGGTGCAGAATCCGTTGCCCATATGGCTTGGTGTTGGCGGAACGCCGCAGTCATTCGCTCGCGCCGGCGCGCTTGGATTGCCTCTCATGGTCGCCATCATTGGCGGTGAGCCGCGGCGGTTCCGCCCGCTGGTAGATCTCTATCGAGAAACCAGTGAGCGATTCAAACACCCGAGCGACCGATTGAAGGTCGGCGTCCACGCGTTGGGCTATGTCGCGGAGACGACTGAGCAGGCTGTCGAGGAGTTCTGGCCAGGCTACGCCCGCGCATTCACAGACGTCGGGAAGGAGCGCGGATGGCCGCCCGTCACCCGCGCCAGCTTCGACATGCAGCGCGGTCCAAAGGGCGCGCTCATCGTTGGAGACGTGGACCAGGTGGCGGAGAAGGTCCATTACTACAATGAAACGCTCGGCGGCATCTCGCGGATCAGTTTTCAGATGAACGCTGCGTCACTTCCGCATGCGAAGCTCATGAAGGCCATCGAAGTACTCGGCACACGCGTTGCGCCGTTGGTGCGCGACGCCTAGCAGGCCAGGTTGATTGACGACGTCCGGCGGGAAAGGAGTCTCATTGAATACACATCGAGGGAGGCAACATGGGGCGCGTGGTTGATGACGTCGTACTGGACACACTCTTTCGCGAGGCGCGCACCTACTCGAAGTGGCTCCCGCGGCCGATCGCGGACAAGACGCTTCACGAGCTTTGGGACGTAATAAAATGGGCGCCGACAAGCGCGAATGCCGAACCCGCCCGCTTCGCGTTTCTGCGATCGAAGGAATCGAAGGAGCGTCTCAGGCCGGCACTCGCCCCGCTCAATGTTGAAAAGACTATGACTGCCCCGGTGACGGTGATCGTGGCCTACGACCTCAGGTTCTACGAGCGCCTGCCGAAGCTTTTCCCCCAGAACCCGGGGATGGCGAAGCTGTTCGAGAACAATCCGGAGATGGTCGAAACGACGGCGAAGCGGAATTCC
>Ga0193724_1000226_pt1 | contig 13973 bp, 11 predicted proteins | sample H2a1metaG_FD_146005 | JGI IMG/M metagenome (GOLD analysis project Ga0193724, IMG submission 146005) | Soil microbial communities from a riparian zone of the East river system, Colorado, United States - H2a1 | ecosystem: Environmental > Terrestrial > Soil > Riparian zone | place: USA: East River... | reverse complement strand
CGCGGAAGCCAACGAAGGCGCGATCAAACTCGCGCGCAAATACGGCGCCCTGCACAAGAACGGCGCTTACGAGATCATCACCTTCGAAGGCGCCTTCCACGGCCGGACGCTGGCGACGATGTCGGCATCCGGCAAGAAAGCCTTTGAGCCGCTGTTCGAGCCCAAGGTACCAGGCTTTCCCAAGGCAAAGCTCAACGATCTCGCGTCGGTCAAGCGGCTGATCAACGACAAGACCATCGGCGTGATGCTGGAGCCGATCCAGGGCGAAGCCGGCGTCTGGCCTGCGACCGATCAATTCCTGCGCGATCTACGGGCGCTCACCAAAGAGCATGGCCTGCTGCTCATCTTCGACGAGATCCAGACCGGCATGGGCCGCACCGGAAAGCTTTTCCACTACGAGCATGCCGAGATCAAGCCTGACATCATGACGCTCGGAAAAGGCATCGGCGGTGGCGTCCCCCTCGCCGCGCTGCTCGCAACCGACGCCGCCTCCTGTTTCGAACATGGCGATCAGGGCGGCACCTTCAACGGCAATCCGCTGATGTGCGCGGCCGGGCTCGCCGTTCTGCAGTGCATCGGCACGCCGGATTTTCTGAAATCGGTCGCTGATACCGAGCTATTTCTGGCGAGCGAGCTGCAGCGGATTTCGGCACGACATGGTCTCGGCGAAGTCCGCGGCCGGGGGCTGCTGCTGGCGCTGGACTTGAAACACCCGATCGGCGCTTCGATCGTCGCGCAAGCGCTTGCAGACGGCGTGCTGCTCAACTCGCCGCAACCGGACGCGCTGCGTTTCATGCCGGCGCTCAACGTCACACGCGAGGAGATCACGGAAATGATCGAAGGCCTGGACGCGATCCTCACCAGGATGGGCGCGGCAAGGCGCGTGGTATAATTCGCCCATCGCTTGCGAACAATCAACGCGGGTCGTCCCGGCGAACGCCGGGACCCATAACCCCTGGCGCATTTTGTTGAAGACGGCCTTGGCTACACTGCCGAAACGAGACTCCGCGCCGGCCGCGATGAGCGCAATTGCGCTCACGCTGGGGTCCCGGCGTTCGCCGGGACGACCCGTGGACGCAACGAACCTTACGGCCGCAAGATCGTGGCCCCGGTCGTCGCGCGTCCCTCGAGATCGATATGGGCCTTGGCTGCATCCTTTAACGCATAAGCGTGGTTGATCGGCACGTGCAGTTTGCCGTTGATCACGGCTGCGAACAACGTGTCGGCGCCCTCGAGCAGTTCGGAGCGCTTGCCGATGTAGTCGTTGAGTTTCGGCCGGGTCGCAAACAGCGAGCCGTGATTGTTGAGTTCGGCGATCGCGAACGGCGGCACCGGACCCGACGCGTTGCCGAAACTCACGAACATTCCGCGCGGCTTGAGGCACGACAGCGAGCCCGGAAACGTGGTCTTGCCGACACCGTCATAGACGACGTCGCATAATTCGTTGCGGCTGATCTGTTTCACCCGCGCCACGAAATCCTCGTCGTTGTAGAGGATGACGTGATCGCAGCCATTGCTGAGCGCGAGGTCCGCCTTCGCCCTGGTGCCGGCGGTGCCGATGACATGGGCGCCAAGCGCCCTGGCCCACTGGCACGCCAGCATTCCAATGCCGCCTGCCGCCGCATGGATCAGGACCCGATGTCCCGGCTCGATCTTGAAGGTCTTGTGCAGGAGATACCAGACGGTCAGGCCCTTCAGCATCAGGACCGCGCCCTGCTCGTAGGTGATGTGGTCGGGCAGCTTGACCAGTTTCTCCGCGGGGATATTTCGCTCAGAGGCATAGCCGCCGAGATTGAAATAATAGGCGACGCGGTCACCGGGATGAAAATTGGTCACCCCGGGGCCAACCGACAAAACCTCGCCGGCAGCCTCATTGCCGGCGATGAACGGCAGGCCCGGCGCCTTGTAGAGGCCGGTGCGGTAGTAGACGTCGATGAAGTTCAGGCCGACGGCGTGCTGGCGGATGCGAACCTCGCCGGGCCCCGGCGCGGGCACGTCCACGGCTTCGTAAACCAGGGCCTCCGGCCCCCCCACCTTGTGCACGCGCACGGCCTTGGTCATCGGCTTCTCCTCGCATTTGCTTGATAGCAACGGAAAGCCATCGAGGCTGCGTTGTCAACACGGGACCGCGAAAACGCTTATCTGACGGCCTTTTTGCGGTTGCGCCTGGCAAGCACATTGAAGGCTTCGACGGCGGCCGAAAATGCGATGGCAAAGTAGATGTAGCCGCGCGGGATATGAAATTTGAATCCGTCAGCGACCAGCGCGACCCCGATCAACACCAGGAAGGCCAGCGCCAGCATCTTGGTGGTCGGATGCTCCGCCACGAATCTCGCGACTGGGCCGGACGACACATACATGATGACGCAGGCGATGACGACGGCCGCGATCATGATTTCGAGATCCTGCGCCATGCCGATCGCGGTGATGATCGAATCCAGCGAGAACACCATATCGATGATGATGATCTGGACGATTACCCAGACGAACGCGCTGGGATGAGGCGCGTCATCGTTCTCGCCGTCGCGCGCTTCCACTTCGCCGTGAATTTCGTGGGTCGCCTTCCCGATCAGAAACAGTCCGCCGCCGATCAGGATGATATCGCGCCACGAAAACCCCACGCCCCTTAACGTCACGACGTCCTGCGTCAGGCCGATCAGCCATACCAGCAGGCTCAGCAGCAGGATACGGAACACCAGCGCCAGCGCCAACCCGATTTGCCGCGCGCGCTTCGCCTGCACAGGCGGGATCCGCGAAACGATCACCGACAGAAAGATAACATTGTCGATGCCGAGAACGATTTCCAGCGCCGTCAGGGTCAGCAATGCGGCCCAGGCTTCCGGGCTGGTCAACAGGTCGATCATGCGCGGAACGACCTTGCGAGCCGGATCGCCGCATCGCTGCCGATGACATAGACCGCAATTGCACAGAGGCCGATGGTGATGGGCGCGGCGACGTCGAAATCTTTCGCCAGCGTCATGATGGCAAGCACCGCCCAGATTCCCATTAACGACAGCGTGAGCCCGCGCCAGCGCGCAACACGGACCGGATGAAGCACGCGGAAAGGAACAAACGTCAGCACGATCAAAACGGCCACGGCGAGGCTTGAAAGCGCCGGCGGCAGATGAAGCAGAAACAGATAGAACGCCGCGGCATTCCACAGCGCCGGGAATCCGCGGAAATGATTGTCCGCGGTCTTCATGCGGCGATCGGCGAAATAGAGCGCTGCTGACACGACGATGCCCGCGCCCAGGATCGGCGCCGCCACCGGCAGCAGCAGGCCGCTTGCGGTGATCGCATAGGCCGGCACAAAGACGTAGGTGACAAAGTCGACCACGAGATCGAGAACGTCGCCCGACCAGTCCGGCTGCACCCGCGCGACATCCAGCCGCCGCGCGATCGGGCCGTCCAGCGCATCGATCACCAGCGCAAGCCCAAGCCACGCAAACATCGCAGCCCAGTGCTCGCGCACCGCCTCCAGCAGCGCGATCAAGGCGACGCCCGCGCCCATCGCCGTGAAAATATGCACGGAAAATGCGGCGGCCCGCGCGCGCGGCGATGCCGGCGAAGAAACTTGCTGATTTACCTGGTCCATTTGCCCGGCAGTGCTATCAGGAATCGCCTTGATTTGCACATCCGCGCTTGCGGCGTTCCGCCGCGCAAATCGGTGGAAACCTTGGGGCCCGAAGCGGGCTTGAAAATGCCGCCGGGAACGTCAATTGTCCTGATATGAACGAGGCATCAGCTACATACGACGTCGTCGTGATCGGCGGCGGTCCTGCGGGAGTTGCAGCCGCGATTGCGTTGGCGGAAACCGGCGCGAATGCCGCCCTGGTCGCCCGCCGCGCGCCCTATGGCGACAATCGCACCACCGCGCTGCTAGGCGGCACTGTCGATTTCCTGGAACAGCTGGAGGTCTGGCCACGCTGCAAGGACAAGGCGGCGCCATTGCAGACGATGCGCCTGGTCGACGATACCGGCCGCCTGATCCGCGCGCCCGAGGTGCGTTTTTCGTGCGACGAGATCGGCCTCGATGTGTTTGGCTACAACATCGATAACCGCGCGCTGATGACGGCGCTGGAGGAACGCGCCGCGGCGCTTTCCGCTCTGGCCCGGTTCGACGATGAGGCGGAGACGATCGGCCCTCAAGACGCTGCGGTCACAATTCATACCCGCGACGGAAAATCGCTGTCCGCGCGCCTGGTGGTCGGCGCCGACGGGCGGCAATCGCTTTGCCGCGAGGCGGCCGGTATCGAGGTCAGGCGCCGCGAGCTCAATCAGGCAGCGCTGACCTTCAATATCAGCCATTCGCGGCCGCATCGTAATATCTCCACGGAGTTTCATACGCCGCATGGTCCGTGCGTATTTGTGCCGTTGCCCGGCGACCGCAGCAGCGTGGTGTGGGTCGCGGCCCCCCGGGAAGCCGAACGAATGATCGCATTGACCGATGACGAATTGTCGGAGGCCGCCGAAAGGCAATCACATTCCATTCTCGGCCGTATCGCGGTCGAGCCGGGACGCCATCTGTTTCCGCTGGCGATCGAACAGCCTCGACAGTTTGGCCAGCATCGTATCGCGCTGGTCGGCGAAGCCGCGCATGTGCTGCCGCCGATCGGCGCGCAGGGCCTGAACATGGGACTGCGCGACGCCGCCGATATCGCCGATATCGTGCGGGAAACGATGCTGTCGGGCGAGGATCCCGGCTCCCCGCGGGTGCTGAAAGGCTACGATTCAACCCGGCGCAGCGATGTCGCCAGCCGGACATTCGCCATCGATGCCGCAAACCGTTCATTGCTCAGCGATTTCCTGCCCATGCAAACCCTGCGTGCGGTCGGCCTGCATCTGATCGGCTCAATCGGACCGCTTCGGCGTCTGGCCATGCGCGAGGGCCTCGCACCGTCGTGGCGGTCGACGCGGCGGGTCAGCTAAGGTCCTTTGTTTGACGCGTTTCTTACGCGAACGGATGGATCAGCAGCTTTACCGCGATCACACCGGGCACTTCCCAGGGCACCCGACCGAACGGGCGCAGCGCGACCGTCACGCCGAGTACAAACAGCGCCACCGGCGCTGCGGCGTTTTGCAAAAACAATAAAGTATTGTTGATCGCGACCGGCGGATGAATGTGCAGCGCGGCAGCAAGCGCTCCGGCGCACGCCGACATGATCAGCGGGTTCAAAACGATCTGCCGGACCACCAGACCGAGTGTGTGCAGCAGGAACTGATGCTCCCGATCGACATGGCAACGACGAAGGCGCTCATGGTTCCGAGGATGGTGGCGATCAAAAATGGCGGGTTGTTGAGTTCCTCGAACGGCGTTTTCGACATGATTCCAAACAGCAACGCGGGCAGCGAAACATAGAGCAGAAAGAAGCTCATCCATGCCAAACCCGCTTCCGGCGGACCCTTGGACCTGCCACAAGCGAAGCCGATGAAGATCAGGCCGAAATACGGCAACGCCAGGTTGAGTATGTTGGATCATGGGGATGCGTCTTTTTCATCGTTATTGGCCCCGGATCGGCAGCGCGGCGGCCGGCAACAGCAAAGGTTAATTCGTCCGTTTGCCTCTAGCATCGGCCACAATGATGGTCTATTCGACGAGATATGATAAAAGCCCGGACTGCCAAATTTCAGATCGGACAGATCGTCCGTCACCGGATCTTTTCGTTCCGGGGCGTGATCTTCGATATCGATCCGGAGTTCAACAATACCGAGGAATGGTGGTTGTCGATTCCCGAGGAGAATCGGCCTCACAAGGATCAGCCGTTTTATCATCTGCTCGCCGAGAATTCGGAATCGGAATACGTCGCCTACGTCTCCGAGCAAAATCTGGTGCCTGATGATTCGGGCGAGCCGATCCGGCACTCGCAAGTCGCCGAGATTTTCGTCAAGGACAAGTCAGGCGGCTATCGCCCGCGCAACCCGTCGCTGAATTAGCAAACCCTGAACGCGTGTCCCGGACGCGGTGCAGCGTTCTTCGCGCTGCTCCGCAGAGCCGGGACCCATGAGGCGTGCTCGCCGATAGATGGACCCCGGATCAGCAGCGCATCACGCCGAAAGACGGCGCGCTGCGCAGCATCCGGGGAGCGCCGTTGAACGTTCCGAAAACAAAAATGGCGTCCGATCCGGACGCCTTTTTGTTCGTCGATGGAATGGCTTCGCTTCTTACTTCGCAGCCGGCGCAGGCGGAGCAGCCGTGCCCGCGGGCGGATTGGCTTCGAGCTTCTTGCGCGCTTCCTCAGCGCGTTTCTGCAACTCTTCCTGAAGCTTCTTCTGGGTCTCTTCGAACACCTTCGGGTCGGTCGGCGGACCGTCATAGGCCTTGGCGAATTCGCCGAGCGGCAGCGGCAAGGTGAGCGGCGCGCCGTTGGAGTTGATCGCCTGCACCACCAAATTCTGCCCCTTCTTCATGTTCGCGAGCAGTTCCGGGGTGACGTCGTAGTCCGACATGCAGCCATTGGCGAAGCAGATCACATAGGGGCTCTGCGCCGGCGGGTTGGCGTCGACGATCACGCGGGTGCCGTGAACCAGCTGCATGCCCAGCGGGAGCGTGACGCGCAGGATTTTCTTCGGTTCGCCTTCGGGTTCGATAATGACAGCAGCGATGACCGGTTGGCCGGATTCGATGCGGCCGTCCTTGCCGGTGAAGCAGACCTGCTTGGCGTTGGCGTCCTGGCCCTTCAGGCAGAACTTGGTCCACGGCGCATAGATCAGCTGAACCTGCTGGTCCGCGGGCTGAGCAGCGGCCGCAGGGGCTCCTGCCGGCGGCGCCTGCTGAGCGGCCGGTGCAGGTGCGCCAGGAGCGGCGGCCTTCGGCGCCGCTTTCGGCGGCGGTGCCTTGGCCTTCGGCGCAGCGGGAGCCGGAGCGGCGCCGGGTGCAGGAGCCTGGGCCTGCACGCCCTGAGTTAGTAACGAGGCGCCCAGTGCCGTCGCCGCCAACAGAGCGAAAACCCGCCCACGCGGCCAGACCGGCGCGGCCAAGATACGGAAATTCATTGCGGAAAACCCTTTCTGAACGGGAGCGCCCGAGACCGCCGTGGGCACCGACACGTTAGCCGTCCGGGCCGGCTGTCTCCTTGCCAATTGAGGCGGATACGTGACAGACCCTGCCGTCTTGGCCAATTGGACGCCTTCATACAGTGGCAGACGAAAAGATCAATGCCGGCGGGCATCTTTGCGACGCAAAGCGACCAAGTGTGGCGGCTGTGATAAAGCTTGCCTGTGACTAATATCGAATCAAATCAGCACGCTACGTTGCGAATTTTCGGGTGGCGGCGGGTTCGAGTTTTTGCCTGTGCTGTCATCGGTATCTGGCTCGCGAGGGATGCCTGCCATGCGGGCGGCAACCACGCCATTGCCATGCACGGCGTGCCGGCTTTGCCGGCCGATTTCACCCATATGCCCTACGCCAATCCCGATGCGCCGAAGGGGGGCCGGCTGGTGCAGGGCATTCTCGGCACCTTCGACAGCCTCAACCCCCTGATCGTCAGGGGTCTCGCGGTTCAGCAGATCAGGGGCTTTGTGGTCGAGAGCCTGATGGCACGGGGCAATGACGAAGCTTTCACGCTCTATGGCCTATTGGCGAACAGCGTGGAGACCGATGACGCCAGGAGCTATGTCACCTTCCATCTCGACCCCAAAGCGCGCTTCTCGGACGGCCGACCCGTGACTGCCGAGGACGTGCTGTTTTCGTGGGCTTTGCTGCGCGACAAGGGGCGTCCAAACCATCGCCAGTATTATTCCAAGGTCGCAAAGGCAGAGGCGCCCGACCCGCGCACGGTTCGATTCGATCTCGGTGGCGCCAACGACCGCGAACTGCCGCTGATCCTCGGCCTGATGCCGGTATTGCCCCGGCATGCGGTCGATGTCGCGACGTTCGAGGAAACCTCGATGTCGGCGCCGGTCGGTTCCGGCCCCTATCGCGTCAGCGCCGTCAAACCCGGCGCCAGCGTGACGCTGACACGCAATCCCGACTATTGGGGCCGCGACCTGCCGGTTAACCGCGGCTTGTGGAACTTCGACGAGATCAGGCTCGATTTCTATCGCGAGGCCAATGGCCAGTTTGAAGCGTTCAAGCGCGGCCTCTATGACTTTCGCGTCGAAACCGAACCGCTGCGCTGGCATGACGGATACGATTTCCCGGCCGCCCGCAATGGCGAGGTGATCCGCGATACGATCAAGACCGGGACTCCGCAGCCTTCGGAATTCCTGGTGTTCAACACCCGGCGTCCGGTGTTTTCCGATATCCGCGTGCGCCAGGCCTTGACGCTGCTGTTCGATTTTGAATGGATCAACCGCAATTACTTTTTTGGCCTCTACGCGCGCACCGCAAGCTTTTTCGCCGGCTCTGAATTATCGGCCTACGGCCGCGCCGCCGACGATCGCGAGCGCGAGCTTCTGAAACCCTTCGCATCGCATATGCCACCCGGTATTCTCGACGGCAGCTACCGGCTTCCTGTCAGCGATGGTTCCGGCCGCGATCGCACAACGCTTCGCAGCGCACTGACATTGTTATCGCAGGCAGGCTACGATCTCGATGGCACCGTGTTGCGGCAGCGTTCGACCAAAACGCCCCTCACCTTCGAAATTCTGGTGACGACCCGCGATCAGGAGCGGATCGCGCTGGCGTTCGCGCGCGATCTGAAGCGCGCGGGGATCGAGGCGTCGGTGCGCGCGGTCGATGCGGTTCAATTCGATCAGCGCCGGCTCAGTTTCGACTTCGACATGATCCAGAACAGGTGGGACCAGTCGTTGTCGCCCGGCAACGAACAGTCGTTCTATTGGGGAAGCGAAGCCGCGGACATTCAAGGCACGCGAAATTACATGGGCGCAAAAGACCCCGCTATCGACATCCTGATCGCGGCATTGCTGGAGGCGCGTGAGCATCCCGCTTTCGTCTCGGCGGTGCGGGCGCTTGACCGGACCCTGATGTCGGGTTTCTATGCTATTCCGCTCTATAACGTCGGCGAGCAATGGATCGCGCGCTGGAATCGGATAGAACGACCGGGAGCCATCGCGCTGACGGGTTATCTCCCGGAAACCTGGTGGCAAAAGCCGACCCCTCAACCGAAGTGATCCCGTGATTCAGACCAGTGCATCGCCAACGCTCGACGGATTGTTTCGACGTATCCTTGCACGGCAGCCGGATGCGCCGGCACTGCTCGATCCGCACGACAAGCAACGCATCACCGGCCAGCCGCCAAAACGCCTGACATACGCACAAGCCGATCGCGCAATCTCCGCGCTGTCGGCTCATTTCATCGAAGCCGGGCTGCCGACCAATTCCGTCATCGCGATTCAGCTGCCGAACACCGTCGAATTCATGCTGACGGTGCTCGCCGCGCACCGCGCCGGGCTGATCGTCGCCGTGCTTCCGCTGCTCTGGCGGCAGGCGGAATTGACGGTGGCGCTCAATCGAACCGGTGCCCGGGCGATCGTGACCATGGGCAGGGTCGACGGCGTCGTTCATGCCGATCTCGCCATGAACGCCGCGGCCGAATCATTTTCGATCCGCCACGTCTGCGGCTTCGGCAACGACCTGCCTGAAGGCATGGCGTCGCTCGACCTTGCCATGGCCGGTGAATCCGGAACCGCACGCACCGTCACGCAGGACGGACGCAGGGCGGCGATCATTTCATTCGACGTCACCGCTGACGGTTTTCGCGCGGTCCCGCGCACTCATTTGAATTTGATCGCCGGCGGCCTCGCACTCTTTCTTGAGGGCGGCGTGCCACAAGGCGCGAAGATGATGTCGGCATTCGCGCCGTCATCGTTCGCAGGCGTGACCTCATCGCTCCTGGTCTGGCTGCTGTCCGGCGGAACGCTCGCGCTGCATCACCCGTTCGATGGCGACCTGCTTGAGCAGCAGATCAACGACGATTCCTGCGATACACTGATCGCACCCGCGCCGCTGGCGTTGCGATTGGCCGAGATTGACGTGCCCTCGCGCCTGCCGACGCTGCGCAATGTGATAGCTCTCTGGCGCGCGCCGGAACAGGTCGCACCGAGTCCGCTGTGGACGACCCCGCATGTGACGCTGACCGACGTCTATCTGTTCGGTGAAGCGGGATTGTTTGGCGCCTGCCGGGCTGCCGATGGCGCGCCGGCACCAATCCTGCCAGGACCCCACGGCGCACCGCGCAAGGTCGCAGGCTCGTCAGTCGCGGGCGAAACGTTTCTGACACCAAGGGGAACCCTGGCGTTACGGGGACCGATGGTTGCCGCGGCGGCTTACGCGCCTCCGGCACCTGCGAGCGACTCGCTGGTGTCGCAGCCGCCGCGCGATTTTGTCGATACCGAGTATGCAGCGCGGCTTGACCGCTCCACCGGAACGATCTGTATCACCGCGCCGCCGTCGGGCATCATGGCTGTCGGCGGCTACCGGTTTCTGTCTCAGGATCTGCAGGAATGGGCCAGGCGCCTTGGCCAGGGGGCATTGCTGACGGCGTTGCCCGACCGGCTGAGCGGCCACCGCCTTGCCGGACGCGCCCAGGACAACGCGCGCGCCCGCGAGGCGCTCGCCGAACTGGGGCTTAACCCGCTGATGGTGGAAGCATTTCGCGATCGGACAAATCCGATCTAGTTGGCAAGCCCCTGGGCCTCCCAGACCGAAACTAAGTCATTGATTTTGATGTGCTTATGGGAAATTGACCTTAACGTGCCATTAACGGCGGCAAATTAGGATCGCGCCTTCAGTCGATCAATCGATCGCGTGGATCCAAGTTCCAGATGTCACAGCAAGGCCCGATCATTGTCGTGTCGACCGCCGGACGGCCGTCGTTCGCGACCGCGCTCGACGACGCGAAAATGTTTCCGGTGATCGACACGGCCTGGGCCGACGCGTCACGCGCCATCGCGCAGCTTCAGCCGGCTGCGGTTCTCGTCGCGACGTCCGCGACCGCTGAACCCGGCTTTAAGGCCCTCGCGAAACAGATTGCCGCACACAAGCCTTACCTGCCGCTGATCGCGGTGGATCCCCTGATATCGCTACCCGAAAACGCCATTCCGTTTGCCCAGACCGGCGGCCACTTCGAACGTCTGCCGGCGCGCCTGCTCGCAGCGCTGCGGATCCGGATATTGCATGCCACCGTGCTGCGCCGGCTTGCCGACGACCCGGCGCTCCGAACAGCACTTCCGGACTTCGATCCCGTTGCCGGCGCCACCGCGCTGCTGATCGGCCGTGGCGCCGCCTATCCCGCGCTTTCCGTGGCGCTCGGCGAGCGGATGGGAGTGGTCGGTGCGCTCAGCATCGAGGCCGCGGCGAAACACCTCAACGTCCGCGACATCGACGGCATCGTGCTTGGCGAAGGGTTCAGCCCGCGGGTGGTGGATGCATTCCTCACGGTGCTCGCCGAAGACACCCGCTTCCGCAACCTGCCCATCGTGGTGACGTCGGATGGAGTGACGCCGGCATACGATCTGCCGAATCTGGAAATCATACCCGGCGACCCCGCGCGCGTTGCCGCCAACGCATTGCCGCTGATCCGTCAACACGCCTTCGAAGCTTATCTGAGCCGCACGCTGCATTCGATCGACGCCGGCGGCCTGCTCGATCCGCGAACCGGTCTGCTGACATCGGCGGCGTTCAACCGCGACCTCGCAACCGCCGTCCATCAAACGCTGGCGCGCGGCGGCGGATTATCGGTGGCCCGCTTTGCCTTTGATCCAGCCCACGAGCGCGCCCGGTTGGACGCCGCGCGGATTCTGAGCCGTTTGATGCGGCAAATGGATTTCGGCGCCGTTCAGAACGACGGCTCGATCGTCGCGGTGTTCGCCGAGACCGATTTGCGCACCGCCCACATGATTGCGCGGCGGCTTTCCAGCGTGATGCGCCACACCACGCACGGCAAGCGCGACGCGCGCGTCGAGCCGGTTGTCACGCTGGCGACGATGTTGCCATCGGATTCGGCGAAGTCGTTGCTGGCGCGGCTTTACCAGGATGCGCGGCGCGCGGCGTCCTAACCCAGACCGTCATTGCGAGCGTCAGCGAGGAAGCAATCCAGTCTGCACTTGCGGCTATGGATTGCTTCGCTTCGCTCGCAATGACGTCACGCCGCCTTGCGGTCCTCGGCGAGATTGGCGAGCTGGCGCAGGATTTCGGTAGTGCCGGTCAGGCGCTCTTCCGGTGTCTCCCATTCCTGGAAAAACACCACCTTCATGTCGGGCCGTACCTTCGCCGCCTTGCCATGCTGGCGAATGAAATAGACCAGCCGGTCCGGTTGCGCGAACTTGTTGTCGCGGAATGTGATCACCACGCCCTTCGGGCCGGCGTCGACTTTCTCGACATTGGCGCGGCGGCAATAGCCCTTGATCGCGGCGATCTTGAAGAGATAGCGCACCTCGTCCGGCAACACGCCGAAGCGGTCGCGCAGTTCGGCGGCGAAATTGTCGATCTCGTCGTCGGTATCGAGATCGGCCAGCCGCCGGTACAGCGATAGCCGCACCGCAAGATCGGTGACGTATTCCTCCGGGATCAACACGGGCATGCCAACCGTGATCTGCGGCGACCAGCGATCCGCTGCCGGTTCGACCACACCGGCCTTGAGGTTGAGGATCGCCTCTTCCAGCATCGACTGGTAAAGCTCGAAGCCGACTTCCTTGATGTGCCCGGATTGTTCCTCGCCGAGCAGATTGCCGGCGCCGCGGATATCCAGATCGTGCGAGGCCAGCTGGAATCCGGCCCCGAGCGTTTCCAGCGACTGCAGCACCTTCAATCGCCGTTCGGCCTGGGCTGTGATCTTCTGCTGCGCCGGCAGTGTAAACAGCGAATAGGCGCGCAGCTTCGAGCGCCCCACCCTTCCGCGCAACTGATAGAGCTGCGCCAGCCCGAACATGTCGGCGCGGTGCACGATCAGCGTATTGGCGGTGGGAATGTCGAGACCGGACTCGATGATCGTGGTCGACAGCAGGATATCGTACTTGCCGTCATAGAACGCCGACATGATGTCTTCGATGACTGTCGGCGGCATCTGTCCATGGGCGACCGCGACTTTTATCTCCGGCACGTTCTTGTCGAGAAAATTCTTCACGCCTGCGAGATCTTCGATCCGCGGCACCACATAAAACGCCTGTCCGCCGCGATAGCGCTCGCGCAGCAGCGCTTCGCGGATCATCAAGGGATCGTGCGGCGCCACGAAGGTGCGGACCGCCAGCCGGTCGACCGGCGGCGAGGCAATGATGGAGAGGTCGCGCACCCCCGTCAGCGCCAGTTGCAGCGTCCGCGGAATCGGGGTCGCGCTCAGCGTCAGCACATGGACCTCGGCCCGCAACTGTTTCAGGCGCTCCTTGTGGCTGACGCCGAAATGCTGCTCCTCGTCGACGATCAGCAGACCGAGATCCCTGAATTTTATGGATTTGCCGAGCAGCGCGTGGGTGCCGACCACGATATCGACGGAGCCATCGGTGAGGTTCTTCTTGACCTGCGCCAGTTCCTTGGCCGCGATCAGGCGCGAGGCCTGCGCGACATTGACCGGAAAGCCGCGGAACCGCTCGGTGAAGGTCTTGGCGTGTTGCCGCGCCAGCAGCGTGGTCGGGACCACGACGGCGACCTGCTTGCCGTCGAGCGCGACCGCGAATGCCGCGCGCAACGCCACCTCGGTCTTGCCGAATCCGACGTCGCCGCAGATCAGCCGGTCCATCGGCCGGCCGCTTTCGAGGTCTTTAAGGGTGACATTGATCGCCGCGAGCTGGTCTTCGGTTTCCTCATAGGGGAAGCGTGCGCAGAACTCGTCATAGACATGCGGCTGCACCGGCATTTTCGGCGCTTCATGCAAATGCCGCTCGGCCGCGATCTTGATCAACTCGCCGGCAATCTCGCGAATGCGGTTCTTGAGTTTTGCTTTTCGCGCCTGCCAGCCGCTGCCGCCCAACCGGTCGAGTTCGACGTGGGCGTGATCGGAGCCGTAGCGCGACAAAAGCTCGATGTTCTCGACCGGCAGAAACAGTTTGGTGTCAGCCGCGTAGTGCAGCTCGAGGCA
>Ga0193724_1000224_pt1 | contig 13997 bp, 13 predicted proteins | sample H2a1metaG_FD_146005 | JGI IMG/M metagenome (GOLD analysis project Ga0193724, IMG submission 146005) | Soil microbial communities from a riparian zone of the East river system, Colorado, United States - H2a1 | ecosystem: Environmental > Terrestrial > Soil > Riparian zone | place: USA: East River... | reverse complement strand
ACATTGCATTTCGCCTGATGCAACTGCCGCTCGGAATCTTCGGCGTCGCGATTGGAACAGTTACCCTTCCGCTGGTATCGAAAAGCGCGGCCATTGGTAACATGGACGAGTTCCGCGCGATTCTCGCTCGCGGGATAAGACTTGCATTTTTGCTTACCATTCCATCGGCGATTGGATTGGCGATGTTTGCGTCGCCCATCATCAGCGTGATCTACCAGCACGGACGGTTTAACGAGCAAATGACGCGCGAGACTGCCGGCGCACTGGAATTTTACGCAGTCGGGCTTGCTTCATATGCGGTCCTGAAGGTGTTAACGCCTGCGTTTTACGCGATCGGCAAACGCAACACGCCAATGATCATCAGTTTCTTTGCGATTGGCGCGAATCTTTTTCTGAACTGGCTTTTTACATTTCGACTTGGCTGGGGACATCGTGGTCTGGCGTTTTCAACGAGCCTGGTTGCAACAATCAATTTCCTGTTGCTTTACGCGTTAATGCGACGCCACGTGCGCAGACTGGAAACACGACAGCTGCTGATCGGCCTTGGGAAAATGTGTCTTGCAGGCGCAGTGCTGGTGCTGGTTTGCTGGGCGGCAAACTACTGGTGGCTCGGCGCGTGGTCGGAACTGCGCTTTTTCCCAAAACTATTTGAGCTGCTCATTGCAATCGGGTTTGGCGCCGCGGCGTTTTTTGGCTGCGCTTACTTACTGCGCGTCAGCGAGGTGCAGGACATCGTTGATATTTTTCGGCGAAGGATAAATCGCGCGTTGTAGAGAATTGTAGGGCGTCTGTGTCGGACGTCAATCCACGCGATGGCGTTTCGCAGAAACGCCCTACAATTACCCAAGCGCTTGATCAAGATCTTCAATCAGGTCTTCGGCGTTTTCCAGACCAATGGACAATCGCAACAGGCCTTCAGGCGAAGTTGTTCCCGATCCCTCGATCGATGCTCGATGCTCGATCAAACTTTCCACTCCGCCGAGACTGGTCGCGCGCGTAAAGATTTTTATTTTGGCGGCGACTGACATTGCTGCGTCGCGCCCGTCCTTCACTTCGAAGGAAAGCATCCCACCAAACGTCGACATCTGTTTTGCGGCAATCTCATGTCCAGGATGCGCCTTCAATCCGGGATAGTGGGCGCGTGACACCTTTCGATGTCGGGAAAGGAAATCGGCGACTTTCATCGCGTTTTCGGAATGCGCACGCATCCGCCAGGGAAGGGTGCGCATACCACGCAGAATCAGCCAGCAATCAAAAGGCGAGGGGACCGCCCCGCCCTCGTATTGAATACTGCGGATACGTTGGAAGAAATCGTTCTCCACTTTGGAAACAACAATTCCTCCGAGCACGTCACAATGACCGCCGAAATATTTTGTCGTGGAATGCAGGATCAAATCCGCACCGAGGTCAAATGGGCGCTGTAATATTGGCGCCCAGGTATTATCACAAACGCAGATCGCACCCGCTGCGTGGACAATCTTCGCGACGGCAGCGAGATCGACAATTTTTAACAGCGGATTAGATGGGGTTTCCATCCAGGCGAGTTTTGTCTTCGGGCGCAGCGCCTTTTCCGCGGCGCGAAGATCGCTCATGTCGACAAAGCTTATGTCGAGTCCCCAGCGCTGGAAAACTTCTCGCAGTAATCGCGATGTTCCGTAGTACGCGTCCACATGCGCGAGGATGTGATCGCCCGGCGCCAGCGCCTGAAAGATGGACATGCTCGCTCCCGTCCCGGAAGCGAAAGCGGCCGCTGCGGCGCCGCCTTCCAGCGCGCTAATACCGTGCTCGAGTGCCTGGCGGTTTGGATTGTTGTTGCGCGTGTACATGAACCCGCGCGAGTACGTGCCCTCGGTGTCTCGCTCGAACGTCGTTGAAAGATGAATCGGCGACGAAACCGCGCCAGTCGCCGGATCAATGGCATGTCCCGCATGGACAGCTAGAGTCTCGATTTTCATTGTGGTTGGTTTTTCGAACGGACGCTACGGTTTGCAAATGCGGTTGTCGACCTTATGCTGTTGCGGTTTTCGGGGTCGACTCACGAACGGTTTCGGGGTTGACGGCTCCATTCGCCCGGCGCAAATAGCAACTGCATTTGCGCGACCGACCGGTCCAGCGTGCGAGTTTATTTCATGAGTATTTACGACGACGACGTGTTTCGAATGGCGTGTGACCAATTTCAGGTCATCGCCGATTACCTCAGCATCGATAAGAATGATCGTGAACGGTTGATGTATCCAAAACGTGCCATCGCCGTGACCCTGCCGGTCCACATGGATGATGGCAGCACCAGAACTTTTCAGGGCTACCGCGTTCAGCATCATTTGACTCTCGGCCCGACAAAAGGCGGGACTCGCTTCGCTCCGTCCCTGTCCATGGGCGAAACTGCCGCTCTGGCGATGTGGATGAGCTGGAAATGTGCGCTGTCCAATTTGCCGTACGGCGGGGCGAAAGGCGGGGTGACGGTGGATCCCGCTAAACTATCGCGCACTGAGTTGGAGTCGGTTTCGCGCCGTTACATGCAGGAGATGATTCCGTTTGTCGGACCGCACACCGACGTAATGGGCCCCGACATGGGCACGAACGAACAGGTCATGGCGTGGTTCATGGATACTTATTCAGTTCACCAAGGCCATTCCGTAAGTGAAATCGTGACCGGCAAGCCGGTCGCCATAGGCGGAACGGAAGGCCGCCGGGAGGCAACCGGGCGCGGTGTCGTTTACCTGATCGAGCGCGCGATGAACATGCTTAAAATGGATCCTGAAAAATGCACCGCTATTGTGCAGGGATTTGGCAACGTCGGTTCCGTCGCGGCTCTTTCATTGGCCTATAAGAGTGGCGTCAAAGTAATTGGAATTAGCGACGCACACGCAGCGATCTACAATCCAAAAGGAATAGATATCCAGGCCGCCGAACAGCACGTCTTGAAGAAAGGGACGTTACGGGCGTTCGCTCAGGATAATCATGTCGATCCGAACGAACTCCTCACGATGCCGTGCGACATCCTCGTGCCCGCCGCCGTCGATCGCGTAATTCACGGAAAGAACGTCAGTCAACTCAAATGCCGCATCCTCGCCGAAGCGGCCAATGGCCCGACCACACCGGAGGCAGATCTGATTCTTGAAAAACGCTGGGACGAAGTCTTTGTGATCCCGGACATTTTATGTAACGCGGGTGGCGTAATTGTTTCTTACTTCGAGTGGGTGCAGGGCTTACAATCCTACCTCTGGACGGAAATAGAAGTGACCGACAAGCTTTTCCGCATCCTGGAACATTCGTTTGCGCAGGTGATCAGACGCGCAAAAGCGCATAAGATTTCTCATCGCACTGCGGCCATGGCCATTGGCGTCGAGCGCGTTCTAAAAGCTAAAAAGATGCGCGGCCTGTTCCCGTGACCTGCGACGAAGAGCCGATTTACGTGCCAAATACTCCGCCTCTCCCTTTGGCGAAGGGGAGAGGATTGAGGTGAGGGGATCGAAGGCGCCTATGGGTAATAATGCCACTGAACCCTCACCCTTGCGATGGGAGAGGCGACAGTCTGGCTGAGCAGCTCGAATGAAATTTTCGCACAGCGAAGAGGACCGTGAGGGAAAACATCTCGACGTTCTGACCGATGAGGAGAACGGTCTCCGGATCATTGTTTCGCGGCTAGGTGCCGAATTGGTTAGCCTTGCGCGAATAAACCAGGATGGCGGATGGACGGGGTTTCTTTACCGCGACAACGACCTTTCAACTCCCTCACAAGGATGGGCGAATCATGCAACGGTGATGGGTTACTATCTCCACCGGCTCAAAAACGGGCACAGTTTCTACCGGGGCCGCGAGATCAAAGGCGGCAATCACGGTTTCCTCCGCTCCAAAACGTGGCACTTCGCCGGAACTTCTCTCCAGGGAAGCGGCGCATCACTGGAATATCGTATCACGCCGGATGATTTCTCAGTCGAAGAATATCCGCTAAAAGTCAGCGTAAACCTGACCTACAGGATCGACGCGAGTAAAGTGTCCGTGCTTTTCGAGTTTCGAAACGACGAGCCTGTGTTGACCGCGCATGTTTCTTTTGGATTGCATCCTGGATTCGCAGCGACCTCGTTCGAAAGCTTTCATCTACAAATGCCCAGAGGCCTTTACCGTCGTCACTTTTCGCCAGGAAATTACCTTTCGGGCCAGACGCGTGATATCGAGTTCGCCGGTGGCGAAATGCCGTTTTCCAAAACAGAATTACCTGGCTCGATTATCCTGGAACTCCTCGATGTGCCGAGGCGTCAATTCTCCTATGTCGATCCGCCCAGCGGTCGCTGGGTGACCCTCGATTTAACGAGCGTGCCGTACCTGACACTGTGGTCTGACGGCGGACCATTCCTTTGCGTCGAACCATGCTGGGGGCTCACCGACCATCATCAACAGCGCGCCTTTGAAAATAAGGAAGGGATTCAAACAATCGCGCCCGGCGGCGTACTGCGCGCGTCGTTCAGCATGGCCTCGGAACTTGCCTCGTCTGATTAGCTTATTAATTGACGACCGATGACAGACCAGAGATTCGTAACTCGGTATCAAATTACGATGTAACGATTGAACGACTTACGGAACCACCATGCCAGCTGCTTCACTTCGTGCCTTGCTCGCGCACTCAATTGATTATGCGGGAATGTTCCCGCCCTGCAGTCTCGGGCTCGACTCAGCGCTGAGAAATCAGGCTGAATATGTCCTCTCTCCAGACGAATGGATGCTTGGTGCGTTCGTTCTCCCTGCTGAACAATTCGATGCCACGAAACAACTCCTTTCTCAATTTGATGCTCAACATCCACTTCGGATTGCTGCGCTCGGACCGAAGACTGCGAGCGCGAATGTGTTTCTTGAAGCGCTCGATGATGCAGATGCGGCGACTCGCTCGTTATCGAGACACAACGTCGATCTCATATCAATCAGTCACCTGGAGATGTTTCTGCCAAAGGACGTCGATGTCGCGTCGCTGAATGAGGCGCGATCGATTGTCGGTGATTTGCCGGTTTTCTGGGAAGCGCCGCCGGATAGAGTGGAGGAGACCATCGCGTTGCTCGCCGAATTTAACTCCGATGCCGACTCGCCGACATTCAGTTACAAATTGCGCACCGGCGGGGTGACTGCGGACGCATTTCCAACTTCGATGCAGATTGCCAAAGCGCTAGTGACCCCGGCTACGCATCAACTGCCGCTCAAGTTTACAGCCGGTCTCCACCATCCGCTGCGACAATACCGAGAGGAGGTCGAAACCAAGATGCACGGTTTCCTGAATGTGTTGGGCGCTGCGGTGCTCGCCGCGGAGCATCGGTGGGACGCGAATCAAACCGCGATCATGCTCGACGAAGAAAATGCGGATTCATTTTCGTTCACGGACGATTTTTTTGCGTGGCGCGAGTGGCGGATCGACACCAAACGCCTGCAATATCGTCGCCGATTCGTTGTGTCGTTTGGCAGTTGCAGCTTCGATGAGCCGCGCGATGATTTGCGCGCGTTGAATCTGCTGTAGGGCGTCTATGTCAGCTCCGAAAGCTTTCGGAGTTCACAGCAGGGAGCCCGCTGGCGCGAGCGAATCAAACGCCCTACAATTGGCCGGATGTCACTGAAATCATTTATCGACGTTTCGCCTGATTCGCATTTCCCCATCCAGAATCTTCCCTTCGGCATCTTTCAGCCGAAAGGAGGCAAACCGCGCGCCGGAGTCGCCATCGGCGATCTAATTGTCGATCTTTCTGTTCTCGAAGAACTCGGTCATTTCCGCTCACCGGAATTTCAGGGCCGAAAACCCTTTTCAGAAGACTCGCTGAATGCGTTCCTCGCGCTTGGTCGTCCTGCGTGGCGCAAGGCGCGGGCGGTCCTTCAGCGCCTTCTCTCGTCCAAAACGCCGATTCTGCGTGACCACGCGAGGCTGCGCGCGGGGGTCTTTCATCCGCAAAAGAGTGTCACCATGAAATTGCCCGCGCGCATTGCGAATTACACCGATTTCTATTCCTCCTGTCACCATGCGCACAACGTGGGCACGATGTTGCGTGGGCCCGAAAACGCGCTGATGCCAAATTGGAAATGGCTGCCCGTCGCCTATCACGGACGCGCCAGCTCGGTTGTGATCAGTGGGACCGATGTGCGGAGGCCGCAGGGCCAAGTCAAACCGCCCGATGCGTCGGTGCCGAGTTTCGGTCCGACGAAAAGCCTCGATTACGAACTTGAAATGGCGTTCCTGGTTGGCCCGGGAAATTCGTTAGGCGAACCGGTGCCGATCGATCGCGCGGTCGATCATATCTTCGGCCTGGTTTTAATGAACGATTGGAGCGCGCGCGATATTCAGGCGTGGGAGTACCAGCCTCTCGGTCCGTTCCTGGCGAAGAATTTTTGCACCAGCATCTCACCATGGGTGGTGACACTGGAGGCACTTGAGCCTTTCCGGAGACCGCTCCCGACGCAGGATCCCAAGCCGATGCCGTACTTGCGAGCAAAGGAGGATTTCACATTCGACATCCACCTCGAAGCGTCTCTTCAAACGGCGTCACTGAATTCTCCGCACGTCATCACGCGTACGAACTTCCAAAATCTTTATTGGAGTATTGCCCAGCAACTTGCGCATCACACAGTGAACGGATGCAATCTGCAGCCTGGCGATTTGCTAGCCAGCGGCACCATCAGCGGACCAAGTGAAGAATCGCGCGGTTGCATGCTGGAGCTGACCTGGCGCGGCGCAAATCCCTTAAAGCTGCCCAATGGTGAAACGCGCAAATGGATCGAAGACCGTGACCGACTGACCATCACCGGCTGGTGCCAGGGCGACAGCTATCGAGTCGGCTTTGGTGAAGTGAGCGGTGGCATTGTTGGAAGCGGCAAGTGACAAGTGAACCGTGACAAGATCGAGCTCAAGCCGGACCGTTGTCTTTGCACGATGGGTTTCCTGGATGGGGCATCCGTTGGTTTTCATCAGTCTTTCCGTTGGCATTATCATTGCCTTGCGCCTCGCTAATCGGACCGGTCTGGCACTTTCGCTGACTCTGTTGGCAACGGTGATTTTGCCGATGGCGCTTTTACTTTTTCGCGGGTTCCAATCAGGCCGGTGGAGCGATCCGGATGTTTCCGTCCGCGCTGAACGCGTTCGATTTTACCCACGGGCGATTTCAATTTCGGCGGTGGCCGTAATTGCACTTCTGCTCTCGCATGCGCCAGCTTTCGCATTGCGCGGGGCCACGGTGACGTTGTTTCTGCTGATTATGGCTGCGCTAATCAATTTTCGGATCAAGCTGTCGTTGCACGCTCTTTTCGCTTTCTATAGCGGGGTCATTCTGTTTGTGGTCAATCCGCTCGTCGGCGCGGTGGCCTTCGTGCTGGCTCTGCTCGTTTTCTGGTCACGCCTTTACCTAAGGCGCCACGATTTTCTCGAAACGCTCCTCGGCGCTTTTCTCGGTTTGGTGGGTGGCCTGGTCACGGCCTGGTAGCTCACCAAGGTGGAAGAGGGTTAGTATCCTCGCGCGACGTAATGGCCGTGTATCCAGACTCTCTGGCCGTACCGATACCTCCAATGTCCCGGTCTCCAAACGTAATACACGCGGCCCGACCAGTAACCGGGACCACGAACATAATACGGCCGATCCTCAACCCCGACTACGACCGAGCCTCCTCCATAATATGGCCCCCGACCGTAACCATAGTTAGGTCCGTAATAACCTGGGGAAGCGCTGTAATAGCCTTCACAGCCTGCAGCCCAGAACAGCGCTGAAAGCAAGAGAGCCAACAGAATCCCTAGTCTCGGTTTGGTTTCCGTTTCGTTCCCATTCGCCTTTCCGAGATAAACAGTGCTCATCTTCATATAATCATATTCGGTTTCGGCAGAGTTTTACGTGCCTGCATTTGCCACAGTGAGACGTCGTCTTTTGTGGCTGAGAATTTATACGACACCCTGATCGAGCATCGCGTCAGCCACTTTCACAAATCCGGCAATGTTGGCGCCGACGACAAGATTGCCGGGATGCCCATACTCCTCGGCGGTTTCCCACGAGTTTTTGAAAATCGTGAACATGATGTGACGCAAGCGTGAATCAACTTCTTCGCGTGGCCATGGTAAACGCATCGAGTTTTGGCTCATCTCCAGACCGGAAGTCGCCACGCCGCCGGCATTCGCCGCTTTGCCCGGACCAAAGAGAATTTTCTTGTCCAGGAAAAGATCGACGCCCGCGGGAACGGTCGGCATGTTGGCCGCCTCGGAAACCAGATAGCAACCGTTCTCGATCAGTTTCCTGGCGTCTTCGCCGGTAATCTCGTTCTGCGTAGCGCAGGGAAACGCGCAATCGCATTTGATCTTCCAAGGCCGCTGGCCGGCCACATATTTTGAGCCGCGGAATTTTTTGGCGTACTCGCTAATGCGCCCGCGTCGCACGTTCTTGATACTTTGGATAAAGGCCAGTTTTTCTTGGGTGATCCCGTTCTTGTCGTAAATGAAGCCGCTCGAATCGGACATGGTGATGGGCTTCGCGCCGCACTCGATTAACTTTTCCACGGTAAATTGGGCAGCGTTGCCAGCACCCGAGACGGTACAAATTTTTCCCTCGATTGTTTCATCGCGCGTCTTGAGCATTTCCTGAGCGAAATAGACCGCGCCGTAACCGGTCGCTTCCGGGCGCATGAGCGAGCCGCCCCAGTTGCGTGCTTTGCCAGTCAACACTCCGGTGAATTCATTTGCCAGGCGTTTGTATTGGCCGAAAAGATAGCCGATCTCACGTCTGCCCACGCCGATGTCGCCAGCCGGCACATCGGTGTGCGGACCAACATGGCGGAATAATTCGGTCATGAACGATTGGCAAAAGCGCATGACCTCGTTATCAGATTTCCCTTTTGGATCGAAATCCGCGCCGCCCTTGCCACCGCCCATCGGCAGGCCTGTCAGCGAATTCTTAAAAACTTGTTCGAACGCGAGGAACTTAATGATGCTGGCACAGACGGTCGGATGAAAACGCAGACCTCCTTTGTACGGACCGAGCGCGCTGTTCATCTGGACGCGGAACCCGCGATTGACTTGAATCTGACCTTTGTCGTCAATCCACGGAACGCGGAATTGGATCACGCGCTCCGGCTCCACCAAGCGCTCAAGAATCTTTCCGTCCCGATATTTCTTGTTACGCTGGATGACCGGCCGGATCGATTCCAGCACTTCTGTAACGGCCTGAAGGAACTCAGGCTCATTTGGATTGCGCTTTTTAACAACTTCGAGAACTTGCTGCACCAGGCCCATAAGGGTGTTACTTCTGCAGGTTATTTGCCTCCCGGGCAAACAAAAAGAATGGTGCGCGATGCAGGGTTCGAACCTGCGACTTCTTGCGTGTGAAGCAAGCGCTCTACCACTGAGCTAATCGCGCGGGTTTTCAGAAGCGGACAAAATAAAGAGCACGCGAAGCATCGCAAGCCAGGCGCGAAAATTGTAGGGCAGCCTCGAAAGCCTTCGGGGTTGCCCTACAACGGATGCCATTTTATCTAAAAGCATGTCAGAACATAAGATTACTCTCACCTGGAAACGCGGCGACACGCCGTTCGAGTATCAGAAATATCCACGCGATCACACCTGGAAATTTGAGGGCGGGCACGAAATGCAAGCATCGGCTGCTCCCGCTTATCTGGGAAACCCAAAGCTTGTCGATCCGGAGGAGGCGTTTGTCGCATCGCTCTCGAGCTGCCACATGCTGACTTTCCTTGCAATCGCCGCGAAAAAAAAGTTCGTGCTCGACGAGTATAACGACGATGCGGTCGGCCACATGGAAAAAAATCCGGAAGGCAGGCTTGCTATTACGCGTGTGACTCTAAACCAGCGATTGAAGTTCTCCGGGGATAAACAACCCACTGCGCAGGAAATCGAGGAAATGAATCATGCTGCGCACGACCAATGTTTCATTGCCAATTCGGTGAAGACCGAAGTCACGGTCGAAACGCAGACGTAACGGTTTCGTTGTAGCGGCGGCTGAGTCAGCCGCAAACCAGAGGCATAGGCGTTTGGCATAAACGCCTCTACAAGCATTCGGGATCGTGTAATCTGTGGCGCAAATAATGAGCAAGTCGTCCGACACGCAACTGATGGAAAAAATCGTCAGCCTGTGTAAGCGACGCGGTTTCATTTTCCAATCGAGCGAGATTTACGGAGGGTTGAACGGCGCTTGGGATTACGGGCCACTCGGCGTCGAGTTAAAGCGAAACCTTAAGAATTACTGGTGGCACGTGACCGTGCATGAGCGGGACGACGTCGTTGGTATGGATGGCTCGATCCTGACCCATCCTGCGGTGCTAAAGGCATCCGGTCATGTGGAAGGATTTTCTGATCCGATGGTCGATTGCCGGACTTGCAAAGCACATTTGCGCATTGATCAGCTCACGGAGAAGAAAGGCGTTAAACAGTGTCCAAATTGCGGCGGCAAGGATTTGACTGCGCCGCGGCAGTTCAACTTGATGTTCGAAACTCATGTAGGGGCCGCAACTGACGAAAGTTCCATCGCCTACCTGCGTCCTGAAACAGCACAATCGATCTTCGTTCAATTCAAGAACATTCTCGAAGTATCGCGCAAGAAACTGCCATTCGGCATCGCGCAGATTGGTAAGGCTTTCCGTAATGAAATCAACCCGCGCAATTTCACGTTTCGTTCGCGCGAGTTCGAGCAAATGGAACTCGAATATTTCTGTCGGCCCGAGCAGGGGATGGAATTGCTCGAATATTGGAAGGAAGAACGCCTCAAGTTTTATGAAGATATCGGGATTTCGCGCAGCAAACTTCACGTGCTGACAGTGCCCGACGATGAGCGCGCCTTCTATTCAAAGGGGACATACGACATTGAATACGAATTTCCGTTTGGGCGACAGGAACTCGAGGGCGTCGCGTATCGAACCGATTACGATTTGTCACAACATCAGAAGGCAAGCGGGAAATCTCTCGAATACTTTGATGAAGAAACGAAGCAGCGATTTATCCCGCATGTTGTAGAGCCGAGTGCTGGTGTCGACCGCACAGTGCTGGCGCTAATCTGCGAGGCGTATTCAGAAGACCACGCGCCTGATGAAAAAGGGAAAATGGAGGCGCGCATAGTGCTCCGTTTTCATCCACGAATCGCACCAATCAAGTGCGGTGTATTCCCGCTGCTCAAGAACAACCCCCAGCTGGTCGCGAAAGCTAAAGAGATCGTCGGTCTTTTGCGGCCGGACATGACTGTTTTCTATGATGAGAGCGGCGCCATCGGCCGTCGGTATCGGCGTCAGGATGAAATTGGCACCCCATTCGGGGTAACCGTTGACTTTGAGACGCTAGGGGAGAACGATAGTACACTGCGCGATACAGTCACGCTGCGCGAGCGGGACTCAATGAAACAGGAACGCGTCGCAATCAAAGATCTGCTCGAGATTTTGACTTCGCGAATTCGTTGATTTATCCGCAATGGATGCGTACGCATGCGGAGCTATTTGAACTATGAAAGTTGAAATTTTCACGTTGTGTGATGCAGCGACAACAGACGCCGGGGGCAAATTGAACATTCTCGGCTCATTTGATCGATTGAACGCGACGCAAACTCCGGTGATGCATCCTCAATGCGCTTTGGCTATCAAGTTGAGGTTCGAACGCGTGGAAGAAGGAACGAAATCGATCCGAATCCAATTTGTCGATGCAGACGGGAAGTCGGTCATGCCAACTCTGAATACCACGTCGCAAGTGCAATTCGGACCCAGTGACTCAACTGCAACAGCGTCCCTGGTCCTTGTGATCCAGCAGTTAAAGCTGCCTAAATTTGGCGAGTACTCGATCGACCTAGCCGTTGATGGGCATCATGAGGGATACATTCCGCTAGTAGTCGCCCCGCCGACTTAACCGCTAAGTTGGCGATGGATCTCGCGCAGTTCCGCGAATACTGTCTGAGCAAGCCTTGCGCGACTGAGGGCACGCCATTCGGGCCCGATGTTCTTGTGTTCAAAGTCAGCGGTAAAATGTTCGCATTAGCAGCTCTGGACGAAGTGCCCACGACTGTGAACCTAAAGTGCGACCCTGATTTGGCGCTCGAGTTGCGCGATCGTTACGAGCAAGTCACGCCGGGTTATCACATGAACAAAAAACACTGGAACACTGTTGGGATTGAGGGTGGCATCCCCGATCCCGAGCTGCGAAAAATGATTGACCACTCCTACGATCTCGTGGCCAAAGGGCTGCGAAAACCTGGGGCAAAGGTTGCAGCTCGATCTCGGCGAAACTCAACTGCAGCGCGTCGCGGGCGACGTTGAGGAATTATGGGCTGCGTAGGTGCGAGCCTCGGAGAGAAGGATGCCGCGCTGCTGATACAGTGACGTTGCGAGATCGCGATTCGATGAAACAAGAACGCGTCGCCATCCAAGAGCTGCCAGCCATCTTACGCAACCGGCTCGGCTGATGGCTCTTGAAGTGCGATGCGTCCTCGCATTGCTTTTACACCCTGCAAATCTACCGAGGTTCTTACTTACATGGGCCCGGCACAGGAATAACAAACTTGCCGTCCTTCTCAGCGATGAAGTTCTCGCTTGTGCTGGTTGAGCTGCCGTTGGCGTCTTTCTTCTCGACCTTGATGATGAGTTTCTTGGTTGGTTTAAGTGTCAGGCAAACCTTGCCGCCGGTCGGCGAATCCATTGGCGTCGCCGCTTTCTTCGCGTCGTCCGGCGTAAGATCGACAAGCTCGATGTTGGATATTTTCTCGCCGGCTTCTCCTGATTGCATCATTTTGTAGAAACCGAGGATCGCCGGGTCGGCGCCTTGGGTGTAGAGGAACGATTCCAATGTAGCCGTGTCCTTCCCTTCGAACGCAGTTTTGTATTTGTCGACAAACGCTTTTTCTTGCGGGGAAGCGCCAGCTTGGAGCGAAAGTGAAGAGATGGTGAATACGGTACAAGCTAAGATGCTGATTCTGGCGAGGTTGTTCATAAATATGTGAGCGTAGGGAGCTCGACTTGAGCGAGGCAAGCACATTATGAGAAAACCGTTGCTGATCCGCGCGCGGCAGGCTAATTGCTTTTCCCGAAATCGATAGCGGACCGGAGACCGCCGTTCCTTGCCGATGAATATTCACGAATACCAAGCCAAAGAACTGCTGCAGAAATTCGATGTAGCGACTACACGAGGAAGGGTTGCGTCGACCCTTGACCAGGCGGAGCAAATTACGCGCGAACTCGGCGATGTCGATATCGTCGTCAAAGCGCAGGTTCACGCCGGCGGCCGTGGCAAGGGCGCGTTCACAAACGGATTCAAAGGGGGAGTACACGTTCGCAAGACGCCGGCGGAAGTGCGCGATGTGGCGGCAAAGATGTTAGGTCAGATCCTGGTTACCCATCAGACAGGACCGGCCGGTCGCCAGGTAAACAAAGTGCTCGTGGCCGAATCCGCCGACATTGCGCGCGAGATTTATTTTGCCGTCTTGCTCGATAGGGCGACAGCCACGCCTGTAATTGTCGCGAGTAATGAAGGTGGTGTTGAAATTGAAGCCGTCGCGGCGAAATCGCCCGAGAAAATTATTCGTGAACCAATCGATCCGTTGGCAGGTCTGCAGCCATTTCAGACTCGAAAACTGGCGAAGCAACTCGGCTTCGAGTCGTCACAATTGAAAAGCGTTTCGAAATTATTTGAAGGACTCTACCGCACGTTCATTGCGTACGATTGTTCGATGGTCGAGGTGAATCCGCTCGTTGTGACAAGAAAAGGCGATGTGCTGGCGCTCGATGCGAAGTTTAACTTTGACGATAACGCGCTGTATCGACATCCAGAAATCGCGGCACTGCGTGATGTCGCTGAGGAAGACCCTCGAGAAGTCGAAGCTTCGAAGCATGGTCTTAATTACATCGGTCTCGACGGAAACATTGCCTGCCTGGTAAACGGAGCCGGTCTAGCGATGGCCACGATGGACATCATCAAATTCTATGGCGGCGAGCCGGCCAACTTCCTCGATGTAGGCGGTGGCGCCACGGAAGAGCAGGTAACCGAAGCGCTCAAGATTTTGATT